>Ga0210408_10002494_pt1 | contig 17875 bp, 12 predicted proteins | sample IncBWH4MmetaG_FD_155471 | JGI IMG/M metagenome (GOLD analysis project Ga0210408, IMG submission 155471) | Forest soil microbial communities from Barre Woods Harvard Forest LTER site, Petersham, Massachusetts, United States - Inc-BW-H-4-M | ecosystem: Environmental > Terrestrial > Soil >...
AGGGTAAGAACTTCAAGGGACGGCTGTTCGAGATCCTGCTGGCGACCGGCGGCAAGCGCGTCCTGGGCAAGGCGCTGGCGACCACCGTCAAGGCCATCGAAGCCCGGAACCACCAGCCGAGGCAGGCCCAGTCATGAACCAGGCCGGGAAGCTCGCCTACGACGTGTTCGTCAACGACCCGCCGCCACAGGACGGTTTTCTTCCGAACGGAGAGCCGAAGCGGTTTTCTCCCATGGCCAGCACGCTGATCTACGGCAACCAGGACGCCGTGCTCACAGACCCCGGGATGACCGAAGACCAGGCGCGCAGGCTCGGCGACTGGGTCGCAGCCAAGGACCGGAACGTGACGGACATCTTCATCACCCACGGCCACGGCGACCACTTTTTCGCGGCCGGGCTATTGGCCGAACGGTTCGGTGCGCGTGTCGTCGCCACCGACGGCACGATCGCGCAGATGCACGGCAGCGTGGCGACGCGCCCGCTGCTGTGGGACAAGCTGTACCCGGGGCTGATCCCGCCGTCGCCGGTCACCGCTGTGACGGTCCCGGACAACCGGGTTACCCTCGAGGGCCACGACCTGGTGATGGTCGACGTCGGCCACGGCGACGCCGAGGACAACAGCGTGCTGCACGTCCCGGATCTGGGGCTGGTGGTCGCCGGGGACGTGATCTACAACGGCGTTCACATGTACCTCGGCGCGAGCGCGGCCGCCGGCGGCTTCGATGCATGGCGGAAGGCGATCGATAAGGTCGAGGCGCTCGGGCCCCGGCATATCGTGTGCGGCCACCAGAACGAGCGGCTCGACGACGACGCGAAGCGGACGATCGAACAGACCCGGCAATACCTGGACGACGCCGACGAGCTCCTGCGCACCGAGAACACCGCCGTCGGCTACTTCAACGCCAAGATCGAGAGGTACCCGGAGCATCTGGGGCGGCTGATCCTGTGGGTGACCGCCCGCGCGCTCTACGGGGTCCGCGAGCGCCCCGGGGAAAACCCCGCCCAGATCACCCTCAGCTCCTGGCTCTGATCAAAGCGCAGACGCCATTATCGCCGCTGCTCAGCTCCCGGCCACCGGAGACAAATGGGACTAGGCCGGTTATTTGCCGGTACGTCACAATGCTGAGGTGAACCCATACTCGGCAGCGGAGCGGCCGGGGCCTGCGACGAAGCTGACCGACCGTGACCTCGAACGCGACATGCTCGACCGGCTGGTCGATGCGGTCCGGGCCGGTGAGAGCCGGGTGCTGGTGATACGCGGCGATCCGGGCGTGGGCAAGACGGTGCTGCTGGACTACCTGGCCGGCCGGGCGCGCGGATGCCGGATGGCGCGGGCGACCGGCGTGCAGTCGGAGATGGAGCTGGCCTTCGCCGGATTGCATCAGCTGTGCGCCCCGATGCTGGATCACCTCGACCGGATTCCGGTGCCGCAGCGCGATGCGCTGCGAACCGCGTTCGGTATCGCGGCCGGGCCGGCGCCAGACCGGTTCCTGATCGGGCTGGCCGTGCTCAGCCTGCTCGCCGAGGCGGCCGTTGACCAGCCGCTCATCTGCCTGATCGACGACGAGCAGTGGCTGGACCAGGCCACGGAGCTGACGCTCGGGTTCGTGGCGCGGCGGCTGGCCGCCGACCCGGTCGCGCTGGTGTTCGCGACGCGCGATCCAGGCGCCGAACTGGACGGGCAACCCGAGCTGGTGGTAGCAGGGCTGAAGGGCGACCACGCCCGGGCGCTACTGGACTCGGCCCTGGCCGGACCGCTGGACGCGCGGGTCCGCGACCTGATCATCGCCGAGACCCGGGGCAACCCGCTGGCGCTGCTGGAACTCCCGCGCGGCCTGACCCCGGCCGAGCTGGCCGGCGGATTCGGCCTGCCCGCTGTCACGCCGCTGACCAGCCGGATCGAGGCCAGCTTCGCCCGCCAGCTGGACGCCCTGCCCGCCCAGACCCGCAGGCTGCTGCAGCTGGCGGCGGCCGATCCGTCCGGCGACCGGTCGCTGCTGTGGCGGGCGGCCAGCCGCCTGGGCATCAGTGCCCGGGCGGGCACGCCGGCCGTGGAGGCGGGACTGGTCGAGTTCGGTGGCCGGGTCCGGTTCCGGCATCCGCTGACCCGCTCGGCGGCCTACCGCTCGGCGCCGCTGGGTGAACGGCAGGAGCTGCACGCGGCGCTGGCCGCCGTGACCGACCCGCAGCAGGATCCGGACCGGCGGGCCTGGCATCTGGCGCAGGCTGCGCCCGATCACGATGAGGACGTCGCCGCCGAGCTCGAACAGTCGGCAGGCCGGGCGCAGGCGCGGGGCGGGGTCGCGGCGGCGGCCGCGTTCCTGGAGCGCGCGGCGCTGCTGACCGGCGACCCGGCGCGGCGGGCGGGACGGGCGCTGGCCGCCGCCCAGGCCAAGGTGCAGGCCGGAGCGTCCGGCGCGGCGCAGGGCCTGCTAGCCATAGCGGCGACCGGGCCGCTCAGCGACCTGGAGCAGGCGCGCCTGGAGCTGGTGCGGGCCCGGCTCGCGTCCGCGACCAGCCGGGACGCCGAGGCCCCGCTGCTGTTGCTGCGGGCCGCCCAGCGGCTGGAGGGGATCGACATCAGCCTGGCCCGCGCCACCTACCTGGACGCCATGGCGGCGGCGATATACGCGGGGCGCCTGGCCAGCCCGGGCGGCAGCACCATGGAGGTGGCCCGCGTCGCCGCGGCGGCGCCTCCGCCCCCGAACCGGCCGCGCCCGCCCGATCTCCTCCTCGACGGCCTGACCGCGCTCTTCACCCGGGGGTACACGGCCGCCCTGCCGCTGCTGCGGCAGGCGGTGGCCGCGGCCGAGGAGAGCACGCCGGCCGACGAGGAGCCGCACTGGCTGTGGCTGGCCTGCGTGATGGCCTCTCACGTGTGGGACGACGAGCGGTGGGAACTGCTTTCCCGGCGTTATGTCCAGCTGGTCCGGCAGCTCGGTGCGCTCGCCGAGCTCCCGCTCGCGCTCGACCGCCGGATACGCCCGCTCCTGTTCGCCGGCGAGCTCACCGCCGCGGCCGCGCTGCTCGACGAGACCCGGACGGTGGAAGATGCCACCGGCAACCCGCCCTGGCACTACGGCGCGCTGAGCCTGGCCGCGTTCCGTGGCAACCAGGCCACCGCGGCCGCGCTGATCAGTTCGATCATGCGAGACGTGACCCAGCGCGGTGAAGGATACGGGATAGCGTGCGCCGAGTGGGCGAACGCGGTACTCAGCAACGGCCTCGGCCTGCCCCGTGATGCTGTGGCTGCCGCGGAACGCGCCGCCGAGTACCACGGGGACCTGGGCTTCTTTCGGTGGGCTCTGGTGGAGCTCGTCGAGGCCGCCGCGCATGCTGGCATGACTGAGACCGCGGCCGGCGCCTACCGCCGCCTTACGGAGATGACAGGTCCGGCCGGTACTGACTGGGCGCTGGGGCTCGCGGCGAGGTCGCGTGCGCTGCTGAGCGACGGCTATGAGGCCGAGGGCGGCTACCGCGAGGCGATCGACCGGCTGGGCCGGACCCGGATCCGGGTGGATCTGGCCCGCGCCCACCTGCTGTACGGGGAATGGCTGCGGCGGGAGAACCGGCGCGCCGACGCCCGTAGCCAGCTGCGGACCGCGCACGAGATGCTGGACGCGATGGGCCTGGCGGCATTTGCCGAACGGGCTCGGCGCGAGCTGGCCGCCACCGGCGAGACGGTTCGCAAGCGCACGGTCGAGACGACGACCACCCTGACCGCCCAGGAGGCCTACATCGCCCGGCTGGCCCGCGACGGCCACACCAATCCGGAGATCGGCGCCCAGCTGTTCCTGTCCGTGCGCACGGTCGAATGGCACCTGCGCAAGATCTTCATCAAGCTCGGTATCGGCTCCCGCCGCGAGCTGCGCACCGCGCTGGACCATCTCGGGCCGGACCGCCCGGCGGCCTAGGTCGCGCTGGATATGGTCATGCCCGGATACGGATGCTGCCTTCGGCCACCTGAACTTCGTACACGTTGAGCGGCCGGGACGCCGGACCGCTGATCACAGCGCCCGTGGTGACGTCGAACTCCGAGCCGTGGCATTGACACATGACCGTCGTCCCGGTGAGCAGTCCTCCGGAAAGCGGGCATGTGTTGTCAGCGCAGGTGCAGAGGTCGTCAAACGCGTAAAGACGATCGCCGACATGCGCAATGGAGATCCGTAGCTTGCGATCACTCAGGTAGAACGGGACGACGAGGCCGTCGGGGATCGCGTCGCCTGACCCGACTGTGCGGAAGGCATCGGCAGTGAGCTCGGTCATCGTCTTGCTCCTTGTCCTTCGGGCCCGGTTCAGTAGGGATATTCGGGGATGATGTCGGACTTGGCGGCGTCGAGCCGCAGCTCGCCGGGTGCGCCGGCGGGCACGACGGGCCGGTGCGGCATGACCGGGCTGAGCCGCTCGTAGCCGGAGCCCAGGGGCGGCCTGGTGTCCGCGTCACCCTTGTTGGGCCACAGTGACATCGCCCGTTCGGCCAGAGCCGTGATCGTCAGGGACGGGTTCACTCCGGGGTTGGCCGGCATGACGCTTCCGTCTATGACGTGCAGCCCCGGCTGGCCGAATACACGCAGGTAGGGGTCGACGGCGCCGCTGTCGCGGCTGTCCCCGATCGGGATTCCGCCGACGAAGTGAGCCGAGGCGCCGCGGTTGATGATCTCGAACAGCAGCGCGCCTTCGCCGCTTCCCATCTTCTCGGCCAGCCGGCCGACGAACTTCTCGACCACCGGGATGTGCACCGCGGGCGCCGCTCCGGCCCCGTGCCGGCTCCGCAGCCGGCCGTCGTCCCAGTAGAGCTCGATCGAGGTGTCCGTGGTCTGCGAGCACAGCATGATGACGGTCCGTTCGGACCAGTGGCGCGCGTCGTCGAAGGACAGGACCCGGCCCGGGTGTTCCACCAGGTCCTTGATAAACGAGGTCGTGGGGTGCTGCTGGGCGCCGTCGCGGTGCTCGTTGACCAGGAACGCGAACAGGTCGCTGCCCACCCCCCAGTAGACCGGCTCGATGCTGGTCACCGGATCGGGCCAGACGCCGGAGGTAATCGACACAGATCCCGGCGTGAGCCGGATCTTCTCCGGATCCCGCTCCCACTGCCTATCGGTCCGGGTGATGGCCAGGAGCTGCTCGGAGTTCGTCCGCGCTCGCTGTCCGAGCTGGCTCGACAGGCCCGTCAGGCGGCCGGTGTGCTGCATGTGGTGCAGGAGCTTGGCCGAACCGTATGCGTGTGCGGAGACGATGACCTGTCCGGCGGTCCAGGTGCGGTGGTGCAGATGCGCCGCGCGCTGGCCCCAGCCGGGATGACGGGTACGGACCTCGAACCCGCCCCCATCCAGCGGCGCGAGGTCGTACACCTCGTGCAGCGCGTGAACCTGGGCGCCGGCTTTCTCCGCCAGGTAGAGGTAATTCGTCGTCAGCTTGTTCTTGGCGTTGTGCCCGCAGCCGTTGTTGCAGTTGCCGCACGATATGCATCCGGTGCGCCGGGGTCCGGCGCCGCCGAAGTACGGGTCGTCGGCCTCGACGCCCGGGCGGCCGAAGTAGACACCCACCGGGGCCTGGTTGAACGTTTCTCCCCTTCCCATCTCGGTCGCGACCTCGCGCATGTAACGGTCCACGTCGGTGGGCATGTAGGGGTAGCGGACGACGCCGAGCATCCTCCTCGCCTGGTCCAGATACGGGGCCAGTTCGCCGGCCCAGTCCGTGATGCCCGCCCACTCCGGCGCATCGAAGAACTTCCCCGGCGGGACGTACAGCGTGTTGGCGTAGACATGCGAGCCGCCGCCGACCCCCGCGCCGCACAGGACGAGCACGTCGTCGAGGTACTCGATCCGCTGGATTCCGTACAGCTGCGCACCGGGAAACCACAAGAAGCCCGGCAGGTCCCACTGGGTCTTCGGGATGTCTTCGTCCTTCCAGCGCCGGCCGGATTCCATGACACCGACCCGGTAGCCCTTCTCCGCGGCCCGCAGCGCGGCCACACTTCCGCCGAATCCCGAGCCGATGATCACCACGTCGTAGTCGAAGCTCGCCATGAGTTCTCTCCTCTGGTCGTTAGTGGAGGTCCGCGAGCAGGAACTCCAAGGTGGCCATCGCCTTGACCTGGGTGTCCTGGTAATCCGGCCTCGTCGCGCTTCAGGTGAAGCCGTCGACCTCTTCGATAGCGTGGGCGAAGTCGAGCGGCGCCTCCTGCGGCAGGTTGTGGCCGATGCCGCCGGCGAGGGTCCGGTGCACGTACTTGCCGGTGAACCGCGCGGCGTAGGCGGCAGGCTCGGGGTGCGGCGCGCCGTTCGCGTCGCCCTCGAGCGTGATCGTCGGCACCGAGATGGGCGGAAACGCCGCGAGCCGCTGCTCAAGCACGTCGAGTTCCGGCTCGCCGACTGCGAGCCCTATCCGCCACCGGTAGTTGTGGATGACGATGGCGACGTGGTCGGGATTGTCGAACGCGGCCGCGCTGCGCTCGAACGTCGCATCGTCGAAACGCCACGCCGGCGACGCGGACCGCCAGATGAGCCGGGCGAAGTCGCGGCGGTTAGCCGCGTAGCCGGCCCGCCCGCGCTCGGTGGCGAAGTAGTACTGGTACCACCACGACCGCTCGGCTTCCGGCGGCAACGGCGCCTGGCCGGCCGCCTGGCTGCCGATCAGGTACCCGCTCACGGACACCATGGCCCGGCACCGCTCCGGCCAGAGCGCGGCCATGACGTTAGCCGTCCGCGCTCCCCAGTCGAAGCCGGCCACGATCGCCTGGTCGACGCCCAGAGCGTCCAGCAGCGCGATCGCGTCGACGGCCAGCACGGCCTGCTGTCCGTTACGCACCGCGTCGCCGGAACGGAACCGCGTGGGGCCGTACCCCCGCAGGTACGGGACGATCACGCGGTATCCGGCCGCCGCCAGCGCGGGCCCGGCGTCGGCGTAGCTATGGATGTCGTAGGGCCATCCGTGCAGCAGCAGCACCGGCCGGCCGCCGGGCGCCCCGAGGTCGACGTAGCCGACCTCGAGGGCGCCGGCGGTAATCCGCTGCACCGGGCCGAACGGCCGCGCGGCCGATGCGGTCATCTGATCGCCTTGACCGCGCGGATGATGACCGCGGGCGCCTCGGCGCACACCGCGCCGTGGAACAACGTGGCGTCGACGAAGGCGCCATGGACCAGTACCACGGTGGGGGTGATGTCAGACGTGCTCATGAGGATCTCCCGAGATAGAGGTGGAACCCGGTCGGCGTCAGCCGGCGGCCCAGAACGAGCAGTGGTGAGCGGTGGCGAAGTCGGTCGTGACCTGCGACTGCAGCGGCACGAACGACAGCACCCGGGTTCCGTTGCCGACCGGCGGCCAGGGCAGGGCGCGCGTCGACGGGTTGCCGCTGGCGGCGAAGCTGGCCCAGGCCGTCCGCATGCTGGCGGCGAGTGCCTGCTGGTCGGGGGTGAGGGTGCCGGTGACGGGGAACGGCGCGTTCGGCTGGTCGAAGAGATACGGGAGCTCCGTCCCGTGCGTCGACAGGCCTAGGTGCTGCTTGTCCGGCGGCAGGATGTTCAGCGGCGCGTTGTCATCGTTGAACTGGTAGCCGTACACCGGGACGCCGCGCGCGGCGGTCCAGCGGTCGACCTGCAGCGCCGGGCACGCGAAGCTCGCGTCCGAGACGAGCAGGCTGAAGGCCACGACCGGGTTCGGGTAGGCGCTGAGCGGGTACTCGGCCGCGATCGCTGCGGCCCGCGCGTCCGTCACGCCCAGGGCCTGGGCGATGTTGGCCTGGTAGTTCACGGGGTTGGTCGGGTCACCGGCCAGCGGTATGTTCGTCCCCTGGCTCACGGTGATGCCGAGACCGGCGACGAAGAGCAGTTCCTCGTCGTGGGTGATGCCGTTGATAACTGGCACCCGGGCGAACTGCCCGCGGGCCAGGGCCGTGCCGATCGGCTGGGTGAGCACCGACCCGTCGACGACTCCCGGGATCTCGACGCCGAACTTGGCGACCAGGTCGCTGACCGGCACGCTGCGCAGGCACGCCGCGGTCTGGTCCGCGCAGCCGACGCTGGTGGCGAACGTCTGGCCAGCCGCTTCGGCCGCCGCCAGCGGCCGCTGGTTCAGGGCGAACGTGCCGCTTTGCACGATCGCCCGCTGGAAGAGCCCGCGGGCGCCGGGCGAGACCAGCTGGGCCAGGACCGACAGGCCGCCGGCCGACTGGCCCGCGATGGTCACGTTGCGCGGGTCGCCGCCGAACCGCGCGATGTTGCGCTGGACCCAGCGCAGGGCCGCCTGCTGGTCCATCAGCCCGTAGTTGCCGGCCGCGCCATGGGAGGCGAGCGCCGGGTGCGCGAGGAAGCCGAGCGCGCCGAGCCGGTAGTTGATCGTGACGACGACCGCGCCGGCCGCCGCCAGCTTGGTGCCGTCGTAGTTGCGGCCGCCGTCCTGGACCAGCCCTCCGCCGTGGATCCACACCAGTACGGGCCGGTCAGCGCCCGGCCGGGCGGCCGGCGTGTAGACGTTCAGGTTCAGGCAGTCTTCGCTGATCTTCCCGGGCGGCAGGAACGGGTTGCCCATCGTTGCCTGCGGGCAGCCCGGCCCGAACTGCGTCGCGTCCCGCACCCCTGACCAGGACGCTGGCTGCGGTGCCCGCCACCGCAGGTTCCCCGTCGGCGGGGCGGCGTACGGCAGCCCCAGGAAGGAACGCACCCCCGCGGCATCAGCGCCGCGGACAAGGCCGCCATCAATACGTACGATCCGGCCGGCACCGCTTGACGCGGGGGACGCGGCCGCGTCACCGGCGCCGGCCACGAGGACGGTGGCCGCGACGCTCACGGCCGACGCTGCGAACAACACAGCTCGCCGCAGGCGCCGCGCATGGGTTGTCTTCACGCTTCTCCACTCCCTCGGTCCTGTAGCTGAACCGTCTCTGGTCCTGCGCTCAGAGTCGTGAATCGATGAATTCGTCGAGCCCGTGCGGGCACTGGTCCGAGCACTGGTCCCAGGCACTGGTCCATGACGGACGTCAGGGTCGGCCGACCCGGAACACGTGGCCGGAGAGGCCGTGGCCATGCTCGCTGAGTAGGTACGCGATGACCTCTGCGACCTGGTTGGGTGGGCATGGCCGGCCGACCTCGAGCGACACCGCGTTGACGGTGATGTTGCGCTCGCGCAGCTCTAGCGCGAGCGCTCGTGTCAGCACGTCTGTTGAGGCCTTGGTTGCCGCGCAGAGGCCATGGGTTCTCAGAGATGATCCGCCCGCTGAGCTGGACAGGTTGACGATCGAACCGCCGTTGCGAAGGTGACGGGCTGCCTCTCGGTTGACGACGAAGGTGGCCCGCGTGTTGATCCGGACCAGTGCATCGAACTCGTCCAGGTCGACCTCGGTTACCGGAACCGCGGCGATCCGGCTGCCCGCGGCGTGGACGACGACGTCGATACCGCCGAACGCTGCGATCGTCTCGGCGAACAGTCTCTGCACGTCCAGGTCGTCGGCGATGTCAGCGCGGATGGCCACGGCGTCGCCGTTGTTCGCGAGGATAGCTTCGACGGTCGACTCGGCCGCATGCTGGCGATGGAGGTAGTTGACGACGACGGCGTAACCGCTGGCCGCCAGCAGGCGGACAGTCGCCCAGCCGACGCCACGTGACCCTCCGGTGACGATGGCCACGCGACCCGCAAGCGACCCGTTGAGTGCGGTACTCATGGCACGAGCCTGGCTAGCATCACACCGCCTCGAACCAGGGTGTTCCCTTGCCCTGATCACGGGCTTATCGTTACGCCATGGCCGCACCCAGGACGCCGGCCTTCAGGGGGCGTGCTCGCGAACGGAAGGCCCTCGACGACCTGTTGGGCCGTGTTCGTGACGGTGAGAGTGCGGTGCTCGTCATCCGGGGTGAGGCGGGGATCGGTAAGACGGCGCTGATGCGCTACTGCGCGCGCCAGGCATCTGGCTGTCGGCTAGTTCAGATCGACGGCGTGCAATCCGAGATGGAGCTGCCGCTCTCGGCGCTGCACCAGCTCTGCACGCCGATGCTGAGCTGCCTGCCCGCGCTGCCGGAGCCGCAGCAGCGCACGTTGCAAGTAGCGTTTGGGTTGGCGGCCGGACCTGCTCCGGACCGGTTCGTCTTGGGCCTCACGGTCCTGAGCCTGCTGGCCGAGAACGCCGCCGAGCGGCCGCTGGTCTGCCTGATCGATGACGCCCAGTGGCTGGATGAAGCCTCGTCCCAGGTACTCGGGTTTGTCGGACGGCGGCTGCTGGCTGAACCGGTTGGCTTGTTGATCGGCGTCCGGGAGCCAGCCGGCGAGCGGCTATTTCCCGGCCTGCCGGCGCTGACCGTCGAAGGGCTTGCCGACGAGGACGCGCGGGCTCTGCTGGCGGCCGCGGTCCCAGGTCACCTGGATAACCGGGTTCGCGACCGGATCGTCGCCGAGACCGGGGGAAACCCGCTGGGGCTGCTGGAGCTGGCCACAGAGATGAGCGAAGCCGAGCTGGCCGGCGGCTTCGCCGACCCGCCCAAGGCGAACCTGCCCGGCCACCTCCAGGGCAGGCTCCAGGACCACTACCTGCGCCGGGTTCAGGTGCTGCCTGGGCCAGCCCAGCAGCTGATGCTGCTAGCGGCGGCCGATCCGACCGGGGACGCCACACTGCTGTGGCGTGCCGCACAGACGCTGGGACTGGGACCTGATGCGGCGGCCGCGGCCGATGCGGAACAGCTGCTGCAGATCGGCTCCCAAGTCCGGTTCCGGCACCCCTTGGTGCGGTCGGCTTCCTACACGGCAGGGTCCCCGGAGGATCGCCGTGCCGCCCACCTGACGCTCGCCGCGGCGACCGATGCCCAGGCCGATCCGGAGCGCCGGGTATGGCACCTGGCTGCTGCGGCCACCGGACCGGACGAAGACGTGGCGACCGCGCTCGAACACGCTGCGGCCAAGATCCAGGCCCGCGCCGGGCTTGCGGCCGCGGCGGCCTTCCTCCGACAGTCGGTGATGTTGACCGCCGAGCCGGAACGGCATACCGAGCGGGCCTTGGCGGCAGCCCTCGCGTACCTGCACGCCGGCGCGTTCGACAGCGCGCTCGGCCTGCTGGCCCGAGCCGAAGCCCACGCGGTCGACGATCTCCAGCGTGCCCGCGTGGAGATGCTTCGAGGCCAGGTCGAGTGGGCATCCGTGACCGGACGCGAGGCGCCCGTCCTGCTGCTGCGGGCGGCTAAGAGGCTCGAATCACTCGATGCGGGGCTCGCTCGGGAGGCCTACCTTTACGCCTGGCTGGCGTCTGCCCTCGCTGGTCCTTTCGCCGGACCCGGCGGGCTCATGCTGGAGGTTTCCCGGGCGGCACAGGCGGCCCCGCGGCCAGCGCGGGCCCCGCGGCCTGGTGATCTCCTCCTCGACGGTCTGACGACGATGATCGTCCAGGGGCGTGCGGCGGCAGAGCCGGCGCTGCGCCGAGCAGTGGCCGCCTTTCTTGGTGATCAGGTGTCCGGTGAAGATCGGCTGCAGTGGGGGATTCTCGCCCAGGTGGCGTCCATGTGCGTGTGGGATTTCGACAGCTGGGTCGCGTTGAGCACTCGGGATGTCGAGTTCGCCCGCGCGTCGGGTGCCCTCGCCCCGTTGCACGTCGCGTTGAACGCTCACGGGATGGCGGTCACGCTGTGCGGCGACTTCAAGACGGCGACGTCGCTGGCCGCCGAAAAAGACGTCGTCGCCGAGGTGACCGGGATCCGACTGGCTGCCACCTGTGATCTGCTGCTTGCCGGGTACCGGGGCCGACCCGCGGAAGCGGCACCGCTCTTCGCGGCGGCCACTGCGGACGCGAAGGCCCGCGGGGAGGGATTCGGCCTCCAGAATGCCAACTGGTCCGAAGCGGTGCTCAGCAACGGCCTCGGGCGGTACGCAGAGGCGTTGGCCGTGGCGGAACCTGCGACCGAGGAAACTCGCCTGCCCTATATAACGCAGTGGATTCTGCCTGAACTGATCGAGGCCGCCGTGAGAACCAGACGGCCGGACCTGGCCAGAGAAGCGCTGGCCCGGCTGTCGGCCATGACAACCATTGAGGGTTCCGACTGGGCGAAGGGCCTGGAGGCGCGCTCGCGCGCGCTGGTTAGCGAAGGCCGGGAAGCCGAGCAGTGCTACGCCGAGGCGGTCGAGCGGCTGGGTCGCACACCGCTGCGGCCCGAGCTGGCCCGGGCCCACCTGCTCTACGGTGAGTGGCTCCGTCGCGAGAACCGACGGCTCGACGCCCGCCACCAGTTGCACGCCGCCTACCACCTGCTCGACGCGATCGGCGCCGAAGCCTTCGCCGAGCGCGCGCGCAGGGAACTGCTCGCCACCGGCGAGAAGGTCCGCAAACGCGAGGTCGACACCTACGGCCAGCTCACCCAGCAGGAGGAGCACATCGTCCGGCTGGCCCGCGACGGACGCACCAACCCCGAGATCGCCGCGGAACTATTCATCAGCACCCGCACCGTCGAATGGCACCTTCGCAAGGTGTTCGCCAAGCTGGGCATTACGTCCCGCCGAGACCTCTACAACGCCTTGGCCCCGCGAGGTCAGCACACGCCATCCGGCTAGAGGTTGTGGCGGCAGATCCCTGGTTCCCCACTGGGGTCACGCGCCATCGTGCACGTGTGCGGACCAGTGTCTCCACGGGCTCGATGCACCTAGCCAAGGCGCGATCGTCGAGCAATACCAGGTACAGAAGGAGGCCCTCATGCCCTCGTCCACCACCCCCGAAGGCCCCGGCTCTGGGGCGCCGAACCCGTCAGCCGGGTTTACCGACACGCCCAGCGCCCTGCCCAGCGACCTTCGTGAGGGCTACGCCGAGATCGGCGACCAGCGGCTGCATTACGTCGAGGCCGGCGAGGGGCCGCTGGTCGTGTTGCTGCACGGCTTCCCCGAGTTCTGGTACGGCTGGCGGCAGCAGATCCAGCCGCTCGCGGCGGCGGGATTCCGCGTCGTCGCGCCCGATACGCGCGGCTACAACCTGTCATCGAAGCCGGAAGGCGTCGCAGCCTACGACATCGGCCTGCTGGCCGCCGACATCCGGGACCTGATTCATGAACGCGGCGCCGAGACCGCGCTGCTCGTCGGTCACGACTGGGGCGGCAGCATAGCCTGGGCCACCGCGATGAACCACCCCGAGGTCGTGGACCGGCTGGCCATCCTCAACGCGGCCCACCCGCGGAAGCTATCGCAGGGACTGCACCACCCGGGCCAGCTCCGCAAGTCCTGGTACTTCTTCTTCTTCGACCTCCCGGACCTGCCCGAGGCCGTCGTGCACGCCAACCACTGGCATTTCTTCCGGCACTTCCTGCACGACGCCCGCCCGGCCTTCACCCCGGAGGAAACCGACCGCTACATCGAGGCCTGGTCCCAGCCAGGCGCGGCCACCGGCATGATCAACTACTACCGCTCCTCGGTGCGGCAAAATCAGAAGAAAGCCGAGGCCGCGCTGCGCCCGGTCAAGGCGCCCACCTTGGTCATCTGGGGGCAGCGCGATCGCTACCTCGGTCCCGAACTCGCCGAGCCCGACCACGACGACGTGCCCAACCTGGACCGCGTCGAGCGCCTGCCCGACGCGTCGCACTGGGTGCACCACGACGAGGCCGAGCGCGTCACCCAGCTGCTCATCGACTTCTTCGGCCCAGCCCTGCCCACCAGCAACCGCTGAACCTCGACGAGGTAGCCAATCGACCGGGCTGGCCAGTCCCGGATGGCCCGGTCGAGAGGAGAAGCTAGTGACGAGTCAGGTGTACCGCACGCTGCGGGTCGCCCCGAGAGACGAGGGCGTGCTCGGTGTCGTGATTGACGCGCCGCCGATGAACCTGATCGGACCGGAACTGGTGCGCGACCTGGTGAGCCTGCTCGGCGCGCTGGAATCTGACCAGGAGTCCAGGGTCATGGTGCTGGAGAGCGCCGACCCGGACTACTTCGTCCCGCATGTCGACCTCACCAAGGTCGCGGAGTACACCGCCGAAGCGGCCAAAGCGGGCGGCCCGGATGATGCGTCGCTGGGCATGTTGTGGCACAAGCTCAGCGAGCTGCCGGTCGTGTCGATCGCCAAGATTCGCGGCCGGGCCCGCGGGGCGGGCAGCGAACTGGCGCTGGCGTGCGACATGCGGTTCGCCGCGCGGGAGAACGCCATCCTGGGACAGATCGAGGTCGGCGCCGGTGCGGTCCCCGGCGCGGGCGGCATCCAGCACCTGGCCCGGCTGCTCGGACGGGGCCGGGCCATGGAGGCGGTTCTCGGCGCGGACGACTTCAACGCCGAGATTGCCGAACGGTACGGCTGGATCAACCGCGCCCTGCCCGACGCCGACCTGGACGCGTTCGTCGCCCGGCTCGCCCGGCGCATCGCCTCGTTCCCCGCCGACGCGGTGCTTACCGCCAAACGGGTGCTCAACGAGCTGACCATGCCCGACGCGGACGCCATTCGCGCCGACGCCCGCCGGTTCCGCCGGCTGGTTGCCTCGGACATGGCCCAGGCCCGTACGGCCGCCCTGTTCGCGCAGGGCCTGCAGACCCGCGGTCCGCTCGAACTCAACCTCGGCGGCCGCATCGGAGCCCTGTGACAGGAGGAAGGACGTCGACGGCGTACCCGGCGCAGGCTCTGAATTCAAGACGCCGAGCAGGAATGGGTGACCAGCCATGGCTGGGGGATATTCGGAACTTGCCAACGAACGCATCAGTGCCGCCAATGGCGTCGACTACGCCTACCGTGATACCGGCGGCGGCCGCGAGGGCGGAGTGCCACTGGTCCTGCTTCAGCACTTCCGCGGAAACCTGGACAACTGGGATCCGGCGCTGATCGACGCGCTGGCCTCGACCCGGCGGGTCGTGTCATTCGACAACGCCGGAGTGGGCGGGTCCACCGGCACCACCCCGGACACCATCGAGCAGATGGCCCGCGACGCCATCGCGTTCATCGCCGCCATGCAGTTCGGCCAGGTGGACCTGCTCGGCTTTTCCATCGGCAGCTTCGTGGCGCAGCAGATCGCGCTGACCCGGCCGGCCATCGTGCGACGGCTGGTGCTGGCCTCCTCGGCCCCCCAGGGCGCGGCCGGCATGCACGGCTGGACACCCGAGGTCATCGGCGGCATCGGCACGCCGCACACCAGCCCGGAGGCCTACCTGGAGGTATTCTTCGCTCGGTCAGCGTCTAGCCGGCAAGCGGGTACCGAAGCGCTGCGGCGCATGTACGCCAGGACCGAAGACCGTGACCAGGCCACGACGTGGGCGACCCGCGAGGCGCAGTATGACGCGGTCTGCACGTGGGGGATCCCCGATCACGCCCTGCTCCAGCGGCTCAGCTGCCTGCACCTGCCGGTGTTCGTGGTCAACGGCGACAGCGACCCGATGATCCTGCCGCACTACTCCTACCTACTGGCCGGCCTGATCCCGCAGGCTCGAGTGAAGATCTACCCCGACGCGGCGCACGGGTTCCTGTTCCAGCACAACGCCGAGTTCGCCGCCGACGTCGAGGCCTTTCTGGCTGACGCTAGCTAGGGCCCGGCGGCGGCACGAGGGATATCGGCCGAACGCAGCTAACTCGGTGATGCCCTCCGCCACGGCCGCAGATAGCGGGGATGCTTCCGCTGGCCGGGCTTCCAGGTCCCTTCCTGCGAGGTTACGCTTCGGTCAAGGCGATGGCGCAGCCTGCGGCGGCGAGGCTGGTGCCCATCAACTCGATCAAGTGTCTGGAGGGGTCGTGAGCGGTAGGCCGCCGCGGGCACCTAGAGGTGCGCTCGTCCCAGTCCGCCTCGGCCGCGTCCGGGCCGATCCGGGCCGACCGGGAGGTCGTGTGAGCACCTACGCTCAGCCATGCGGCTCGAGACGCGGCGTAAAGCCGGGCCGATGAGTGCACATTCCAGGCGGCAGGGCCGTCCGACAGGCATGACGAACCGGCGTGCCGAGTGCGGCGCGCTTGACCGGCTTGTGGACGCGGTCCGCGCCGGCGAGAGCCGGGCGCTGGTAGTGCGCGGTGACCCTGGTGTGGGCAAAACCGTGCTGCTGGACTACCTGGCCGGACGGGCCTCGGGTTCGGGTTGCCGGCTAGAGCGTGCCGTGGGCGTGCAGTCGGAAATGGAGCTGGCGTTCGCGGGGCTGCATCAGCTGTGCTCGGCGATGCTGGGCGAGGCCGAGCAGCTGCCAGTGCCGCAGCGTGAGACGATGCGGACCGCGCTAGGCGTGGCCGCCGGGCCGCCGCCGGACCGGTTCCTGGTTGGGCTGGCGGTGCTGAGCCTGTTGTCGGAAGCGGCCGGGGACCGCCCCCTCATCTGCCTGGTCGACGATGTGCAGTGGCTGGACCGGGCCTCGGCCCAAGCACTGGGGTTTGCCGCGCGTCGGCTGGGCGTGGACGCGGTCGGGCTGGTGTTCGGGGCCCGCGAGCCAGCCGCGGAGCTGGCCGGGCTGCCGGAGCTGGAAGTCGGGGGGCTGGGCGACGATGACGCGCGGGCGCTGCTGGAGGCGGCGCTGGCCGGCCCGCTGGATCCGCGGGTCCGTGACCTGATCATCGCGGAGACCCGGGGGAATCCGCTGGCGCTGCTGGAGCTGCCGCGCGGGCTGGCCCCGGCGGAGCTGGCGGGCGGGTTCGGCCTGCCCGGCGCGGCGCCGCTGACGGGCCGGATCGAGGACAGCTTCGCCCGCCAGCTCGAGGCCTTGCCGGAGCAGACCCGCCGGCTGGTGCTGCTGGCGGCGGCCGACCCCTCGGGTGACCGGGCCCTCGTCTGGCGGGCGGCCGGGCGGCTCGGCCTCCCGCTGCAGGCGGAAACGCCGGCGGCCGAGGCCGGGCTGGTCACGTTCGGAGCGTGGGTGCGGTTCCGGCATCCGCTGGCCCGTTCGGCGGCCTACCGATCGGCGTCGATCCAGGCGAGGCAGGAGATGCACGCGGCGCTGGCGGAGGTGACCGACCCGATCGCCGATCCGGACCGCCGGGCCTGGCACCGGGCCCAGGCCGCGCCGGGCCCGGACGAGGAGGTCGCGGCGGAGCTGGAGCGTTCGGCCGGGCGGGCGCAGGCGCGCGGCGGCCTGGCCGCGGCCGCCGCGTTCCTGGAGCGCTCGGTGTCGCTGACCGCCGATCCCGCCCGGCGTGCCGAACGCAGCCTGGCCGCGGCGCAGGCCTACCTGCAGGCCGGAGCGTTCGGCAATGCCCTGGACCTGCTCGCGGCGGCGGAGGCCGGGCCGCTCGATGAGCTCGCCAGCGCCCGGGTGGACCTGCTGCGCGGCCACGCCGCATTCGCATCGGGCCGGGGCAGCGATGCGCCCCCGCTGCTGCTGAAGGCGGCCAAGCGGCTCGAGCCGCTCAACCGGGACATTGCCCGCGACACCTACTTGACCGCGTGGATAGCGGCGACGTTCGCCGGGCGCCTAGCTGGCGCCGGCCACATGCTGGAGGTCTGCCGCGCCGCCCAGGCCCTGCCCCCGCCGGAACAGCCCTCAGGCCCACTCGACCTACTGCTGGAAGGCTTCGCCCTGCTGGTCACTGACGGGCCGGCCGCCGCGGCTCCGGCGCTGCGGCACGCGGTGGACGCCTTTGCCAGCGCAGACATCCCCGTTAACGACCGGCTCCAGTACGGTCCGATGGCCCAGGGGGCAGCCATCGCACTCTGGGAGGAGGACAGGCAGCGCGCGATCCTGATCCGGCAGGTCCAGCTCGCCCGTACCGTCGGCGCGCTCGACCAGCTGCCGATCGACCTGGTCGCGCTCGCCATCGATGATGCGTGGCGGGGTGACTTCGCGGGGGCCCTCTCCCTTATTGCGGAGTGCGATGCGGTCTGTGAGGCGACCGGGGGGAGCAGCCTCGCGCCCTTCGCCGCCATGTTCCTCGGTGCGCTGCGCGGCAACGAGGAGGAGGTAACCCCGCTGATCGAGGCCACCCTCGCCGCGGCCGAAGCCGCGGGGCAGGGAGGCGCGGTGACAGGGGCGC
>Ga0210408_10002495_pt1 | contig 17871 bp, 10 predicted proteins | sample IncBWH4MmetaG_FD_155471 | JGI IMG/M metagenome (GOLD analysis project Ga0210408, IMG submission 155471) | Forest soil microbial communities from Barre Woods Harvard Forest LTER site, Petersham, Massachusetts, United States - Inc-BW-H-4-M | ecosystem: Environmental > Terrestrial > Soil >...
GAGACGGAGGCGCCGAACAGGTCGTTGCCGAAGCGATAACGGGACAGCGCGACCACGTGTTCGTAGTTACGAAAGTTTATCCGTACAACGCGTCGCTGACGAAGATGCCCGAAGCGTGCGAGCGGAGCCTAAAGCGTCTGCGCATCGACGTTATCGATCTTTACCTTGTTCACTGGCGCCAAAAATCGCCGCCGCTCGCGGAGACAGTGGAAGCGTTCGAGAAGTTGCGTTCCGCCGGAAAAATCAAGCGCTGGGGCGTTTCAAACTTTGATGCGAAGGATATGAAAGAACTCTTCGCCATAGCGAAAGGTTCGAACTGCGCCGCCGACCAAGTACTCTACAATCTCGAACATCGCGCCGTCGAAGTGGACCTGATGCCATGGTGCCGAAAGAACAGCATTCCGATCATGGCCTACTCGCCTCTTGGCCATGGTCGGGGCTTCGTGACCGACCCGGCCTTGAAGAAAGTTGCGCAACGCCATGATGCGACCGCGGCCCAGATCGCGCTGGCGTGGTTGCTCCATCAGCCAAACGTGATCACGATTCCAAAAGCATCGACTCTCACGCATGTGCGCGACAATGCGCGTTCGATCGACATCGAATTGACCAAAGCTGACCTGGAAGATCTCGAGCGCCAATTTCCAGCGCCACGGTCCAAGCAACCGCTGGCAGTGCTTTGAGGATCTCAGTTGGGAAAGCAGCTCCGCGCGTCCGGAATCAGTAGCGAACCTTATTCCTCGGAGGATTCTTCTTCGTCTTCGTCGGCCTGTTTCTTTGATTTGGGCGCGGCTTTGATTGCGAAGCTAACTTTCGTTGCAAGCTCGTCATTCACGTAAATCTCGACGTGATATTTTCCAGCGGGCCAGCCGTTGGTCGGTTTAATAAACTTGAAGTCGCCCGCATCTGTGTCGCCGTCCATGGCCAACTCTTTCTCGAGAACCTTCGTGTTCGCCGGAGCTGCATCGCCGACATCTTCGGCAATCAGGACTCCATGCAGTTTATCTCCGTCCTTTAATCCTTTAGTCTTAAAAATAACAAAGATGTTCGTTGCGTCGGACGTGAACGATGTGGTCGCCTCATCTTCCGGACCTGTCGTCATGTAGGCTTCGACTTTTACCTTTCCACCTCGCGCCGTCGCAACCGCGATCAGTCCGGCAATAAACAATCCAACTGTTTTTTTCATACGTGTGGCGCGGATGGTAGCAGCTCATGCGCCGATCGCTAACGATTTTTCAGAGCGCGACAGAGAGGCGGTCGCGTCCGACCTCTAGTTAACGTTCAGAAGTTTGGATGCGGTATATGTATAAACTTTACTCACCCAACCATTATTGACCTGGGAGTAGAGGGTCGCATAAACGGTCCGGCCATCGGTAGGAATATTGTTCACGGTGACCGAAAGAGCGTGGATGGCGCCTGAGTTGTAGACGTCGATTGTTCTTGCCGAACTACCCAAAGTTAAAGCGTAAGCAGTGGCGCCACCGGCCGTCCATTGGAAGGTAACGGTCGAGGAGCTGAAGGTTGATCCAGGTGCAGGACTGATCATCACGGCGGGTCCCGAGCCTGGCGTCGGCGTAGCGGTGGAAGTCGGAGTAGGCGTGGCGGTTGGTGTTGGTGTCGGAGTCGCCGTAGGCGTAGCGGTTGGCGTTGGTGTTGGTGTTGGCGTCGCAGTAGGAGTTGCTGTAGGACTCGGCGTCGGTGAGGCCGCTCCATTAGAGGCGTGGTAAGTGTATGGCGTACTTACCCAGGAGTTGTTTATTTGAGAGTAAAGGGTCGCATAAACGGTCCGGCCATCAGTAGGAATGTTGTTCACGGTGACCGAAAGGCTGTGGAGAGTACCGGAGTTGTAAATGTCAACGCCTCTTAAGCTACTACTTAGAGTTAAAGCGTAAGCCGTAGCGCTACCGGCGGTCCACTGGAAGGTAACCATTGAGCCGCCAAAGGTTGATCCCGGCGAGGGACTAACCATTACTGCCGGTCCCGGGCTCGGCGTTGGCGTCGCAGTAGGAGTAGCGGTTGGAATCGCTGTAGGTGTCGCAGTGGCAGTCGGAGTTGGCGTCGCGGTCGGCGCCGGAGTCGGTGTTGATGTTGGAGTTGCGGTCGGTGACGGCATCGGAGTTGGTGTTGCAGTGGGCGTTGCCGACGCGGTTGGTGTCGGAGTCGGTGAACCGGCTTGGACGTTTACAATCACCGCGTCGTAGGCGACCGCGTGTACTGTATCGTCGGCGCTCAATTCAAATGTGTAGGTGCCCGGTTGGGAAAACGTAACGTTGGTCGATGCCGTGTTCGGCGTCGCCAAAGTTACAGATGCCGGTCCGGAATAGAGCTTCCACACAATCGTTGCGCTGCCGCTTGGATCGACAATCGTGCCGGTCAGCGTCGTGTTGAGCGTGCTGATGTTTTGATCGCTCCCCGCATTGACGCTCGGCGCGCCGGGCGATCGCGGTCCCTCGGTCGGCCCGGTGGCTTGGATCACTTCGAAATTGCTGACGTCGATTGAAGAAAGGTTGTTGAATGCGTTCGACGAGAACCGATCGTCCGGGCAAACCGAGATCGAAAAGAAACCGCCGCTATTGTCGGCCACGATCGCGCCATATTTCTTGAGCGCGTGACACACTGCTTTCTCCTCGATCGTCCATGTGCTCGGCACCACGAAGCTCGCTTTCAATCGAAAGCGCTGACCCATCGCCGGGTATTGCGTCGATGTGGCCGGGATTGATGACGCGGAATGGTTTGCCGGATAGATGTATTCCTTTCTTGTTTTCGGAACACACAATCGGACCGCGTGTTCGACCCCGCCGCGTTCGCATTCATCGTAGCGCACTAGCGCGGGAAACATTGGCAGGCCGCCCGCGTCACCAGAAGTCCAGCCGGCTGGACGCAACGCATTCGAGTTGAGATTGAACTTCGCACCATTCGATGCTTGCCATCCGTTCGACGTCAATTTCATCTGCCACGTTTCCCAGATCGAACCGACTCCGGGCGCTACTATGATTCCGTGACGATCTCCACCCACATTCGTCACGTCCATCTGCCATTGTTGCAACGTGAGCGTGCCGGTGCCGCGCGGCCACGTTTCAATCGGCATGTTAGATGGAATCGGATAACTACCGTTTGGAGATGTGCCACCATCGAGATCGGATTCGTCGGGATAATCGAGGAACGCGATTGTGACACGGGACTGATTGTCCGGCACGAGCACGTAATTCATTTCGTAAAATGGCCGCAACGTTTGCCGGCTCGCCGACAGATCCGATTTCAACTGGGTGATCATTTGCGCCGAGTTCGATAACAAGGGTCGTCGTGAGATATCTTCGTTCCATGGATTCGTGACCGGAAAAATCTGCAGCGCCGAAATGATCGCGTCGGCTTGTGGCGTGTTGAACAACGTCGGCGTCGTCACTAACGGCGCTGGTCCGAGAATTCGTCCTTCCTGATTGATTCGCTCGGATTGAGCCGCGGCGGTGACGACGCAACTGAGAATCAATGAAACCGCCAGGTTGCTGATCCTTCGACCGCGCTCGACGGCGCGTCGTTTTGGAGTTGGGCGTAGAATGGTTGCTTCTCCTGTTTTCATCGGATTTGTCAGGCTTAATCCGAAATTTCGGAGCTTGGAGAAGCGCCGGATTTATCAGCAGTTTTTGCACCGATTGCGGCCCAAAAGATCGACATCTAGCGACTTTATGGGAAAGTCGGCGCTGTAGTCCTTCACCCAGGGAAATGAAAAGCTTCTTTGCCGAGTTGAAACGGCGCAACGTTTACAAGGTTGCCGTCGCTTACGCGATTGTTTCGTGGCTGTTGATTCAAATAGCGACCCAGGTTTTCCCGTTTTTCGAAATTCCGAACTGGGCGGTGCGCCTGGTCGTTTTGGTCTTGATCATCGGTTTCCCGATCGCGCTCTTCCTGTCCTGGGCTTTCGAAATCACGCCCGAAGGAATCAAGCGCGCTGAAGATGTCGATGTTAACAAATCAATCACGCATCAAACGGGTAGAAAGCTCGTCTGGACGACAGTCGTCCTGGCAGTGATCGCAATCGGTTTATTCGCCTATCAAATTTTACGCCAGAAATCCGCAGTGGCTCCCCCACCCGCCGCGGCGGCTATAGATTCAATTCCCGAGAAATCCATTGCCGTGCTGCCGTTCGATAACCTGAGCGACAACAAGGAGAACGCCTTTTTCACGGACGGCGTTCAGGATGAGATTCTGACCGACCTGGCGAAGATCGCGGACCTGAAGGTGATCAGCCGTTCGAGTGTGATGCAATATAAGAGCGGAGTTCCCCGTAATCTGCGCAAAATCGGTGAGGAACTTGGCGTAGCGCACTTACTCGAAGGCAGTGTTCAGCGCGCGGGTAATCGAATCCGCGTGAATGCTCAGCTCATCGCTGCGCGCAGTGACGCCCATCTCTGGGCCCAGACTTATGATCGGGATCTCGCTGATGTCTTTGCTATCCAAAGCGAAGTTTCAAAAGCCATTGCCGATCAACTGCAGGCGAAGCTTTCCCCAAAAGAAAAAAGCGCGATCGAGCAGCCTCCCACCGCCGACGTGACTGCCTTTGACCTCTACAGTCGAGCCAAGAGCCTGATGCTTACGACGAGTTTTAGCGCGCTCGCGGGCAAGAACGTCGAACAGGCCATTTCTCTTCTCGAGCAGGCCATCGCACGCGATCCCTCTTTCTTTCTCGCCTATTGCCAGCTCTCGCTCGCGCACGATCAGCAGTACTTCCTCACTGGCGTCGATCACACAGCAGCGCGAGTAGCCAAGGCGCAGTCAGCCCTTGATGCCGCTCTCCGGCTTCGGCCAGATGCTGGCGAAGCACATTTGGCGCGAGCGGAATTCCTTTATCGGATCCATCTCGACTATGATGGAGCCCTCGCCGAGCTCGAGATCGCGCGCCGCACCTTGCCGAATGATCCGCGCGCGTTCGAACTGATGGGCTACGTCTTTCGCCGTCAAGGTAAACAGGAAGAAGGATTGGAGTATATAAATCGCGCCCTCAACCTGGACCCGCGAAATTTGTTTACCCTTCAGCAGGTCGCATTGAGTTATTTTTATCTGCGGCGCTTTTCCGAAAACGTGGCCGTGCTAGATCGCGCACTTGCCATTAAGCCGGATGATCCCGACACCATGGTTGCGCGCGGAATTTCAATTATGAGCTGGAAAGCAGACACGCGCCCCCTTCATCGAACTATCGAGGAACTTCGCGCGAAAAATCCCGCGGCTATCTCTGGCGTGGCGGATAGCTGGTTTCTTTGCGCGCTTGCTGAGCGCGATGCAAAAGCGGGCGAAGCGGCGGTGGCTGCTCTCGGAGACAACACCTTCGGCGATGACGCCACTCAATTCGGCCCGGACTTTGCCCGCGGACTCCTCGCACGTATGACGAACGACGAAAACAAAGCGCGTGCAGCTTTTATTGCAGCTCGAAGCGCGCAGGAAAAGCGAGTGCAGGAACAGCCTGACTACGCTCCGGCGATTTCTATTCTCGGCATCATCGACGCAGCTCTCGGGCGCAAGGAAGATGCATTGCGTGAAGGACGACGCGCCGTCGGACTTCTCCCGGTCGAAAAGGAAGCCAACAACGGGCCGGGCATGATTCAGAACCTCGCCATCATCGCCGCCTGGCTGGGCGAAAAACAACTCGCGTGCGATCAACTTGACCGCACCTTGGAGTTACCTGGAACAACCAGCTACGGCCGATTAAAGTTGCTTCCCTGGTGGGACCCGCTGCGTGGCGCTCCGCGATTCGAAAAAATCGTGGCTTCGCTCGCGCCGAAGTAGGCCAAGATCGACATACTGACTGTTTGTGGGAGAATCGGCGTCGTAAGTCCCTGGGCCCTAAATGAGTAATTTTTTCGCCGAACTCCAACGGCGCAACGTCTACAAAGTTGCGGTCGCGTATGCGGTCGTCGCCTGGCTTTTAGTCCAGGCGGCCTCCATCATCTTGCCGACATTCGAAGCGCCGAGCTGGGTGATGAAAGCCTTCGTCGTCTTTCTCGCACTCGGTTTTATTCTTGCCGTCTTTATTTCCTGGGCGTTTGAGATGACGCCGGAAGGAATGAAGCGGACCGAGAACGTCCCTTCGGACGAAGTCATTCCACAATGGAGCAAACGAAAGTTCGCTGCGTTCATCATCGGCGTCGCAATAATTGCAGCGGGATTATTCGCTTATCAATCCTTTCGGGCGCCAAAGTCGACAATCACTGTGAACTCGGACAATAAATCGATCGCCGTGTTACCATTGGTCAACACCAGCGGCGATCCAAGCAACGAATACTTTTCCGATGGCTTGTCTGAGGAGTTGATCGCAGTGTTAGCTAAGATTCCTGGTCTCAAGGTTATTGGCCGCAGTTCCTCTTTTCTTTTCAAAGGTAAGGCGGCCGATAGCGCTAGTGTCGGCCAGAAGCTTGGAGTAGCTCATTTGATAGAAGGCAGCGTGCGCAAGCAGGGCGACCGTGTTCGAATTGTCGCCGAACTAATCAATGCCGCTGACGGAAGTGAGCTCTGGTCCGAAACTTACGATCGCGAGCTAAAGGATGTGTTTGCTGTCCAGTCAGAAATCGCCTTCACCGTCGCCGAACAAATGAAGGTGAAAATACTCGGTGAGAAGACGCGTTCCGATGCTGCACCGCCAAACGAAAACCTCGCGGCTTTTAACGCGGTGTTACAATCCGACTTCTATTTCCAGCAATTGACCGCGGAGAGTGTGCAGCGCGCGATCCATTCTCTGCAAGAAGCTGTGCGTCTGGATCCCAATTACGCGCTGGCTTATGCCAAGTTATCACTGGCGTGGCGCCAATACGCTGCCAGCTTTGCCACGAACGACAACGAACAAGCGTACGCGGAGGCGAAGGCCGCAGCCGAGAAAGCGATCAAGCTTGCGCCCGACCAGGTCGAACCTCATAAAGCGGCTGGCTGGGTCGCGATCAACCCAGACCTCGATTTCGCGCAAGCGGAACAGGAGTTTCGGCGTGCTCTGCAAATCTCACCGAGCGACGCAGGAGCAAAGAGCGGGTTGAGTTACTGTCTCATGGCACAGGGGCATCTGACTGAGGCCGAACGCGCCTTTTCCGAAACACTTTCACTCGATCCTCTCTCCGTCTCGATTTGGTTCAATCTGGGCCGGCTCGCGATTTCAGCTGAGCGCTACCAGGAGGCGGAAGAGGCGTTCCGCAAAGCCCTCCAGATTCAGCCCGGCGTCGCCCGAGCGCACGCGTTTCTGGCAACACTGGATGTTCTTCGAACTGATCCGGCCGCGGCGACAAAAGAAGCCCAGCAGGAACCTGATGGTTTCTGGCGTGATTACGCGATTGCCTTGGCTAAGCAGGTTCAACCGGACAAGGCGGCGGCTGAGGTTTCGGTGAACGCCTTCTGCGAAAAATATACGAACGGAGGCGCTTTCCAGGCGGCGATCCTTTATGCGGTTCGCAACGAGCCCGATCAAATGTTCAAGTGGCTCGACACCTCATTTGCCACGCGCGATGCGGGTCTCGCGCAAGTAACTGTTACGCCATTCTTCCGGCGCTATTTCAGCGATCCACGTTTCGTGGCGGTGTTCCACAAGCTTCGAATTCAACCGCCAGCTTCGAAGCAATGAAGTCCTCCTTCTTTTCTGAACTCAAGCGGCGCAACGTTTACAAGGTCGCCGTCGCGTATGCGGTCGTGGGCTGGGTCATCGCGCAAATCGCAACCCAAATATTTCCCTTCCTCGAAATTCCAAACTGGATTGTGCGTTTGGTGATCGTCCTGATTGCAATCGGATTTCCAATTGCGCTCGTGATCGCGTGGGCTTTTGAAGCGACTCCGGAAGGAATCAAGCGAACGGAAGATGTCGATCCTGTCGCTGCGGCACGCGCTTCAAGAAAGCACACATGGATTTACGTCGTCGTCATCGGCGCGACAATTTCATTTGCGTTATTTTTCCTCGGTCGTTACACCGCTGGAAACAAAAGCGTCGTGACGTCAGCTAACGAAATGCCGGCGAAATCGATCGCGGTGTTGCCGTTCGATAATCTGAGTCGCGATCCCGACAACGCCTTTTTTGCCGAAGGCGTGCAGGACGAGATCCTCACGCGTCTGGCCAAAGTTGCGGATTTAAAAGTCATCGCGCGGACGTCTACGCAGAAGTTCAAAAGTTCGCCGGAAAATTTGCCGGACATCGCCAAGCAACTCGGCGCGGTGAACATTCTCGAAGGCAGCGTCCAGAAAGTGAACGATCAGGTGCGAGTCAATGTGCAGCTGATTAACGCGCTCACCAACGCGCATCTCTGGGCCGAGATTTACGATCGTAAGTTGAGCGATATTTTTGCGGTGCAAAGCGACATCGCTAAAACCGTGGCCGACACTTTGCAGGCGAGGCTTACCGGCTCGGAGAAACAAATGATGGCAGCCCAGCCGACGAACAGCACAGAAGCGTACGAGCTTTATCACAAAGGCCGATCGCTTTGGGGAAAACGTTCTGGAGATAACATTCCGAAAGCGATTGCATTCTACGAAGAGGCACTTACGCACGATCCAAGCTACGCGTTGGCTTACGCCGGTTTGGCTGATGCCTACGTCTTGCTCCCCTATTACACCGTCGCATCGTTGGCGGAATCTGTCCCGAAAGCGCGAGAGGCTGCTCTCAAAGCGCTCAAACTCGATCCGAATCTTGCCGAAGCCCACACCGCGCTCGGCAAAATCCTGAACTTTGAAGTTGATTTGGCCGGATCTGTTCGCGAGTTCCAGCGCGCGATCGAGCTCAAACCAAACGATGCGACCGCGCATCATTGGTTCAGCAACGGACCGTTGTCCGCCCTTGGGCGATTTGAAGAAGCAATCGCCGAAGGTAAGCGGTCGATCGAACTCGATCCGCTCTCACCGATCATCAACGCCGACTTTGGCAATACTCTCTATTACGCCCGCCGCTATGACGATGCTATCGCCCAATTGCGGAAGGCGGTCGAACTCGATCCAACATTCTTTTATGCGCACTACAACCTCGGCTTTGTTCTTGAGGCGAAAGGCGATCTTTCCGGAGCGATTGCCGAGTATGAGAAAGCAAAGCAGCTCAGCGACGATCCATTCATGCTGGCTCTTCTCGCTGCCGCGAAAACAAAAGCCGGTGACGAAGACGCGGCGCCGCAAGCCTTGCAGGAGCTGGACAGGATCAGTCATCAACGCGAAGTCGTCGCCTACGATCGAGCGTTGCTTTACCTTAGTATGAACAATAAAGCGGAAGCGCTTCGCCGGCTGGAGCAAAGTTTTGCCGAGCGCGACGGCTCCAACATCAGCTACATCAAAGTGGAACCCGTCTTCGATCCGCTTCGCGGCGATCCGCGTTTCGAAGCGCTTGTCCAGAAAGTCGTCGCGCCAAAGTGAAGATCGACAATTTCTTCGCCGAACTGAAGCGACGCAACGTTTACAAAGTTGCGGTCGCTTACGCCGTCGCGTCCTGGCTGCTCATCCAAGTCGCTACCCAAGTTTTTCCGTTTTTCGAGATTCCAAACTGGGCGGTGCGTCTGGTAGTGTTGATCTTGATCGCCGGTTTCCCGGTGGCGCTGGTTTTCTCCTGGGCGTTTGAGATCACGCCGGAAGGAATTAAGCGGGAATCGGAAATTGAGTCCGACAAATCGGTCACTCATCACACCGGCCGCAAGATCGTCGCGCTCACGATCGTGCTTGCCGTAGTCGCGATCGGATTGCTCGCTTATCAGCTTTGGGGACCAAAACGATCGACATCCGCACAGAAGAATGTCCCGACCGAGAACGCGGCTCCAGTTTCGGAAAAAAGCATCGCGGTCCTGCCATTCGATAATCTGAGCGACGATAAATCGAACGCCTACTTCGCCGAAGGAATCCAGGATGAAATCCTGACTCGCCTGTCCAAGATTGCCGCGCTCAAAGTCATCTCGCGCACGTCGACACAGAAATATAAAAGCGCGCCGGATAATTTGCGCGACATTGGCAAGCAATTGGGCGTGGCCCACATCGTCGAAGGCAGCGTGCAGAAAATTGCCAATGCGGTGCACGTCAACGTGCAGCTGATCCGCGTCGCCAATGACGAGCATCTTTGGGCCGAAAGCTACAATCGCAAGTTGGATGACGTATTTGCCGTCGAGGGCGAAGTCGCGAGCGCCATCGCCGACCAGCTCAACGCGAAACTCTCAGGCACGGAACAGAAGGCCGTCACCGATAAGCCAACGCAAAACGCTGCGGCTTACGACGCTTACCTGCGCGGACTGGCCATCGAGCACACTCAATACGGTTACGAATTCTATCAGAAGGCCGCGCGATCTTATGTTGAAGCGGTCCAGCTTGATCCAAATTTCGCAGTCGCCTGGGCGCGACTCGCTGTCCTTCGCAGTTTTCTTTTCTTTAACGCGGTTGATGCGAACACGAACACTCCCGGGGCGGTGAAAGAAGCGGCTGACCGCGCGATGGCGCTGGCACCTGAAGCTGGGGAATCTTGGATCGCGCAAGGCGCATATCGCTACCGGGTTCTACGCGACTTCGCCGGCGCAGTAAACGCTTACAAGCAGGCGCAAACACGACTGCCGAATAATTCCTATCTGTTGCAAAATCTGGCATTCGTTCAACGCCGCCTTGGTCTTTGGCAGGAAGCCGAGGCGACATTTAAGAAAGCGCTCGAATTGGATCCGCGGGATTTCCAACTGCTTGGTAGTCTCGGCGGCGAATTTTACGCTTATCTGAGGCGCTTTGACGACGCGCGGGCGTTCATGGATCGAGCGCTTGAGATCTCACCGGATTCGGCCTCGGTTCGCGGAAGCAAAGCGGTGACTTTTCAAAACGAAGGCCGGTTGGCTGAAGCCGCCGAGGAACTCGCGCGGATTCCAGCAGACGTGACGGAGGATTTTGTCCTATCTCCTCGCATCAACCAGGCGATGTACGAACGGCACTTCGATACCGCGATTAGCGTCATCGAGCGGAAGCTAAGCTCGCTTCCCGCGGGCCAGCCGCCCGACTCTATCGTTGAGTTCGCTCTGGTCCAGCGTGGCTTTTGTCAACAGTGGATGGGCCGCGATGAAGAAGCGCGCCGAAGTTTTTCTCGCGCCATCGAAGCGATTAAGCCGAAGCCTGATACGCCGGTTCCGGCAGACGCAAACGGGACACCGAATACTTTGGCCCTTGCTTACGCAGGGCTCGGAGAAAAGGCAAAAGCTCTTGAACAAGCGCACCGGGCCGTCAAGGACTACGAGACGGATGCGGTGAACAAACCGGCCGCGGAAGTCGCACTCGCTCAGATTCAAGCGCGCTTCGGCGATCACGACGCGGCTATCGCTGCATTGCCGCACCTGCTCGAGGTCCCAGCCGGCCTAACGATTGCAAACCTCAAGCTCGACCCATTCTGGGACCCGCTCCGCAAAGATCCAAGCTTCCAAAAGCTTTGCGAAGAAAAATCGAAATGAGTGAGGAAATTTTTTCTCGGAGCTAAAACGACGCAGCGTCATGTGATCCCGTATGGCGGATGAATCAAAGACCAAGCAGCGCCTGGAGATTGCACACGTGCTCTTCATGGACATCGTCGGCTATTCCAAGCTGCTGACCGACGAACAATCAGAGGCGCTCCAGGAGTTGAATCAGATTGTCCGCAACACCGAGACGGCGCGCGAAGCCGAGGCTGCAGGACAGCTTACCATTTTGCCGACTGGCGATGGCATGGCGCTGGTTTTCACAGGTTCGGTGGAAGAGCCGGCGGAATGCGCCTTGGAGATCAGCCAGGCTTTGCGCGCGCAGCCAAGTCTGCCGGTGAGGATGGGAATCCACAGCGGCCCCGTCCATCACGTGAAGGATGCAAACCAGCGGGAAAACATTGCCGGCGTAGGCATCAATATCGCGCAGCGAGTTATGGACTGCGGAGATGCAGGCCACATTCTCATTAGTAAACGCGTAGCGGACGATCTCGCCCAACAGCGTCGCTGGCAGCCGTACCTTCACGCACTGGGCGACGTGGAAGTGAAGCACGGAGTTGTTATCTCGTTAGTGAATCTCTATGCCGAGACAATCGGCAATCCCACACCGCCGACTCGAGTCGGGAAAGCGCGCGGCGGCATCCCACGCTCCAGAGTCAGGGCGCGCAAAGGACTCTCCCCGCTCGCGCGGGCGATCTTCATTATCGTCGGGCTACTCATCGCACTCATCTTCGTGCTTGCCATCGTGTCGGTGATTTTCGCGCCCGCGATGATACGCACCCTCCTCGACCAACGCCGGTTAGGGACCCTCCCCCAACCGAGCCCTACGGCGTCCGTTTCGTTGGCCGATACTATTAAGAGCGAGGTGGCCAAGAAAATCACCGATGAGCTGAAGCAGGACCTTTCTGGTAAGAAAAACGCCACAGAGCCTGCTACCGGTTCTACGATCCCGGAGAAATCAATCGCGGTGTTGCCGTTCGATAATCTGAGCGATGACAAATCGAATGCTTATTTTGCAGAGGGAATCCAGGACGAGATCCTTACCCGCTTGTCGAAGATTGCTGCGCTCAAAGTGATTTCGCGGACTTCCACGCAGAAATACAAGAGCGCGCCGGATAATTTGCGCGATGTAGGGAAACAATTAGGCGTGGCCAATCTGTTGGAAGGCAGCGTCCAGAAAATAGCCAACGCCGTGCACGTGAACGTACAGCTGATTCGTTGCTCAACTGACGAACATCTCTGGGCGGAGAGTTACAATCGCAAACTGGACGATGTGTTTAGCGTCGAGGGAGAAGTAGCCGGCGCCATTGCGGATCAGTTAAATGCCAAGCTGACGGGCGCGGAAAAGCGAGAGCTGGCTGCCCGGCCGACTAAGAACGCCGAAGCCTACGACGCTTATCTGCGCGGGTCGGCTCAACACTGGCAGAACAATGAAAATTCACTGAACGCCGCCATTCATTCCTTTGAGGAGGCGGTCCAGCTCGATCCCCAATTCGCTGGAGCCTGGGCGGCCCTGGCGCGAGCGCATTCGCTGATGTTTTTCCACTACGAAAAGACTCCATCTCGACGGGCATCGGCCGAGAAAGCACTCAACGAAGCTCTGCGATTGCAGCCCGACCTGACCGACGCGCAAGTGGCCCGCGGTTATTTCAAATACTGGGTGGAACACGATTATCAGGGCGCACTCGATCTGATGCAGCAACTACGGACTTCCCTGCCCAACAATGCCGAGATCCTTCAAGTCATCTCTTTCATCTCCGCCCGGCTCGGCAAGTGGCAGGACAGCGCCGACTCGGTCAAGAGAGCGCTCGACCTCAATCCGCGCGACCTGTTCTCGCATATTCAGGCGGAACATATCCTGATGGCGACGCGCGATTTCTCGGGTGTCATGCAAGTCGTGGACAAGGCGTTGCAGATCTGGCCGAATAACACCGACTTGTTAGGTTACAAAGCCTTCGCCTTTCAGGCTGCCGGTCGGCTGGATGATGCACAAGCGGTCCTGAACGGGATGGCCCCGAACTTTGACCAGTTTGATGCCAGCGTGTCCGCCTTTTGGGTCCAGGCGAGGTTGCGACGGAATCCCGAGGCTGCGATCAAGGCCTTCGCGCCGCACGTTCAAAATTTGGAAGGCGACAAGATTCAACTGCTGCTGCTCTACGGCGATGTTCTGGAACTGGCACATCACAAAGCAGAATCGCAGAAAGCGTTTGCCGAGGCTCGGGACAAATTCGAAGCCCAGCTTCAAACTCAGCCCGACAACGATGAAATAATTGGACCATTATCTTACGCCTACGGTGGACTTGGACAGCGCAACGCGGCGGAGAAGGCCCTCACTAAGTTCAAGGCCCTGGCTTCGAACGATGCGCGAGCTCTGGGAACATTTGAGGACGTTTACTCACGGCTCATGGCGCGGTTCGGAAATAAGGATGAGGCCATTTCCAGTCTGGAGCGCGCGTTGTCTAAACCTTGTGACGGCATAACCGGAATGCCACCTACCCCGGCATTGCTTCGACTTGATCCCGACTACGATTCTCTTCGAGGCGATCCGCGTTTTGAAAGGCTTTGCCAGGAGCCGAGTAAGTGAACCCCGGCAATTTCTTCGTCGAGCTCAAGCGGCGCAACGTTTACAAAGTTGCGGTCGCCTATCTCGTCGTGTCGTGGCTGCTCTTGCAGGCGGCGTCGATTCTTTTGCCGACGTTCGAAGCGCCGAGTTGGGTGATGAAAGCGTTCGTGGTTCTGATTGCGCTCGGATTCATTCTGGCCGTTTGCATTTCGTGGGCGTTCGAGATGACGCCGGAAGGAATGAAACGCACGGCCGATGTTTCCCCCGACGAAGTCCGTTCCCTCCCCTACTGGAGCAAAAAGAAGTTTGCCGCATTCATTGTTGGCGCCGCGACAATTGCGGCAGGCCTCTTCGTTTTTCAATTCTTCCGCGCCCCAAATCCAACATCTGCGGCCAGCGCCGGCGGAAAATCGATCGCCGTGCTTCCACTGTTGAATGAAAGCGGCGATCCAAAAGACGAATATTTTTCCGACGGCCTTTCCGAGGAATTGATTGCCGCTCTGGCCCAGATCCGAGAATTGAAAGTGATCGGCCGGAGTTCTTCGTTTCGATTTAAGGACAGAAAGGAAGAGCCGAGAGCAATCGGCGAGAAACTCGGTGTCGCGACTTTGCTTGAAGGAACAGTTCGCAAACAAGGCGACCGAGTCCGGATTGTTGCCGAATTGGTGAACGCCGCCGATGGGATCGAGCTTTGGTCGCGCACGTTCGATCGCGAACTGAAGGATATCTTCGCGGTGCAGACGGAAATCGCTGCGGCCGTGGCCTCGTCGCTAAAAGTAACGCTGTTGGGGGCAGATGAACGATCGGCCAGGAAGCCAGAGCCGAAAAACACCGAAGCTTACAACGTTTATTTGCAAGGCCACTTTTACTTACTGCGACGGAACCTCGAGGACTATCGCAGAGCGATTGCTTACTACGATGAAGCTATCCGCCTGGATCCGGATTATGCGCTGGCCTATGCAGAGCGTTCCGAGGCGCGGATTTGGATTGGAGATCTGAGCGGCCAGGGGAAAACGGAATTGCCGAAAGCGCGAAGTGATGCTGAACGAGCAGTTGCCATCGCGCCCGCGCTTGCCGAAGCGCATGCGGCCCTTGGCTGGTTGCGTTTTTTTGCGGAGTGGAAATTCGCGGAGGGTCTTTCCGAATTGAAGCGCGCGCAGGAGCTTTCGCCCGCAAATCCCACCACCAACGATTTGCTGGCGCGGGTCATCGTATATATCGGCCAGCTCGATGAGGCCGAGAAACAGGCACGGCACGCTGTCGAATTGGATCCGCTTTCAGGCTCGGCGCAATTTAACCTCGCCCGCGTGCTCTGGTGTCAGGGCAAGCTTGATGAGGCGGATGCAGTCGCCCGCAAGACAGCCGATCTGACACCGGCGGCCGCTTCGAGCCACCGATGGCAGGTTCTAATCGCGGTCAAACGCGGAGACGGCGAGAAGGCCCTACGGGAGGCGCAGTTGGAAGCTGACGAAAACTATCGCCGATTCGAGCTTGCCCTCGCGCATTATGCGCGGCGAGATCGCGCGGCCGCAGATGCCGCCTTGGCCGAACTCATCGCCAAAAGCAGGGATATAGCGGCTTTTCAAATCGCGCAGGTTTACGCCTTTCGTGGTGAAACCGACAAAGCTTTCGAATGGCTGCAAATTTCATTTGATACTCACGACACCGGCACGCTGGCTATTCTGGTTGATCCGTTGGTGAACAGCTTGCGGGATGATCCTCGCTTCGAAGCATTGGTCGCCAAAATGAATTTTCCGGCGACGTAATGACGAAACGCCGTGGGTTTTGCCGCGCTGAAGCAGTTTCACCGATATGAATCCGTTTGAATTTGTTTGTGCATTTTACTCGGTCGTGCTCGGCGTCGCCGTGGCCCAACTCATGACCAGCGTTGGGCGATTGATCGAGATGCGCGATCAAGTCCGGACCTATTGGGTGCAGTCGCTCTGGGTCATCATCGTCCTGTTGATCGATTGCAACTGCTGGTGGGCGATGTGGGATTTGCGCGGCGCGAAAAGCTGGAGCTTTGTTTCGTTTCTTCTCCTGGTGGGTCTAGTCGCCTCAATCTATCTGGTAACAGTTCTTTTGTTTCCGAGAATGGAGTCCGGCGGGCAGATCGACCTCGACGCTCATTATTATAGGAATCGCCGGTTCTTTTTTCTGGCCAACGCCACCGGTTGGCTGATGGGCTTGCTTTGCAACCTGACCTTCCTGCCGATCAAGAACTGGGTAAATCCGGGAATTATCCTGCCGTTGATGTTTGTGCCTTTGTTGGTCATAGCTGCCATCACCGGAAGCCGTCGTTATCACAGTATCTTCGCTATCTTTGCTCTGGTTGTGATTGTCGCACTCCTCTTCGCGCCTGGTGTATCCATCAAATGAGCGCGAATAAGATTATCAGTCTCGCGATCGCCTTAAGCGCGGCCGCAATAGCGCACGCTGATGAAACTAAAATTGTTGGCGACGTGCTCGGGCCGGAAGGTCCGTTGTTCATTGATGGCAACCTTTACTACGTCGGTTGGGTTTCGAACACGTTGTCGAAGTGGGATGGCAAAACGACAACCGTGCTGAATCATACCGAGGGCTGTGGTCACAACGGGTTGGCGCTCACTAAACAAAAAACATTTTTGCTCGCGTGCACGAACGATCCCGGCGCAATTCTGGAACTCGACATGACCGGCAAGCAGCTCCGTCGATGGGACACGGACAGCAGTAGCAACAAATTGGTCGGCGGAATCAACGACATTGTAGTCGCTCCGAACGGCGGCGCGTATGCCACGGTTTTTGGGCCATACGGCGATCCGCCAGTCCCGACCTTCGTCATTGGAAAAATTCTGTACCTCGCGCCTGGCAGCCAGAAATGGGTCGAGGTCGCAAACGATCTCAACTACGCCAACGGAGTCGGTGTTTCACCTGACGGAAAAACTCTTTACGTCAGCCAAACGGTCGGCAACTGCATATTAAAATTTACCATCGAGGCCGATGGATCGTTAAGCCATCGATCAAACTTCGCCCTGCTCAATGTTCTTACGAAAAACAAGAACGACTCTCCGTGGCTCGGGCCGGACAGCATGAAGATCGACCACAAAGGCAATATTTATGTCGCCCAATGGTTTGGCGGCAAAGTTTTGAAAATATCGCCGGGTGGGAAACTTCTGCACGTCTTTGAAATCGCCGCCGGCGATGGCACAACCAACGTTGCCTTCGGCCCCGACGAAAAGGAACTTTACGTGACTGTGGTAAAGGATCCCAAGGACCCACAGGCCAAAGGCAGCATCGTAAAGATCAAGAATGCTGAGTAGTCTCAGCCAAACACGCCTATAGTCGTGAACCAACAGAACTTTTTCGCCGAGCTCAAGCGACGCAACGTTTACAAAGTCGCGGTCGCGTATGCGGTCGTTGGTTGGCTGCTAGTTCAAGTTGCCACGCAGGTTTTTCCGTTCCTCGAAATTCCAAATTGGGTTGTCCGGCTGGTCATCGTGTTGGTCGTTATCGGTTTTCCGATCGCACTCGTGATTGCCTGGGCGTTTGAAGCGACGCCGGAAGGAATCAAACGAACGGAAGTTGCCGACGCCAAACACGAGCACTCACGTGGAAAGACATGGATTTATGTAGTTATCATCGGCGCAGCGATCTCGGTGGCCTTGTTTTTTCTCGGTCGATACACCGCTGGAAGCAGGAACGTCGCGACATCGGCTAACGAATTGCCAGCCAAATCCATTGCGGTGTTGCCGTTTGAAAACCTGAGCGACGACAAGGGCGCAGCTTATTTTGCCGACGGCATTCAGGATGAAATCCTGACCAAGCTCGCAAGCATCGCCGATTTAAAAGTAATCTCGCGCACGTCCACCGCGAAGTACAAGAGCAAGCCGGAAGATCTAAAGACAGTGTCGCAACAGCTCGGCG
>Ga0210408_10002496_pt1 | contig 17870 bp, 14 predicted proteins | sample IncBWH4MmetaG_FD_155471 | JGI IMG/M metagenome (GOLD analysis project Ga0210408, IMG submission 155471) | Forest soil microbial communities from Barre Woods Harvard Forest LTER site, Petersham, Massachusetts, United States - Inc-BW-H-4-M | ecosystem: Environmental > Terrestrial > Soil >...
AGGGCTGCCCGGCAGAAAGCGGGCCGAGCGTTGAGCCTGTCGAGCGGGCTTCCCTGCGGAGCCGGCTTATACGCTCCGTGGGCGAGCTCATGCCGCCCGGCGGCCTTCCTCGGCGCCCCGGCTGCCAGCGGCGGCGGGGGAGCACAGGACACGCAGGCCTGGTCGGCGAGCGTCTGCACAGCGGCGTGCATCTCCTCGCTGGCGACATGCGCGTAACGGCTGACGGTCGAGAGATCAACGTGTTGTCGCGGCGGTGTGTCGCAGCTGTTCGCGATGATGTGCTTGGGGATCCGGCGCGGGTGGCGCTGCCTGCTGATGGTGCGGACGAACGCGATGGCCAGCAACCGACCCGTCCCTGGGCCGCGGGACGACGGCTCCTGGGGGGCATAGCTGGCGCTCGTTGTGCGGGCGCTCAAGCTTCGCGGCGAGCTGGGGGCAGCGGTTGGCGGCGTTGCGGGCGGGGTCGAGGCGCGAGGCGCTTTCCGCCTCGCCCGGCGCAAACGGGCGTGTGCCGATCCTCGGGGTGGGGCGCACGGAAGTCGTCCGAAGCAGTACTGCTCATCCCATGGGTAGAAAACGATTGCTACTCCGCGAGAGCAAAAGCCGGCCGCTGACGACAGCTCGTCTCGCCATCTAGCGCTCGCCGTCCCAGTAGTCGACGTTTCCGTCGGCACGCCGGAGCATCACGTTGTCGTCGGGGTTACCCGGCCAGACCCCGATCTTGTCGCTGTCGGGGTAGACGGCGACCGCCGGCTCACGCGCACTCGAAAACATTAGTAGCCGTGCGAACGCCTCGCCGCGATTGGTCACCTTGTGTGCCCCCGCAGGGCCAGGCGGGAAGCAGACCATTTCACCGTAAGCGAGCTCTTCCTCGTGGTCGGGCGTGCGCACGACGACGGTGCCGCCGAGTACGAGGAGCCACTCCTCCTCGTACTCGTAGTGGTACGGGCATACGCTCTCGCCTACCGGAAGCTCGTAGACCTTGACCGCAAACGCGTCGCTTCCCACGGCCTGGCTGACGTTGGCTCCACCGGAGCGGTAGCCATCGGGGTCGGTCCCGTCATAGTCGCAATCAACGGTGAACACGTTCGCTCGACGCACCGGCCGATCTTCGCAGATCGAACGCTGGCGGCAGCCTCATTGTGCTCGCGATGTCGCTAGTGCGTGCGACTCCTCTGGTCGGGCTCACCGTGGCCGCTCTGGATGAACTCCGAGGGCCTCGGCTGAGGTTCGGCAGACATGTGCTTTCGCCGTGGCTAAGCGAGCGTCTGGCGGCGTCGGAGCACGGACGCGCGGTCGTCGTCCGTTGCGCAAGTCAGCGCGCGCGTGGTCCTTGCGCCTGCTCGCTCGCTGAAGCGGGGGACGTATGGTCGATGGGCCGGTGGTCGACCGACGGCGATGGCGGTGCAAGAGCGTCGCTCAGTTGCCGGTGCAGGCTTCGTTCCGGGCACTCATCTCAGCGGAATGCGCTGCGAAGGCTCGCGGTGCCGACGATGATCGGTCGCTGGGTCGACTGGGCTTCGGCGAGCCAGACGGGTTGGTAGCGCACTTGCAGAGTCTCAGTGGCTGCGCAGGCGCTTGGGCTGAACGACGAGGAGGACAGCTCTTTCACGGTTTCTCCGCGTTTGATGTCGCGGTCGATCGACCAGCTCGACACGGGCTTGTTTGGGCAGTTTGCCTGTGTTTCGATGGTGTATTCGCTCGCGGCGTTTGTGATGGCGTAGGGGGCCTTGAACTGCAGCAGGACTCGGTAGCAGGGGTCGTTGAGGAAGGCTGCGCGGCAAACGGCGGGTGTGTCCTTGACGAGCGTGAGGTGAAGTGGCTCATTCAGGTTGTGGGCAGGCTTCCGCGAGACGGGAAGGGCAGGGCGCGGGGTAGGACAGGGAGTGCTGACGGGCGCGCCGAAGCCGCTCGTGCACGTGAGCGATCCGAGTCGGTAGGTGACGGCACTGACCGTGTTCCCCCTCAGACCGAGCGGTAGCGGGGTTAAGGCGTGCTGGGATACCGGTCCGATGGTGGCGCCTCCGTGTTCGAACTGGCGGCCGGCGTGCGCGACCGGCTCGACAATCAGGTAGGCGCCCGTTCCTGGGCTCACCGGCTCAGTCCTGAGTCCAGACCTCGTCTTGTAGGTGACGCTGGCTGCGTCGGGGCCGAGGAGCCCGAAGGAGATCGAGCGCAGCTCGCGTGCCGGTGGCCTGACGCCCTCGGACGGAACCGGATCGCCGCTGCGGTCCGCGCTCGCGTCTCCGTATGAGAACGATTGCGACGGCAGCACACACTGAATGATGGCTTCCGAGGTCCCGTAGAGCACGTTCGATCCGAGGCGGTGGAAGCGGCCGTCGTCGTGGAACACGCCGTCGACGCCGAGCTGGCCGAGCTGCCCGCGATAGACGCGGCCCACCTGCACGCAGACCAGCCCCCGGGTCGTGTGGACGATCCGCATTCCCCAAGGCAGGCCGCCTTCCGGGTCAGCAACGCGTAGCGCCAAAAGGTCCGAGCCGCCGGCCACGGGCACGCCGTAGCCGGCGTGCGGAACGGGCGGTCCTGCGGGGTTCGAAACCGGGCTACCAGTCAAGACCCCTGTCGCCGCGGCTGCGATCGCCCCGCCCGCGAGCACAACGATCGCCGCGATCAGGGGCGCGTTTACGCGCCGTGGGCGCCAGGCTCGGGCCCGGCTCGTCAACCCCCCGCGCGCGTGCTGCCGTGCCGCGGCAGCCGTGAGCTGTGCGCCGAGGATGCTGTAGGGGTCCCTCGTCATGCTGTCTCCTTACTGGTTCGCCGTAGCGCGGACAGTCCGCGCGACACACGCTTGCGCACGACCTGCTCTGAGCAGCCCACCTGCTCGGCTATAGCGGCATAGCCAGCCTCTTGAAGCACGCGCAGTTCGACGGCCTCTCGCTGCTCGCCGGGAAGCCTGTTGAGCGCTCGTTGCAACTCCGAAGCACTTTCGCGCTCGATGAGCTCGAGCTGATCGTCTTCCACGTGGATCCGCTCCATGCCAAGACGCCGACGCGACTCATCAGCCACCCGGCCACGACGCATCGAGTCCAAAAACAGATGCTGCGCGATGCCCAACAGCCACACCACCGCAGACCCTCTCTGAGGATCGAACTGCTCGCGACGCTCAAGCGCCCGTGCGAACGTCTCCGCGAGGAGATCGAGCACCAGATCCGGTCGTGCTCCCGCACGCCGGCGCAGATAGGCGCGAATCAGCGGATAAGTCCGTTCGTACAGCACCCCGAAATCCTCGGCACGCCCACCCGCCAACAGCTCCTCGTCGCTCGACTCGATTGACATCCACATGTGTATACGGGTTGGCCGACCTATTTGTGACCCACACGATCGACAGCCGACGCCCCTGTAAGCGCCGACTGAATACTCCTCACCCTTGGCCGGTTGAAAACTGACCCCCCTGCTGGGGTGGGAGCCTGGCTCGGTTAGCCATGCCGAGGCTCGGACGCCTTGACTAACTCCCCTCTAGCGAAGCCTCGACCGTGACACCGATCCCCTCGGTGCGCATGCCCAGCCTCTCAATGCACTGGGTCATCGCCGCTTGCGCCACCACCTCCAGATGTGTCTCTTCGACGCCCGCTACGCGTCCTGACATTCGGCAGGTAATCCCGCTCAGCGCCGCGTCCGTGAGGTCGTCGGCCTCCCCTGAGAGTGTCAGCGTTACGTAACTAACAAGCTCGCGAGCCTGGGTGCCTTCCTGGACGAGCTGCTCGGCAACCAGCCAAGTGAAGACACTGCCAACCGCTCCGGCGAGGAGCTCGCCTGGCAATGTCGCCAGCGGACCCGTGGCATCGGGATCCACGTGAAGCGACAGCAACGGCGCAATCGAATGGCTTCCGACAGTGAGGCGCGGCGCGCTATCCGGAGGATGACCCAGCCATCTGATCGTGGCCTCCCGTTTCAATGTTGTCATGGACCCTCCTCAACGCTCCGGCGCGATCAGAACAGGGCGACCGGCATGCGCGAGCACCACGTGCGAGACGCTGCCGAGCAGCGCAGAGGCGACCGCGCCGAGTCCACGCCTACCGCACACGATCAGCCGCGCGTCGAGCTCGTCGGCGATCTCGATGATCCTGCGTCCCACGCCTTCGGTGGCCTCCTCGACGCGAGAGCTGGCGTCATAGCCGTGGGCACGCGCACGCTCCACGCCCTCCCCAGCCGCGTTGCTGGCCAACTGCGCCTGTCCCGCGTCGACGCGCTCCTCGTCGCTCAAGTAGCTGCCGCCGAAGCCCCCGGCCCGCGCCAACAGCACCGCCGCGGGCTGCCAGACCGTCAGTACGATCGCAGGCGCCGAATGGGCGACGAGCTCCGCCGCCGCGGCCATCGCCGCCCGCGACCCCTCCGACCCATCGTAGCAGAACAATACCGGTCCAGGCATGGAGTCTCCTCAGAATAATCGTCTACACGTGCACAGACTCGACATCCTAGGCGCTACAGCCAGGCAGAGCGAGGCGGGCACCGTTGCTCTCGGCCGCACGCTTCGCCTGGCTATGTGACGGCGAGATGTCGGTCGCGACGTGATCGGGCGTGGACACCGCTCGCAACGCATCCTTCCCGTGCGGCTCGATCTCCGGATGGTCGCGGAGCGCCATCACGCGTACCCACGAGCTACATAACCCATCACGAAGGCCGCGCCCCCGCCGCGGCTGCCGCGCTGCGCGCCCCCGCCGCGCGCACGGCGGCGCTGAGCGTCTCGATGTCATAGCTCCCGTGGTGGCGGCGGCCGTTGATGAAGAAGCTCGGCGTGCCCGCCACGCCACTGGCGTCGGCGCTTGCGACCGACTCCGCCACCCGCGGGGCGTGCTCGCGGCGGCGCAGCTCCTCCCAGAAGCGATCCACGTCGAGGCCGAGATCCTCGGCGTAGCGCCCGATATCCGTCGGGGCGAGCTCGTTCTGGTGTTCGAGCAGGGTGTCGTGCATCTTCCAGAACGCCCCCTGGGCGGACGCCGCCTCGGCGGCCTCGGCGGCCATCTGCGCGTGGGGGTGCACGTCGTTCAGGGGCAGGGGGCGCCAGACGTAGCGGAGATCCTTGCCGAAGGAGTCCAGCAGGTCCCGGATCACAACCTCCGCCTGCCCACAGTAGGGGCACTCGTAGTCCCCGTACTCCACCAGGGTCACCTGCGCATCGTCCGCGCCTCGCACGTGGTCGCGGGCGGGGTCCACCTCCTCGGAGAGGTCGAGGATGGGAGCCCGGGTGCGGCTGAGCTGCCGTGCGCGCACATGGTCGGGCAGGAGGGCGATGCCGCGGAACACCAGCCAGCCCGCGAGCGAGGCGAGGACGGCGGTGGCGAGCACCGCGAGCTTGGCCTCGGCGAGCTGCTGGCCGTGGAAGGCGATGCTGGATATCAGCAGGGAGACCGTGAACCCGATGCCCGCGATCGTCCCGCCCCCCAGGAGCGCCGGCCAGCTCAAGGCTGGGCGCACGCCCCCGAACACGCGCCGCGACCCCAGCCACGAGGCTCCCATCACGCCCAGCGGCTTACCCACCACGTAGCCCAGCACGATCCCGAGTGTGATCGGCGAGCTGAGCGCGTCTTCGAGCAGCTTGCCGTTCACGCCGATGCCCGCGTTGGCGAGCGCGAACAGGGGCACGATCACGTAGCTCGTCCACGGATGCAGGCGGTACTGGAGGCGCTCGTTCGGCGAGATCGTGGACGCCAGGCCGAGCTGTGCCGAGCGCGCAAGCTCTGGTGTGGGCTGCTCGCGGAACGAGCGCGTCAGCTGCGTCACCCGCTCGAGGTCGGCCCGCGTGGGCGGATATGCGCTCGTCACGAGACCCACCAGCAGCCCCGAGACGATCGGGTCGATGCCGGAGTTGAAGAGCGCCACCCACATCGCCACCCCCAGGATCCCCACGGCCGCCGGACGCCACGCGACCGGGGTGTAGCGCAACGCGAGCAGCGCCACGAAGAGAGCGGCCGCGATCGCTAGCGGCAGGGGGGAGATGTGCTCGCTGTACACCCCCGCGATCACCACCAGCGCCAGCAGGTCGTCCACGACCGCGAACGTGACCAGCGCGAGACGCAGACGCGTACCCCCCGGGGCGACCAGTGCGAGCACCCCGAGCGCGAGCGCCGTATCGGTCGACATCGCCGCTCCCCAGCCGTTCGCGCCGGTGCCCCCGGCGTTGAACGCCAGATAGATCGCCACCGGCGCCGCCGCGCCGCCGAGCGCCGCGACCGCCGGGATCGTGAGGTGGCGGCGCACCCGCAGTTCTCCCATGTCGAGCTCGCGCTTGGCCTCGAGCCCGATCACGAGGAAGAAGAACGTCATCAGGCCCTCGTTGACCCAGTGCCGCAGGTCGGCCGAGAGCCCCGCGCTGCCCAGGGTGATCGAGAGCTTGGTGCTCCACAGCGATTCGTACGAGCTCGACCACGGCGAGTTCGCCCACACCAGCGCAGCCGCCACCGCGCAGAGCAGCACGATCGCGCTGCCCGTCTCCCTGCTCAGGAAGTCGCGGACCGGCGTCGCCAGGTTCCGCGCCCAGGCGGTCGAGTCCGTGAATGGGGCCGGACGCGCTCGGGCTGATCGATCGGATTCCGCGACGCTCACATGTGCGCCTGATGCTACGCGCTGACGCCCTCGGCCCCGCCGACCCTCGCTGGGGCGATTGCTGTGCATGACTCCGCGCCGCGTGGGCTGTCGGCTGATCTGTGGCTGTTGTGCCGGCGGCTTACGACAACGCCGGCTACGCGTGCAGCTGCTCGCGGCTGGCCGGCAGACCCGCCTCGCGCTGGAAGCCCTGAAGCACCGAGAGCATCGTCTCCACGTTGCACTCCACCTTCGAGGGCCAGGGCTTGGAGGGGTGGTCGTACAGCGTCTTCAGGCCGTTGCCCGTGATCATCGCCACCACCGTCTCGTCTGGATCGAGCTTCCCTTCGGCGGCGAGCTTCTTGACGACCGCCACCGTGGTGCCCCCGGCGGGCTCGGTGAGGATGCCCTCGGTGACGGCCAGCAGGTCGATGCCCGCGAAGATCTCCTTGTCGCCCACCGACGCCGCCGTGCCCCCGCGGCTGCGCACGGCCTCGATCACGAACACCCCGTCCCCCGGGGCCCCGATCGCCAGCGAGTGGGCCAGCGTGGTTGGCTCGCACGGGTTGATCTCCGAGGCGCCCGAGAGGATCGCCTCGGCGATCGGCCGGCACCCGTCGGGCTGGGCGATGTCGATCTTGGTTGCGTCCGTCTGCGCCAGGCCCACCATCTGTAGCTCCTGCAGGCCCTTGTGGATGCGCGAGGAGAGTGTGCCCCCCGCGGCGGGGCTGACGATGTGATCGGGAGCCTGCCACCCCAGCTGCTCGACGATCTCATAAGCCGCCGTCTTCGCGCCCTCCGCGTAGAAGGGCCGCAGGGTGATGTTGGCGAACTCCAGGCCCGTCGTCTCGGCGAGGCGTCGACAGGCTTTGTTGGCTTCGTCGTAGTTGCCCTCCACCTGGCACACCCGTGCCCCCAGCGCGCGGCACGCGTGGGCCTTGGTGCTCTCCAGGCGGTTGGGGTAGAAGACGTACGCCGCCACCCCCGCCTTGGCCGCCAGCGCGGCCACCGCGCTGCCCACGTTGCCCGTGGAGACGCAGCCGATCTCGGGCCGGCCGAGCTCCAGCAGCCTGGCCACGGCCATCGAGACCACGCGGTCCTTGTAGGAGAGGCTCGGACGGGAGGTGGAGTCGTCCTTGATGTAGAGGTTGCGCAGGCCCACCGCCGCCCCCAGCCTGTCGGCCTTGATCAGCGGGGTGAAGCCCGCGTACTGGCCCACCCGCGCGCTGCCCACCGCGTCCACGATCGGCAGCAGCTCCTCCAGGCGCCAGATGTTGAAGGGGCGCTCCTCCATCGGCAGCTCCCGCAGGCGGCGCGCGGCGAGCTCGTAGTCGTAGTCGACGTCGAGGCTCTTGCCGCACTGCGGACAGTACGCCCCGCCCTCGGCCAGCGGGGATCGCAGCTCGCACCGGCGGCACACCAGCTCGGTCGCGCAGGAGCGCGTCTGCTGGAGGTCCTCGGCCTGGTCTCGTGGAGGGCTCATCCGCTTGCTCGCCTCACATGATCGCAGAGGGTGGGGTCGATTTGATGTTCACGATCGGTGACTTCTCGTAGACCTGAGAAGTTCGAAGCCGGCCGGTGCGATCGGGCTGTTTCTCTTTGGGGGGCATCCCCGGGGCGCTCATCCCGCTCGCTCCTCGCTTGCCGCGACCGGGCTGGAGGCGGTCGGGGAGCCCGCCCCGGCGGGCTCCCGCGCGGAGTCGAGCTTCTGGGGCCATGGTGGATCGACCCCGGGCTCGCCCAGGCCCGAGGCGAGCCACAGCTCCTCGCCGACGTGGGGGGCGAAGGGAATCAGGACCCTCGCCATCAGCCCCAGCGCCTGCACCAGCGCCTCGTGGTTCTGGCGCCCCAGCTGCTCGATGCGGGTCCCCTCCAGGACCTTCAGCGTGCGGGTCTCGAACAGCTTGATGCGCTCCAGCAGGCGGATCACGTTGCGCACCGCGCTGTGCATCTCGAGCTCCTGGAGGTCCTCGGTGATCTTGTCGATCGCGATGTCGCACCACTTGCGCAGGCGGTTGCGCATGAACTCCGTGCGGTAGGCCCCCTCCTCGTCGAGCGGCTCGGGGCTCAGCGCGAAGCAGGCCTGGGAGTACCGCCACAGACTGCCCAGGAAGCGGTGGCAAAACTGCACCGCGCTGTCGCTCCAGTTCAGCGACTTCTGGGGGCGGGCCGCCCACAGCACGGCGAGGCGCACCGTGTCCGCTCCGTAACTCGCCACGAGTTCGTCGGGGTCCACCACGTTGCCCAGGTGCTTGCTCATCTTGCGCCCGTCGCGGATCACCATCTCGTGCATCAGCGCCCCCGCGAACGGCTCCCCGTCGGCGAGGAACGCCAGCGGGCCGATATCGCGCAGCGCCTTGGTGGTGATGCGCTGGTCGAACATGAAGTTGCCGCTGTCCGAGCCCGCCACCAGGCGCTCCGAGGGCAGCCACCCGCGCAGGTCGGGCAGGGCGAAGATCTCCTCCAGCGGCCGCTCCCGCTCGCGCGCGGGCACGCACGCGGGAACCCACAGCCACAGGGCGTCGAAGTGGCAGTCCAGTGTGTCCGTCTCCCGCTTCCCCGGCTCCCCGCAGCGCGGGCAGGGGACCTCCACGAAGTCCGCCCGCTCCGCCAGCGGGTTGCCCGCGCCCGTCGGCTTCAGGTCGAGCGGGAGCAGCACCGGCAGCTGCTCCTTCGGCACCGGCACGGTGCCACAGGTCTCGCAGTACACGATCGGGATCGGGGTCCCCCAGGAGCGCTGCCGGGAGATGGTGAAGTCGTTGGCCCGGTAGCGCACCGCTGGCCGAAACGGGGACTCCCGCCGGAGGCGGGTGTCTCCCGGCTTCGGTCGAAACGGGGACTCCCGCCGGAGGCGGGTGTCTCCCGGCTTCGGTCGCGCGGCGACCCGGTGCGCCGACCCGTCCGCCGGCTCGGCATCATCCTGCCGCCCGTTCGACCTCGCGCCGGCCACGGCCGTCTCGCCGGGAGCATTGGGGGAGGTGTCGGCTCCGACGGTCGACTCCTCGGCGTCCCCCCCGAACAGCCGCTCTGCGAGCAGCGCATCGGTCTTGTCGAGCTCCGGGATTCCCAGCACCGCGGTCGCGCCAAAGCGCTCGTCGACGACGGGGGAGACGAGCAGCGGCAGCGCGTGCTGCTCCGCGCCCGGCAGCGTCAGGGTGACGCCGGTGTCCACCATCGCGATCGTCTCGGCCCCCCGGGAGCTGCGCTCCAAGCCGCCGAGGCGCATCTCCTCCAGCTGCGCGCGCACCGCGGGGTCTGCGGCCCAGCGCTCCACCTCGGGGTGCTTTGGGGACATCAGCGCGAAGCGCGCCAGCTCCAGCCCCTCGACGTGGGGGGTGAAGACGGTCAGCGCGCGCCCATCCGCGGCGCGGGCCTCGAGCTCCACCCCGTCGACCCGCCCGAGCACGAAGCGCTGGCTGGCCAGGGAGGTCTCGTCCCATTTCCGAAGCTCCCCCAGATGGCGGTCGTTCTCCTGAAGGTAGGCGCTGATGCGGAGGTACCACTGGGGCCGCTGGATCAACCGCACGGGGTTGTGGCAGCGCCAGCACATGCCGTTCTCCACCTGGATCGTGGCCAGGGTCGTCTGACACGTGTCGCACCAGTCCACGGTGCCGGTCCCGTGGTAGATCAGGCCCGCGTCCAGCAGCGTCAGGAAGAGCCACTGCGACCAGCGGTACATCACGGGGTCGGAGCTCATGAAGGTGCGCTCCCAGTCGAAGGAGAACCCCAGGCGCTGGAGCTGGCCGGTCATGTGCTTGGCGCAGCGGGTCACCCACGCGTGCGGGGACTCTCCGCCGGCGATCGCGCCCAGCTCGGCGGGCAGCCCGAAGGCGTCGAAGCCGAACGCGAACAGCACGGGCTCCCCGCGGGCGCGCTGAAAGCGGGCGTAGGCATCCCCGATCGCGTAGCTGCGCACGTGGCCGATGTGGACGTTGCCCGAGGTGAAGGGGGCGGAGGCCTTGATGTAGATGCCTTTCCGTCCCTCGTCCACGGAGGGCGTGCGGAACGCGTCGCGGTCCCGCCACTCGCGCTGGCGGCGCACCTCGACCTCCCGGGGGTCATAACCCGCAGGCTTCCCATCCCCTCCCGAAGACGTCAGATCATCCACACGAGCGAGGATATCCGAGCCCTTCGACCCTGGTGTGGCCAGCTGGGCGACGGGGGTGTGGCCAGCTGGGCGACGGCGGCGTGGCCGGCGTGGCGAGGGGGGTGTGGCCAGCTCGGCGAGGGGGGTGTGGCCAGCTCGGCGACGGGGGTGTGGCCAGCCCGGCGCCTGTCCGCTGGGGCTGCAATGATGCACAGATGGAGATCGAGATCGGACGCGGCAAGAAGGCCCGTCAGGCATACGGCTTCGATGACATCGCGATCGTGCCCTCGCGGCGCACGCGGGACCCTGACGACATCGATATCTCGTGGAAGCTTGGGCCGTACCAGTTTGAGCTGCCGATGATGGCCTCGGCGATGGACGGGGTGGTGTCGCCCACCACGGCGGGCGTGATCGGCCAGCTGGGGGGTCTGGCGGTGCTCAACCTGGAGGGAATCTTCACCCGCTACGAGGACGCGGACGCCCAGTTGGAGCGGATCGCCCTGCTACCCAAGGAGGTGGCGACGCGGGAGATGCAGGAGATCTACCGCGAGCCGGTCAAGCCGGAGCTGATCGCCCAGCGGGTGGAAGAAATCAGGCAGCACAAGGTGGTGGTGGCCGCCTCGCTGACCCCCCAGCGGGTGCTGCGCTACCACGAGATCGCCATGGAGGCGGGCCTCGACGTGCTGGTGATCCAGGGCACGGTGGTCTCCGGCGAACACGTCTCCACGGTCTCCGAGCCGCTCAACCTCAAGGAGTTCATCCCCTCCCTCGACGTGCCCGTGGTGGTCGGTGGCTGCGCCTCCTACCACACCGGCCTGCACCTGATGCGCACGGGCGCCGCGGGGGTGCTCGTCGGGGTCGGCCCCGGCGCGGCGTGCACCACTCGGGGGGTGCTCGGCATCGGCGTCCCCCAGGCGACGGCGATCGCCGACGTGGCCCACGCGCGCTCGACCCACATGCTCGAGACGGGCGACTACAGCCAGGTGATCGCGGACGGGGGGATGAGTAACGGGGGGGATGTCTCCAAGGCGATCGCCCTGGGGGCCGACGCGGTGATGATCGGCTCCCCCCTCGCCCGCGCCTACGAGGCCCCGGGCAGGGGCTTTCACTGGGGGATGGCCACCTTCCACCCAACCCTTCCGCGGGGCGCCCGCGTGGCGACCACCCAGAACGGGAGCCTCGAGGAGATCCTCGTGGGGCCGGCGCGAGAGAACGACGGCACGTTCAACCTCTTTGGGGGCCTGCGCACCTCGATGGCCACCTGCGGCCACAAGGACCTCGCGGAGTTCAACCGCGCGGAGGTTGTGATCGCCCCGGCCCTGCAGACCGAGGGCAAGGCGCTCCAGCGCGACCAGAGCGTGGGCATGGGCGCGGTCAACGGGAAGGCGGCCGTTCTCGTCAATGACTGAGTTGGCCACGGTATCCGCCCCCGCCGTCGAGGAGCGGATTGCGGTGCCCGCGGCCACCGAGGTTGTGGTGGTCCTCGACTACGGGGGCCAGTACTCGCAGCTGATCGCGCGCCGGGTGCGGGAGTGCGGGGTGTTCTCGGAGCTGATCCCCCACCACGTGCCGCTCGCGGAGATCGCGGCCCGCAAACCGCGGGGGATCATTCTCTCGGGGGGGCCCGCGTCCGTGTATGCGCCCGACGCTCCCCACCTGGAGCGGGGGCTGCTCGAGCTCGGGGTCCCGGTGCTGGGCATCTGTTACGGCATGCAGCTGCTCGTACACGAGCTCGGTGGTCGTGTCGAGCAGGCCGAGGTGGGGGAATTCGGGCGCTCGGACCTGACGGTGAGCGAGCACGGGGTGCTGCTGAGGGACACCCCGCGGGAACAGACCTGCTGGATGTCCCACCGCGACACGGTCTTCGCGGCGCCCCCCGGCTTCACGGCGCTGGCCTCCTCGAGCGCCTCGCCGGTGGCGGCGGTGGAGAGCGTGGAGCGGGGCATCTACGGGATCCAGTTTCACCCCGAGGTCGTGCACACTCCCTACGGCCAGCAGATCCTGGGGCAGTTCCTCACGGGGGTCTGCGGCTGTGAGCCTACGTGGTCGGCGGCGTCGATCGTGGAGGAGCAGATCGCGCGGATTCGCGCGCAGGTGGGGGAGGGGAGGGTGATCTGCGGCCTCTCGGGGGGGGTGGACTCCTCGGTGGCCGCGCTGCTCGTGCACCGCGCGGTGGGGGACCAGCTGACGTGCGTGTTCGTGGACCACGGCCTGATGCGCAAGGACGAGGGGGAGCAGGTGGTGGGGGCCTTCCGGGACACGTTCAAGGTGCCCCTGGTGGCGGTGGACGCGGAGGAGCGCTTCCTGCGGAGACTCCGCGGGGTCACCGACCCGGAGGCCAAGCGCAAGGCGATCGGGGCGGAGTTCATCAGGGTCTTCGAGGAGGAGGCCGCCAAGCTCGCGGGCGCTCCCGGTGGCTCGGAGAGGCGGAACGGAGAGGGTGTCCGCGGTGGCGCTGGAGGGGCGGACGAAGAGGGCGCGCGCTTCCTGGTGCAGGGCACCCTCTACTCCGACGTGATCGAGTCCGGCGGGGGCACGGGGGCGGCGACGATCAAGTCCCACCACAACGTGGGGGGTCTACCGGACGATCTGCGGTTCGAGCTGGTGGAGCCGCTGAGAACGCTGTTCAAGGACGAGGTGCGCGCGGTGGGGGCGGAGCTGGGCCTGCCCGAGCGCCTGGTGTGGCGCCAGCCCTTCCCCGGCCCGGGGCTGGCGATCCGGATCGTGGGGGGGGAGGCCACCAAGGAGCGTCTGGACGTGCTGCGCGAGGCGGACCACATCCTCCAGGAGGAGATCCGCAAGGCGGGTCTCTACAGGGAGCTGTGGCAGTCCTTCTGCGTGCTCCCCGACATCCGCACGGTGGGGGTGCAGGGGGATGAGCGGACCTACGGGTACGTGGTGGTGATCCGCGCGGTGACCAGCGACGACGCGATGACAGCCGACTGGGCGAGGTTGCCCTACGACCTCCTGGAGACGATCGCCTCACGGATGATCGGGGAGCTGCGGGAGGTCAACCGGGTGGTGTTGGACATAACCTCCAAGCCACCCGGCACGATCGAGTGGGAGTGATGGCTCAGGGATCTTTTTTTGGGGGAGACGCGTTGCGGGTGTCGGGTGCGGGAGCGTGGTATCGCCGGTCGCCCGACGTTGTGAGACATCACGGATTTGCCCCTGGGACGCGGCGATCTGACGTGGGTGGCCGGGACCTCTATGCGTGGCGATCTGACAGGGTGGTGTGGTCCGCTGTACGCGGGATCAGACGCGGGGGGCCGCGATCCCCTATCATGCACGCTCTCGCGCTGCGCGAAGTGTTCGTGTGGCGCCTTTTTCACGTCATGAAGACCTACGTCGCCAAGCCCACCGACCGCGAGCGCAACTGGCTGCTCGTGGACGCCAACGGTAAGACCCTGGGCCGGCTGGCCACGCAGCTGGCGGACGTGCTGCGGGGCAAGCGCAAGCCGGAGTACACCCCGCACATCGACACGGGGGACTTCGTGGTGGTGATCAACGCGGAGAAGATCACGGTGACGGGAAAGAAGCGCACCGACAAGCGCTATTACCGCCACTCGGGCTACCCGGGGGGCCTGCGGTCGCGGAGCTTCGAGGAGATGCTGGCCCGCCGGCCGGAGGAGATCATCAGACTCGCGGTGAAGGGGATGATGCCCCGCAACCGCCTCGCGCGCAAGCAGCTGACGAAGCTCAAGGTGTACGCCGGCCCCGAGCACCCCCACGTGGCGCAGAAGCCCGAGCCGCTGGAGATCGAGGCGTGATGGCGGACGAGCCGACGGGGGAGGAGCAGATCGAGGAGCCGACCTCCCCGAGGGAGCAGGCGCCCACCGCCGCGGAGACCCCCGCGGTGGAGGCCACAGCGGAGGGCGAGCCCACCGCGGAGGAGCCTGCTGTGGAGGAGCCCACTGTGGAGGAGCCGGCCGCGGAGGAGCCTGCTGTGGAGGAGCCGGCCGCGGAGGAGCCCGCCGCGCCTGTCGCCGCGGAGCCTGTCGCGGAGGAGCCGGTAGCGGCGGAGGAGCCGGCCGTCGAGGAGCCTGTCGCGGAAGAGCCGATTGTCGAGGAGCCCACGGAGCAAGAGCCCGTCGCGGCTGTCGAGGAGCCTGTCACCGAGGAGCCAGTAGCCGCGGAGCCTGTTGCCGCTGAGGCCGTCGCGGAGCCTTCCGCAGAGGAGCCCGCTGCGGAGGAGCCAGTAGCGACGGAGCCCATCGTCGCCGAGGCCGTCGTGGAGGAGTCTTCTGTCGAGGAGTCGATTGCGGGGGAGCCTGTCGCCGCCGAGGAGCCCGCTGCGGAGAAGCCTGTCGCCGCGGAGCCCGCGGCCGAGGAGGAGGACGAGGACTTCGACGAGGAGGAAGAGGAGCCCGCTCCCCGCGTCAAGCCGGCGGTGCCGGGGGCCCACCTCGAAGTGGACATCGTCCCCGAGGGAGTTGACCCCCTGGCGCGGGATACCCCGGCGGATCCCTACGCGATCGACGAGGAGGAGCCCGAGGCCGCGGAGAAGGAGGCCGAGGAGGAGGTGCTCGCGCAGCCGATCTCCACCGCCGCGATCGACCTTGCCGCGGGGGCGCGCTACCGGGCGACGGGCAAGCGCAAGACGGCGATCGCCCGCGTGATCCTCCGTCCCGGCACCGGGGCGTACCTGGTCAACGGGCGCACCCTGGAGGAGCACTTCCCGCGGGCCACCCTCCAGCGCAACATCCGCCAGCCCCTGGAGACGGTGGGCTACGAGGAGCGCATGGACGTCGTGGCCCGCCTGCACGGCGGAGGCATCTCCGCCCAGGCCGGCGCCCTGCGCCACGGGGTCTCCCGGGCGCTGCTGGAGGCCGATCCCAACCTCCGTGGCGAGCTCAAGCGCCGCGGCTTCCTGACCCGCGACTCGCGCGCCAAGGAGCGCAAGAAGGCGGGACTGAAGAAGGCGCGCAAGCGTCCGCAGTTCTCCAAGCGCTAGCGTCGGAACGCAAGGGGGGGCATGACCGGCAAGCTTTCGCAGCACGCCCCAGCCATAGAGCGGGTTCGAGGGCGGAGATGATGATCGGCAAGCTTCAGCAGGACGTCCCCGGCGAAAGCACAGAGGGCTCGTGGGGGGGAGGACCGTGACCCGCAAGCTGTTCGGAACCGACGGCGTGCGCGGCGTTGCCGGGGAGTTGCTGAGCGCCGAGCTCGCTCTCGGCCTGGGCCGCGCCGCCACCGCGCTCGCCGCGGCGGAGCGCCCCCAGGTACTCATAATCCGCGACACCCGCGAGTCCGGGGAGATGCTCCAGGCCGCCCTCGCCGCCGGGGTCAGCGCCGCTGGGGGAGACGCCCTGCTCGGCGGAGTGCTCCCCACGCCCGCCGCGCCGCTGTTGATCGCCCGCTACGGCTTCGACCTCGCGGCCGTTATCTCTGCCTCCCACAACCCCTACCAGGACAACGGCATCAAGTTCTTCGGCCCCGACGGCTTCAAGCTTTCCGACAAGGCCGAGCTCCAGATCGAGCGCGAGCTGGAGGGCGCCGGGGGCGGGGACACCGGGGACGGGGACGTCACGGGAGGATCGTCCGCCGGCGCGAATGGCCTGGACACCCCCGCGGTACGTCGAGCGGGGGCGGATGACGATTGGGGCGCCCACACGATCGGACGGGTGCGCGAGCTGCGGGGCACCCACGAGGACTACCTGCGCGAGCTTCACACCCGCTTCGCCGACCTCGACCTCCACGGGGTGGACGTGCTGCTGGACTGCGCCAACGGCGCCACCTACCGCGTGGCCCCAGAGATCTTCAGGCGCCTCGGCGCCAACGTAACCGTGAGCGCCGATACCCCCGACGGGCGCAACATCAACGCCGGCTGCGGCTCCACCCACGTCGAGGAGCTCGCCCAGCGGGTGCTCGCCGGGGGTCACGCGCTGGGCTTCGCCTTCGACGGGGACGGCGACCGGGTGCTCGCCGTGGACGGCGCCGGGGAGGTGGTGGATGGGGATGAACTGATGGCCCTGGCCGCGCTGCACCTCAAGCGCGCCGGGCGCCTCACCGGCGGGGGGGTGGCGGTCACGGTGATGACCAACTACGGCTTCCACGCCGCCATGCGCAGCGCCGAGGTGGACGTCGCCATCACCCAGGTGGGAGACCGCTACGTGCTCGAGGAGCTCCGCGCCCGCGGCTGGGTGCTTGGGGGCGAGCAATCCGGGCACATCATCGACATGGGCTTCAACCGCTCCGGCGACGGCATCGCCAGCGCGCTGCTCGCCCTGGAGGCGCTCGGCGGACGACCCCTCGGCGAGCGCGAAGCGATGGAGAAGCTCCCCCAACGACTCGTCAACGTGCGCGTCCGCGACCGCGGAGCCCTGGAGGGCGCCGCCACCGTGACCGACGCCGTGCGCGCCGCCGACCAGGCGCTCTCCGGGCGCGGGCGGGTGCTCGTGCGCCCCTCCGGCACCGAGCCCCTCGTGCGGGTGATGGTCGAGGCACCCACCGACGAGGAGGCCGACGAGGTCTGCGGCCGGCTCGTGGCCCTCGTCGAGCGTGAGCTGACCTGAGCCCCCGCGCCCGCGGCGTCGTCGATGGGCGGCGCCTGCGTGCCGTCGATGGGCTCATGTCCCCAGTCTCGGCTCTGCCCGTTGGACTGCCGGCCGCCATCAGGACGGGTCGTGCCTCCGTCCGTCCCGATCCCCGCACCGCTCTGAGCGAGCGTCATCCCCGTTCGCCCTGGCGGACATCTGTTCTAAGCCCCCACGGGCCGGTGGTATCTTCGAAGCACCTCCATTTGGAGACAGGAGTCGGTGCGGCGCCAGGAGCCCCCGACCCTTTCCCGTTCGTGTGAAAGGACCCGTTGCCCATGTGCGGAATCGTTGGCTACGTCGGCAAGCGCCCCGCCCGTGAGCTCCTGATGGCCGGGCTCAAGAAGCTCGAGTACCGCGGCTACGACAGCGCCGGCATTTCCGTGATCGCCGAAGATCGCATCGAGGCCGTGCGCGCCGTCGGCAACCTCCGCGCCCTCGAAGCCAAGCTGGGGCTGGGCGGGGTCGATGCGGAGGGCACCGGCGGGGGCGGGGCTCCCGTGGCGACCCTCACGAGGCCCCCCACGATCGGCATCGCCCACACCCGCTGGGCCACCCACGGGCGCGTGTGCGAGGAGAACGCCCACCCCCACTACGACAGCGGGGATCGCATCCACGTGGTCGTCAATGGGATCGTCGAGAACTACATGCCCCTGCGCGAGCGTCTCCTCGCCCAGGGCAGCACCTTCACCTCCGAGACCGAC
>Ga0210408_10002497_pt1 | contig 17865 bp, 15 predicted proteins | sample IncBWH4MmetaG_FD_155471 | JGI IMG/M metagenome (GOLD analysis project Ga0210408, IMG submission 155471) | Forest soil microbial communities from Barre Woods Harvard Forest LTER site, Petersham, Massachusetts, United States - Inc-BW-H-4-M | ecosystem: Environmental > Terrestrial > Soil >...
AATCCGGTGATAGCGCATCGGGTGCTCAGCCGCGACAACGAGGTGGCGAATAGGACGAATTTTGTTGCGGTGCATGAGTCCGGAATTGCCGCTTAGCCGGCGCTCAGACCAATGTCCGCTGTGCGCCAGAAGCGGCCGATCGCTAAATGCGGAAAGGTCAGCCGTATCGCATAAATCGGCAGCAGAGCGTGGCGTGACGATTCCGTGGAACGGCCGTTTCATGTTCGACTGTTGTTTTATGGGCCAGGAGGCGCACCGCGACTACGCACCAATATCAACAACGATCTTGCCGGCGGGGGTCCCGCTTTCGATTGCGGCATGAGCCTGCTCGATCATCTCGAGACTGAAATGGCGGGGATCGAGGCGAGGCACGATCTTGCCCGCCTCTATCAGCCTTGTGGCTTCGCGCAAGATCTCGCCGTGATGCGCGCGACCTTCGCCGGTCAGCAGCGGCAGCAGCGTGAATACGCCGGAATAGCTTGCGGCGCGAAACGACAGTGGCGCGAGCGCGTGCGTGCCCCAGCCGAGCGCGCTGACGACGTGTCCGAAACGCGCCACGGCGCCAAACGAGGCATCGAGAACGGCTCCGCCCACCGTGTCATAGACCAGGTCAAAACCGCGGCCCGCGGTATGAGCCGCGACATAATCCTCGACCGCGGTTTGCTTGTAATTGATGAAGGTTACGCCGAGCCGCTCGATATAGGCCTTGTCCTTGGGTGAGCCGGTGGCAAAGACTTCTGCATCGAACGCTCGAGCAAGCTGAACAGCGATGTGGCCTACCCCGCCCGCGCCGCCGTGAACAAGCACCCTTTGCCCGCCACGGACATGGGCCCTGTCCACGAGGCCCTCCCAGGCCGTAATGAGGATCAGCGGCAACGCCGCCGCCTCGCGCATGCCAAGATTCTTCGGCTTCAGCGCAAGCAATCTGACATCCGCGGCCATGAATTCGGCAAGCGACCCCTGCACGCCGCCCACGCCACCCGCCATTCCATAGACCTCATCACCGGACTTGAATGCCGTAACGCCTCGTCCAACGCTCTCGACCGTACCGGCGACATCGATGCCGAGGACGGCCGGCAGCGGATGCCGCGCATGCGCCGCCTGTCCCTTCGATATCTTCAGGTCGAGCGGATTGACCGCGCTCGCCTTGACCCGGACCAGAACCAGCCCCTCCCCGGCCTCGGGACGCGGTACCGAGCCGATCTGGAGTGGAGAGCCGTGAGCCGTCAGCACAGCCGCTCGCATCTGCGTTGATGTCATCGAACGATCCCTTTCCTGCCTGCCATCAATTCGTGGCGGCTCCATCAGGTACGAACCAGCGAGCAACCACCCTCGTCGAGCGGCCTGAACGCTTCTGTGCCGGGAAGTACGGCCTTGATAGTGTAGTAATCCCACGGATATTTCGACTGCTCGGGAGGCTTGACCTCGACCAGCAGCATATCGTGAACCAGCCTTCCGTCGGCGCGCAGTACCGCATTTTTGGTGAACATGTCGGAGACCGGGATCGCGCGCATGGCGCTTGCGACCTCGAGACCTGCTGTCGTTTTCGCAGCGTCCGCTGCTTTGAGGAAATGGTGGACGGCCGAATAGACGCCGGCCTGCGACATTGTCGGCATCGCGCGCCGGCGCTCGAAAAAGCGCCGTGACCAGGCGCGCGTCTCGTCGTCTTTGTCCCAGTAGAAGCCCGAAATGAAACTGAGGCCTTGCGCGAGCTTCAGCCCGATCGCATGCACGTCGGTCAGCAACATGACGGGAGCGACGACCGTCTGCGAGCCGCCCGCCACCTTGCTCAGGCGGAACTCGGCAGCCTGCTTGATGCAGTTGGTGAGATCGACGCCGGCATTGGCAAACACGATCACCTTGGCATTCGACGACCGGGCCTGCAGCAGGTAGCTGCTGAAGTCCGACGTGTTGAGCGGGTGACGCACGGCGCCGACGACCTTTCCGCCCGCCTTCTCGATGGCCGTGCGGGCGACCGCTTCCATGGATTTGCCGAAAGCGTAATCGACGGTGACGAAGAACCAGGTATCGAGCCCCTGGCTCATCAGCGCCTTGGCAATGCCGGCGCTGTTCGAATAGGTGTCGTAGACCCAGTGAAAGCCGACCGGAGAGCAGGCCGAACCGGTGAGATCCGAGGTCGCCGAGGTCGAATGCACGATGATGCGGTTACGCTCGCGCATGATCTGCTGCGCGGCCAGCGAGATCGCGGAATTGCCGAGATCGAACACCGCCTGGACGTTGTCGACGTCGAGCCATTTGCGCAGGATGCCGGTGCCGATGTCAGGCTTGTTCTGATGGTCGGCCGCGAGCACCTCGACGGCGACGCCATTGGCGCGTCCGCCATGATCCTCGACCGCGAGTTTTGCGGCCTCGACCGAACCGAGGCCGGACAAGTCGGCGAATGGTCCGGACTGGTCGTTCAGGACGCCGATGCGAAGCGGTGCCTTCTCATGCGCGCGAAGGCGCATCGGCATTGCAGCCGTTGTCGCCATGATGCCCGCAAGCGCCGCGCGGCGCGTGATATTCGCCATCGATGACTCCAAAATCCCCTCAGACACCCTTCCGCCCTCCTATCTTGTGATCCCGATTGCCGTTCCGAACGCCTTCGGCGGCCGGACAAGCTTCCTGCATGTCGACAAAGTCCTTTGCCCGCTCGCGAAGCATGAATTTCTGAATCTTACCGGTCGCGGTCATCGGCAGCGCTTCGACCAGCTCCAGCCGCTCCGGCCAGTACGAACGCGCCACGCCGGACTTCTGCAAAAACTCCTGCATCTCGACGAAGGCGAGCGATACCGCCTCGCGCACCACGACGAAGGCGCAGGCGCGCTCTCCCAGTCGCGCATCGGGCATGGCGACGATCGCGACCTGGCGCACCGCCGGATGGCGATAGAGCACGTTCTCGATTTCCACGACCGGGATGTTCTCGCCGCCGCGGATGATCACGTCCTTCCAGCGGCCAGTGATGGTAACGTAGCCATCCGCATCGAGCCGGGCGAGGTCACCGGTGTCGAACCAACCTTCGCGGTCCACATTGTAGAGTTCGGGCCGCTTGAGATAGCCGATGAAGGTGCTGGTGCCGCGCGTCTGCAGCCGTCCCGATTGCCCGGACGGCAGGGTGCTGCCCTCGGTGTCGACGACGCGCAGCTCAAGCCCCAGACTCGGCGCACCGTCGGTTTCCGAAACCTTCTGTTCCGGATCGTCCGGCTGCGCCGCGCTGACCAGAAGATTTTCCGTCATGCCATAGGCCGACAGCACCTTGACGCCGATCTCCTCGCGCGCGCGCGTCACCAGCAGTCGCGGGATCGGCGCGCCGGCGGACAGGAACGTCCGCAGCGGTCCGGCATCGCCCTGCTTTGCGGCGGTGTCGATCAGATCGGCCAGGAACGGCGTCGCCCCCATACCGAAGGTCACGCTATATTTGCGTATCCTTTCGAGGGCGACGCCAGCATTCCAGACATCCTGCATCACGATCGTCGAGCCCAGCACGATCGGGACGATCACGGCCAGGATGAATCCGAGCTGGTGCGCCAGCGGCGTCGCCGACAGGATCGGCTCGCCCTCCCGCAATTGCAGGTGCCGGATGCTGGGCAGCATCGTCGTCAGCAGCGTGCGCGAGCTATGCATCACGCCCTTCGGCTCGCCGGTGGTTCCCGACGTGTAGAGCAGTTGCACGACGTCATCGGCGGTCGGCCGCTGGGCGGCAAAGACAGTAGCCGCAGCAGCCGGAACATCCGCGCCGAGAAGCTGCCGGTCAAAACTGTTCGGACCGGTACCGTTGACCACGATGACGTGACGCAGCGCCGGCAGCGACGGCCGGATGCGCTCGATCATCGCCTCGTGGTCGAACTCGCGAAAGGTCTTCGGGACGATGACGATCCGGGATTCCGCAAGGCCGAGCATGAAGGACAATTCGCGCTCGCGAAAGATCGGCATCAGCGGATTGGTCGTCGCGCCTACCCGCAGGCAGGCCAGATGCACCGCCACGAAATGCCACCAGTTCGGCAATTGTACGGAAACGGCGTCGCCGCGCCGGACGCCAAGGCCGATCAGGCTCCAGGCGATCCGGTCGACGCGATCCCGGAGCTCGCGAAAGCTCAGCCTGATCTCACGCGAGGTTCCATATTCGAAATCGATAATCGCATCGCGGTCGGGGTGCCTCGCGGCGGCCTCATCGAGATAGTCGATCAGCAGCCGCTCGTTCCATTGCGCGAGATAATCATCCGCATGGGCGTGATTCATCCTGTCCGTCATTGAACATGCCTCCCGGCGCTCGTCGGCGCTTGCTGTGTTTGTCGTGGTGCCGTCAGCTCACAGATCGTAAGCGAGCCGCACCCCCTGCTGGATCGCGCGCAGCGCATCGAGCTCTTCGGCCCGTTCGGCGCCGCCGATGCAGGTCGCGTCCATTCCTTTCCGCTTCAGTTCCTCCGCTAACGCCGAGTTCGGAAGCTGGCCGGCGCAAATCACGATGTGGTCGGCCTCGAACAGCCTGCGTTCGCCATTGACATGATAGTGCAGCCCCTGATCGTCGATCTTCTCGTAGGCAACGCCCGCAACCGCGTTGACACCGCGGCCGCGCAGCCGGTTGCGGAGTATCCATCCGGTCGAGACGCCGAGGCGTCCCCCCGGCCGCGACTGCCCGCGCTGGAACAGCGTGACCTGTCGCGGCGATGGCGCGGGCCGCGCCGGCCTCAGGCCGCCGGGCGCGGAGATCGTGGGATCGACGCCGTATTCGTTCAGGAAACTCTCGATCGTAGTCTCGCCATGACCGTTATGCGTCAGGAACTCCGCGACGTCGTAGCCAATGCCGCCGGTGCCGATGATGGCGACCCGCCGGCCGACGTCGACGCGTCCAAGCAGAACGTCGAGGTAGGACACGACGCTCGGATGATCGATGCCTTCGATGTCAGGCCTTCGCGGCAGGATACCGGTTGCGATGACGATCTTGTCGAACGCCTCCGTGGCGAGGTCGTCAGGGGTGGCGCGAACACCGAGCCTGACGTCGACTTTCGAGCTCTCGATCTGGCGCAGGAAGTAGCGCAGCATCTCGTTGAACTCGGTCTTGCCGGGAACGCGCCGGGCCAGATGAATCTGGCCGCCGAGTTCGCTTTGCTCTTCGAACAGCGTCACCCGATGGCCGCGCGCCGCGGCTGTCGACGCCACCGCAAGGCCGGCCGGTCCCGATCCGATCACCGCGATGCGCTTCGGCTGGCGCGGCGCCTCGTCGAACTCGGTCTCGCGGCAGGCGCGCGGGTTGACCAGGCAGGTCGCGGTACGGTCGGAAAAAATGAAGTCGAGGCAGGCCTGGTTGCAGGCGATGCAGGTGTTGATTTCCTCGGGCTTCCCCGCCTGGGCCTTCAGCACGAAATCCGGATCGGCTAGCATCGGCCGCGCCATCGAGACGAAATCGCAGGCACCATCCGCCAGCAGGTTTTCTGCGACATCGGGCATGTTGATGCGGTTCGACCCTACGATCGGGATTGACACCACCTTGCGCAGGCGGCGGACCGCGAAGCTGAACGCCGCCCGCGGCACGCTGAAGGCGATGGTCGGGACCGGCGCCTCGTGCCAGCCAACGCCGGTGTTGAAGATGTCGGCGCCCGCAGCCTGCACAGCGAGCGCGAGCTGATCGATTTCCTCTCCCGTCGATCCCCGTTCCACCAGATCAATCGCCGAGATGCGGTACATCACGAGGAAATCCGGACCCAATGCCGCGCGGACGCGTTTGACGATTTCGACCGGAAAGCGGTTGCGGTTCCCGGCCGAACCGCCCCAGCGGTCGGTCCGGTCATTGGTTCGCGGCGCGGTGAACTGATTGATCAGGTAGCCTTCCGAGCCCATGATCTCGACTCCGTCATAGCCGGCCTTCGATGCCAGCACCGCCGAACTGACGAAATCATCGACGGTCGCCTCGATCTCCGCGTCCGTCATCGGCCGCGGCACGCGCGGATTGATCGGCGAGCGGATCGACGACACGCCGAGGATATTGTCGTGCTTGGCATAGCGGCCCGAATGCAGGATCTGCATCAGGATCTTGGCGCCGTGCGCGTGAACCTCCTCGACCACGCTGCGATGTGGCGCGAGATCGTCACCCTCCATCAGCGTCGGGCCGCCAGGCTCGAGCCGGCCGGCCTCGTTCGGCGAGAAGCCGCCGGTGATGATCAGCGCCGCACCACCCTTGGCGCGTGCGCCATAAAATGCGCGCTGGCGCTTGTCGGGCTCGCTCTCATGTTCGAGCCTTGTATGCATCGAACCCATGATGACGCGGTTGCGCAGCGTGTGGGCGCCGACGCGCATCGGGGACAGCAGTGTCGGATAGAGCGCGTGCCCGGACATTGACGACATGGCTGATCCCCTGGAAACGATGGCTGGGTCGAGAACGTTCATCGCTCACCTCGCAAAGTTCGGCACCCGGCGTTCCCTGAACGCGGCAAGGCCTTCGTTGATGTCGACACCGGTCAGCACCCGCATCGCTTCCTGCTGTTCCCTGCGTAGGCCGTCCGGGAGGGACTGGCCGTCATCGGCGGCGTGGCGCCCGAGCCGCTTGATCGCGGCGAGCCCGTCGCGGCTGCGCGTCGCAAGCAAGCGTGCATAGGCAAGCGCGTCGTCGCGCAGCCGCGCGGGCGGCGCGAGATAATTGACAAGGCCCCACTGCATCGCAGTGGGCGCGTCGAGCCAGCGCGCGCTGTACATCAGGTCGAGCGCACGGCGCAGACCGACGGCCCGTGTCAATCGCTGCGAGCCGCCCCATCCGGGGATCAGGCCGAACGCCGCGTGCTGATCGCCGAACCGCGCATCCTCGGCCGCAAACACCACGTCGCAGGACAGCGCCAGCTCGATGCCGCCGGCAAGGCAAAGTCCCTGCACGGCGGCGACGACCGGCAGCGGGCTGGCCTCGATACGGTCGAGGACGGAATGCCCGAGCGCCAGGAAGTCGCGCAGTTCGGCCTCGCCGCCACGCACGGCCTCGACTTCTCCGAGCGCGGCGCCAGTGCAAAAATTCTTGCCATCGGCCACGATCAGGACCGCACGGGCACCGTCGCGCTCGAACGTCGCGACTGCGGCGCCGATCTCGGACAGCATTCGCTGCGACAGGCAGTTGAACACCGCCGGCCGCGACAGCTCGATCATGCCGACGCCGTCGCGGAGCGTCGTCCTGACCGGAGCGTCGCCGTCCTGCATGGTCGTCACGACTGCCTGATCCATCTTCCGCTCCTCAAAGGGGACAATTGGGCGGGAACGCCGGCTTGCGCTTGTCGAGATAGGCCTGCAGCCCCTCCTTCACTTCCGGCCCGGTGAAGCCGAGGAACTCGAGCGCCAACGACGCATCGAAGGTGGGCCCGGCCTGGCGCAGCCAGTTGTTGAGGCTGTACTTGGTCCAGCGGATCGCGCTTTGCGGCCCGTTGGCGAGACGGGTCGCCACCTCAAGGGCCTTGGCATCGAGATCGGCGTCCTCGACGCACATCGAGACCAGCCCGATACGCTCGGCCTCCTCGCCGCTCAACTGATCGCAGAGCAGGAGATAGTATTTCGCCTTGGCCATCCCGCAGAGCAGCGGCCAGACGATCGCGGCATGATCGCCCGCGGCAACGCCGAGCTTGGTATGGCCGTCGATGATGCGGGCGGTCTTCGACGCGATCGAGATATCGGCGAGGATACCGCAGACCAGGCCGGCGCCAACCGCCGGGCCTCGGATCGCGCTCACCACGGGTTTGGAGCAATTGATGACGTTGTAGACGATGTCCTTGGCTTCTTTCCAATTGCGCAGCCGGGTGTCGTGGTCGGCGATGATGTCGCCGATCATCGCGAAATCGCCACCGGCGGAGAACACCTCGCCGGCACCGGTGAAGATGACGGCGGAGACTGCCGGATCGGCGTCGATATCGCGCCAGATCTGGCCGAGCTCGGCATGCATCGGCGCATCGGCCGAATTCATCTTGCCGTTGGCCATGGTCACGCGAATGACCCGCTCATGCGGCCAGTCGATGCGCAAGCGCCGATAATGGGCGTACCGATCGTGGACCTTGTCGTTCTCTGTCACGCTCATTGCTTCCTCCGCCATTTCGTTCACACCATTGTATAGCCGCCGCTGACGCTCAGCGTCTGGCCGGTGACGAATGATGCCGTGTCGGAAGCCAGGAACAGAACGGCAGGAGCGATGTCGGCGGGCGTGCCGACGCGGCGCAGCGGATAGGCCTTGCCGATCCGGTTGCGCATGTCCTCGCTCAGCCAGACTTTCATTTCCTCCGATGCCCACAGGCTGGTCGGACCGATGTCTTCGCCGGGCGCCGGAAGCGTGGTTCCGGGGCAGACGACGTTGAAGCGGATGTTGTGCCTGCCGTTCTCGCGCGCGAGCGTCTTGGACAGCGCGATCACGCCGGCCTTGCAGGCGCCGTAAACACCCTCGCGGAATTCGCCGATCCGGGCGGCGTCGGACGCGATGCTCACCACCACCCCGCTGGAGCGGCTGATCATACCATCCAGCACCGCGCGCGTGCAGTTGATCATGCCCCAGAGGTTGACCTGGACCTCCTTCTCCCATTCGGTTCGCGGTTTTTCCACGAACAGGCGGTCGACCACCCATCCGGCATTGTTGACGAGTATGTCGACCGACCCAAACCTTTGCTCGACGGTTGCGACCATGACCTGGACTTCCGTCCAGTTCGAGACGTCGGCCTTCACAGCCAGCGCCTTCGATGCGCCGCGCGCCAGCGCTTCGTCGGCCACCACCTGCGCGCGCCCCTCGTCGAGGTCGGCGATCGCCACCGCTGCGCCTTCCTCCGCAAAGGCCAGCGCGATGCCGCGCCCGATATTCGAGGCCGCGCCGGTCACGATGACGGATTTTTCCTTCAGATTGAGCTGCATTCTGTCAACCTCGATAGATACTATCCAGATAGTATGTATTATTTCACCGGCCAAAGCAGGCGCTGCGTATTCCGCAGCTTCAGTGGACGTGTGTAGCGCTTCTTCCCTGTTCCGGCATCAAATAATACTATCCGAATAGTATGTCAACTGATAAGAATCAGTCCATGCGTGCCAGGCGGCGACCATGCTGAGGATATTGTGGAACCAGGACATTGCCGCCTATCAAGGAAACGGCACGGCAGAGTGATTCTGTTGTGAGCATTGGAAGGCCGCAGGTGGCACGCGCGACGAAAAGCACCCAGAGGAAAACCAAGGTCGAGCAACGGGAAGCCAGCCTCGAAAAGCTGCTTTCAGCCGCCCGTCACCTCTTTGTTTCGAAGGGCTATGCCTCGACGACGCTTGAGGAGATCGCCGCAGCCGTCGGGATGACGAAAGGCTCGGTCTATTTCTACTTCGGCAGCAAAGAAGCCGTGCTGCTGGAACTATTGAACCAGGCCGAGCAGATCGTAATCGATACGGTGCTGAAACTGCTCGAAAGCTCGGAAGGAAACGCCACAGAAAAGGTGGTGGCGTTCCTGCATCATCAGTCGCTGCTCGGCGTCAGCGATCGCGAAAACATGCTGCTGATCATCCTGATGTCGCTTGAATTCGAGGACGGTCCGGTCGCCCGAAAGGTTAAGGCGCTGTACCGCAAATTCTACGACGGTCTGAACAACGTGATCCGCGACGGTCAGAAGGATGGCGAGTTTCGCATTGACGTGCCGAGCCGCGAACTGGCTGCAATCATCGTCGCCAACCATGACGGCACCTTCCTCGAATGGTACCGCCGCAGCGACGAACTCAGCGGCACCAAACTGGTCAAGGCGATGCGCGGCATCATCCTCACTGGCCTCACCGGCAAATAGATTTCGGGACGAAGAGCTGCCTAGAGGTCAAACGGGACGCTAATGTTTCTTTGCAAGCCGATCACCAAATGTGCGCCAGTTTTCGCACCAGAAGCGCTTAACGAACGCTATCGAATTCAAACGAAAAGACAGCGAAATAAAACTGCCGCTCATAGCTCTTCTACCGTCGAGCGGCCCGTTAACGGTCGATCATGCTCTGCGAGAGCCCGCTTTGCGCCACAAGCGGTCCCTCGCAACTCCGAAGCGGCACCGCACCAGAAACGACGCTGAGCGCTGCGGCGACTTTTTCGAGATGACGCCTGAAACCAAGAGTATCCGGCCGTACTGATCGCACGATTGCATTCTGGGCCTGAGCCACAATTGTGTGGGCATCCTGCATTATTGCGCCCCGCGCAAGCGTCGAGGCCCAACAGCGCGCTATCGCGCACGAAATAGTCCAAAATCGTAGGTTGGCGCACAAAATCGTGCAAATGGCGGAGAGAGTGTCAGTCAATCCCCATTGAAAGACAAAGCATTTTCGACCTTTCTAGATCAAAACCCACCGTTCGAGCTACGGCCGAAAAATGGAATTTCGCCCTGCAGCGCGATATCCAGCTGGGAGCGTCGCCGTGTCATTCGCATGAGCGAAATCATGCGAGGTGCAGCAGCCAGACCAGCGCGATACTGATGGCGAGGAGGACAATCAGCGAAACCACGACCGCAAATGTGACGGGGCCTCCGACACGGCTGACCACGCGCACATCGACGCCGAGACCGAGCGCAGCCATCGACACGATTGTCAGCCAACTCACAGCAGTGGCCATCGGTTTCAGAAGAAAGTGGGGGATCAGGTCGAACGAGCGCATGGCCGCGAGCAGAAGAAATCCGACGATAAACCACGGCACGAGATGGCGCCAATTGAGGCGCGTCGAAACACTCGAAACCTTGAGCGTCGTCCGGAACAGCGACAGCAGGATGACGACCGGCCCGAGCATCAGGACGCGCACGAGCTTTACCAGGGTTCCAACCTGCGCACTGAGCGGACTGATTGGCACCGTCGCGGCAAGGACTTGCGGAACGGCATAGACGGTCAGTCCAGCCAGCACGCCGTATTGAGTCTCGGAAAGCCGGAGCAACGGAATGAGCAGCGGCAACGCAAGCACCACGACGACGCCGAGGATAGCGGTGAATGCAATCGATGAGGCGATATCATCGGCATCAGCGCCGATGACCGGCGCGACGGCGGCGATTGCAGAGTTTCCACAGATTGAATTGCCACAGGCGATAAGGATGGAGATGCGTTGCGGCAGCCCGAGCGCCCGACTGGTTGCATAGCTTGCTGCGAGCGCCGCGACGACCGTTGTCACGATTCCACCTAGCAATGCGGGGCCAGAGGCGACGATCGCGGCAAAACTGATGGACCCGCCCAGCAACATCACCGCGAACTCGAGCAGTCCTTTTGCACTCACGGCAATACCTTCACGCCACATTACACTCGGCTGCCAAAAACTGCGGACGGCAGTTCCGAGAAGGATCGCAAAGACCAGCGCCTCAATGTAGGGATGCCCGAACGCACGTTCTTCGAGGCTTTGGAGCCATACGCCAGCCACGCTGATGCCGACGCACAATGTTACGCCTGGCGCAAATGCCTTGAGCGCGAAAAACGCCGATTTAGGCGCAGCGCGGCGCGGCACATCGCGCGTCGACGCCTTTCTATCTTCGGTCATTGCAAAATGCGCCTGGAAATGGGTGCCCTCATTCTAACGAATACAAGCAGCGGCCTTGTCGCACCCGCGGCCTCCATATGAAGAGAAGTTTGCTCTTTAGCCGGCCGATCGCGACACAACCGCCCCAAGAACCAAAGCAAATATGGAGATCTATGTCCTTGAACCGCGGACCTTTCGAGGCAATCTGACAGCTCGGGAGAAGCAGGATGACCGAAGGCAAAACCAGGATGTGGTACGGGGCGCTTGCGTTTTGGCTTGTCGTCGCCAGCCTTCTTGTCGCGCGCATCATATTGCTCGACCCAAGCAAGCTTCATCCGAGCTACGCGGTCTCCGCAAGCGACGCGCCCACCCTCGCTGGCCAGCGCCACGAGTAAGAGCCTCCGGACTGGTACGTGCGGGCTGCGCGCACGCGCGCCAGACACGTGGCGCCGACGGCTAATTTGCGAGCTCATTCGCGATTTCCCGCAAGTCGCTCCGGCTCCCGCTTTTCGCCATGACGATTCTCCTCCGGATTGCGACGTCTTGCCCTCATCCAATTCTCATCCCGCCGCCGAGGCTCAATAGCTTTCCGCGAGATAATCCACGATCTTCCCGACGTTGCCCTCGTCGATCGGCGCGCCATAGATCTTGATCATCTTGGTGACTTCAGCCTGCCAGAAATTCTTCTTGAACTTCTCGCCGCGGGGTTGGGTCTTGATGTAGTCCGACGAATGACAGCCGCTGCAATTGGCCTGCACGACATCCAGATTGTTTCCGGGCGCGAATGCCGCCATCTCTTCGGGCAGTCCATAGTCGACCGGGCCTGCGTGGAGCGCGGCAACGCTTGCGCAGACCATCGTCGCGGCAAGAATTGGTAAAAAGCGCATCATGATCCTGCCTCAGGCTGCGGTAACAGTCGTGGTTTCGATGACGTTACGCATGTAGCCGGCGGGATTCCATGTGGCGGCCGCCGACTGCGTTGCGCCAGCATTGTTAGTCGCACGCACCATTAGTTCATGAGGGCCGGCAAGCAGCATCGCCGCGAGTTGCCACTCCCTAAACGAGTATTTGCCGAAATCCTTGCCAAGCTTCGCTTGCTGCCAGGTCTTGCCGCCGTCAATCGACAACTCGACCTCCTTGATGCCCTCACCACCGTCGAATGCGAAACCCTTGATCGTGATCGGCTGTCCCGCCTTGACCTTGGCACCGTTGGCCAAGCTCGTGATGAAGGAGCGCGTGTTGAATTTGTTGATCGGTATCGTCGCCTTCGGCGCGGTTCCCGGTTCGACGCAGGCGCAGGCATTGTCGGGGATACGATAGGCCGTCTTCATCCAGAAGCCGTCGTAGATGCTCTCAATCACGGTAATCTCGCTGAGATGCTTCACCCAGTAGGTTCCGTAATAGCCGGGCACCACCAGCCGCAGCGGAAAGCCGTTCAGGAAGGGAAGAGGCTCGCCGTTCATGGCGTAGGCAAGCATGACCTCACCATCGCGGGCATGATCGACATCGAGTGCTTTTACGAAGTCCGGCGTCGTGTCCATGACCGGACCATCCATCCCATTGAAGGTGACTTGCCTCGCGCCCGCCTGGACGCCCGCCTTGTCGAGCACAGCCTTCAGCGATACGCCGCGCCATCGCGCGTTGCCCAGGGCACCGTTGCCGAGTTGACCGCCTGCGACTCTCGGTTCGAAGAAACCGCGGCTATTGCCGGAGCACTGATTGACAGCGACTATTTCGGTCGCTGGCATCTGGCGCAAATCCGCGAGCGACAGCGACAGCTCCTGGTCAACCTTGCCCTTTACTTTCAGAGCGAACTTCTCGGGGTCTAGATCATAGGGAACGCCGGCGAGATGATAACGCACAAAAAACGCATCGTTCGGCGTTATCGGTCCTTCCGCATAGACGGAAAATGGCGTCTCAAGCTGCGGCGGCCTCGAGGTCAGCTGGATCAACGGTCGCTTCTGCGGATATTTTACCAGCGGCCGTTCACCATTTCCAAATGGCAGCGCAATCGTTTCAGCGAGCGCCCTTGCGCCGTGACAAAGGCTTGAGACTGCGACGGCCGCCATTCCGAGGCCGACCGATCTTCGTGAAATACCTGCCATCGTGATCCCTCCTGGCGGCAAGGCCTACTCGCCTACCACGTAACCGATGCTGCCGAGCGGGCGCGGCTCCGCACGGTGACGCGCCATCGCAGCGATCCAAGATGCCGACAATGCGCTGACGAGGCCCGCGAAAGCGCAATAGACTGCAATCGCCCATCCGCCATTGCCGCCATAGGTCTGAACTAGCGCCGTGGCGATGATCGGTGTCAGGCCCGAAGCGAAGATTCCGGAGAATTGGTAGATGAAGGAAATTCCGGTGTAGCGCACTTGCGGCTGGAACAGGTCGCAAAACAGCGCGGCCTCCGGACCGTAGATCGAGGCGTATAGAATCCCGAAGGGAATGATCAAGGCAGCCCAGACCAATAGGGGTTGAGTGGGGAACGTCATCCAGATCCAGAATGCCGGCAACGCCGACAGACCGGTGATCAACGAGCCCCAGCCATACACGCGGGTGCGGCCGATCCGATCGGACATCCGGCCGAATAGCGGAATGAACGCACACATGATGAGCGCAGCCGCGGTGACACCAAGCAGCGCCTCGGTGCGCGGCACCTTGAGCTGCGAAGTCAGATAGGAGATGGAGTACACGCCGAAGATGTTGAAGAAGACGCCGTCGATATAGCGCGCTCCCATGCCGGCGATGACCTGCTTGGGATAGTCCGAGATCATGGCCGCGAACGGCACCCTTTCCTCTTTGCGCTTTTCCTTCAGCTGAGCGAACTCAGGCGTCTCCATGATGTTGAGGCGGATATAGAGCCCAACGACCACCAGGATGAAACTCAGCACGAAGCCGACGCGCCAGCCCCACGCCAGAAATTGCTCGTTCGTTAGCACGTAGGACAACAGCGCCACCACACCGGATGCAAGACAAAGCCCGATGGACAGGCCGATCTGAGGCAGGCTCGCGTAGAAGCCGCGATCCCCGGGCTTGGCGTATTCATAGGTCATCAGCACCGCGCCGCCCCATTCGCCGCCGAGTCCGATACCCTGAAGGACCCGGAGCAACAGCAGCGTAATCGGCGCCCAGATGCCGATCTGGGCATATGTCGGAACGAGCCCGATGAGAAACGTCGCGATGCCCATGATCATTAGGGTGAGCACGAGCATGCTCTTGCGGCCGAGGCGATCCCCGAAATGGCCGAATATAATGCCGCCCAGAGGACGCGTGACGAAGCCGACCGCGAAGGTCGTATAGGCCAGCAAGGTCGCTACAACCGGGTTACCTGCCGGGAAATAGAGCTGATTGAAGACAATGCCGGCGACGACGCCGTAAAGAAAGAAATCATACCATTCGACCGTTGCACCGATCAGCGACGCGACCACAACGCGTCTCAGCAATTTGCTCTCGTTCATGGATTTCCTCTCCCCGTCTGCGTTTCAAATTGTTATCGATCCGGTTCTTGCGACCGGTAGCAATTCACGTTCAGGCGGCGATCTGATCCTGCTCCACGTCCGCCAAAATCATGTCTGATGCTTTTTCGGCGATCATCACCGCCGGTGCGTGAGTGTTGCCAGAGACGAGCGTCGGCATGATCGAGCAATCGACGACCCGCAGCCCGCCGATTCCGTGTACCCGCAGGCGTGAGTCCGTCACCGCCATGGGATCGGCGCCCATCTTGCAGGTGCCGACGGGATGGAAGATCGTGGCGCCGTATTCGCGTGCAAAGCCGAGGATCTCGTCGTCGGTGCCGACCGACGCGCCCGGGCGATATTCTTCGATGAGATACTTTCGCAGCGCGTCGGTCGCGGCGAGGCGGCGCGCGTATTTGATTGCTTCGACCGCACAGATGCGATCCGTCTCGGCGGAGAGATAATTCGCCTTCATGGCCGGCGGTGTCAGCGGATCGGACGAACTGACTTCAACGCTGCCACGGGATTCGGGACGAAGCTGGCAGACGGAGAATGTGCAGCCCGACCACGGATGCGGCTTGCCACCGGCGAGATCCGCCGACAACGTCCCGAAGTGAAACTGGATATCAGGGGTACGCGAGCCCGGCAGCACGCGCGTGAACAATCCGCCCTGATTGATGCCGATGCCAAGCGGCCCGCCGCCGTCGAGTAACCACTTCAGTCCAATGCGGGCCTTGCCGAACAGCGTGCGCAGATCGTCGTTGGTCGTGATCGGCTTCGCCACCTTGTACATCAGGCGGAACTGCAGATGGTCCTGGAGATTCTGTCCGACGCCTCTGAGCTCGTGAACGACGTCGATGCCGTGACGACGCAACAGCTCCCCCGGGCCGATGCCGGAGAGCTGGAGCAATTGCGGGCTCTGCAATGCCCCGGCTGCCAGGATCACTTCGCGGCGCGCGCGCACCTCGTGCAAGCGGCCGTGCTGCCGGTAGCAAATTCCTGTTGCGCGGCGTCCTGTCGTCACGATCCGCGTGGTGTGCGCGCCGGTCTCGACAACGAGATTTTCTCGTGCGCGCGCCGGTTTCAGATAGGCGACGGCAGAGCTGTTGCGCCAGCCGTTGCGCGTGAAGAGCTGGAAGTAGCCAACTCCTTCCTGATCGCCCGAATTAAAGTCGTCTGTGTGCCTGACGCCGAGCTCGCCGGCACCGGCGATGATCGCCTCCATCAATTCGTTCTTCTCGGGAATGTCGGAAGCCCAAAGCGGTCCATCACCGCCATGCGTGCTGCTCGCGCCTCGGCTGTTATGCTCGGAGCGCTTGAAATAGGGCAGCACGCTCTGCCAATCCCAACTGCCGCTTCCGAGCTGCGCCCAGGTATCGTAATCCTCGCGCTGTCCCCTGATGAAGACCAGCCCGTTGATCGAGCTCGAGCCGCCGAGACCCCGGCCGCGCGGCCAGTAGATCTTACGCCCGGCCATGTTAGGTTCTTCGTCGGTGTAGAAGCCCCAATTATAGGCCCGGTGGAACATCGTCTTCCCGTAACCGATGGGAATGTGGATCCACAGGTAGTTGTCCTTCGGGCCCGCCTCGATCAGCAACACCGTGTTGCGCCTATCGGCGCTCAAGCGATTGGCAAGCACGCAGCCGGATGAGCCGGCGCCGACAATCACGTAGTCGAACTCGCGAATCTCCGACGCACTTGAACCAGATTTGGTGCTCACCGCAGCCACCAGACGTCTCTCCCATTGAGTTGCATTTTGTCTCAATAAATGAGACGATATGTCCCGTACGTTGGACCGTCGCAGGTGTCCTGTCAACGGCCAAATGTTACTGAGTGCGACGAAAGGAATCAGTTCTCATCATGACATCGACGACGCCGACGGTTTCGGAGCGTGCCTTGCGCATGCTCGAGCTCATCGCCAGGACCGATGAACCGCCGACACTTAATGAACTCATGGCGCAGCTCGACCTCGCGAAAGCGACCACGCACCGCTTCGCCTCGCTCCTGGAACGCCTCGGCTTTGTCCGGCGCACCGCGGACGGCAAACGCTACGCGATCGGGGAGCGGCTGGCCGCGCTCGGACTGCACGTGATCCGCAATACCGCACAGTCTGCACCGCGCCGCGCCGTGCTCAGCGCGCTGGTGTCCGAGATTCTGGAGACGTGCAACATCACGACGCTCGACGGCGGCGAACTGATCTATCTCGATCGTGTCGAATCCGACTGGCCGTTGCAGATCCGGCTCAATGTCGGCTCTCACGTTCCGCTTCATTGCACCGCGAGCGGGAAGCTGTTCCTCGCGCTCTCTCCTCCGTCGCTGAGCGAGACGCTGCTGCGCCTCAAGTCGTTGCCTCGGCACACGCCGCGGACGTTGACCGATCCCGCAAAGCTCGCCGCCGAGCTCAACCGCATCCGGCATACGCGGATCGGCACGGACAATGAGGAGTTCATCGAGGGCATGGCGGCCGCCGCTGTCCCCGTTCTGGACACGGACGGCCGGATCTGCGCGACCGTGGCGGTCCACGGGCCGACCGTGCGGCTGCCGCTCAAGCGAGCGATCTCGCTCGCCCCCGCGCTGCGGCGGGCCGCCGAGGCCATCGCGCTGACCTTTCGCGCGGACAAGGAGCGCGTCGACTAGCGAAACGCCGTCGCACACTCGCCGACCTCAGGCGACACGGGAGATCGCGGCCGCCGCCGACAGCAGCTGCGGAATCTGCGCCGGGATGTCGGCAACCTGCACTCCGACTTTTTCAAGCGCTGCCCGCTTGGACGCATAACTTCCCCGTCCCGCGCTCACGATGGCGCCGGCATGACCCATCTTCTTGTCGGGAGGCGCGCTGCGGCCGGCGATGAACGCGACCACCGGCTTCTTCATGGTCGCGGCGTATTCGGCCGCTTCTTCTTCCATGCTCCCGCCGATTTCACCGACCATGGCGACTGCCGTGGTGCACGGATCAGC
>Ga0210408_10002499_pt1 | contig 17855 bp, 20 predicted proteins | sample IncBWH4MmetaG_FD_155471 | JGI IMG/M metagenome (GOLD analysis project Ga0210408, IMG submission 155471) | Forest soil microbial communities from Barre Woods Harvard Forest LTER site, Petersham, Massachusetts, United States - Inc-BW-H-4-M | ecosystem: Environmental > Terrestrial > Soil >...
AGCATATCAACAGCGAAGGTCCGTCCCGACGGCTATCCTATCCGGCTAGCACAGGTCGGCGGGCTTGTTTTTAAATGTCTGGGGGGGGACCCTCCTTTGCGGGAAAGCCGAACCTAAACCAGAGCGCGGAGCACTCTCGCGCACCAAACTCGCAGAAATTCTGGGCTGGTTAAAGGTTTGCGACGAAAACTTCAATGATTTCAATGTCTTACACGGAGCAGTGCGCGAAAATCGGCGTGACGCGTCGGGGCGCCGGTCGCTGCCGGAAGGCTTGGGACGAAGCCGCCGTCGCGCTCAACGATCATCGGGAGCTTTTGGCGCGGTGCGGCAGCAGTTTTCATATACGGCCATACCAGATCAGCCATGCGTCGAAAAGCAAGCTGAATACCCATCCTGTCATTAGAAATACCGGGATCCACGCCGCAGACAGAAATCCCTTTGGGATGTTTTGATGGTCTCCGCCCCCGGCAATCGTTGGGAGTATCAACTTATTTGCGACCAAGACTGTTTCTCGAGCCCCGAACGCCGACTGCACGCCGAACTGCTTTTCAAACACTTTCAGTATGGTCTCATTTGCTTTTCCTGCGGCTCTGATGGACACGAGGGCTACCAAGCTAATAAAAAAGCCGACAAGACAAATTAGGAAAATAACGGAGTCGACCTGCCAGATAGACGCGATCAGAAAGGAAACAGGATAACTGCCCGCATGTGCTGCGGAATCTGCCCCTGAGGTTAGTAAGTCGGAACTTATTCTTTGTGCTATTTGGATTTTTGTCTGAATAGTGAAAGCGTATGAAGCGTACAGAAATCCATGGATTGTAAGCATCCACGAGAGACGATTGTTAGCAAGCCCGTCTTCATGCTGAAGGTATTCTCTAAATATCTGATAGATTTCTGTGTCGAGCAGAGGGTAAGTATCGGATGGAGGTGACCCTCCTATTTGACTATAAAGTTGCACCATGTCTTCTACTCCTCGGATAACGTCGGGGCGTTTGTCCTCCCGGAAGCCATTCGGGCTAACCCCTCAACAAAATCGAGGCTTCCGCAAGTGTTTACTTCAATTCCTGTTTTTTCGCCAGTCCGGCGACCTTCTCGTCAAACCCGGATATGCCCGTAATTTCGCTCAGAACGCGCCCTGAATCGTTGAAGCTCAGCGTCTGGTCGAAGTCGCTGGTCAGTAGGTAAACCTTTGAATTTGAAAACTCATTTTTCATGTGGCTGGGTTTGTGTATAGCAAATGATACAAATCAAATAAAAAACCGTTGGCGAACGGCGCGCAAGTTTTGTGTCGTCCGTCTCTACCGTTACGCCTTCACTGATCACCGTTATCTCTTTCAAATCGCGAGTTCCTGGGATTGTTCTGCTTACCAGAGTAGGTTCATTAACGTCTCAAAAGACTTAGTGGAGGTTGTTCTCATTCATCATTTCGAAGAGCTTGTGGCTATCGGTATAATCAACATTAACGCCCACACCATCTCGAAACTCCGGGCAAATGATTCTCTTTCATTCCACAGCCGAGTTGCTACCAGACCGGAAATGCTCGCGAAGCGTTCGCTTCTGCACGTCACCGGAGGCGGTCTGGGCAAGTTCGTCTTTCGAAACTCTACCTGCCTTGGTACCTTAAAATCCGTTAAAGATTTCCGGCAGTGACGGAGCAGTTCCTGCTCGGACGGCGACACTCCCGGCTGCAAAACAACGCAGGCCGCGACCAACTCGCCGCCGTTCGGATCGGGCATTCCGAAAAGAGCCGCTTCTCGAATTGTTGCTAGCTGGTAAATGACCGCCTCCACCTCATCGCAGTAAGCCCGCAGTAAACCTTCTGTTGGCCAATGACGATCATGTCCTTCAGGCGAATCCACGATGAACAAATTGCCGACAGCATCCTGGTAACCGATGTCTCCGGTTCGAAAAAAGCTGTTCCGAAAGGCGCGCGCGGTGCACTCGGGATGGTTCCAGTAACCAAGCATTACGTTCGCCCCGCGAGCCACAATCTCGCCGGGTTGACCTACATCCACTGGTGCGCCCGTCGAAGGGTCGACTACCTCAACGTCAGTCCACCCGCTGACGATCGCCCAATGAGCACATACCAGTGGCAAAGCAAGATATATTGTGGGGACTCTCACGAGTACCCGGCCAAACTCCCTGGGAGTCAGAAATGCCGAAGGTTTGTCTGTTGCTATATCAGCCAACCGGATTCGAATTGTATCCGGCGGGCTAACAGACGTTGGACTGGGCTCGATGTGAGGCCAGGTTAGGACTTGGTCGACTAATTGCTTTATGTACCCAGAATCTCCGTATCCATTGCACTGAATATGCAGCGGACCAGGAATTATTTGCGGCCTCGGTTCTTTTCGTGCAGGAAAGTCGGCGGATTCAATTGACCTTTCGTTTGCGAATGCAAGCTCCCAGCGCATCGGCATGCCCTTAGCTTGGTTCGTGCCAACGCCATCCGATTTTGCTCTTACACGAGGAGAAGAAACTTTGAAGCACACGTTCGCGTAAGAAGTCACAACATACTAGAAATCGCGAATCCGTCGCGAATTCACGGCCTTTCGAGCAGACTGCGAAGGGCCAACGAGTTCTTGCAAGAAGTTCGCTCATCTCGTCGGGAGTGTGTATGGTACGCAAACCTTTAAACGCGCGCGCCGCTTCGGCTGGCGCCATTTGGCGCTAAGAATTACAATGGGTCTCGACGAGTTGAAAGACCGAGAGCCCGACCAATGGCTCTATAGAACGAACTCCGGTTGGCCCACCGCCAACCAGCACGAATGTCAACAGATCCCGATGACGGCTGACATCTTCCTCTGCCTCCGCCTGTTCCAAAGCTTGGAGGACCTTGTTTCGAAAGGCGAAGCTAACCCTCTTTAAACCGGTATTTGTTGATCTTCAGAGATCGAATTCTCGATTCCAACGTAGAGGCAGGAATGCCGAGTTTGGCTGCGGCACCCGATATTCCAGACACCGTTCCCCTGGTTTGGGCCAAGGTAGCCTCTATTAGCTCTCTTTCGCCGGTCGCGGACGTTTCAATTGACGCCTGATCTGCCGAACGGGTTGGCACAGGCCCACCCGATAGCCAGCTTTTGTCAATCGTGAACTCGTCTGTTTCGCAAACAATTAGCGATCGTTCGATTACATTTTGCAATTCCCGGATGTTGCCGGGCCACCAATAAGATTTGAGTAAATCCAGGGCACTCTTTCTTATTCCGCGGATTTTCCGCCCAGCTCTCTTCGCGTACCGATCAACTAAGTAACTGACCAGGGCCGGAATGTCTTCTTTCCTTTCGCGCAATGGCGGAATTGTAATGGGAAAAACATTCAGCCGATAAAAAAGGTCGCTGCGAAACGTGCCCGCGGTGATCGCCCCTTGCAGGTCGCGATTAGTGGCAGCGATCACCCGGACGTCAGCGCGAAGAAGCTCAGTGCCACCGACACGCTCGAATTCACGCTCTTGCAAAACCCGCAGTAGAGCAATTTGGGTTTCCACTGGCAGCTCGCCAATCTCATCCAGGAAAAGGGAGCCTCCTTCCGCCAGTTCGAAACGGCCGAGCCGCCGCTGGGTCGCCCCGGTAAAGGCTCCCTTCTCGTGACCGAACAATTCAGAGCTGATCAGTGATTGTGGAATCGCCGCACAATTCACACTGACAAAAGCACGGGCCGAACGCTGTGACCTCTTGTGAATCGCCCGAGCAATCAGTTCCTTGCCTGTTCCGGTTTCACCGAGAATCAGCACCGTGGAATCTGTCGGAGCTACCTTGGCCGCGCGGGAAAGCACCGCTTGCAAGACCGGGGACGTCCCCACGACCTCTTCAACCATCGAGGTCTTATCCACCTCTTCCCGCAGCACGATATTCTCTTTGTAGAGCTCATCCTTCAGGGCTTTGATCTCCTGAAATGCTTTTTTGCTGGCCGTGACGTCCATCACCGCCCCGACGAATTCAACATTGCCTGATTGATCCCTAAACGGCCGTGCCAGCACCTGCACATATTTAACCGAGCCATCCGGCATGAGAAGTCTATGCTCGAAGTCCAGGTTCTTTGCGTCCTTCGAAGCGCGTTCAATCGTTTGTTGCACGGCAGCCACATCTTCCGGGTGAACGCGTTTGAAGACCAGCTCCAGCGTCGGCTTCACTGTGCGCTTATATCCAAGAATTTCGAAGGTCTCGTCGGACCAGCACAAGTCTCCGGTCGAAACGTTCCAACCGAAGCTCCCCGTACGGCTGAGTGCCTGCGCTTGCGTGAGGTAGGCTTCCCGACGCCGCAGCTCCTGAGTCATCTGCTCTTGCTCGGTGATATCCATCAACGTGCCGATGAAGCGCGCCACCTTTCCGCCTTCGAACACCGGAACACCGACGCACCGGGCCACTCGAGTCGCGCCGTCCTTGCGGACAATCCGCTTTTTCACGTCGCAGCCGATCCCTTCCGCGATCATGCGTTTAATGGTTGCTTCAGCGCTGGGCCGGTCATCGGGATGCACCAGATTCAGGTAATCGGGAATGCTTGGGATTCCCTTCGCCGGATCGAATCCCAGAATATTGAGCAACTCTAATGAGCAGTAGTCACATTCTCCCGATGGCTTAAAGGACCAGCTCCCACAATGGGAGAGTCTTTGCCCCTCGTGCAGGTAAAACTCGCTTTGCCTTAGCCTTTCCTCCGCTAGTTTGCGATCTTCAATGTCGATACTTGACCCATACCATTTGACTACCTTGCCGAACTTATCTTTAAGGGGCCGCTTATTATGCAACAAGGTCCGATACTCGCCATCCGCACGCCTGACACGGCCCTCATCTTGGAAAGGCGTACCCGCCGCGATGGCTTTCTTCCAAGTCTCCACCAACTCGTCGATGTCATCGGGGTGAAATGCCTTTGTCCATTCCCAGCCGAGCATTTGCTCCATGGGCAAACCCACAAAATCCAACCAACCCTTGTTTACAAAGTCGATATAACCATCTGGACGCGCGCTTTGGAGTAGTGCCGGAGTCGAATCCACGACCAAGCGCATCTGTTCCTGCGCTGCCTTTTCATCGTGATTAATTCAGACACAATTCCAGAAATTCAACTCTTACCGCGCCTGACCGGAATCGGTCTTGTTATTCGGCCCATGGCGTTTTTGGTTTAGCCGGGCTTACCCGGAGTGTTCAGTCATCTTCTTCGCCGGTCGAATCCGTCGTCCATCTATCGCGGAGATAGCGAGCCTGGTAGTCGAGCTCAGGAAATAAGGAGGAATCAGTAATACCAATGCGGCTAAGAGTTTGGCGAATCGAAGCCCGTTTCTCCTTCGGAATGCGAAACCATTTAACTATCCGTACAGTTTTCAACGATCGGTCAATTTCGTGCAAACTAGTTGGCAGTCCAATTTTGTTCGCATAGATATTCCCCTCTGCAAACTCATTTGGATTCGGGACAAATTTGCCTCCATGGAGTGTAAAGCACCCACTTTGCGCACGAATCCTGCGATTTGTCCGGTTCGGATACACTGCAACGGGCAGCCGCAGGCGAGGAGCGCGGGATCAGCCCAACCGCTGGCCTTCAAGTCTTTCTCAATAACCTCTTCACCTTCAACCAAACTAAGTCTGGTGACATCTACGGGACGAGCGAGGAAGTCGTTAATTTGTTCGCCCAAAAGCTTGACTTCCTTCAAAGCACGCAGAACTCGGTCGATTCGGTATTCTTCGCGATCGACAGGGCTGGCCCGCAAAAGTCTGCTAAATACGTCGCACCATTCCTGACGTTTGCGCACTCTGATCAAACAACTTCGAGCCAATACATCAAGCTCGTTCTCAAACAGTACTACCGATTCAGCCGCCGCGCATTTAGAATCCATAACGCCGCATCATTGTTGTCTTCGGCAGCGTTCTAACCGCGAAATGCAGGCCGACAAGCAGATTCTCTGTCCAATCGAGGAGTCTAGTCGGTGCGAGATAATGCTGCATAGTTACCAACAGCTCAAAGTCCGTTGCGTCTCTAGGGATTACATCGCAATTCATCGCCTTGAAGTGGCGAACCAATGAGACCTCGTCAAGATACCGCTTCGTCTACAAGCGGGATCCGACACAATACAACAACACATACCGTCTTTCTTACCGTACAAACACGCCCCCCAGTTGCGTCACGAATCGTCCGCACGATTTTGGCGGTTACGGTGTGACCGGGCGCTTTGCCTCGGATCCGGCACCTAAAGGTCTTTCCTCGAGGCAGTCAACCGGATCCAGCCCACTTAGGTTTGCGCGACGCACCATCACCTCCAGGCCCACGATTTTCCCCGCGTTGCGTAGCGCGCCCGGCCCGCCATCGCACTATGAAAGTCCTTTCTTGGCCAAGCCCAGTTTAAAAGCATGAGCGCTACGCGTACGAGGACGCATGGGGAATTGTTCAGTTTGTAGACAAGGCGGCCCCACATATAGCTATCCTCGAAAGGACGGGCCGCAATAGTCCGCTGACGTATGTAACGCTTTCCTTTTTGTCGATTGTCCAAGCCCACGTGGACTATCAGTAACGTGTGGTCCGCAACCTGACACTGAGGCGGAAACACAAATGCTGTTGAATGATATTTCGAATATCGTGACCGTAGGAAAATCAGCGCTGCCATACCGCGGTTGAGTCTGACCCTGGCTCATCGACTATAAAGGCAGCGCAAGATTGGCGAAGAACAGGGTACGACAAACCCATAGTGAAAAGGAGTTTCTTCCATTGTTTAGGGCTCATATGGCCAAGCTTGCTCCCCTACCCGATTTGAAGTCCGATATGACAATCTTTCACCGGTGGCTGCCAAGCGAATGCTGAGTGAAGGCGTCGATTTCAAGCAATGTTCCAATGCCTTTCTGAAATGCAGTGATCCGGGAAAGCTCCAGGAGTTGGCAGATTCCTTGACTGCCCAGGATCTGCTGAATTCTGGACAAACATGGCTAGCCTGCCTGACTACATTCTTTAAAGAGAGCGAGCGCAAAGAAGCGGAGTGTCACCACCGGCTCTTCTTCTCGCAAGTGGAATATTGTGGTAACCTGATCTTTCACCGGCGAGCGGCATTGGATCAACTCGGCCAGCGATTGCTGGACGCTAATCGCGCCATCGGCCAGCCCAATAAGATCACCATGATTTTCGGTCGTAAAGTCACCAAGCAGTACAAGGGAAAGCTTCAGACCGTCGTCGAAGATCTGGAGCTTCCTAATCCGGTAATCCGTAGCCACTATGAAGGGCTTTCTCAAGCAGTAGGTCCGTGATCACTTGTGCCTGCGCACCGAATGGCGAGAGCGCGTGCCGCGAGGGCGCCAAAGCCGCTCGAAGCTCCTGTGATGACGATGATGTTCTTCATATCGATTCTCCTGTTCTTCGGGTTATGGGAATGGAAGGGATGACTGGGGATGATGTCTGCTGTTTATGCGAAGCCACCGTTTGCGCGAAGCACCTGCGCGTTGACCCATCCGCCGTCGGGCCCAGCAAGAAAGGAGACGACGTTTGCGATATCGTCGGGCTGACCGAGCCGCTCAAGCGGCGCCATGCTGCTGATCTCTTTGATCTGCTCTTCAGTCTTGCCGTCCAGGAAGAGCTCCGTCCCTACAGGTCCAGGTGCAATGGCGTTGACCGTAATCTTGTGTCCGCGAAGCTCGTTGGCGAGGACATGGACAAGGCCTTCGACGCCTGCCTTGGAGGCGATGTAAGGGCCGTAGGCAGGAAAGTTCTTCGCGAGGACGCTGCTGGAGAATGCGATGATACGGCCTCCCTCGGCTACGTGCCGCGCCGCCTGCGAGAGGACGAGGAAGGTTCCGCGGAGGTTCGTGGCAATGACTTTGTCGAAGGTCTCCACGTCACCTTTGGCGATAGGCGAAAGAGGCATGATGCCTGCGTTGTTGACCACGACGTCGATCTGTCCGAAGGCCTTGAGGGTCTTCTCGAAGAGCTGCTTGACGTCTTCGGGATTAGCAACATCAGCCTGGACTGCAAGGCCGCGTCCGCCTGAGCTGGTGATCTCGTTGACTACCTCTTCTGCTTTGGCTGCATTGCCGGCGTAGTTGACGACAACGCCGAATCCGTCGGCTGCGAGGCGAAGGGCGATGGTACGTCCGATGCCGCGGGATGCTCCGGTTACGATAGCTGTCTTTCTCATGGTGGTTCTCCTTTTTGGCGGCTTCTTCGAACTTGAAGTCCGTCGCTAAAAAGAGATTGAACCTGACATGGCTATCCGTCCAATGCATAGTGCTGATATTCATTATGCGTGTAACGCAGCTACGTCAGGCTGACTTAAATCTTCTTGTTGTGTTCTCGGTACTTGCCGAAGAGCGGAATGTTTCGCGTGCCGCCAAGCGGTTGCTACTGAGCCAGCCCGCGGTGAGCCGCGCATTGCAGCGAATGCGGGATACGTTTCACGATGATCTGCTGGTGCGGACGGCAAAGGGTTATGAACCAACGCCGCAAGGGCAACGTGTTCTTCAAGAGCTCGAGATCATGTTGCCGAAATTGGATCGGCTCATCTCGGGTTCGACATTCGACCCCGTGACAGAACATTGTTCCTTCCGGATTGCGGCGACAGACAATGCGACCTCGATCATCGCGCCCGTTCTCTGTCGCGAGGTTCTCCCGGTGGCGCGACAGGTTCGCTTCACCTTCGCAAGTTGGAGAGGAGATGTCTTCGAGGACCTGAGTCACGGTCGGCTCGATCTTGCTTTGATTGGCGATGAAGGCCATGTGCCCTCACCTTTACTGACCGAGGTCATTTACGAGGAAGAACTCGTCTGTGTTGTGGCAGCGGATGCTCCCTACCAGCGCCAACTCACTCTCAAACAATATCTCGCGGCCGAACACATTGGCGTCGATGTCGTCGAAGGCTCGCAACATATACCGGAGAAGCGTCTCGCAGCGTACGGTCATCGCCGTCGTACCGTAATTACCCTGCCATATTTCGGAGCGGCTACGCGGTGTATTCCTGGAACCAAACTGATTCTTACCGCACCCCGGCGATTCGCGGGACTGGAGGCCGAAAATCGCAAAATCAAGGTGCAGAAGGCGCCGGAAGAGATAACCGGCTTCAAGTACCTGATGATCTGGCATCCGCGAGTCAATACGGATGCCGCGCATACATGGCTTCGAGGCGAGATCAGGAGAATTGGCAAGAAGATCGGCTCATGAGCCAGACACTGCGCACTCTCAAAGGCCACACAAACGCAGTCAATGCAGTGGCAGTGACGGCCGACGGCAGCCGTGCGGTCTCGGCTTCGGCTGACCAAACGCTGCGGCTCTGGGACCTGGCGAACGGCCAAACGATCCGCACATTTGAAGGCCATACGGACTGGATTAATGCCGTAGCGGTGACGGCTGACAGCCGCCGTGCGATCTCGGCTTCAAATGACCAAACGCTGCGGCTCTGGGATCTGAAAAGCGAAGCGTTGGGCGTAGGCCGTTTAAACCGCAGACGGTACTCTTGCACCGGAGGACGCCCGTGGGTTCGGTGTAAGTCTGGCGCCAGCCAGGTAGCGACAGGAGTGGTTTAGGCGAACCTGGGTTCGCCTAGGAGAATGAGGAAGGAGAGACAGCCTTGGGGCTCGACGGGGAGAAAGCCTTTTCTCCCGCGAAAATAATCCGTAGACGGAGTTTTTTCTACAAAGAGAAAAACATTTGCACAGTAACAAACGGAACAACCTTGCGCTGAAGCTAGGTGTTGGCTGGACTTTGTTTGGGTCTGAACATCTCTGCGCGCGAAAATATCGCGAGCACGCTAAGTGGAAAGCTTGGTTCTAGTGTGTTTCGAGTCGAACCGATTTTTCTCGATTCCATCCGGCAAAAATGGGAAAGCACTTTCTAGATAGTTGACGTCGTGTCAACTCGAAGTCACGCTTTGAACAGCCTCCCGTTGCACGCAATTCTGAACAAATGACGTTGTATGGCTGAAGAGCCCCCCCTAGAGCGCTTCGATCCGATCACACTTGATCGCACCATCATCGCCATCCCTCTGCTCAAGCAGATTGAGGATGAGAAATCGTTGACCGAAAATATGCGCGGGGATCATCCGAAGGAAGCGGCGGAATTCAACGCGGTGATCTTGCTGCCACGGAAAAGAGCTGCGGGCAAGCAGGAGGTGCGCAAAGCGGTGCAGGATCTCATCGACGAGGCACTGACTTATGGCAACAGACTCTCGGAGGCGAGTCGCGCGAAGACGAAACTCGGGCCGAAAGTACCTGCGGTCAATGGCTACTTTGCCTGGCTGGAGGCGCGGATTATCCGGCGCATCCTCTCGCGCCAGTCTGTGCTGCTCGCGCGCGGGGAGCAGGTTCCGTTGGTTATCGAGCGTATCTTGCCGAGCCGCTTCCAGATAATTATCGACTTGAATCTGGAGTTTCTTGGGGGACGCAATGAAGCGCGCCAGTGGGTGGACAGAGCGATTACGGAAGCGTTGCGGGATCGCGGGATCGATGACCCGGGACAGATGGTGCATGTGGAGAAGAGCCGAAATACAGACCAGTACGTCTTTGCTACGCTGGAAGCATTCGCGATCGCGCGACTCGCAGCTTTGGATGCGGCTGAGTTGACCGAGCAGGACCTGGCCGACGTGGCAACAGACGACGGGAGTGCAAAATGGGTGAAAGCGAACCTGTTGAAACGGTTATCGCAAGTGAACGTTCCACCAGGGCAAAGGAGCGAGGGCTTGGAGGCTATCAAAAGAAACCGTGCGAAACTTCGCGCGATCTACCGCATCTGGCCGGACTTTGAGGTCAAGACACGGATCACTCGCTCGATTTCTACGGTCAAGGCCAACGCCGCGATCAATTCCTTCGCGGCGCGCGGCACCAATATCACGTGGGCGGTAATGGATACGGGTATCCAAGGCGATCATCCGCATTTCCAGTTGCGCAAGAACATTGTCGATCCGCTTTCGCCATTGCACAGCAACTACACGCTCGATGACAGTGGTCCGCTGGTTGACCAGAACGGCCACGGCACACATGTGGCGGGGATTATTGCTGGCGAGTGGGCCGCGCTGCCTACGAAGGACGGCGCGGAACCGAGGGGGCTGACCTCGGTATCGCGTTTTCAGGATGAACACGGCGACACCCAGCAAGATGTGCAGGAGATCCTGGCGATCAGCGGCATGGCGCCGGAGTGCCGACTGGTCAGCCTGAAGGTGCTGGACGAAAACGGAATTGGTAATGCGAGCAACCTCATCGCGGCCATCGCTCACGTGCAGGAGATCAATGGCTACGGGCGGCGCCTATTGATCCATGGAGTTAACATAAGTATCGGCTACGATTTCGATCCTAAGTGGTTTGCGTGCGGGCAGAGTCCGCTCTGTGTGGAAGTGGACCGCCTGGTGAAGTCCGGTGTGGTGGTCGTGGTGGCAGCAGGAAACACCGGCTATGGCGCTGTAAATAATGCCCTATCAAACGCAGGGCTGACGGTTACGATCAACGATCCGGGCAATGCGGACCTGGCGATCACTGTGGGTTCGACTCATCGAGACATGCCCCACATCTACGGTGTCTCGTACTTTTCCTCGAAAGGGCCAACTGGCGACGGACGTTTGAAGCCCGACCTGGTGGCGCCAGGCGAGCGTATCATTTCGTGTGCTAGCTCAGTTCCTCTCGGCGATGGCACTGTCAGGGCCAGTGAGCTGAAGCGCGAAGTAGCCAAAGAAGTGCCGTGCGACTACATTGAAACGAGCGGAACAAGCATGGCCGCGCCGCACGTCAGCGGCGTGATCGCCGCTTTTCTTTCGGTGCGCCGGGAATTCATCGGGCAGCCTGAGCGCGTGAAGGAGATTTTCGTTTCCACAGCCACCGACCTGCACCGCGACAAGTTTTTCCAAGGCGCGGGACTCCTCGACCTGATGCGCGCCATTCAATCCGTTTAGTACCAACCGCGAAACCAAGTATGGACACAATTAAGAATATCCCCTACGTGGAGGCTAAATTTGACAAGAACGGCCAGGCGACCAATTCCGTGTCAATTCCCTCTGGGACGACCGATCTTTTCGTCATGGCGCACGGCTGGCGGAACGACGAAGCCGAGGCGACCAAACTTTACGTCGACTTCTTCACCAACTTCGCCGACCCGCAGATTGTTGCTCCCGCGCGGCTAGAAGGACACCAGTGTGCGATTGCTGGAGTGTTCTGGCCGTCAAAGAACTTCGACGCGCTGATTGCGGCACAGGGAGCGGGCACTGCTAGCAACGCCGCAGCAATCGGCGAGGCGGCTTCAGACCCCGAATCGCAGAAAAAGCTTGTCGAACAGATCGAGGCGTTGAAGGGGCCGCAGGGCCCGTTCGACGAGCCGACACAAATCCAGGCGTTGAGCGCTGCACAGGCGCTAGTGCCGGACTTGGATGAAAAAGCGACCGCGCGCGCCACCTTTATCGGACTTCTGCGAAGTCTTATGGATCCAAGCGCGGCCAACAAGGAGGACGCGTCTGATGTCTTCCTCAAGGGCGATCCGGGCGACATTTTCAAACGATTGAACATTCCGGCCAACGTCGTTGATTCTTCGATTCCAAAAACCGGTAAGGCGATGGCCCTCGCCCCTGACGTCGGCGCCAAGGCCACCGGACACGCTGCGGGCTTGCTCGATATCTTCAAGGGGGCGGCCGCGGCCGCGAGCAACGCTGTCAGCTATCTGAGCTACTTCATGATGAAGGAACGCGCCGGACTAGTCGGCATCAAAGGGGTCGCTCCGCTAATCGACAGGCTGGCGCCACAAGTTGCGCGCATTCATCTCATCGGACACAGTTTTGGCGGACGCCTCGTCGCCGCCACCGCACTTGTTTCGCGGACAGACAAGATTCAGAGCGCAAGTTTTCTCCAGGCGGCCTTCTCGCACAATGGCTTTTCGCCCGCCGCGCTAATGAACGGTTTCTTTCGAGCTGTGATCGACAAGAAGCGCGTGAAAGGCCCGCTGATCGCGACGCACACGAAAAACGACACTGCGGTTGGCATTGCATATCCCCTGGCCTCTCGCATCTCCGGCACCGTCGCCGCCGCGCTCGGTGACGAGAACGACAAATATGGAGGTCTTGGCCGCAACGGCGCTCAGCAGATGAATCCCGATGAAGCGATAAGGTCAGAATTGCTCGCCGGGGGCAGCGTTTACCAATTCACGCCGGGAAAAATCTACAATCTACTTGCTGACCTCTATATTAAGAATCATGGCGACGTCACTGGTCCCGAGGTCGTTACTGCTGTAGCGGCGGCAACGTTGTAGCAAATGATGATCTCGCGCTCTAACTGGGGGATACCTCTCAAGAAACGGACAGATGCGTTACGCTAAGTCATTTATTCGAATGTAGGCGTCGGAAGGACCTGAACTCTCAATGGCGCCGCGCTCTCGTCACTCGCACAAAGGGTCTTCCGTGGTTTCTCCGAAATATAAGTTTCACCGATTCAGCACTTGGGAGACGTTTCGTGAAGCTATCGAAAGTGACGATTACAAGGGCTGGGCCTTTCGTGGACAGGCAAACGCGGAATGGCCGCTGTATAGCTCGCTATCGCGTTATTTAATGGCGTATCAGGTCCATCCGAAGGCCTGGCCTCAACAGGAGTCCCGAATCCTGAGAATCTTTAAGCGCAAAGTCCACCTGCTTTTAGATCACCTACCCGACGACAATGACTCTTTTGAATGGCTCGCTCTGATGCAACATCATGGGGCACCTACTAGGTTGCTCGACTTTTCTTGGTCTCCGTTCGTCGCAACGTTCTTTGCGCTTGAGCGTGCTACATCGGATGTTGCAATTTGGGCTCTGTTCCCGCCAGGCCTTAGCAATCGGCCAATGCGTACTCTGCGAGCCAGCCAGAAAGTCCGAAAAGATGAGGTCGCACCATGGGTCGAAGGCGGATATGAGAAGCACTTTCTCTCAAACATACACCGACTGGTGGTCGCGGGTGAACCCCACCGAATGAATCAGCGCCTCATCGCGCAGTCGGGCACTTTCGTCATGCCAGGAGTGCTCGACGAACCGATTGAAGAACTAGTTTCGCCATCAGCGGTCATAAAATTCGTGCTCGATACAAAGGCAATGCGAAGGGGCGCGATGTCCGCACTTTAATTATCGGAATTGGGACATCTTCCCCGTAAGAGCCAAGGCCGTCGATTCCGCTAGGATGGCGTTCTCTGGTTTTTCCGACAGGAGTGATAAGCCGTCGCGAGAGCAAGGTCAAAAGCGAACACAGATCCTCGATGACATCTTCGTCAGGCAGAAACCCTCTGGTAAACGACTGGTCAGATTCGATAGCTCGATTAATGACCAAACGAGCACACAGTTCCTGTGGATAGTCATCAAACGGATGACTTGCTACGAATAGCTCGAAGGGTGATCGGAGCAGTACGCGAGTCGCTGCGCTCTTTCGCCAATCGCCGGTTTTGATGTTTCGATTGTACAACGCGCCGCTGCAGGCAAGCCTGTACTCTACTTCGACTGCTCCCGCCGAAAGCCCCCCTTCTGAGCCTGCTTTCAGAAAGTCAAGCGCGTATGTGCTCGTCGTTTTCATGTTCGGGCGGAATTGCCTCCAGTTAAAGCCGCGCCGCGTTGTCTGCGAAGACGAAAAGACGCTCGCACCCGACACTTGCCCGGTGTCGCTAACGTGTTAGCAAAAAGTAAAAGCGATTATGGAAGGAACGATGGCATGTTTCCTAACCGAGGTAACCCCCAATGCCAAACGCATCTCCAACCGTCCAACCCACCGACATATTGAAGTTTCGATACATCGTCGCCTACCAGGTCGATGGTCTTCAAAGCCCCCCAACAGGTCCAATCCTGCTCTACTCAAATGAAGCTGAAGGCAAGAAAATTTCCCTGACAGGTCTTTCCCATGAAAATTGGAACCACATCGATACCGTTCTCACCATCGCCAACATAACGCTGACCTCTTTGCTTCAAGGAAAAACCTGGGACCTTAACGAGTTCGCAAGTTTTGTGTCATCAACCACAGAGGACAGAGTCCGGCGGTTTGGATCCGCCGGTGCCTTTCTAATGGTTGAAGCTTCTCATGAAGAGGAGGCGGCACGCATTGGCGAGACAGGGTATTCTGATCAGCGCGATTATTGCCTAGCCCTCCCTAACGGCTTCAGAGACGAGGTTGAAACAAGACACAAAACTTTTTTGGAGCGATCACAATCCTTTTTGTCTTTTGCGATGCCCAGCGTCTGCGGTTTTCTACCGGCAGGTAGCTGCATCGTGGCTAATCATCCGAGCGGAAAGCCGTTGTATGTCATGACCTTTAGCATGAATGCACGACCAAGCATTTTAAAGCCCATACCAGCGGACGGTCCCGAGCTGTTTGCCACGCTTTTCCAGCATTCGGTTGAGTTGGAATACTTCCAGACAGCGTTCAGACTTACAGCTGGCTCCGCACTAAATTCACGAGACGACTTGCGGGCCTTTCTGTTCGCATCCATCGCGCTGGAGGTTTTCGTCAGCAAGCTCTCCAGTCAATTTGCAAAACAATTGGATGGGTTGAAGGAAAAGGATCACTCAACAAAGATTCATGCCCATCTTAACCGATTGCGAAAGGATGGAAAAGAGCATGTGCTTAGTTACAAATTCGCCCGAGTTTCGTCGTATTTGGCTCTCGATAATCTTGACGAAATCATCGATGAATTTGACCGTTCGAACAAGTGCCGCAACGACATCGTGCACGGCGGGGATTTTGATGAGGCCAGACTTCCAACCACCAAGGTCCGGGAGTGGCTCGGTGAGTTGGTGAGACTTTACATTACCCATCAAGACCAACCAGCCTGAAACAATGACTATACTCTCAGGCACCGTCACAGAAATTGAATTCCATCCTGATGACCGGTTCTCGGCATCGGTGCAGGTTGAGATCCCACCGAACACCAGCCATTATGAATTGGACACCGAGCGGAAAGGCAGACGGAGATCAAAACACATAGAAAATTTGTACGTAGATCGACCACAATTCGCCACACTTTTGCTTCCGCTCACTTCCACAGGTTTCTACCCTGATGGAAATTCCCGAGGGAAACACATGGAAAACAGCGGAAAACAGAACCCTAAAATGGGGTTCAAGCACGCGCAGATGGATTCCTGTGCCCTCGAATCCGAACTTCACGCGTTGGAACGCGTACCCGCCGAAGGCTGGGGAAAACCGACGCGATTCATCCCTATTCGCTTCGTCTTTACCAACAAGCTAAGCAAGGACGACAAACTGCTGCTAGCCCTCGATGCCTTCATGCTCTCAAAATCGCTTAAACGTGAAATCAGTATCGGTAAAATTGTCCACGGTGACGAGCATACCATGCTGAATGTGAAAACCTCGGCAATGACAAACCCAGTTCATAGATCTGGGCGCGGTTAATTCCCGGATTAAAGCTAAAGTCGAAGTTGTCCAGCAAACGCGTCTCACGGAAGTCGGCCAGTTTGTAACGCCGGTTAAAGAGCCGTTGATGGCGGACATTGATCTCGTCCTGGAACAGTAGCTCGAGGAACTGCGCATAGGGCAACCGATTGGCTTCAGCCTCCTGCAAACGCAAATCCAGGCTCTCAAGTAATCCGGATAGGCGCAGAGAATGGGCGTGTTTTTTAAGAGTGTTGTTCATGAGAGTGGAACTGATTAATAAAGTTCGAGTAGACTGTTAGGTCGCGGATGAGGGGATGGTTATCGGCGAAGGTGAAGACCGTTTGTTCGGTTTGTTGGCCGATCAGACGTCGAAGATCTTTAAAGCGGTAGGTGCCAGCTTTGAGCGCCTTGGCGCAGGCGTTATTGATTGCGCTAGCCGAATGCTGCTTTATAAGGTCGCACAAGCCCATAATTGAGCGCAGCGCCTGGACTCCTCGTGTGTCAAAGGCCCCTTGAGCCCATTGACCGCATTCTTCGCCAAGAACCCCGGCTCGGCTGATCCAATAACGGCACGAACCAAGCACTGGAGCGTGCAAGCCGCCGACCCCCAAGACCCGGCTAAAGCGACCTGGTTCAACTCGGGTATGGATTTGGACCTGTTCCATCCGCTCGTTGAAAACTCGCACGCAGCGACTATCCCATCGGACCCAGACCTGGTGGCCAATGAACTCGGTGGGTACTTCGTAGAAGGCGCGGCCCACTTCGACGTAACTGTCGCGGTGAACGTTGCGCCTGGCTTCCTGGTAGGTGGGAAAAAGCGAGTTTGGCAGTGGTTGAAGGTGAGGCCGTTCCTCTTGAAAACAGGCCATGACCTGTTTACGCGTCATGCCATGGATACGCTTGTCGGCGACACAGCTTTCCCAGTGACTAAGAAAGAGGTTCTCTTCACTCAGAGACTTGAAGCGTCGTCCCTTCAGAGCGTTGGAGCGCACGTAAGCGATCCCGCGCTCTACTTTACCTTTGTGTTGAGGCGTCCCGGGACGACACGGAACGACATGGATACCGTAGTGTCGGCAAAAGTCAGCCAGCTTCGGATTGATTTCCGGATCAAACCAGTCGGCCTTGAGCACAGCCGCTTTAAAGTTGTCCAGATTCAGCAACAGGGGCACCCCGCCAAAGCTGCGCAGCCCGTTTTCCAAACACCGCAGGAAGGTCTCGGTATCCTGGCGACTAACCGCTTCGCTGTAGCCCTTACGCGAATAGCTCAGAACCAAGCGCAAAACCCAACTGCGGCGCGTCTTACCTTGAGCGTCATCGATCGGTGCTCCCAAGCCGAAATCCAGCTGGAGTTCTTCCCCCCGGCTGACATTCCAGGCGCCAAACCCGATCGGGCTGGATCGATCGCAACTTGCGCACGAAGCGTTTTACGGATTGATAGGAATCGGTGAAGCCGCTTTCCTCCACCAAATCCTGGTAAATGCGTTGCGCACTTAACCCGACTTCGACCTTAGCCATGATGGCTTCGGCCAGGGGTTCGCACTGACTCTTTCGCCCAGTGCCTTTGCCGGCGGTCGAAATGGCTGG
>Ga0210408_10002502_pt1 | contig 17849 bp, 34 predicted proteins | sample IncBWH4MmetaG_FD_155471 | JGI IMG/M metagenome (GOLD analysis project Ga0210408, IMG submission 155471) | Forest soil microbial communities from Barre Woods Harvard Forest LTER site, Petersham, Massachusetts, United States - Inc-BW-H-4-M | ecosystem: Environmental > Terrestrial > Soil >...
CGGAAACAAATTTCGATATCCCAAATGGGAAAAAAGCGACTTGGCTTTTTGATGTTGAATGCATTTCTCTGCAGGTACGCAATAGAATGCTTAGAAAGACCTCACTTTCGTCCAGTTAAAGAAGTGAAGTTTTGTCGAGCAGTTCCTGGCCAGTCGTGTCAAAGAACGATCCAAAGAGGAGCCACGGCGAGTTGAGTATCCTTAACCCCTTATCCGGCTTTCCTGTGAGCCAGCTAAGGTCAGAGAATCCTAGAGAGTTTGCGGAATCGCTCGTCGGGTACGAGTCGTCTTATCTGCCAACCACAGAGGACCATCTCTTTACCAAAATGGAGCTCTCGTTGCCGAGTGGTCGCTTGGTAATTGTGAGGCGGCCGCCCATGATTTTCGAGGGCACGGTGTCGGCAAGCGAGGGTTTAGTCGCATTTCTGTTGGACGAAAATCCGAGAGCCAAGATAAATGGGATGCCGATGAAGTCCCACAACATCACAGTTTGGAAGAAAGGTACTCATTATCGCGGATATGAAGAATTTTTGCTTACGCATTGCTCGTTTCTCCTGTCCGAATCCCCTTGCAAGTGGAACTGGCCTGAAGCGACAGAAGGTTCTTTTTTCACTGCGAACCGCGGCGTTCTTTCGTTGCGATCACGCATCCACGACATCGCAAGAGTGATCAGCGTCCATCCGACGCGGCTGATGAACTCGAAAGTGCGTGAGGGCATTGACCAGAGCGTTACAAGTGGGATCGATGATGCCCTGTTAGCGGCGGCAAGAATGAGAAGCAGCGTTGCGATTGGCCGATATATATTGATCTGTAAGCGAGCCGAGGAATACTTGAAAGAGAGTCGTTACCGGATTTGCTCAAGACTTGAGGTGGCTAAGGCGTGCGGAGTTACGATCAGAACACTCCACAGTGCTCTTGTGTCAGTACTGGGCATGAGCCTCAACAAATTCCTTGTGCTTCATCGGTTATGGCTGACACGCTACGCATTGCTGCAGGCAGATGATGATAAGTTTGTTAAATCGATCGCCTTAGAACATGGATTTTGGCATTTGGGTCACTTTTCGAAGGCGTACAATTCAAGATTTGGAGAGCTGCCGTCCGCGACGTTAGCGAAACGTGGGTCTAAATCAGGCCGCTCGCGCAACAGTGGCGCCAAACGTGAGCAATGAAACTAAGCCGCCGGCACAAAACGATTGCCTATGCGGCTTTTGTGCTGCGTGACCACCGGATTCATTCTCGACTGAGCCGACCCGTCCTGCCTACCAGTTGATTTCAGATCTTACCTGAAAGCGATCTCGTCGTTGCGCTGACGAAAATGACGCGAAAGGCCAAAATCTGAAGATCTGCCCCAACGCTAGCCGGTAGAGGCGGCTCCTTCGTCTACGGGCTGTCCGCCTTGTTCTACCAGGAGTGCACGGTCAAGGACGGCCGCATCGAGCAGACCAATTTCGACACCTACAATTCGATGCGCATCAGCGAGATGCCGAAGGTCGAGTGCATTATCATGCCGTCCGGCGGATTCTGGGGCGGCGTCGGCGAGCCGACGATTTTCGTGGCTGCGCCGGCGGTGCTCAATGCGATCTTCGCAGCGACCGGCAAACGCATTCGGTCGTTCCCGCTGAAGAACCAAAACATAACGCTAGCGTGAACGAAGCGCCGGCGGCCAAAGCGAAGATTCCCCGCAGCGTTCGGAAGCGTACGGCGCCCCGCTTTGGCGGGGCCTTCTTTTGCGTGCTGAGCAGACTGGAGACAGTTTCGCGGCATTAACATCGAGCGGCTGCGCGATGCTCCGGCGGAATGGATAGCCTTTGACGCCCTGCTCTTCTGCTGCGGCGACATACTCCGCAAAGGCGTCGAACCGACATTTCGGTGCGGCGCGATGCATGGCGAGGATGTCGAAGAGAGGCGCTAGCGCCGGCTGGCGCACTTTTCGTCGTATCCATTCCGCCGTAGCAGGATCGTTCACATCGAATCTAACCTGATAATGCACTCAGAAGGCACGCTGCTCTCTCCTCCTGGTCGCGCCCAATCTGCCCGTTTTCCGGTCGCAAAGCCTAGTGCTCCCTCATAAGCGGGTCCAGCAGGGCGAAGCCACGACGCTGCTGAAGGCGACAGCGCAAACTAGAGCCAGCGGGGCGACAGATTTTTGCAACTTGGATCACTCGCACCGATTTGGCCGCCCGCGGCGCTTTGCAATCGCCTTTCGACGGCCTAGCATGGATTGCGTACCTCGCTTTGCAGGAGCGCAGCCATGGAACTCACCGTGGTACCCATCACCAAGCCCGATGCAGCCAACTTCATCTTCGGCCAGTCGCATTTCATTAAGACCGTGGAAGACCTCCACGAAGCATTAGTGGGCGCGGTGCCGGGCATCCGCTTCGGGCTTGCCTTCTGCGAGGCCTCGGGTAAGCGGCTGGTGCGCTGGTCGGGTAATGACGAGCCCGCCCTCACCCTCGCGCGTGATAACGCCCTGGCCATTGGCGCCGGCCATACTTTCCTGATCTTCCTGGGCGACGGGTTCTTTCCCGTAAATGTGCTGGCCGCGGTTCGCGCGGTACCGGAGGTTTGCCGCATCTATTGTGCAACGGCAAATTCGACACAGGTGATTGTCGCGCAAACGGAGCTCGGCCGCGGCGTACTCGGCGTGGTGGATGGCGCCTCGCCGCTGGGCGTCGAAACCGACGTTGACATTGCGTGGCGGAAAGACCTGCTGCGAAAGATCGGCTACAAGCTGTAGCAGGGGCCGAGCGGACCTCGGGACGAGGTGCCGTGCTCCTGGACTGTGCGTTCGGTACCGCGGCGGTTGGGCGCCTTAAATTCTGCCGCCGGTCTGATCGGGCATGATGCGAACCATTGGTGTGATTTCGGATACTCATGGCCTGCTGCGGCCGCAGGCGCTCGCGGCACTTGCCGGCTGCGATCCCATCATCCATGCCGGGGATATTGGCAGCCCTGCGGTACTTGCGAGGCTCGGCGCGCTGGCGCCAGTCCACGCCGTTCGCGGAAACGTCGATCACGGTGCCTGGAGCGCGAATTTACCTGTGACGCAGCGCATCGAGATCGATGGCTTCCGCATTTATGTGCTACACATTCTGGCCGAGCTTAACCCCCAGGCCGCCGACAACGTCGACGCGGTAATCTACGGTCATTCGCACCAGCCCAAGATCGAGACAACGAACGGCACACTCTTTTTCAATCCGGGGAGTGCCGGGCCGCGCCGGTTCCGCCTGCCCATCACCGTCGGCCGCATGACCGTCGAGCATGGCAAGTTGCACGCCGAAATCGTTGAGCTCAGCGTTGAGAAATGACTCGTGCGGAGACGCTTGGGACGGCCGCTACCGTTCTGCCACCGTCACGTTCGTTTTGACCGAGTTTGCAATGAAGCAATTCTCATGTGCAGCGTGATGCATCTTATCGAGTTCTTCTACACTGGGTCTTCGGTTGCCGCTCCATGTGATCTTCGGGCGTAGCTCAACTCGAGTGATCGCCAGCTTGCCGTCAGCGTTTTTCTCCATATGGCCGACTGCCTGGTCCTCGTACGAATCGAGCACGAACTTTTGCTTACAGGCAATCGACAGGAACGTGAGCATGTGACAGCTCGCGAGTGAAGCTACGAAAGCCTCCTCGGGATCGACATTCGCCGGGTTCCCCAGATAAGCGGGGGCCGCCGTCGCCGTCATCGTATGGCCGCCATCGAAGCTCCAGGTATGATCGCGCGGATACCTCTGATAGGAAAACTCAGTTCCGCCGCGCTCCCATTTCAAAGTTACTTTGTGTTCGGACATGTTTCTTATATGGAGTGCGGGCAAGCGCTCGGCAACCGTCTCTTTTTTTAGAGGACGTCCGGGCTGACGCTAAACGTCTTGCCCGTAGCAGTGCAGCCCCTGGCGTCAAACGACCCGTGGCATAGTGTTCGATTGGCAACAGTGGCCGCATCCGCTGGAACCCTTCAAGGGAGGACTGACGTATGGGCCAAGCATCATCTACAATCGATTTCGCAACAGCTCTTCGCGATCCCACAGCATTTTTTTCGGAACCTAATGATATTGTCGCACATCCCCAACTGTCGCGGGAGATGAAGCTTGCGCTGCTGCGGCAGTGGGAACAGACTGCACGCAACCTATCGGTTGCCGAGTCTGAAGGGATGGGTGGCGGTGAGGAGAACAAGCTCGGACGCGTAGAACTAGCGATCGCCCTGGTTGAAAAGCAGCGCTGAGCAGGCGGACGCGGCGTCAACTCATTTTCGCCATCGCGTTCGCACGCTCCGGGGATGCCTCTATGGCATCTCACTGTGACTGAGGGCGCCAAACCCCTCCCTCACTTTCTTGCGCGTCGAGTCTGGAACGGGATTTTTGTCGCCGGAGACAGACGCGCCAAAAGGGACCTGATGACGATGTCTCCGTGCAGAGACCGGAAATCGGAGACCCCCGCGGAAAGGCCGTTTTTGCGGCCATTCGCAGCGCGATTGCGCGAGGACCGAGCATGCAAATCAATGGCGTTGCCCATACCTTCATCACGGCCGAAAATTTTGCGACCGCACGCGCCTTCTACGGACAACTATTGCCGTTTATGGGCCTTACGATCGTGGCCGACACAGCGAACACCTTCTATTGTGTCGGCGGCCGGACGGGCTTCGGCATTCATTCGCCGGCAGAGGAGTATGCTGGCCAACGATTTCGCCAGGGCTCTGTCGGATTACATCACCACTGTTTTCGTGCGCGAGAACGTGCCGATGTCGATAAGGCGTATGACTTCCTTGTAAAGATCGGCGCACACATTGTTCACGCACCGCGAGAGGACAATTTTGCCCCCGGCTACTACTCGGTACTGTTCGAGGATCCGGACGGCACGAGACTGGAGATTAATTATGTCCCGGGCAAAGGACTGCTGACGCCCGGCACACAGATCGGTGGTGGCTACGCGGACGGTACGCAGAACGGCTAGTAGTCTCACGCTCGGGGCTGGAGGATGGTTATCCCGAATGGAAGGCGGCTGGTTTGCCGATCGAAGCCGCGGTCTGAAACCGCTTTTGGCTGGGACTTGAAGTTCGTCCAGCCTCGAAGCGCGAATTGCTCTACCTCAACTCTGGAAGGAGTACTCCAATGAATCCAAACAAGGCGCTTTGGGAAAAAGGCGACTTCACCCGCATTGCTGAGAGCATGAGAGAAAGCGGAGAGGCGCTCGTCAGGAGCTTGGGAATCACCAAAGGGCTCAAGGTTTTGGATCTCGGATGCGGCGATGGTACGACAGCGTTGCCGGAGGCGAAACTTGGAGCGGACGTGTTGGGGGTCGATATCGCCAAGAACCTTGTGGAGGCTGGCAACAAGCGAGCAAAGGAGCATGGGCTGTCGAATTGCAAGTTTCAGGAAGGCGATGCATCCAATCTACACGAGCTGAAAGATCAAACTTTTGATCTCGTCGTGAGCATCTTTGGAGCTATGTTCGCGCCAAAGCCGTTTGATGTCGCCAAGGAGATGGTGCGTGTGACGCGGCCCGGTGGTCGGATCGTGATGGGAAACTGGATTCCGAATGATCCAACACTAGTCGCTCAAATCCTGAAAATCAGCGCCGCCTACTCGCCTCCGCCGCCGGAAGGCTTCATCAGCCCCATGACGTGGGGAATCGAAAACAACGTGATAGAGCGTTTTGGGGCTGCGGATGTTCCAAAAGAAAACATATCCTTTGTCAGAGACACGTATTCCTTCAACTTTCCCGGCACGCCTTCAGAGCTCGTAGGCGCATTCAGAAAATACTATGGGCCAACCATGAATGCATTCGAAGCTGCGGAAAAAAACGATCGAGGCGGCGATCTGCAGAAGGAGTTGGAAGTTCTGTTCAACAGTCAAAACAAAAGCCCTCGCAAGGAGGCAACCTCCATTCCAGCGACCTTCTTACGCGTCACCGTTGCGCGTTGACAAACGGACCTTGTGTCTCCTGGAGCTCGACATTCGCATGCTCACGCGGTTGCCCAGTCCGCCTTACCCCGATGAGTTGCCCGACGGCCGGTTTGGGCGATCAGTCCGTCGGCTGTGGCCCGTCGTAGCCTTCGATCACGATGATGTCGATGTCCACGGCGCCCGCGCGCAGCGCCTTCGCGGCGGCGTATTCGGGCGAGCGGTAACAGGCGAGCGCGGTCGCATAGTCCTTGAACTCAAGCACTATGTTGCGGCCGCGCGCCTTGCCTTCCACCGCCTCGAATGTGCCGCCGCGCACTAGAAATTTCGCGCCGTATTTGCGAAGCACCTCCGCGAGGGCGACGCCGTAGGCCTGGTACCCTTCCGGCTTAATGACATCGACGCGCCCAACCCAATATCCCTTCGGCATGTTGTCGTCCTCATCTTTGCATTCTCACCGTCCGACTTTAGCCGCACGCCGGCACCAACGCCGACAGTCTTGAGCAGCGGCAGCACAGCGGATCAGGCATCGATCCAATTAATAGGACCGAGAAAATCCATCTTGCCGATGTCGACACCATTGTGGCGGAGGATGGCGTACGCTATCGCAACCTGGAAGTAGACGTTCGGGATTGTCATCTGCAAGAGGTAGTCCTTTCCGCCGAGGTGCTTGCCGGGCGCCCATGAAAGGCCAATTTTGCGGTCACTTGCGCCAGCATACCGCGTCCTCGTGCATGGGCGGCACCTGTCCCGAAAGCCAAGCCGCGGCGGCTTTAACGTAGTCGCAAGCGCTTTGGACCTGGTAGATGACAGGTTTCATGTCCGGTGCAAGGCGAACGCGATGCGCTTGGACGGCGGGCAAAGCCAACACATGGCAATCGCGGTGCGCGACGAGCACGGCCCTGTGATGGAAGTCAAGTTCTCGTTCGAGATCGTCCGTAAGCAGTAAGCCCGCCCTCATTGAGCGGCCGCTTCCTATGATGGAACATCAATAGCCGACCGACCTCCTGTCTGATGCGGCTCTACTGCCGCAGCTAGCCAAACCCAAACATGCGTCCAGGATAGGCATCGCTCAGGGAAATGGCGACGTAAAAAACGGCCCCGAGCACGGGGGGTACGTCGGGGCCGTCAACCTCCTTGAGGTTTTCTCCCCGGATTAGTTATGCGGCGGTTCCGGGAAGTGGGAAGTCTACCTTGGGTGGCCTATATCGTTCCCGAGAACCGTCATGGCCCGCGCTTTCTTTCAGTAGTCCGGGCAGCGTACGATCCCGAGTGTTCACCATATTTTCGTCGCCACCAACTAGGACGCGTTCCTACGGGCCTCTGGTCATTGTTTCCGGCATCGTGTTCCATCGTCGGAATGATGGACGGTGATTGGCCCTCTAACTCGTGGAGCCGTTCGATCCGGTTTCTGATGCTTGGTGGTAACTCAGACTCTACCCGTAGCGACGCTTGCAGCCGTTCCCCAATCTCTTGTGAAATGGCCAGACTGTGACGGTGGTCAATATCAATGCGGTTGTGCATAGGAGGACCTCCCGTGTGAGTGGGTCCAACCTGAAGGTCTCCAATCCCTATCCACGACCGCGCGGGGCCACGTTCCCTTGGAGCCGAGACCGCCGCCTTTGGCTATCTTCGCAAACGCTGTTTTATTGAACAGCGGGTCCGAGAAGACCTTTGGCTATCCGCGACATGCGCCATCGTTGGTAACGGCGAGCGGCGGTCTCTCACACTAAAGTCGCGGCGGGGGCTTTTCGTTCCGGCTCCACATCTGGCGACATCCCCGACGTGGGTGATGGTTCCTATTACGGAACAGGCAAACAATGCCGCACTGCTGTCGGTGAACTTCACGTAGGTCCGCTCTCATGCCGCAATAACCAGCCGAGCGCAATGGCGCGCTCGATCCCGGCGCGGAATTGCTCGCCACTACCGCCGGCCGCCAGAAAGGGCTCATTCACCCGCTCGATGTAGATACGGCCATCCTGCACCGCTTCGACGCCGTTCGCGATCTCGATCAGTTTGCGCGCGGCGGCATCGGGATCGGCGAAGGGATGGAGATCGACGAATTTCATTGCGGTTTCGTGGGGCTTAAGGGGCGTTTCAGCGCGAATAGATTTTGATCCCGGAAGATGATGGCGTTTAACCGTGTCATACTGCCTGAGTCGGACGCTGTCGCGCTATGGGCGCCGAGGCCATCAATCCGCTGCAACGCAACGGCGCAGTCTGCGCCGGCGGCGCGGGCCGCTTAGCAGGGTATCGTACTCAGTTGGGTCAAAAGGCGACATCGGCCTACCGTGTCCTGTTGGTCTGCTTTCAGCCCCATCAAGGCATCGCGCCTTGTTTTCACGCCGCGATCTTGTCCTCCTTATCATGCGAAGACGGGATTTTATTGGCGCTCTGGGTGGCGTGGCCGCTGCATGGCCGGTAGCGGTGCGCGCACAGCCGTCTGCTGGGAAGATCGCCCGAATTGGGTTTTTGGGGGGTGGCTGACAATCCAATCATTTCGTCGGGCTACCCAGCTTTTCTCGACGAATTAAAAAAGTCCGGTTTCAGCGAGGGCAATCTCGCTATCGAAGTGGTTAAGGATATCCGAGAGGCCAAACGGTTCTTTGCTGAAGCGGCCGAGCTGGCTCGGTCAAACGTGGACGTACTACTCGCGATTGGGCCTGAAATCGCGCTGCAAGCCGCTGTCGCGGCGAGCCGAACCATTCCAATCGTCATGTGGGCCATCAACTACGATCCGATCGCACGCGGCTTTGTGAAGAGCCTGACCCAGCCGGGGGGCAACATCACAGGGGTCGTTTCTCTGCAAACGGAATTGGCTGCAAAGCAAGTGGAGTTACTCACCCAGGCCCTCCCCGGAAGAACCCGGTTGGCCGTTCTCTGGGATGAGCTGTCAGCCGACCAGTTTGCCGCGGCGGAGCACCAAGCGACAACGCTGCGTTTGGAGGTGCAGTCGCTGAAACTGGAGAATCCGCCCTACAATTTCGATGCGGCATTCCGCAGCCTTTCCGAAGGCTCCCCTCAAATGCTTCTGGTGCTTTCCAGTCCGTTTTTTACAGATTCCCGTACGCGTATTGCCGAACTGGCGATCCAGCAACGGCTGCCGACCATGTTCATCTTCAAGAGCTACGTCCATGCAGGCGGCCTCATCTCCTACGGCATAGACCGCTCTGCCAATTTTCGTCAGGTCGGCCTCTACGTAGCCAAAATCCTCAAAGGCGTCGCGAAGCCGGCCGATCTGCCAGTTGAGCAGGCGACCAAATTTGAGCTGGCTATCAATCTGAAGACCGCCAAGGCGATCGGTGTAGATCTTTCAACCTCGATCCTGCTGCGCGCGGATGAGGTGATAGAATAGAGACCTTGTTTGTGAAGTGCATGAGTCTGCTTCTGATGCTGTGGACGGCTCCTCCACCCGGCACGCCTTGCCATGGATTTGGGGCCTTTAGGGCTCCCACGATCTGGAGGAGCTGCTCAAATGCAAACGATCACGACAATCGGTCTGGATATCGCAAAGTCGGTTTTTCAAGTGCACGGGACCGATGCCACCGGTCAGGTGGTAATCCGCCTCTTCATTTCTGCTACGGGATTGTTCTCTCTAAAAGCCGCCTGCCGTTGACAGGTGAGCCGTCTTGGTGACCGCGCGGGAGTGCCAGACGTCACGTCAGCGTATGCGCCGGGCCTGAATGAACCGCTGCATCATCATCGGGGCGATGAGCCACGCCAGCAGCGGCGCGACTACGAAACTGCTCACGATGACGACTGGTATCCAGAGAAAGGCGTGCTGCGACAGCTCGGGCGTCGTTAAGACGGTGACTAGGCCGACCCCGAAAACAACTGCATTGACCATCACGAAAATCAGTGCGGCGACGCGCAGACGCGCTCTGTTATCGCTAGTCATCTTTGGCTTCCTTTTTCTTTGGCTCTTGCCTCCATGAGACAACTCTTCTCCGGCGTTAGCCGTTCCCGGAAATTTCACGGGAACTACCGGCGGATCGCCAGTCGCGGGCTCAGCGCATCGCAAATACTCTTGCTGGGGGTTTCGAAGCTCCTGAGATGGCTGCGCAGACGACTCACTGTCGAAAAACGACTCGGCCGCAATGTTGGCGAGTTCGGCCCGAACACCGTGTTGACGTCGGCCGGGATACTTTCGAACTCGATATTGGCCGTGGAGAAACCGCCAACGTCAGTAATCATACTTGCTGGTGGGTGAAAGCTCGGCTCCTCGATCTGGTAGCGGCCGACGGCGAAGGTCGCTTCCGCGACGAGTAGATTGGTGTTCTTGTAAATGTTCTCGCCAAACAATACCGCGAACTTGCCGGCGTAGGTCAAAGCTGATTTGCGCCGCGTCAATCCTTTTGTTGTTGCTCGCGGGGTGCGTTGTTGCGGCCTTCAGGCATATCTCGGACACAAGAATATCCAGCACACCTGCGCTACATCGAGCTGGCGCCGGATCGTTTTGTGAATTTTTTATGAACTGAGCAAAACGGGACAGCGCCAGATGGATTGTAGTTCCAGCACCAGCACGTCGAACGCGCAAAGTTTCGTGACCGGCAGCCATCTTCGCGCGGCGATTAGGCCTCGTTTCGCCAGCTGAAGAGGTTGAGGTTCGCTCGTCGTTCGGTGCATGGGGTTGTCTCTGGTTTTCAAGGAACCCCTGGGACCGCTCCAACAATCGCTTGTCCGCCAGCATGAATATGGACGTGCTCAGTTCGGCTACGTCGGCTGCCGCGCCTGCTGGGTAATGGTCGAATAGAATTCGATGGCGGAGCGGTTCCGCCCTTTCAGGGCAAGTAACAGCAAAAGTCCCACAAACGGGCAACGCACAATGATCCAGCGCAGTGCGATGGTAGACCGCACGCAGCCATCGCAACAAACAGGACGATGCCCACAACAATCAGAATGCGCGATCGCGTGGGAATAAAGCGCCAATCAATTCCGTTGTCGTCATTCATGACTACGCTCCCGACATTGACGGAACCTATTGCCAGAAATCCTTAGACCGATCCGGTGACACCTCGGTGTAGCGAACCGTTTGCTGGATGCATGGCTCTGCTTCGCGACTGCGATGGAACTTGACGCAGATCGTGGTCGACTTGCAGGAGGTCGTCATGCTTGTGCGCCTTGGTCTCGCCTTTCCTCACTCCACAAGGCCAAGGGGTCCGGCTGATCGGCCCAACCATCCCAAACGGTCAGCCGGTTTCGAACCAGTTCCACCTGCTCGCCGAAGTCACTCAGCTGTAGCTCACCTGCCCTATTCTCGGCGCGATGCGTCTCCAGTCTGCACGGTGGAAACCCAGACGCGACGGAAAGGAGAGAGGCAATGAACCTGCCCGTAATCGTGATCGCTGCTGTTGTTACCACTGCCATTACACTCGACCACATCAAAGGACCGCTGTTTCATGACGTCGCCTATTGCCTCAACGACGGCGGCGCTCAGACGACGCGGATGTGTACTGGGCGGGTGCCTCCATGAACGGAAGGGAATCGCGCATCGAAATCTTGCGCCAAAAATCCTTGAACCGGCGATAGCTCCGGTGCGGCTCATTTCCTCCTCATGCGCCTAGCTCGAAAGGGCGAACAGCTCCTTGAACCAAACCGGTTCCGACGCCACCACGCGACTACGGCGTTCGCTTCGGCCCTGCGCACCCGGTCTCGAAGTTGGTGAAGTTCTTCAAGCTGTTTGGTCAGCGTCTGCGTACAGAGACGTAGGGCAAGCAAACTACGGTCAGCCTGATTGCGGTTACTCATATACGCCCCAACCGCTAAGATCGACATTTGCTGAAAAAGACTGCTGTGATGCAGAAAACGTGGCAGAGCCGGAGGCGATTGTGGAGTCAAAAGGCTGGTTCAGAACAGCGGAACGATATTAACGTTGACGTCGGCTGTCGGGCGGCAGCGTCTAGCCCGCGTCGGCGCGTCGCTTAAATCGACGGCGACGGAGCTGTTAAGCGGCCGATCGTGGTGTGGCTCACGCCGAAGGTCCGCGCGATGTCCGTCAGCGCCTCGCCGGCGTCGCGCCGAGCGATTGCCTCGCGTTTCTGATGCGCAGCACGCAACGAGCGCCGCGCCTTTCTGACCCGTCAATCCGGCAACAATTCCCCCGCCTGTGCGGCGGAAGAAGTCCGCAAATTTGCAGAGTTATCCGCAAAGCTGGCCTCGCGCGGCGTTTACTTCCGGTCGTCCGGGAGTAAAACGCGGCGGGCACCTTTGAGTATAGGCCACAACCGGAGGGGTAAAACACGGGTAGGTGGTTCCAGCTGGGATTGAACCTCGTGCTCAAGCGATATCGGCCTAACGGCGCCTGCGGCCAGCTGCGTATTTCCGGAGGCTCGCACCAAGTTGGCTCGCCGAAAGACGAACGATGTCGAGGGCACTACTTTGGGCAATTGTGGTGCAGCGGGCGCCGTGTGCGCTTCTACATTGACCGGTTCAGGCATCCCGGCGATCACCGCGCGCTTATGAAGGGGCCGCCAATCGATCCGATCGGTCGCCTCCAAATAGGCCGCCAGCAGTCCGTGGTCTCTTTGCAGGCCCTCGATCACCACGCTGTTGTCGCGAGTCTTCATGACCTGATGGTGTGCCAGGCTGGTTAATGCCCGGTAAAACTCGCATCCGGATCACCGCCAACGGGTCGACGCCAGTCCTCGTAACACTTCCTAGCGATTGCCGTCGCATGTCCGGTAACATTCCGTCAATCGCATCGAACTCGACTGTGGTTTATGCAGCGATCATGCGCGAGATGGCGGTCGCAGCGTAGGGCTTGCCGGACGTTGCTGCGTGGCGGGCCGCCACTCAACGTCGAGCAAGCTGGACGCCGTAATAGGTCACCCCCGTGACCAGCGCGCCGTAGAGCATCATCGGCCAATAGGCCGATGGATACTGCAGCCACATGAGAAAGATTTGGGAGCAGTTTGCCCATTCGCCTGAGATCGCACCGCTGCAGATCGCACGGAAGGGACTTTCAAGCCAGGCGAAGCCGAGGCCGCAGAGCGCGCCGGCCACGCAAAATGCAAGCCAAGCGGCGAGATGTCTTCGGTCCCAAGTGAACGGGTTCATCACCAGCCGCAGAAAAAGCCCCGCGGTAAGGAGGCGGGGCTAGGTAAAGTAGGGGGGAACGAAGCGGTGGCTTTCACCGCGAGGGAAGCATACGGCTGCCGGGCCGCGGCGTCCATCGCCGCGAGGGTGGGCCGCCAACTGGGGCAGATGATTGGCGGCCCGTGCCGATCACCGCTGCAAGTGGTGTAACCCGCCAGGTCGGCAACAATTCCCCGCCAGCCCCAATTTGAAATGTTCACTTTGGAACGGACTCCCCACTTGCGGCATATTAGGATCGGAAGTGCTGAACCCTACGGTTAGGACCCGTAAGCACGAGGTTGTGTCATGCAGCATCGCCGCAGTTTCAAACAAACCCAATCCCTTGAAGCCCGCCTTGCCGAAGAAGCGAAGCGCCTACGCGAAGAAGCCAAGTTGCTTCCACCCGGCGCTCTACGCGAGGAACTCATCCGCAAAGCCCGACGCGCCGAAACAGCCTCTCATATAAACGAGTGGCTCACGTCGTCCGGCCTTCGTCCACCTGAGTGATCACCTAGGCTTTCGCGGCTTCAGCAAACGGCATTGAGAAGGCGCGATCCGCGCGCCCTTGGCAGTTTATCGATTCAATCACCCCGGGTTGTTATCTGACTCATCACCCTTGCCCAACAGCTTGCCGGGTTTTCGATTGATGAGATGTATCCTAGTGCAGGCAGGACAGGCGATCGGCTCGTACTCGTTTTCGGAAACATCTGGATCGTCATCCAACTGGTGTTGGACGTTGAACCGGTCGCCGGGCACCTGAAAATGAAATGGCCCATCTGTCAGAATTTGATGAGCCTGCGACGCCATACCATGATCTAGCGCAAGTGGCGGCGCTGATTTAGGCGACCTGCTTACCGCCAGTGAAGCCCCCGAATCGATCCGGCGACCCAACGTGAAGCAGCCAGAGGCACCAGCTGCGCAACAATAAGCCCCGCGGCCGATGGCGGGGCTAGTTCGTTGGAGTTCTGCGGTGGCTATCACCGCAAGGGAAGCATATGCCTGTAGGGCCGCAGCGTCTATGCGGCTTGCTTCACGCGCTTGGCAATCTTCGAGATCGTCGCCCTGCTGCAGCCGGTAGCGGCCTGGATGCTGCTCCAGGATTGACCGGACTCAATCATGCGGGCGATGCCGGCATTACGCTCCACATCCTCCGCACGGCCCTTGTATAGGCCGGCAGCCTTGGCCTTGGCCTGTCCTTGGGCCTGCCGGCGTCGCCGATCGTCGTAATCTTTGCGAGCGACCGCCGCGAGCATGTCGAGCAGCATTGAATTGATGGCCTCGAACATCCGGCCGGTGAACTCGTCACGGTTCGCGGTCGCCATCATCCACGATGTCGGCAGATCCAACGCGACGACTCGGATGTGCTTGGCCGTCAGCTCGGCCTTGAGAGCTTCCCAGTCAGAAGCAGTGAGGCGGGATAGCCGGTCGACCTGCTCCACCAGGATGATGTCGCCCTGATGGGCGTCGGCGAGCAGCCGGAACAGCTGCGGCCGGGCCAGTTTGGCGCCGGACTCGTTCTCGGTGTACCAGGCGACGATTTCGAGACCGCGGTCGGCCGCAAAGGCCTTGACCTGGTCGCGGGCCCGGTTGGCGTCTTGTTCGCTGGTGCTGGCTCTGAGGTAGGCCCTGACGTAGCACATCGTGAACCCCTATGGTTTCGTTAGGATGGTTCACATCATAAGGGTTCATCTTGAATTGTCAAACGGGCTATTTGAACCAATCAAATGCTAGTTCTCTCAAAGTATACCCAAATTGAACCATCCAGAACAGGGTTGTTCCCAGAACAACCGATCCGGCCCCGGCGTCACCAGGCGCGCGAAAACAAAGGGCCCGGCGCGCTTGGCACACGCCGGGCCCAGTCGAAGGAGGAAACCAACCAGCCCGGGGGACCGGGCCGTGAAGGACGATGCAAGGGGCGTGCCGCGCGACCCTTAAGGCGCATAAGAAAGGCCCGGCGCGTCTTCGCCGGGCCAGTCAACATTGCGGATTGCGACGAGTTTATCACCGCCATATGACAGTCGGACGACGGTGCGACGCCCGGCGGCACAAGAAAGGCCCGGCGTGTCAGCACCGGGCCAGTTCGGGGTAGTGTACATCGCGTAAGGCAGGACGAGCGGCCCATTGGGAGACGCAGCAGCCGGTCGCCGATCACAGCCTACTCCTCCGCATGCGACCCCGCCACATCAAAAAACGTGCCAGTTTTCAATAGCTTAGAGCTATTCTAGGGTGCCGATTTCGGATTTTCCGCAATGCGGCCGGGCTGACCGTTGCGGCGAATTGGGATTTGTGGGGCAGACCGCCGGCGCCGGACGGGCTGGTGCAGTAGGGGTAGGTGCCGTTCGGGCCGAGGCCTGCCCCGAATTCCAACGGAGCCGAGCGCCTGCCGTTCCCTGCAGCGAACGTCGGGAACTGTTTTGGTAATTGCCGGTTGAATTGAAGGGGAGGGCCTCCGCCATGCACCTTTATAGCTACCGGGACGAAGACCGCTCGAGACACCTCGACCTGATCGGTGGACCCGGCCACCCTTGGTCGATTGACCTGGTCGCCGCAATAGCCTCTGTCCTGTTATTGGTGGGCTTCGGCTGTGCCCTAGTGGCGGTTTGGGTCCACTAGCGGGCGAGGCGCGATGGGGTCGGGGCCAGATGTCGCGCTCGAAGGGACGATTTGGGCCCAGGGCCGCACCCTTTTTAAGTTGAGAGACGCGCGCGTATTGTGGGCATGTTGCTCCCGCGCCGCTATGTACAATTTTGTACTTTCGCTGCGGAACGGAATCGGTGTGCCGCTACTTGTGCTGCATAAAGTTGCAGATGAGTACCGTGTCCAAGAACCGTTTCCACGCACGTCAGGCGGCACTAGCGCTGCTTAGGATGGCAAAGACCACCACTGATCCAGATATGGCGGCTAATCTCGTGCGGGTCGCCGCCAATCTGAAGGATCAGGTCGGGGAGCTTCCACCGGCAACCAGCGTCAAGCCGCCTGACGTGCAAACGGAAGAGTAAGGCGACTGTCACCGTTAGCCGAGGAGTACCGCCGCAGAGCGAAGGACGCCGAAGCCCTAGCCGAGGCCACCAACGATCCCATGGCCAAGGAACTCTACCGTGAGGTAGCTGAGCGTTGGCGCCAGCTTGCCTACTAGGCCGAAAGGAACAACTCGTAGGCCGCCTCAGTTGGCGGCCTTTCTTACTTCGGCGGTTGCAGTCCCGGCGATGTAAGCCACTCAGTTATGTCGGATGTGATTTCGCTCTGTTTGGCCTTCCTGAGTAGGCTGTCCCGTTTGTGTCCTGGTGCGCACGACTTGGCTTCATCGCGCAGTTGTTGAGCTTTTAGATCGTTTGAACCGGATGCGCGTCATGACGGAAACCCATCTATGACCCTGCTCCATGCCGTTAAAACTCTGTACCGAGTACAAAGGTCCTAAATGGAACTTCCAATCCGGCGGCGCGTCTCTTCGTCTCGTTGCGCCATGCATCTCATTGGCTCGCCGTTGGGGGTTCTGAGACTGTGCGTCCGCGGACTTTGAGCGCGGCCTCAAGGGCGACTTGGGCCGGGTAGAGATAGCTGGCGCCGAATCCGGTTTCGCGAAGGTACTTCTGATTTTCTTCGCTCTCCCAGAGGGTGCGCAGGGCGTCGGCCGCGGCCGTGAGCCACAGCCCAAAGCTATGCTTCGCCCAGTTTGCTGGTCTGAGCAGAATAACGCGGGCGCCCTGCATGAAGAGCGTGCGCAGATAGCGCCAAGCGTCTTGTTGAAGTCCGCCTGCTTGAGGCCTTCCTCCCCGCAGTTGTGGACCCAAGATTTGAAGTCGGCATAAAGCTCGTTCGACAAGGCCCTAAGACCGTAGGCGGCATCGCAGCGTTCATCGATATTTGGTGACAGTTTTAAAGCTCTATTTCCGAACCGGTAGGAATATTCGCGCGGCTGAAACTGTCTCTTAGGGGAGACCCAAGCGAGCAGCGGGAGGCGGCGTGACACTTCAGGTCGGGCAAATCGTGCGCTTCAACGCGCGGGGCGACCCGAGCCTTAGCTTTGTTGCGCGAGACCCTGCCGATGCGGCCGATGCGCCGACAACAGCCATTGATTGGCTGTTTGGTTTCATTGTGCCAGCGGTGACGCTGTTGCTGCTGGTACTGATCTTCGCAGTGACAATAGGAGGTGTGGCGTGATAGGCGCAGATGTTCTCCAACAGTTATTTGCCGTTCCACATCAGGAACAACAGGGAAAACCGAGCCCGCGGCATCAAGATTCATGCCAGCTTCAAAGGGGTTGGCCTCAAATCGTGTGCAGGCGCACGATCGAGCCACCAGGCACCGGCCAGCCAGAAATCGCAACCGCCTCGAGGCTGTCGTAGCGCATAAAGGCGCAAATCCGGTGGGAATATTCTCGCGGCTGGGACTGTCTCTTGGAGGGTGACCTCCAAGAGGGATGAGCATGTTGCGGAAAATCATTATCGCTCTAGTCACGTCGGCGGCAGTTGGCCTGGACGCTCTTTCGGCGCGCATAGGCGGATGGTGGCATCATCTCCGTAGACGACGCCGACGGAGCTTACTCAAGCGCAATTTGAACGATGGTACGCAAGAAAGACGCAAGAGCAGAATTGCGATCCAGTTTTTGATGCTTGCTTGCCACATAGGCGACGGCGCTGGTGGTGGTTCCCCCCGTCACGTCGGCCAAGGCGTCGATGAGCAACTCTCAATTGGCGCGGAAATTCAGGGACCGCTCCGCCCGGCCACGGCTTGGCCGGAAGCGTGATGTGGCCTCTCGCCATCCTGGCAGCGCTGGCTTTGGCCGGTTGCACTGTCGCCACTCTCAATTTGGGTGCGACCGATTACAAGGGGAAACCGCTGAGCGACGTCACGGCCAAGCTTGGGCAGCCCAATGAAGTC
>Ga0210408_10002503_pt1 | contig 17847 bp, 15 predicted proteins | sample IncBWH4MmetaG_FD_155471 | JGI IMG/M metagenome (GOLD analysis project Ga0210408, IMG submission 155471) | Forest soil microbial communities from Barre Woods Harvard Forest LTER site, Petersham, Massachusetts, United States - Inc-BW-H-4-M | ecosystem: Environmental > Terrestrial > Soil >...
CCTGAAATGGCAGGCGGCGGGCGGAAAGCGCGGCTGGGACAAGGGCGGATTCGCCGGGCTGACCACGCGCTTCGACTGCGACAAGCCGATCATCGCCGCCGTCAATGGTGTCGCGATGGGCGGTGGTTTCGAGGTCGCGCTGGCCTGCGATCTCATCATTGCCTCCGAAAATGCGACATTCGCCCTGCCCGAGCCGCGCGTCGGCCTCGCGGCACTCGCCGGCGGGCTGCATCGGCTGCCGCGGCAGATCGGGCTGAAGCGCGCGATGGGCATGATCCTCACCGCACGGCATGTCTCGGCCAAGGAGGGTTTTGAGCTCGGCTTCGTCAACGAGGTGGTGCCGGCGGGCGAAGCGCTCACTGCTGCCGAGCGCTGGGCCGAGACGATCTGCAAGAACTCGCCGATGTCGATCCGCGCCTCCAAGCAGACCATCCAGAAGGGCCTTGCGGTCTCGGTTGAACAGGCGATCGCCGAGCAACGCGAATATCCGGCCGTGAAGGCGATGGTGGCCTCGCAGGATTATATCGAGGGGCCGAAGGCGTTCTCCGAAAAGCGCCCGCCGAAATGGCTGGGACGGTGACGGTTCGTCATTCCGGGGCGTCGCGAAGCGGCGAGCCCGGAATCCATAACCACCGTCGTGAGTATGGATTCCGGGCCGGCGCCTGACGGCGCATCCCGGAATGACGAACGTAGATAGATCGGCGTTAATTACCCCTTGTTCCCTAACTCCCTCTTGTACGACGCATAGTTCGGCTGATCGACCGCGAGCTTGGCAAGCGTGGTCTGCCACAGATGCTCGGCCAATCCGGGCGTCTGCAAATCGACCTCGCCTTTGGCGATCTTGTCTGACAGCGCGCGGTTGAGCTCGATCAACGAGCCCGCCATGCCGAGCAGTCGGGTGAGCCGCGCGGCTTCCGCCGCGTCGCTAACCTGCCCCAGCTTCAGTTGCCGCGTGACGAGATCTAGCACGTTGACGGCCACGCGCAGCTTGAACGCATTGTGTCCGCTGATTTCTGGCGCGATATCGTTGCGCAGGAAATCCGCGACCGCTTTTGTCAGTTCTTCCGGTGTCGGTTCGTCCTGCATCTTATTTCCCCCGTGGGGCTAACAGTCGCAATAAATCGATCTCGGTCTCCGATGAACGCCGCCCGATCATGGCGCGCTCCATGGAATGATCGGGCGCGGCGCGAAAGCGCTGCATCATGCCGCAGCACATCACGCCCCACCGCAGCGTGCCCATCACTTCCCAGAATCTTGCGCGCTCGGGATCGACCCGCCGGCCCGCCGCTTCATATCCGGCGAACAATTCCTCGCGCGACCCAAAACCACCGACCGGCTTGTCGATTTCGCCAAAGCGCCATGAGTTGACGCAGACCCAGCCCAGATCCTCCATCGGATCGCCAAAATGCGCGAGTTCCCAATCCAGCACCGCGCGCACGCCATCGAGGCCGATGATGAGATTGCCGTGGCGGAAATCGCCATGCACCAGCGTCATCTCATGGGGTGGACCGGGGTCGTGACGCTTCAGCCAGCGCAGCGCCAGTTCGAACACCGGACGCGGCCAATTGAAACTTTGGTATTCTCGTGTGAGATCCTCGATCTCCGTGGCCGCCGTCACATGGCGAAGTTTTGGCAATTTCGATGCAGCCAAGCCATGAATGCCGGCCAGGATGCCGCCGAGCTGGCGCGCCAGCTTGGGTCGGGCCTGCGCAAATTTTTCATCGCGAAGAATCTTGCGCGCGATGGTTTCACCCTCGATTCTTTGCATGATGAAGCCGGTGCCGAGTTCATCCTCCGGTTTCAGCACATGCAGCACGCGCGGCGACGGCAGGCCGGCGTCGTGCGCGAGCTGCATCAGCGTTGCCTCGGCATCGAGGCCGGCAGCGCGGGTCGGCGCCGCGCCATAGCTGGGCGGTGCCCGGCGCAGGATCGCGCCGATATTGCCGCTTGGGTGCACGATGTCGAACGTCCATGTCTCCTGGCTGGCGCCGCCGGAAAGTCTCGCGGCGCCAGTGATGCCGGTGGCGCCTGGGCACCACGCGGCAACACAACGGAAGATCTCGGCCTCGATCATTTGCCTTTGAATTTTGCCGGACGTTTCTCGAGGAACGCGGTGACGCCCTCCTTGAAATCTTCCGCGCTTCCTGCGATCCGCTGCGACACGAATTCGAGGTTGAGCTGATCCTCAAACGAATTGTCCGGACTTTCCCAATACAGCTTCCGGATCAGCGACAGCGCGATGGTCGGCCCGCTGGCGAGATCATGTGCGAGCTTCATGGTCTCGTCGCTGAGCGCCGCATCGTCATGGACGCGATTGACGAGTCCCCATTCCAGCGCCTTCTCGGCCGGCAGCCGCTCGCCCATCAGCGACAATTCGACCGAGCGCGCTCTTCCGATCAGCCGCGGCAGCAGCCAGGTCGATCCGCAGTCCGGCACCAGGCCAATGCGGCGGAAGGCTTGCAGGAAATACGCCGATCTCGCGCATAAAACCATGTCGCCCATCAGGGCAAAGCTCATTCCGGCGCCGGCGGCCGGTCCGTTGACCGAGGTGACGAGCGGACAATGCAGATTGCGCAGCCGCCGCAGGAACGGATGGAATCCGGTTTCGAGCGCGGCACCGGCATTGCTCCGGCCGGGCTTCTGCTGGTTTCTCCCCTGCAGATTGGCGCCGGTACAGAACGCGCGCCCTGCCCCGGTCAGCACCACGCAGCGCACCTCGGCTTTTTTCTCGTCGATGGTGTCGAGCGCTTCGGCGAGGCCGCCGAGCATGTCCATGGAGACCGCGTTCATGACCTCCTGGTGGTCGAGTTTCAAGACCGCGACCGGTCCGTCGAAATCGAGCGTGACGTGCTTGAATTGCATTGTTTCCTCGTGGGGTTGCGACCCGCGCTGCTATCGCGGCGCGTCAGTTTGATCTTCTGGACGCCATATTTGATTTTCCGGGCGGGCTTGTCCATGCTTGGAAACGAACATCTGACGCGCGTCATGCAAAAAAACGGAAAACGCCCCAAAGGAAGCACCCATGAACATTTTTGACCTCACGGGCCGCGTGGCGGTCATCACCGGCGGCAATGGCGGCATCGGGCTTGGCATCGCGCAGGCGCTCGCGGCGAGCGGTTGCAACGTCTCGATCTGGGGCCGCAACGCGGAAAAAAACAAAAGCGCCGCCGCGACCATGGTCGCCGGGCCCGGCAAGGTCGACACCCGAATCTGCGACGTCACCGATCCCGCCTCGGTAAAGGAAGCGATGAAGGCCACGCTGGGCACGTTCGGCCGGGTCGACGGCTGCTTCGCCAATGCCGGCATCGGCGGCGGCGGACGCCGCGCCTTTATCGACCGCACCGAGGAAGAATGGCGAAAAATGTTTGCGACCAATCTCGACGGCGTGTTCCATGCCTTTCAGGCGGCCGCACGCCACATGACCGAGCGCGCCGCCGCCGGCGATCCGTTCGGCCGGCTGGTCGCGACCTCGAGCCTCGCCTCACTGTTCGGCACCGCCCGCAACGAGCATTATGCCGCAACCAAGGCCGCCATCAACGCGCTGGTCCGCGCGCTCGCGGTCGAACTGGCCCGCCACGGCGTCACCTCCAATGCTATCCTGCCCGGTTGGATCAGGAGCGACATGACCGCAAGAGTGCTGGCCGACGACAAATTCGTCGGCGCCGTGATGCCGCGGATTCCGGTGCGGCGGTTCGGCGACCCTTCCGACTTCGGCGGCATCGCGGTATATCTGATGAGCAAGGCGTCGTCCTACCACACCGCCGATTGCTTCGTGATCGACGGCGGCTATACGGCGTTTTGAGGTCATGAGGGTAGGCAAAAGGCGCACTTGCGCCGTGCCTACAATAGCCATTTCACGACGCAAGATCGTGGGCACCCCGAGCCCGTTACCGGGTGCGGGTTTGCGCGATCCGGTGGTTTTGCCCACCCTGCGGCACCGACAGCACCTTTAAGCGCTCAGATTGAGCGGCGCTCCGGTGACATTTCGTGAGAATAGTGCGAACACTCCACGACCCCCAAAAGAGCGCGCCTTTGCAGGACTTTCGGATCTCGCTCGCCTTTAGCGGCGCATGCAAGAATTTGCGACGCGATCTCAGCTTTTACCGATGAGGTTCGCTTCGCTTCGGGGAGTGTTGCCACCGCTTCCTCAAGGACTGCCCTCATCAATTCGATGAGTTCGGGCTGATACGCTGCGCCTGTTGCGCTCATAGTTGCTTCCTCCCGTCGTGCCCCCCTTTTTATTCGATATTAGGTCCAGATTTTTTGGGCGCGCAACTAACAAAACAAGCCGCGGCGGAAATTTTTCGGGCCTTCCGCTGCAATGCGGGAACCTACCGCGTTTTCATCCAGTCTCCGAGTGTATGCGTCCGCCGATGGCTCTTGCATCGGTGCGAAAAACGATGTCCCAAAAAATCGTCGTCACGCCGTAATTGCAATTCTCGAGGCGATGATGGGTGAGGTGCCGCAGCTTTGCCGAGTAGAGCCATGAGTTTGGCTCGATCGGCCAGCGGTGCACGGCATAGTGGACAAGGATGAAGACCAGATAGCCCGAGAGAAGTCCGGCGAAAATCGCCGACCCATCTTCCACCCCTGCGGCGCTAGTCAGCAGACATCCGATCGGCAATGCGAGCAACGGCGTGCTGAGGCTGGACCTTTCCGCGTCCGGATCGCTTGGATGGTCGTGATGAAGCTGATGAAGGCGCCGGCCCACAGCAGAATAACCATGGAAGGCAAACCGGTGCACCAGATATTCCAGCAGCGTCCAGGCCGCGGCGCCCATCAGGACGAGATGGAGGCGATGCATGCCAGCGAGTCCCAGGAAAATCGCGATCGCAAGCGGTATGGTGACGAAATCGCCGAAGTGTTTGATACGCCGAATAGCCTCGGCCGACAGGCTCGTCATAGCTGTTCGCCTCATTGGATCATCTCGCCGCCGCCAAGCGCGGCTTTGCTCCCGCTTCATGCATCTTCAGGCTGGGGATAGGAAGAGATTTGAATGAAGAAATGCTGACAGGACATCAGCTTCGGCTTTGCCAACGTTGGCCCGCGGGGCGGGTTCCAACGCCTCCGCGCCAGGCCCGGCCCGATGAGCGGAAAAGGCGCAACCCATCTCTTATGTTCGCTAGGCGACAGATGAAGCTTCGCTACCCCGACCCTGTAACAACAAAGCCGATTATCGTCAGCGTGTTAATGGTGGCCGGAACCATTCGCGTCCCGTTGCAGCAGGCGTCTTTGCGAATGTTAGAATCAAAGGACCACTAGCAAATATATGTTTCTAGTGCAGTTTTGGATTTGACATTCGCCTTACGGGCCCCGTGGCTGGGTGGGTAGCGAATATCAAATCCACTCCACTAATGTGGCTTTGGTTCAGAAGTTCTCCTGGCGAACTCGCAACAACGATGAAGAGAACTTCTGAACCACCACACTCGGACGGCTTGATCGCCATGCGCCTGGGCCGGTATTGTTCGGGTCACCCATCATGCTCACGCGCAGAGCCGACCGAGGTGAGCGAGACGGGGACGCGTCGGTTCCGCGAATTGCCAGTGCGGACGTAGTGCGAGGACATGGCAAGAATGCGGGATAGTCTTGTTTCAATTTGGTCTACCGATGATCTATCGCACGCGGAATTCACGCGTGCACGGCACCACACCTTTGCCTTCGAACCGCACTTCCATAGCACCGTCTGCCTTGCACTCATTGTGTCCGGCGCATTGAAACTCACCATCGGGCGCCGGACGGAAACCGCGGCGAAGGGCTCCTTTGTGATCATCAACGCGGGAGACGTGCATGCGGGTCATGCGGCGTCCGCAGCTCAAGGGTGGGTCATGCGGACCCTGCACGTCGCGCCAGGCAATCTTGCCGAGCAGATGCGCAACCACGGCCTCCGGGCTGAAGCAGATTTGCCGATACGAAGCGGCATCCGCAACGAGCGCGGGCTTGCCGATCTCTTTTTCGGCATCCACGCCTGCTCGCAGACCAATGACGATCGCCTGAAGCGGGACGAGTTCTTGGAGCGGCTAATTTCGGTTCTTGCTGCAGAGTTGGAACCGCCACACCTCGGAGAAACCGGGGTGCCTACCGGAAGCCGCACCGAGGCAAAGCGCATTCGCGACTACATCGAAGATCGCCTGTTCGAGCAAATTCGCCTAAGCGACCTGTCGAAACTCGTGTCAATGCCGCCTTACACCGTCGTACGCGTATTCAGGCGGACCTTCGGAATCCCTCCTCATCGCTATCACACGCAGCGGCGCGTCGACGCCGCCCAGAAGCTGATCCGCGACAGGGTGCCGCTTTCAAGCATCAGCCATCTCTGCGGGTTCGCCGACCAGGCGCATCTGACGCGCGCCTTCAGACGCACGCTTGGCTATACACCTGGCCTCTACGCTCGCTCGATCCGATAGAGCGGGATGACTTTTCTTCGAACCGTCATCCCGCTCTATCTTTTTGTTTGAGCATGATCTCCGCGCAAACGCGTTCCGCGTTTGTTAGCTAAGGGAAAACCGGCACCCACCCATCGGGTCGTGGCCCGAGGGCATGCTTTTCCGGATCATGCTGTAGCTGCAAGGACGTTCAAGACCCGATCCGGCCTTTCTGCGAGGTATTGCCGCAGAAGAGGACGGAGCGATGCCCATAACACAAGACGAGTTCGACCAGGCCTCCTGGCCGGTGTCGATGCGTTGTGTTGCCGTTGTCGATGATGCCCTCCCGATCGGCAAGGCGGCAAACGCGGCGGCGGTCATGGCGCTCACCATGGGCGCGCGGCAATCGCATCTCGTGGGCGAACCGCTGGTTGATTCCGCGGGCAATCGTCATCCGGGCCTGATCCCGATCGGCATACCTGTACTCGGCGCGCCGGCCGCAGATCTGGCTTCCCTCCGCGACCGGGCGAACCAAGCCGGTCTCGAGGTCGTCGACTTTCCGGCGCAGGGACAGCAGACGAATGACTATGCTGAATTTCGCAGAATGGTCGGCGAGACGGCTCCGGACCAGGTCCGTTACCTCGGCGTGATGATTTACGGCCAGAGGAAAAAGGTCAGCCGTATCGTCGGCAAATACGGTCTGTTGAGGGACAGAGTGGTGAACGAGGCGGCGGAGAGATGAACAGTCACCCCGCCCACACCCCGCCCGTGGGCTTCATCGGCCTTGGGGCCATGGGCGAACCGATGGCGCTAAACCTGGTGAAGGCCGGCACGCCGCTCCTGGTCTGGAATCGCTCACCCTCGAAACGCGACATCCTGGCTGAGGCCGGAGCCGCTGTCGCGAACGACCCGGCTGAAGTCTTCGCGCGATGCGAGGTCGTGATCCTCATGCTGGCTGACGGCGCGGCCATGGACGCCGTGCTCGCGCGAGGCGAGCGCGCCTTCGGCGATCGGGTTGACGCCCGCACCGTGATCAACATGGCGACCGTCGCGCCGAGCTACTCCACGGCGCTGGAGATCGATATCCGCGCCGCGGGCGGCCACTACGTCGAGGCGCCGGTCTCCGGCTCGCGCAAGCCCGCGCAGGAAGCACAGCTCGTGGCGATGCTGGCGGGGAAGAAAGAAGACGTGGCAGCGGTGCAGCCGCTACTCGCCGCGATGTGTCACCGCGCCATCGACTGTGGCGCCACCCCCAACGCGCTTCTCATGAAGCTCGCGGTAAACCTTTTCCTGATCACCATGGTGACGGGTCTCGTCGAGGCAACCCACTTCGCCGAATGCAAGGGGTTGGATCTTGCCCGGTTCATCGCCGTTCTCGATGCCGGACCGATGGCGAGCGACGTGTCGCGAGTCAAGGCGGCGAAATTGCTGGCGCAGGATTTCACCGTTCAAGGCGCGATTGCCAATGTGTTGCAAAACAATCGCTTGATCGCCGAGGCGGCGCGAGAGGCACATGTTGCCTCGCCGCTGCTCGATGTCTGCCACGCCCTCTACGCCGAAACTCTGGCGCTCGGGCTCGGCGATGCCGACATGATTGCCGTGATCCGCGCGATCGAGCAACGCACGGCGGCTGGCCTCATGCCGGCTGACAGCGTCGCCATGGATGCCGGGCTCGCGCCAAGGGATAATTGACGCAGGTGTAAGCAGCGCGTCCTTGGCGGCGCGCAAGTCGGCGGCGCAATTGCATCGCCGCGCGCACCTCAGGACGATACCGCAAGCGGGATGCGAATGTTACAATCGGACTACTCGTTATTGGGGAAACCGGTTGGACAAGGAACGCACGATGGAATACGCGCCTGACGATCTCACCCCTCGCGAGCGCTACAAAGTGCTGACGGGATTCGTCCTGCCGCGGCCGATCGCCTGGGTGACCACGGTTGGTCCGACCGGCGTCGTCAACGCGGCGCCGTTCAGCTTCTTCAACGTGTTCTGTGAGGATCCGCCGCTCTGCATGTTCGCCGTCAATTTGCGGCCCGATGGCCGCCTCAAGGACACGCTGGTCAACATCCAGCGCACCGGGGAGTTCGTGGTTAACCTCACCGACGAGCCCTTGGCGCGCGCGATGCACGAGACCAGCGGCGACTTTCCCTCTGATATCGGCGAGCCCTCCTATCTCGGCCTGAAATTGGCGCCCTCGACCAAAGTCGCGGTGCCGCGACTGGCCGACGCGCCATGGGCGATGGAATGCAAGACCTGGAAAACCATCGATGTAAATGGCGACCGCCAGCTCATCATGGGTGAGGGCATCAATTTCTACATCCGTGACGAATTGTGGGATGGCGTCTCGATGCGCGTGCACATGGAGCGCTATCACCCCGTAGGCCGCATGTTCGCCGACCGCTACTGCCGGACCGACGACAGAATGGTGTTCCCGCCGGCGCCGGTGGTATCTCCTCCGTCATGGCTGGGCTCATCCCGGCCATCCACGTCCTTGCCGCGCCAAGGAAAGTAAGGCGTGGATGCCGGGTCAAGCCCGGGCATGACGAGCTAAATTCTCACCGCGTCATTGCGAGGAGCCAACGGGTCGCGATGACGTCACTAGGCGGAAGCAGGCCGATGCGCGCGGAGGAAAGAACGGATCTGGCGCACCGCCAGGGGAATCCGCTCCTTGGGCTCCTTCCACGGGAACATGCTCACTTCGGCCCTAGGCGCGAGCATCGCGGTCTCCATGGCGACCGCATAGGGATGGGCCGGAATATCATCCGGGAGGATCAGGACCGGCGTCTGGCAATGGCGCACGAAATCGCGCGTCACGGTGAAGACGAAATCGGGGTCGGTGCGATACATCCTGGTCAGGAATTTGTCGACCGTCTCCATCGTGATGTCGGGCCGGTGTTTGATGAGCTCCGGACCCCAGCCCTTCATATTGTTATCGTAGAACAGGTCGCGCATCTCGGGGCGCGATCCGCTGGGCTGCGCCAGCACGGCTGCGACAATGCGATCGGGCGCCCGCTTCAACAGATTCCAGATGAGAGGACCGCCGATGCAAAAACCCAGCACCATGAACCTGTCGATGCCGAGATGATCCATCAGACCGAGCTGGTCATCGGTGTGGGAATCCCAGGGACGGTCGATCTCGAGCGGACCTGAGGACTGACCGGCATTGGCGTTACGCAGGTCGAACGCGATGCAGCGGTACTCGCCCCTAAACTCCTCGATCGCGTTGAACGGCGGATAGCTGCCGGTGATGCCTGCGATCGTCGAGTTCAATCCGCCGCCGGCGATCAGCAGCAACGGGAAGCCGGACCCAGCCTCCTCGAAGTGGATGCGGACGGCACCTTTTTCGAACGTACCCATGGTCAAGACGACGCCGCCATCTTTGGCGACCGCGCCGCTGCGGTCATGGCAAAGCCCTCATAACCCTTCGCGGCGATGTCGTTGCAAATCTGCCGGTACGGCCCGACGCCGCCGATATAGGGCATGAAGATCCGCGGCTTGCCCGGGATGTTGGCGCCCATGTACCAGGAATTGGCCTGCGGATAGAGCGTGGTATAGGCGACCTCGTTGACATGGGCGACCCACTTGTCCTCGGCATCCTTGTTCGCCTCCATCGCCTCAAAGCCGCGGTCGCGCATGTAGGCGATGCAATCGGCGATCCAGTCGACATGCTGCTCGATCGACACGATCATGTTCGACAGCACCGACGGGCTGCCGGGACCGGTGATGATGAAGAGGTTGGGAAAACCGGCGCTCATCAGGCCGAGATAGGTCTTGGGGCCCTCCGCCCATTTCCGGTTCAACCTCTCGCTATGGCGGCCGCTGATGTCGATCTTGGCCACCGAACCCGTCATGGCGTCGAAGCCGGTCGCGAGCACCAAGGCATCGACCTCGTAATCCTTGGCACCGGCGCGCACCGCGTTCGAAAGAATCTCCTCGATCGGATCGGACTTGAGGTCGACCAGCGTCACGTTCGGCCGATTGAAAGTCTCGAAATAATCGGTGTCGATGCAGATGCGCTTGGTCCCGATCGGATAGGTGGTGGGCTGCAGCAGCTTTGCAGTCTGCGGATCCTTGACGATCTCGGCGATCTTTTCGCGCACGAAATCAGCGGCGGTGTCGTTGGCGGCCTTGTCGAGCCCGAGATTATTATAGACCGACATGAAGGTGAGGCCGCCGCGGGCCCAGCGCGCCTCGTATCTGGCGCGGCGCTCATTGTCGCCGTCATCGAGCGCACCGCGATCGGGCAGATCGGTATAGATGCCGTTCTTCGCCTCTTCGCGCGCAAAGCGCCTGATCTCCGGATAATTTTGCCGGAATTCTTGCCGTTCCTGCTCCGTCAGCGTCTCGTTGCGGGCGGGGATAGAATAGTTCGGCGTGCGCTGAAACACTATGAGATGTTTGGCCTGTTCGGCGATCACGGGCACCGCCTGAATGCCGGATGAGCCGGTGCCGATCACGCCGACGCGCAGGCCCTTGAAATCTATCCGTTCATGCGGCCAATGGCCGGTGTGATAGACTTGGCCTTGGAATTGATCGAGACCCTTGATGTCGGGCACCCGCGCGTTCGACAGGCAGCCGGTGGCCAGCACGACAAACTTCGCGCTCACCGTCCTGCCGTCGGAAGTAGCGACCGACCAGATATTGGCGCTCTCGTCGAAGACGGCCTGTTCGACGCGGACATTGAATTGAATATCGCTGCGGAGACCAAATCGGTCGGCGACGTGGTTGGCATATCGCAAAATTTCCGGCTGCGGCGCGTAGCGCTCGCTCCAGTCCCACTCCTGTTGCAATTCGTCGGAGAACGAATAGGAATACTGCATGCTCTCGACGTCGCAGCGGGCGCCGGGATAGCGGTTCCAATACCAGGTGCCGCCGACGCCGCTGCCCTGCTCATAGACCCGCACCGATAGTCCGATCCCGCGCAGCCGGTGCAGCATGTACATGCCGGCAAAGCCGGCGCCGACCACGACGGCATCGTAAGCCTCCGCGGCCTGGCTTTTGCCGGGCATTGATGGCAAGGCGGACATCCTTCGGCGCTCCCTCGAATTGGCTGGCTTGCCATGAGCATCCCACTGCTTGCGACGAAAGCGCAAGAGACAAAAATGCGGGCTGGGGTACCCACAGCCGTCATACCCGCGAAGGCGGGGATCCAGTAATCACCGGCCCGCGAAAGATCGCTAACAGCACGGCGTACTGGGTCATCCGCTTTCGCGGATGACGACATCGGAATCTGGATGGGCATCTCGAGCTTGGCACACGCACACATGATGCGCTAGCGTCCCAAAACGTGTCGCCGTTTCAAACAAGACAACAAAACCGCCGCAGGGAGGAAGTCCATGAAATCGCCGATCTGCGACATGCTGGGAATTGAATTCCCGCTGCTCGCCTTCAGCCATTGCCGCGACGTGGTCGCAGCCGTGAGCCGCGCCGGCGGTTTCGGCGTGCTGGGGGCTACCGCGCATTCGCCCGAATCGATCGAGCGGGAACTGAAATGGATCGACGATCACGCCGACGGCAAGCCCTATGGCCTCGACGTGCTGATCCCCGAAAACATCTCGACGGCGGGCGAAAAGGACGTCACCTGGAAAAGCCTGGAAGCGCGCATCTCGCAACAGCACCGCGATTTCACCCGCAACCTCCTCCACAAATACGGCGTCGAGCTGACGACGACCAACGTCGCCGACAACCAGCCGCAGCCATTTGACGCCAAGCGCGCGCTGGAAGTGCTCGACGTATCGTTCCGCCATCCGATCCGGTTGATCGCGAATGCGCTCGGCGTGCCGCCGAAAGAGATGATCGAGATGGGCAAGAGGCACAGCGTCCCGGTCGCGGCGCTGGTCGGCGCCAAGGAACATGCGCTTCGCCAAGTGGCGGCCGGCGTCGACATCCTGGTCGTGCAGGGCACTGAAGCGGGCGGGCATTGCGGCGAGGTCTCCACGATGGTGCTGGTGCCTGAGGTCATCAAGGCGATCAAAAAGATCCGCGACGTGCCGGTGCTGGCCGCGGGCGGCATCATGACCGGCCGTCAGATGGCGGCCTGCATGGCGATGGGGGCGGCCGGAGCCTGGACCGGTTCGGTGTGGCTGGCGACCGTCGAGTCGGAGACATCGGAAATCTTCCGCGAAAAAATGATCGCGGCCTCCTCGCGCGACGCCGTCCGCTCCAAGGGCCGCACCGGAAAGCCGGCGCGGCAGTTGCGCTCGGTCTGGACCGATGCCTGGGACCGCGGACCCGACAGTCCCGGCGCGCTGCCGATGCCCTTGCAAAGCATCATCAGCCGCGACGCCTTCAATTCGATCGATCGCTCGGCCGCCGCGGGCAATGCGCGCGCGCGTGATCTCGTGAGCTATTTCGTGGGCCAAGGCGTCGGCCTGATCGACAGCGTCAAGTCCGCGGGCGCGGTGGTGCAGGAGTTCAAGGAAGATTTTGTCGAGGCGGTAGAGCACATGAACGCGCTGGTGGCGGAATGACGCACCGTCATTCCGGGATGGTGCGCTAGCACCAGACCCGGAATCTCGAGATTCTCCGATGCGCAATTGCGCATCGTAGTTCGATGCCTCGCATCGCCCCGGAATGACGGCTGAAACGAGTGATTGAAAGCGAAAACAAGAAAGATGACGAATAGCTCTACTCCAGACGACCGCATTCCCGTCATCGTCGGCGTCGGCGAGATCGTCGACCGGCCCGAGAAAATCACGGAGGGACTTGAGCCGCTCACGCTGCTGGAGCAAGCGCTCAAGCGCGCGGAAGCCGACTCTGGCGGCAAGCTCATCGGCGACATCGGCTCGCTCGACGTCGTCAACTTCCTGAGCTGGCGCTATCGCGATCCGGAAATGCAGCTTGCCCGGCGTCTCGGCATCACGCCAACACACCTCTATTACGGCCCGGTCGGCGGCGAAAGCCCGATCCGCTATCTGCATGAAGCGGCACAACGCATCGCGCGCGGCGAATGCAGCGTGGCGGCGGTCTGCGGTGCCGAGGCGCAGTCGACCGCGACCAAGGCCGAGCGCGCCGGCCTCACGCCGCCATGGACGCCGTTCGCCCATGACGTGGAAGAACCCAAGCGCGGCGCCGCGTTCCAGAAACCGCTTGCGGTAAAGCTCGGCGTATTCAGGCCGGTCACCGTCTATCCGTTCTACGAAGCTGCAACCTCGGCGCATTGGGGCCAGACCCCGCGCGAGGCGGTGGCGGAATCCGGACAACTCTGGTCGACCTATTCGGCCGTCGCGTCACAAAATCCGAATGCATGGCTGAAGCGGCGCTTCTCACCGAATGAAATCACCACGCCGACGGCGGACAACCGCCTGATCGCCTGGCCCTATACAAAACTGATGGTCGCCAACCCGACGGTGAACATGGGCGGCGCGGTGCTCTTGACCAGCCTTGCGAAAGCGAAGGCCGCCGGGATCGCGGAGGATCGCCTCGTTCACATCTGGGGCGGCGCATCGGCGGAAGAGCCGCGCGATTATCTCTTGCGCGACCAGTTTTACGAGAGCCATCCGCAAAACGCCGTGCTCCAGGCGGTGATGGATCTCGTCGGCGGCGACGGCAGGAAATTTGACGCGATCGAGCTTTATAGCTGTTTTCCCTGCGTGCCGAAGATGGCGCGGCGGACGCTTGGTCTCGGTGCCGACGTGCAGCCGACGGTGACGGGTGGGTTGACCTTCTTCGGGGCGCCGCTCAACACCTATATGACGCATGCGGCGTGCGCGATGGTGCCCAAGCTGCGCAACGGCGCAAGACTCGGCCTACTCTACGGCCAGGGCGGGTTTGTGACAAAACATCACGCGCTGGTGCTGTCCCGGCAGGTGCCTCAAGAAGCGCTCGCGCAGGACGCCAGCGTGCAGGCCGAGGCCGACCGCAACAAGCGCGCGGTGCCTGACTTCGTCACGGAAGCCAAGGGCAGGGGCGCGGTCGAGAGTTTTACGATGCTTTATGGCCGCAACGGCGACATCGAGCATGGCGTGGTGATGCTGCGCACGGCGGAAGGTGCCCGCACACTGGCGCGCGTGCCGCCGCGTGATGGGGCGACGCTTGCGCATCTGTTGAACATGGACCGCACGCCGGTCGGCTCGTCAGGCGATATCGTCACGGCTGACGATGGAGTGCTGGAATGGCGGGTGGGGTGACTCGTGTCCCGGGCGCGGTGCAGCGTCCTTCACGCTGCGCCGCAGAACCGGGACCCATTCGCGATGACGTTGCGTGGGCCCCCGGCTCAGCAGCGCATCGCTTACGCGCTGCACTGCGTCCGGGGCACGAGAGCGACTCGCCCCTACCCCTTCACGTCAGGCCGTTCCGACACCTTCGCGGGCTTGCCCTTGGCGCCGGCGATGCGGACCTGATCGCCGTCGGCGAGCCCATCCGGCGGCGCGACGATGATGCGATCCTCCGCCGAGAGGCCCGAGGCGAGCTCGATTTCGCGGCCGAGATCGCGCGCAATCGTCACCGTCTTGAACAGCACCTTGTCGTCCGCGCCCACCGTCGCAACCCGCAGGCCGCTCTGGTTGAAGATCAGCGCGCTTGCGGGAATATGCAGCGGCACGCCCTCGCGCTGCAGGCTCAGCCGCACATTGGCGTAGCCGCCCGGCATCAATTCGCCGCCGGAATTATCGAGCCCGAGCTGCATCCGCGTGGTGCCGGAAGCGACGTCGACGGATTGCGAGGAGGCTTCCACCGTCGCCGAAAACGTCCGGTTCGGATATTCCGGCATATTGATCACGGCCTTGGCGCCGATCCTGATCGACGGCACGTAAGTCTGCGGCACGTTGACATAGACGCGCAGCTTGCTGATATCGGAGATCACGAACATCGCAGGCCCCGAACCGCCGCCGGCATTGATCAGCGCGCCGACGTCGGTGTCGCGCGCGGTGACCACGCCGTCGAACGGCACGGTGATTTTCTTGTAGGCCGCCAGCGCCTCCAGCCGCTCGACATTGGCCTGGCCGGAATTCACCGCCGCCTTCTTATTGGAGAGATCAGCGGTGCGCTCGTCGATTTCCTGCATCGACACGAAATTCGATGCGATCAGCGTCTTTCGGCGGTTCAGGGTTGCTTCCGACAGCCTCGCGCTGGCCTCCTGGCTTGCGAGATCGGCGCGCGCCTGCAAAAGCTGCTGGTCGAGGTCGGGTGCCTCGATTTCGGCGATCACCTGGCCTGCCTTGACCCGCGCCCCGATGTCGGCGCTCCAGCTTTTCAGGTAACCAGAGACGCGCGCGAAGATCGGCGCGCGATAATAGGCCTCGAGCCTGCCCGGCAGATCGAGCGTGGGGCTGAGCGCCCTGGCGTCGGGCAGCACCACCGCGACCGTCGGGATGGCCTGGTCGTCGGTCCATTCCCGCAGCTTCGCACTGGCATCCTCGCGTGCGCGGATGCCGGTCACCACCACGACCAGGGCAACGACGCCCGCTGCCAGACCAAAAAAGCCCACTTTCCGGCGAGAGACCGGCGAGCTTTGTTCAGTGGGCATTCGATGTCTCCGATGGGGCGGCGACCTTGGCGCCCCTTCTCTTGTGTACCATACTAAAAACCACCGGAACAAACATCAGCGTCGCCGTCGTTGCAAAGATCAAGCCACCTACCACGGCCCGGCCGAGCGGCGCGTTTTGCTCGCCGCCCTCGCCAAAGCCGAGCGCCATCGGCGTCATGCCGATGATCATGGCGAGCGCCGTCATCAGCACCGGGCGGAAGCGGACATATCCGGCCTCGATGGCCGCGGCGACGGGGTCGCCGAGTTCCTGATAGCGCTCCTTGGCAAAGCTGATCACCAGCACGCTGTTGGCGGTGGCAACGCCCATGCACATGATCGCGCCGGTCAGCGCCGGCACGGAAAGCGTCGTTTGCGTCGTGAACAGCATCCAGATGATGCCCGCAAGCGCCGCCGGCAGCGCGGTGATGATCACGAACGGATCGGACCAGGACTGGAAGTTGACCACGATCAGGAGATAGATCAGCACGACCGCGGCGAGTAGTCCAAACAAGAGACCGGAGAACGCGCTGTTCATGGTCTCCACCTGACCGAGCAGGACCACCCTTGAGCCTTTCGGCACCCCCTTGGCGGTGTCCGCGATCGCGGCCTTGACGTCGGCGGCCACTGCCCCGAGGTCACGCCCGTGCGGCGTCGCAAATATCTGCACCATCGGCTGGATGTCGTATTGGGAGACCACCGCGCTCGAGATCGACCGCGAAATGCTGGCGATGCCACCCAGGATCGGCGGGTTCGCGGTGGTGCCTGCGGTGATCGGTAGCGTCTCCAGCGCGCTCAAGGAATCGATCTGGAACTGCGGCGTCTGCATGACGATCGAATACGAGACGCCGTTGTCCGGATTGAGATAGTAGGTCGGCGCCACCTGCCCGCTGCCGGCCAGGTTCACGGTCAGGCTGTTGGTTACATCGCGCTCGGTCAGGCCAACATATTGCGCGCGGGTGCGGTCGACATCGATGTTGAAGGTCGGATTGTTGGGCGATTGCTGGATCCGCGCATCCGCAATGCCGGGAATGCGGCGAAGCCGGTTGAGCAGGTCATTGGCATAGACGAAATTCGCCGCCACGTTGGCCCCGCGAATCTGCAGGTCGATCGGCGCCGGCGCGCCGAAATTCAGGATCTGGCTGACGATGTCCGCCGGCAGGAACGCAAATGAGAGCCCGGGAAAGGCGCGCGGCAACTGTTCGCGCAGGGCCTGGACGTATTCGGCGGTCGGCCGGTGGCCGTCCTTCAGCTTGATCTGGATATCGCCGTCCTGCGGACCGATCACGCCGGTGTTGTTGTAGGTCATGTTGATGCCGGAAATCGGCATGCCGATATTGTCGGCGAGGGTGTCGATTTCACCGGGGATGATCTTGCGGATGGTCTTCTGCACCTCGGCGAACTGGTTGGCGGTTTCCTCGACGCGGGTGCCGATCTGAGTGCGGACATGCATCAGGATCGATCCGGTGTCGACCGCCGGAAAGAAATTCCGGCCGATGAACGGCACCAGCAGGAACGAGACACCGACAAGGCCCAAAAATCCGAGCGTAAAGAGCGCGCGTCCCCTGATCGCCATGGCAAGCAGCTCGCGATAGGCGTTGCGCACGCGTTCGAAACCCGCCTCGAAGCGGTGTTGAAACTTAACCAGCGGGTTACGCGACGGCGGAGCATCGTCACGGTGTTCATGCGGTTGCAGCATATATTTCGCCATCGTCGGCACCAGCGTGCGCGACAGAATGAACGACCAGAGCATCGCGAACATCACGGCTTCCGCCAACGGTACGAACAGAAAGCGCGCGACGCCGGAAAGGAAGAACATCGGCACGAACACGATGCAGATGCAGAGCAGGGAGACGAACGCCGGCACCACGATCTGGTTGGCGCCGTCCATGATCGCCAGCTCGACCGGCTTGCCCTGCTCCAGATGGTAGTTGATGTTCTCGATCGTCACCGTCGCTTCGTCGACGAGGATGCCGACCGCGAGCGCGAGCCCGCCGAGCGTCATGATGTTGAGGGTCTCGCCGA
>Ga0210408_10002505_pt1 | contig 17837 bp, 11 predicted proteins | sample IncBWH4MmetaG_FD_155471 | JGI IMG/M metagenome (GOLD analysis project Ga0210408, IMG submission 155471) | Forest soil microbial communities from Barre Woods Harvard Forest LTER site, Petersham, Massachusetts, United States - Inc-BW-H-4-M | ecosystem: Environmental > Terrestrial > Soil >...
CGAGAAAAAAATCAATGTCATCAAGGAGGTTCGTGCTATCACCAGCCTTGGTCTCAAGGAAGCCAAGGATCTCGTCGAGGCGGCGCCTAAGCCGGTCAAGGAAGGTGTCAACAAGGAAGAGGCGGCAAAGATCAAAAAACAGCTTGAAGATGCCGGGGCGACTGTCGAAATAAAGTAGGTCTGGCACGATATTTTCCACATCGGGCGGGTGGTCGACTGCCGTCGGCCGCCGCGCCCCAAGCCTCCGACCCGGGGCGCGAGCCATCGCGCACGCCGGGCTTCGGCGTCTTTGACGAAGAGGCCCAGTTGGCTCGAAAGTTGCGCTGACATACACACGAAAGTTGCGCTGCCGTACCGGCGTGACATCGCCGTTGCCGAAAATCGCTCGGCGGCAAGATCGGGGCCGCGCAAAGGGCCCACAGCTAGGAGTGTTCATGGCTAGATCGTTTTCGGAAAAAAGACGGATCCGCAAGAGCTTCGGGCGCGTTTCCGAGGTCGCTCCGATGCCGAACCTGATCGAGGTCCAAAAGAGCTCATACGATCATTTCTTGCAGATGGGGGTGGCGCCCGAGCAGCGTGCCAATGTTGGGCTGCAGGAGGTATTCAGGTCGGTTTTCCCGATCCGCGACTTCTCTGAGCGCGCTCAGCTCGAGTTCGTGCGCTACGAGCTCGAAGCTCCGAAATACGAGGTCGACGAGTGCCAGCAGCGCGGCATCACTTTCGCCGCGCCGCTAAAGGTCACGCTCCGCCTCGTAGTCTGGGATGTCGACGAGGACACCGGAGCGCGCTCGATCCGCGACATCAAGGAGCAGGACGTCTATATGGGCGACCTGCCGCTGATGACGAAGAACGGCACCTTCATCATCAACGGTACCGAGCGTGTCATCGTCTCCCAGATGCACCGAAGCCCGGGCGTTTTTTTCGACCACGACAAGGGTAAGACGCACTCCTCCGGCAAGTACCTGTTCGCCGCTCGAGTAATCCCGTATCGCGGCTCCTGGCTCGATTTCGAGTTCGACGCCAAGGACCATGTCTATGTACGCATCGATCGGCGCCGCAAGCTTCCGGCAACGACCTTGCTGCTCGCACTCGACGATGCCGCGACCGAGGCGTTGCGGGCGCGCCGCCGCGCCGAGGGCGGTACGTTGCAGCCCGGCGAGGCAATCGGGATGTCCAAGGAGGAGATCCTGTCGTTTTTTTACGGCGCCGTGATTCTGCGGCGCGGTCCGCAGGGATGGATGACGCTGTTCGATCCCGATCAATTCAAAGGCAAGCTGACGAGCGATCTGCGCGACGCCCGCACCGGCGAGACCGTTCTCGCCGAGGGTGAGAGGATGACGCCGCGGATCGCGCGCCGGCTGCGCGAAGCGGGGCTCGCCGACATTCTGGTCGGCGAGGACCAGTTGCTCGGCCGCTATTTCGCGTCGGACCTGATCAATGAAGAGACCGGTGAGGTTCATTTCGAGGCCGGCGACGAGATTACCGCTGCCGCACTGGCCCAGCTGAGCGAGCTCGGCGTCGACGAGGTGCCGATCCTCGACGTCGACCACGTTACCGTCGGCCCCTACGTCCGCAACACCCTCGTCCTGGACAAAAACGCGACGCGGGAAGACGCGCTGATCGACATTTATCGCGTTATGCGCCCCGGCGAGCCGCCAACCTTGGAAACGGCGGAAACGCTGTTCAACGGCCTCTTCTTCGACCCCGAGCGCTACGATCTGTCGGCGGTCGGCCGGGTCAAAATGAACTCGCGGCTGGTGCTCGATACCGAGGATACCGTGCGCATTTTGCGCAAGGCCGACATCCTGGCGATTGTCAAGGTTCTGGTCGAGCTCAAGGACGGCCGGGGTGAGATCGACGACATCGATCATCTTGGCAACCGCCGGGTTCGCTCGGTCGGCGAGCTGATGGAAAACCAGTACCGTGTCGGCCTGTTACGGATGGAACGAGCGATCCGCGAGCGGATGAGTTCGGTCGAGATCGATACGGTCATGCCGCACGATCTGATCAACGCCAAGCCCGCGGCTGCGGCGGTGCGCGAATTCTTCGGCTCCTCGCAGCTGTCGCAATTCATGGACCAGACAAACCCCCTCTCGGAGATCACGCATAAGCGCCGCCTGTCGGCGCTGGGCCCCGGCGGGCTCACCCGCGAGCGCGCCGGTTTCGAGGTGCGCGACGTGCACCCGACCCATTACGGCCGGATCTGCCCGATCGAGACGCCGGAAGGCCCGAACATCGGTCTGATCAACAGCCTGGCGACCTATGCGCGGGTCAACCAGTACGGCTTCATCGAAAGCCCGTATCGCAAGGTGGTCGGCGGCCGGGTGACCGACGAGGTCGTCTACCTCTCGGCGATGGACGAGGGTCGCTATGCCATTGCCCAGGCCAATGTCGAGACCGATACGGAAGGACGGATCACCGCCGATCTGACGAATTGCCGTAAGGGCGGGGATTTCGTCATGCAACGTCCGGAGGACATCGACCTGATCGACGTCTCGCCGAAACAGCTGGTTTCGGTGGCGGCGGCGCTGATCCCATTCCTCGAAAACGACGATGCCAACCGCGCCCTGATGGGCTCGAACATGCAGCGACAGGCAGTGCCGCTGATCCGCGCCGAAGCGCCGCTCGTCGGCACCGGTATGGAGGAGACCGTCGCCCGCGATTCCGGTGTCACGATCATCGTTCGCCGGTCGGGTATCATCGATCAAGTAGACGCGACCCGCATCGTCATCCGCGCGACCGAAGAGACCTCGACCGCGGCCTCGGGCGTCGATATCTACAACCTGCTCAAATTCCAGCGCTCAAACCAGAATACCTGCATCACCCAGCGGCCGCTCGTCAAAGTCGGCGACCAGGTCATGGCAGGCGACATTATCGCGGACGGCCCGTCGACCCAGCTCGGCGAGCTCGCTCTCGGCCGTAACGTGCTGTGCGCTTTCATGCCATGGAACGGCTACAACTTTGAGGATTCGATCCTGATCTCGGAGAGGATCGTCTCCGACGACGTCTTCACCTCGATCCATATCGAGGAATTCGAGGTCATGGCGCGCGACACCAAGCTCGGTCAGGAGGAGATCACTCGCGACATTCCGAATGTCGGCGAGGAGGCGCTCAAGAACCTGGACGAGGCCGGGATCGTCTATATCGGCGCCGAGGTGAAACCAGGCGACATTCTCGTCGGCAAGGTTACCCCCAAGGGCGAGTCGCCGATGACGCCGGAGGAGAAGCTCCTGCGCGCGATCTTCGGCGAGAAGGCCTCCGACGTACGCGACACCTCGCTGCGTCTGCCGCCCGGGGTCTCCGGCACGATCGTCGAAGTCCGCGTCTTCTCGCGGCGCGGCGTCGACAAGGACGAGCGTGCGCTGGCGATCGAGCGCGCCGAGATCGAACGGCTCGCCAAGGATCGCGATGACGAGCGCACAATCCTCGAACGCAGCTTCGCTGCCCGGCTGAGGGAGCTCATGCTCGGCGAAATTGCGGTCGGCGGCCCCCGGGGCATGAAGTCGGGGACCGAGATCACCGAGGCCGTGCTAGCCGAGTACACGTCGGCACTATGGAAGCAGATCTCGATCCGCGACGACGCGAAGATGGCCGATATCGAGGGCTTGAAGAAGCAGATGGAGGATGCAGTCGCCGGCCTCACCTCGCGCTTTGAAAGCAAGGTCGAAAAGTTGCAGCGCGGCGACGAACTGCCGCCCGGTGTGATGAAGATGGTGAAAGTCTTTGTCGCCGTGAAGCGCAAGCTGCAGCCCGGGGACAAGATGGCGGGCCGCCACGGCAACAAGGGCGTGATCTCGCGCATCGTCCCGTGCGAGGACATGCCCTATCTCGACGACGGGACCCCGATCGACATCGTGCTGAACCCACTCGGCGTGCCGAGCCGGATGAATGTCGGCCAGATCCTCGAGACCCATCTCGGGTGGGCGGCGGCCGGGCTTGGCCGGCGCATCGGCGAAGTGCTGGCCAATGTCCGGCGCGGCGTCGCCGACGGGGAGCTGCGAGGCCTCCTCGGCGAGATGTATCGGGGCGAGGAGAAGGCCGAGATCGAAGCCCTGGCTGCCGACGACTTGGTGAATCTCGCCAGCAACCTCACCGACGGCGTTCCAATGGCGAGCCCGGTCTTCGACGGTGCCCGCGAGGAGGACATTGTCGAGATGCTCGAGCGGGCCGGCCTCTCCTCTTCGGGCCAGGTGACCCTGGTCGACGGCCGCACCGGAGAGTCCTTCGATCGACCGGTGACTGTGGGGTACATTTACATGATGAAGTTGCACCACCTCGTCGACGACAAGATCCACGCGCGCTCGATTGGGCCTTACAGCCTGGTCACCCAGCAGCCGCTCGGCGGAAAGGCCCAGTTCGGCGGCCAGCGTTTCGGCGAGATGGAGGTGTGGGCGCTGGAGGCCTACGGCGCGGCCTACACGCTGCAGGAGATGTTGACGGTCAAGTCGGACGACGTGTCCGGCCGGACCAAGGTCTACGAGGCGATCGTCCGGGGTGACGATAATTTCGAGGCCGGCATCCCCGAATCCTTCAACGTGTTGGTCAAGGAACTGCGTTCGCTCGGTCTCAATGTCGAGCTGGAGCAGCGCAATTACTGACCGCACGTCGTCCAGACAATCCGGTGACAGTTTTCTTTTCGGTCACCCCGCGCTCCCGAGGCCGGCGACGGCCAGCCGTTCGAGGGGCGTGGGGCTGGGGTTGCGAGTGCGGCGTCTGCAGCCCCGGATGTCCGCTGTTGCGGGCATGACGACAGACCGCGAGAGGGGTCGTTGATGAACGAGTTGATGAACATCTTTGGGCAGGTCAGCGGGCCGCAAAGCTTCGATCAGATCCGCATTTCGATCGCTAGCCCTGAGCGGATCCACTCCTGGTCCTACGGCGAGATCAAGAAACCGGAGACGATCAATTACCGGACGTTCAAGCCCGAACGCGACGGCCTGTTTTGCGCCCGGATCTTCGGGCCGATCAAAGATTACGAGTGCCTGTGCGGCAAGTACAAGCGCATGAAGTACCGCGGCATCATCTGCGAGAAGTGCGGCGTCGAAGTGACCCTCTCCAAGGTTCGGCGCGACCGTATGGGTCATATCGAGCTGGCCTCGCCGGTCGCCCACATCTGGTTTCTCAAGTCCCTGCCGAGCCGTATCGGACTGTTGCTCGACATGACGCTGAAGGATCTCGAGCGAATCCTCTATTTCGAGAACTACGTTGTTATCGAGCCGGGGCTCACGCCGCTGAAGCAGCATCAGCTGCTCTCTGAAGAGGATTACCTGAAGGCGCAGGACGATTACGGCGACGACCAGTTCACCGCGTCGATCGGGGCCGAGGCGATGCGCACGATGCTGTCCGCCATAGATCTCGACGAAGAGAAGGTGAGGCTGCGCGATGAGCTGCGGGAGACCGGCTCGGAGGCGCGGCGCAAGAAGCTCGTCAAGCGGTTGAAGCTCGTCGAGGCATTCATCGAGTCGAACAGCCGGCCGGAGTGGATGATCCTCGAAGTCGTCCCGGTAATTCCGCCGGAGCTGCGGCCGCTGGTGCCGCTCGACGGTGGCCGCTTTGCGACCTCCGACCTCAATGACCTCTACCGCCGCGTTATCAACCGCAATAATCGGCTGAAGCGGCTGATCGAGCTGCGGGCACCCGATATCATTGTGCGCAACGAGAAGCGCATGCTGCAGGAAGCCGTCGACGCCCTCTTCGACAACGGCCGGCGCGGACGGATCATCACCGGCGCCAACAAGCGGCCGCTGAAGTCGCTGTCCGACATGCTGAAGGGCAAGCAAGGCCGGTTCCGGCAAAACCTGCTCGGCAAGCGCGTCGACTATTCGGGCCGCTCCGTCATCGTCGTCGGCCCCGAGCTCAAATTGCATCAGTGCGGGCTGCCGAAGAAGATGGCGCTCGAACTGTTCAAGCCGTTCATCTACTCGAAGCTTGAGCTATACGGCCTCGCCAGTACGATCAAGGCCGCCAAGCGCATGGTCGAGAAGGAGCGGCCGGAGGTCTGGGACATCCTCGAGGAAGTAATCCGCGAGCATCCCGTGCTGCTGAACCGAGCACCGACGCTTCATCGTCTCGGAATTCAGGCCTTCGAACCGGTGCTGATCGAAGGCAAGGCGATCCAGCTGCATCCGCTCGTCTGCACGGCCTTCAATGCGGATTTCGACGGCGACCAGATGGCCGTCCACGTACCGCTGTCACTCGAGGCCCAGCTCGAAGCGCGCGTGCTGATGATGTCGACCAACAACATCCTCAGCCCAGCCAACGGTAAGCCAATCATCGTGCCGTCGCAGGACATCGTGCTGGGCCTCTATCACATCACGATGGAGCGCGAGGAACTGCCAGGGATGATCCTCAAGATCAACGATGTCGTTCCGTCAAGCTCCAATTACGATCCGACGAGAGAAGAGGCGCGAATTAAACGGGAACAGGAAGTCGTCAAAGGGCTTGAGCAGGCTCTTGCTTCACCGACGATCATCGCCTACGCGCGAGGCGAAAAGCCTTCGCAGGCGGCCAGGCAGGAGATAAAGCGTCTCGTCAACAAGATTTCCGACGGAAGCGTCACGCTACACCGAATCGTGCCGATCCCGCCGCCGCCCGAGCCGGGACAAATTATCCGGAAGGAAGCAGAGAAGGCCGTGGACGAGTTCGTCGCGGCCCTACAACGGGGGGATCTGCGCGCCTTCAGCCTGGAAGATTCGGGCGGGCCGTATGCTTGGAAGAGCATCAATGAGCTCCGCGATGCGGTCGCCACCGGGCGGGCAGTCGTCTACCCGACGCCGTCGTTTAACACGGTCGGCGAGATCGTGCAGGCTCTAGAGGCAAAGTCCATCTCGCTGCACGCCCCGATCAAAGCGCGCTACGGGGAAAGCAACGGCAAGGCTTTGCCGCGGCCCACGACGACGCCCGGCCGCATGCTGCTGTCCGAGATCCTCCCACCCAACCCGGCGATTCCCTTTGAGCTGATCAACACCCTTCTGACCAAGAAGGAGATCAGCAACGTCATCGATCAGGTCTACCGCCACTGTGGCCCGAAGGAGACCGTGATCTTCTGCGACCATCTGATGTCGCTCGGTTTCCAACAGGCGTGCAAGGCCGGCATCTCGTTCGGCAAGGACGATCTGATCATCCCGGAGGAGAAGCGCCGCCTCGTCGGCGAGGCGCAGGACCAAGTGAAGCAGTATGAGCAGCAGTATCAGGACGGTCTGATCACCCAGGGCGAGAAATACAACAAAGTCGTTGACGTATGGTCGCGTTGCACGGACCGCGTCGCGGACGAGATGCTGAAGAAGATCCGGGAGCCGCAGCCCGGCGACCCGGTCAACGCGGTCTGGATGATGTCGGATTCTGGTGCGCGCGGTTCGGCGGCCCAGATCAAGCAGTTGGCAGGCATGCGCGGACTGATGGCGAAGCCCTCGGGCGAGATCATCGAAACGCCGATCATCTCGAACTTCAAGGAAGGGCTCACCGTGCTCGAATACTTCAATTCGACCCACGGTGCGCGCAAGGGCCTCGCCGACACCGCGCTCAAGACGGCGAATTCGGGCTATCTGACCCGCCGTCTCGTCGATGTTGCGCAGGATGCGATCATCACTGAGGAGGATTGCGGCACCACCCGCGGGTTGATGACGCGCGCCGTTATCGACGGTGGCGAGGTCATCGCTCCGCTCGCCGACCGCATTCTCGGCCGCACGGCAGCCGTCGATATCCTCGATCCGCTAAACGGCGAGGTCGTCCTGCCGGCCGGGGGGCTGATCGATGAGGACGCCGTCGACCTGATCGAGCGGGCGGGGATCGAAGCGGTATCGATCCGCTCGGTACTGACCTGCGAAGCCCGCATCGGTGTTTGCGGCAAATGCTATGGCCGCGACCTCGCCCGCGGAACGGTTGTCAATATGGGCGAGGCGGTCGGTGTCATTGCGGCGCAGTCGATCGGTGAACCGGGCACACAGCTGACCATGCGCACCTTCCATATCGGTGGCGCGGCGCAGCGCGGCGCAGAGCAATCTTCTGTCGAAGCCGCCTCCGACGCGACGATCGAGGTCAAAAATCGGAACGTTGTTTTGAACTCGTCCGGAGTACCGGTGGTAATGGGCCGGAACTGCGAAATCGTGCTGCTCGACGAAGCCGGGCGGGAGAAGGCACGGCACCGTGTTCCCTATGGCGCAAGGCTGCTGGCCGACGATGGCGCCCAGGTCAAGCGGGGCGACCGGCTGGTCGAGTGGGATCCCTATACGATCCCGATTATCACCGAGAAGGATGGGATCGCCCATTACGTCGACCTGATCGAGGGCCTGTCGGTCCGTGAGACCATCGACGAGGCGACCGGGATATCCTCGAAAGTAGTGGTCGACTGGAAGCAGCAGCCGCGGGGCGGCGATCTGCGCCCGCGGATCACGCTGCGCGACGAGGACGGCGAGGTGCTGACGCTCGCCAACGGGCTTGAAGCGCGCTACTTCATGTCGGTGGACGCAATCCTCTCGGTCGATAACGGGGCGCATGTCAAGGCCGGGGACGTCCTGGCCCGGATTCCGCGCGAATCCTCCAAGACCCGGGACATCACCGGCGGTCTGCCGCGCGTTGCCGAGTTGTTCGAGGCGCGCAAGCCAAAGGATTTCGCAATCATCAGCGAGAGCCAGGGCCGTGTCGAATTCGGCAAGGATTACAAGGCCAAGCGGCGCATCGTCGTAGCTTCGACCGAGGAGGAAAAGGAGGCGGTCGAGTATCTGATCCCCAAGGGGAAGCACATCAGCGTCCAGGAGGGGGATTACGTCCAGAAGGGCGATCTCCTGATGGACGGCAACCGGGTTCCGCACGATATCCTGCGGATCCTCGGCGTCGAGGAGCTGGCGAACTATCTGATCAACGAGATCCAGGAGGTTTACCGGTTGCAGGGCGTGCGAATCAACGACAAGCACATTGAAGTGATCGTGCGGCAGATGCTGCAAAAGGTCGAGATCGAGGATCCGGGCGACACGACCTTCCTTGCCGGCGAGCAGGTGGACCGTACCGAGTTTGATCACGAAAATGCCAGGGCCGAAAGCGAGGGGTTGCGCGTTGCCGTCGCCCATCCGGTATTGCAGGGCATCACCAAGGCGAGCCTGCAAACCAATTCGTTCATCTCGGCGGCGTCGTTCCAGGAGACGACGCGCGTACTGACCGAGGCCGCAGTGTCCGGCAGGATCGACACGCTGACCGGGCTGAAGGAAAATGTGATCGTCGGTCGCCTGATCCCGGCCGGCACCGGTAGCGTCATCGCCCGGCTGCGCGAGGTCGCTGCGGAGCGGGACCGCGAGCTGGCGGCTATTGCGGCCAGCGAGGAAGAACCGGTGCCGCTCGTCGGAGCCGACAAGCGCACCGCCTGAGGAGATCGAATTGCTGGGGCGGCCGGTTCGCCCGCCCCAGCGGCCAGGAGTGTCGTTTAGCCAGAGCCAGTCATCTCCCGGATGCAGCGCAGAAAGCTGTCACTCACCCGGCTGCTGCCGGAGAGGCTGGCGCGCCAGTCAGATACATCGGCGTCCGGAAAGCGCAGGACGAGTTCGTCGCCGCCGCGGAACTCGTCCAGAAAGCGGTCGAGCTGATTGCGATCGATCTCGAACCAGAGCCCTGCGTCACCATCGGAAAAGTGCATCCCCGTGCCGACGGAACGCCACGGCGAGGCGTCGTCGACCTGCATCGTCACGCCGGTCTTGACGCCGTTCTTGACCCGCCAATCGCGCGCGCCGAGCTGCACGGTCAGTGTGTTGTCGCCGTTGAAGTAATCGAGACTGAAATATTTGCCGGTGCCACTCGTAGAAACACCGCATTTCTGCCGGCCGTCATCGCATTGTCCGCCGAAGGCCCGCCAGGCGCCCGAACGGTCGAATACAGTGGTTTGGCACTCGGCATAGGCTGATGCGCCGACAGTCCAGACCAGGGCAAAGGCGGTCACCAGGGAAAATCTCTCGCTCATCTTTCCTCTCTCCCGCACTCCGAGGCTCCGGGGCGAAGCGCTGACCAATGAGGATTTTGCGAAACGTCGTAGGTTGCGACGGCCCAACGCAAAACATGAAGTCACGAGCCTTCAATGTCAACGGCAGGTAGAGGCGAGGGCTACCCGGCACATCCCCGCCATGACCCCGCGACCTCTGCGACAACCCATCGGAGATTCGTCGTGCCGGAACGTCGAGACCCGTGCACTCGGAAGGTTGCCTGCAGCGTCCTTGTATCAAGGGGCTTGACCCTCCTCGACCCCTCAACAATATTAGGCATTCCTTGGGCTGGCCGTAGGAAGCCACCTAGACGCAGCCCGTTCCGCTGTGTGGCTCGGCGTTCCTGCGAGGGGGCGCGCTCAAACTAGGGTAGGGTGCTCGACCGCTCCGGTGCGAGAATGGCGCCGGGCGGCGGTTTCGTTTGACGAGGTTGTGACGATGCCGACGATAAACCAGCTGATCCGCAATCCGCGGAAAGGGCAGGTGGCGCGCAATAAAGTTCCGGCTATGGAGGCGTGCCCGCAAAAGCGCGGTGTGTGCACGCGCGTCTATACGACCACGCCGAAAAAGCCGAACTCCGCTCTGCGGAAGGTCGCTCGCGTCCGCCTGACCAACGGCTACGAGGTTACCAGTTACATTCCAGGCGAGGGTCACAACCTGCAAGAGCACTCGGTGGTGTTGATTCGCGGCGGTCGGGTCAAGGATCTTCCGGGCGTGCGTTATCACATCATCCGCGGCACCCTCGATACTCAGGGCGTCAAAGATCGCCGTCAGCGCCGTTCGAAATACGGCGCCAAGCGGCCAAAGTAGGGAAACACCATGTCGCGTCGTCGCGCCGCGGTCAAACGCGAGGTCTTGCCGGATCCTAAATTTGGTGACGCCGTCCTCACCAAGTTCATGAACTGCCTAATGTATGAAGGCAAAAAATCGGTCGCCGAGCGGATAGTCTACGGCGCCTTGGACCGCATTTCCAAGCGCGGCGGCCAGGACCCGCTGCGCGTGTTCCACGACGCGCTTGGCAACGTGCGGCCTGCGGTCGAGGTGCGGTCTCGCCGGGTCGGCGGCGCCACTTATCAGGTTCCGGTTGAGGTTCGCGCCGACCGCAGCCAGGCATTGGCCATCCGCTGGTTGATATCGAGTTCGCGCGGCCGTTCCGAGAACACCATGGAGGAAAGGCTCTCGAACGAACTCCTCGATGCCGCAAATAATCGCGGGGTTGCCGTTAAGCGACGGGAGGACACGCACCGAATGGCCGATGCGAACAAGGCCTTCTCGCATTATCGCTGGTAGGTCCCGCCCACGACGTTCGGTTCAGGATTTCCCTTCTGGGCGCGGCCCGCGGGCGCGCCGCCGGAGCTTTTTTGCATGACACGCACGACACCCCTGGAGCGCTACCGAAATATCGGCATCATGGCTCATATCGATGCCGGCAAGACGACGACGACCGAGCGGATCCTTTATTATACCGGGCGCTCCTACAAGATCGGCGAGGTCCACGAAGGCACTGCCACAATGGATTGGATGGCGCAGGAGCAGGAGCGGGGAATCACGATCACCTCCGCGGCGACGACCTGCTTTTGGCGAGACCATCGGATCAATATCATCGACACGCCCGGCCATGTGGATTTTACGATCGAGGTCGAGCGCAGCCTGCGGGTCCTCGACGGTGCGGTTGCGGTCTTCGATTCGGTCGCCGGCGTCGAGCCTCAATCGGAGACGGTATGGCGCCAGGCTGACAAGTACGGCGTGCCGCGGATCTGCTTTGTCAACAAGATGGACCGCGTCGGTGCCGATTACCCTCGCTGCATAGCGATGATTGCCGATCGCCTCGGCGCCCGGCCGCTGGTGTTGCAATTGCCGATGGGGGTGGAAAGCGATTTTATCGGTGTGATCGACCTGGTCGACGGCCGGGCGATCGAGTGGCGCGAAGAAACGTTGGGCGCCCAGTTCGACATCGTAGAGATTCCGTCGGAGATGGCAGCCGAGGCCAAAGCCTACCGCGCGCGATTGGTAGAAGCCGTGGTCGAGCAGGACGACGCAGCGCTGGAGGCCTATCTTGGGGGCGAGGAGCCGAGCGAAGAGACACTCAAACGGTGTATTCGCAAAGGCACAATTGGCGGCGCCTTTGTCCCCGTCCTTTGCGGCTCCGCCTTTAAGAACAAAGGGGTGCAGCCGCTCCTCGACGCTGTCGTCGATTATCTGCCGGCGCCGACCGATGTAGCCGCGATCAACGGCATCAAGATGGGTTCGAATGAGACGGTCGTGCGCAGGTGCTCGGACGACGAGCCTTTCGCCGGACTCGCGTTCAAGATCATGAGCGACCCCTTTGTCGGTTCGCTGACCTTTGTGCGCATCTACTCGGGTGTGGCGACGAGCGGCAGCCAGGTGCTGAACACCGTCAAGGGTAGCCGCGAGCGGATCGGCCGCATGCTGCAGATGCACGCAAACCATCGCGAGGATATCAAGGAGGCGCGCGCCGGGGACATCGTCGCGTTGGCCGGCCTCAAGAATACGACGACGGGGGAGACCTTGTCGGATCCCGGCCATCCGGTTGTGCTCGAGCGCATGGACTTCCCGGACCCGGTTATCGAGATCGCGGTCGAGCCAAAGACGAAGGGCGACCAGGAGAAAATGGGCCAGGCATTGGCCCGCCTCGCCACCGAGGATCCCTCATTCCGCGTCACGGTGGATCATGAGAGTGGTCAAACGGTGATCAAGGGAATGGGCGAGCTACACCTCGAAATCATCGTCGACCGGATGAAGCGCGAGTTCAAGGTGGACGCCAATGTCGGCGCGCCGCAGGTCGCCTATCGTGAGACGATCACCCGCATCGCCGAGGCTGATTATGTCCACAAGAAGCAAACAGGTGGCGCCGGTCAATTCGCGCGCGTCAAGCTCCGTTTCGAGCCCCTGCCGCCTGGCTCCGGCTTCGTCTTCGAAAACGAGGTGGTTGGCGGCACCGTACCGAAGGAATACGTGCCGGGGGTGGAGAAAGGGCTGAGAGCGTCTACCGAAACCGGGGTGCTCGCCGGGTTTCCAGTGATCGATCTCAAAGTTGCGTTGTTCGACGGCGCCTATCACGATGTCGATTCGAGCGTGCTTGCCTTTGAGATCGCGGCCCGCGCCGCCTTCAAGGAAGGTGTTATGAAGGCGGCGCCCAAGCTCCTCGAGCCGATCATGCGCGTCGAAGTGGTAACGCCGGAGGATTATATGGGCGACGTGATCGGCGACTTGAACAGCCGCCGCGGCCAGGTCACGGGCATGGATACCCGCGGCAACGCGCGGGTCATCGATGCGATGGTGCCGTTGGCCAACATGTTCGGCTATGTCAACACGCTGCGCTCGATGAGCCAGGGCCGAGCCCAGTACACGATGCATTTTGATCACTATGAGCAGGTGCCGCAGGCCGTCGCGGACGAAGTCCGCGCCAAGATGGCCTGATTATCTGCAAGCCCTGAACAGCGGAGGACGACCATGTCGAAGGCGAAGTTTCAGCGGACGAAGCCGCACTGCAACATCGGGACGATTGGTCATATCGACCACGGCAAGACGACGTTGACGGCGGCGATCACCAAGGTATTGGCGGAGAGTGGCGGGGCGACGTTTGTGCCGTTCGATCAGATCGACAAGGCGCCGGAGGAGCGCGCCCGGGGGATCACGATTGCGACCGCACACGTCGAGTACGAGACGGCGAACCGGCATTATGCGCATGTCGACTGTCCAGGGCATGCCGACTACATCAAGAACATGATCACCGGGGCGGCGCAGATGGATGGTGCGATCCTGGTGGTGTCGGCGGCCGACGGGCCGATGCCGCAGACGCGCGAGCACATCCTGTTGGCGCGCCAGGTGGGAGTGCCGTCCTTGGTGGTGTACATGAACAAGGTCGACATGGTCGACGACCCGGAGCTGTTGGATCTGGTCGAGCTGGAGATGCGCGAGCTGATGTCGTCCTACGGGTTTCCCGGGGACGACCTGCCGATTGTGCGGGGCTCGGCCTTGGCGGCGCTGGAGGGTCGCGACCCGGATCAGGGGCACGCTACGATCATGGCGCTGATGGCGGCGGTGGACGAGTACATCCCGCAGCCGGAGCGGGCCAAGGACCGGCCGTTTTTGATGCCGATCGAGGATGTGTTCACGATCTCGGGGCGCGGCACGGTGGTGACGGGTCGGGTCGAGCGCGGGGTGATCAAGGTCGGCGACGAGGTCGAGATTGTCGGGCTCAGACCGACGGCGAAGACGGTGGTGACCGGGGTGGAGATGTTCCGCAAATTGCTCGACCAGGGCGAGGCGGGCGACAACATTGGGGCGTTGCTGCGCGGCACCAAGCGCGAGGAGGTCGAGCGTGGGCAGGTGTTGGCGGCCCCCGGGTCGATCACGCCGCACACCCATTTCCAGTGCGAGGCCTACATCCTGACCAAGGAGGAGGGCGGTCGGCACACGCCGTTTTTTGCCAATTACCGGCCGCAATTCTACTTCCGCACGACCGATGTGACCGGCACGGTGCGGCTGCCGGAGGGGACCGAGATGGTGATGCCGGGCGACAACATCTCGATGGAGATCGAGCTGATCGCGCCGATCGCGATGGATGAGGGGTTGCGCTTTGCCATCCGCGAGGGCGGCCGCACCGTCGGCGCCGGCGTCGTCGCCAAAATCATCAAATGACGGGCGCCTGCGGCCGTCATCCCCGGACTTGATCCGGGGATCTCGTTCCCGGTGCTCAGACGCTCCGGGTCGAGCCGGCCAAAACGGTGAAGGATAGGAGTGTAGCTCAACTGGTAGAGCACCGGTCTCCAAAACCGGGGGTTGGGGGTTCGAGCCCCTCCACTCCTGCCAGTCTTTGACAGCGTTTCGGCAGCGCGCAGCCGCGGGCGCGCTGGAACAGGCGCAAGCGAGGCGCTATATGCAGTAAGAACGATCCCCGCCTTTGAGGTCGACGGGCATGGCGAAGACGAGTCCTACCGAGTTTGTCCAGCAGGTTCGCCAGGAGGTCGCGCGGGTGACCTGGCCGAGCCGAAAGGAAACCGTGGTCACAACGGTGATGGTCTTTGCGATGGTATTCGTCGCGGCGATTTTCTTCTTCTTGGTCGATCAGGTGTTTTCGGCCGGCGTGCGGCTCGTCTTCGGGGCGGGATAGCAGATTTCGGGCGTGGGACGATGGCGAACCGGTGGTACGTAATTCACGTTTATTCGGGCTTCGAGAAGAAGGTCGCGGCCTCGATCCGCGAGCAGGCCGAGCAGAAGAGCTTGTCCGATATGTTCGAGGAAATCCTCGTTCCCACCGAAGAGGTCGTCGAGATCAAGCGCGGCGCCAAGGTGAGCGCTGAACGCAAGTTCTTTCCGGGCTATGTGCTGATCAAGATGGATTTGACCGACGAGACCTGGCATCTCGTCAAGAACACCGCCAAGGTCACCGGGTTTCTCGGCGGCCGTGGTGCCCGGCCGTCGCCGATCAGCGATGCCGAAGCGCTGCGCATCATGCGCCAGGTCCAGGAAGGGATCGAGCGACCGAAACCGTCGGTGACCTTCGAGGTCGGCGAGCAGGTTCGCGTCTGCGACGGACCGTTCACCTCGTTCAACGGTCTGGTCGAGGAGGTCGACGAAGAGAAGTCGCGGATCAAGGTTGCCGTATCCATTTTCGGGCGCGCCACTCCGGTCGACCTGGAATACTCACAGGTCGAGAAAGTTTGAACCCTCAGCCGAAGATCACCGATGGCTAAAAAAATTGTCGGCATCATCAAGCTGCACGTTCCGGCGGGCAAGGCGAATCCGTCGCCCCCGATCGGTCCCGCCCTCGGTCAACGCGGGCTCAACATCATGGAGTTCTGCAAGGCCTTCAACGCGGCGACCCAGAATCTCGAACCCGGCATGCCCGTTCCGGTGGTCATCACCGCTTATGGCGACCGCTCCTTCGCCTTTGTCACCAAGAGCCCGCCGAGTTCGTATTTTCTCAAAAAGGCGGCAGGCGTCGAGAAGGGCTCCCAGACTTCCGGCAAGGGCAATGCGGTGGGACGGGTGACGATGGCGCAGATCCGCGAGATTGCCGAACAGAAGATGCAGGATCTCAATGCGAAGGATGTCGACGGCGCCTGTCGCATGCTGATCGGCTCGGCGCGGTCGATGGGGCTTGATGTCGTGGAGTGAATGAGATGGCGAAGACGGGAAAACGGCTCAAAGAGGCCTATGTGGGCGTCGATCCGACGGTGCCGCATCCGCTCGATGAGGCGGTCAAGCTGATCAAGGGGCGGGCCTCGGCCAAGTTCGACGAAACGGTCGAGATCGCGATGAACCTCAACCTCGACCCCCGCAAACCCGACCAAAACCTGCGCGGCACGGTGATGCTGCCGCACGGCACCGGCAAGATGGTCCGGGTCGCGGTTTTCGCGCGAGGCGACCGAGCCAAAGAGGCCGAGGACGCCGGGGCCGATATCGTCGGAGCCGAGGATCTCGCCGAGAAGGTGCAAGCCGGGCAGATCGACTTCGATCGGGCGATTGCAACCCCGGATCTGATGTCGCTCGTGGGACGGCTGGGTAAGATCCTCGGGCCGCGCGGTTTGATGCCCAATCCGCGGCTCGGCACCGTCACGCAGAACGTCGCCGAAGCGGTGCGCGCTGCCAAGGGCGGACAGGTCGAGTTCCGCGCCGAGAAGGCGGGCATCGTCCACGCGGGCGTCGGCAAAGCGAGCTTTACGGATGCGGCGCTGGCGGATAATGTGCGCGCCTTTGTCGGCGCGATCACCCGGGGCAAACCGAGTGGGGCAAAGGGCACCTACATCAAGAAGGTGAGCCTTAGCTCGTCGATGGGTCCGGGCGTCAAGGTCGAGTTGTCGGGCCTTGCCGATGAGGCTCGGCTGTAAGGCGAGACCCGACCGAGAGTTGATGTGCAACGGGTCCGTCGGTAACCCCGGGAGCGGGCGGACCGGGTTCGGAGACAAGATTGGATCGAGCGCAAAAGCAACGGGTGGTCGAGGCGTTGCAGCAGGATCTTGCGGACACCGGTTGCGTGGTCGTGACCCACCAGACCGGGCTCAATGTCGGCGAGGCCACCCAACTGCGCCGGCAGGTGCGCGGCGCCGGAGCGAGTTTCCGGGTGACCAAGAACCGGCTGGCGCGGCGCGCTCTTGCCGGCACCGCTTACGAGCCCCTGGCGCCGCTCTTCACCGGTCCCACCGCAATCGCCTTTTCGCGCGACCCGTTGACAGCAGCCAAGGTGGTCGTCGAGTTTGCCAACCGCAACAACAAGCTGACCGTAATCGGCGGCGGGCTCGCGGGCCGCCAGCTCGATGCGGCTGGGGTCAGGGAGTTAGCGAGCCTGCCCCCCCTCGACGAGCTGCGCGGCAAACTCATCGGCTTGCTTCAGGCCCCAGCCACGCGGCTGGCCATCGTTCTTCAAGCGCCCGCCGGACAGCTCGCCCGTGTTCTCGCCGCCTATGCGGAGCGCCACGCGGAGGCGGTTATTCCCGCTCAGTGATACATCTTACTTGCAGACGTCAGGAGTAGAAGATGCCGGATTTGGCAAAGCTGGTCGATGACCTGTCGGCCTTGACTGTGATCGAGGCGGCGGAGCTGTCCAAGATGTTGGAGGAAAAATGGGGCGTCTCCGCTGCCGCCCCCGTCGCCGTGGCGGCATTTGGCGGCGGTGCGGCGGCTCCGGCGGCCGAGGCGGCCGTCGAGAAGACCGAGTTCGACGTGATCCTTTCTGCGATCGGCGAGAAAAAAATCAATGTCATCAAGGAGGTTCGTGCGATCACCAGCCTTGGTCTCAAGGAAGCCAAGGATCTCGTCGAGGCGGCGCCTAAGCCGGTCAAGGAAGGTGTCAACAAGGAAGAGGCGGCAAAGATCAAAAAACAGCTTGAAGATGCCGGGGCGACT
>Ga0210408_10002506_pt1 | contig 17837 bp, 14 predicted proteins | sample IncBWH4MmetaG_FD_155471 | JGI IMG/M metagenome (GOLD analysis project Ga0210408, IMG submission 155471) | Forest soil microbial communities from Barre Woods Harvard Forest LTER site, Petersham, Massachusetts, United States - Inc-BW-H-4-M | ecosystem: Environmental > Terrestrial > Soil >...
CGCCGCAGACATCGGTGTCACCGGCATCTGCGGTTGCCGGTTCATCACGGGTGTCGCGGCGATGTTCAGCGGTCCGGGAGCTTTCTCGGAGTTGGCCAATTCCGGCGCGGCCACGGCGGTCACCGCGCGATTCCGCATCTTGGGCGCAGCCGTCGTCGGTGCAATTCTCGATTTCGGACGAGCCACGGTTGCAGTCCACTCAACAATGTTCGGCAATTGCGGCACAATTTTCGGCGCCTCGGGAGGCGCGTCGGGGCGAATCAACGTTTGCCGCGGATGTGTCACTCGCACCGGATTCGAAAGAATCGCCTGCCGCGGGTGGAAAGCATCCGCGCCCCGCCGCGCCAATGGCTTCGCCGGATTGCCCGGCGGGCTTGGCTTCGAGGCAGGTCCCGGCAATTTGATTGCCGGCAAATCCTGCGACGCTGGATACCACGTCAATTCAATTCGCACCGGTGCCAGGTTGTGTTGCGTGTGCGGCAGAAATCCCCAGATGGGCAGCAGCGCAATCAAGATCGCCGCGACGTGCCACAATGACGACGCCACAATGGCCCGGCCCGGCGGCTTTCCTCCCACCCACTCGACGCGCAGTGCCGAATTCTCCGCCGCCTCGACATCACTCGGCGCTCGCGGCCCGGTGAAATATGCGCGCACGCTGGCGCGGAATTCGCGCCATGGCGATTCCCACTCCACGCCAAATTTTGGGTCAGGAGGTGCTGGACGGACTTCGAGCGCCATTGCGGTAGCTGCTGCTGTTCCGGACCCAAGACGCGAGAGAGGCTGCATTGGGGGAATCATTATACCCATGACTGTGATGCGCCGGGGCTAGGCCGCGGCTGCCAGCCTGTAGAAACTCAATGCCGCGTCGCCTTGCTCCAGCAGCCGGCTGCGTTCCAGGCGCACGAATCGCTCCGGCAAATCCATTTGCACGCTGTGTTCCACGATTACAAGCCCATACGGTGCAACCAGATGCGACTCATCCAAAAACTCCAGCACGCGCAAATGCTCCTCGCCCTCGTAAGGCGGATCAATAAAAATGAAGTCCGCCAGCAGGTGCCGCGCTGCCAGTTTTCCCAGGCCCCTCAGCACGTCAGCTTCAATCACATCCACGCCGCCGCGCACGTCGAGCGCTTCCAGGTTCTCCCGGATCAGCCGTGCGCTGGCCGCATGTGACTCGACGAAAATCACCTCGCGCGCACCCCGGCTCACCGCTTCAATGCCAATCGCGCCCGTTCCGGCGTACAAATCCACGAATAGTGAGTCTTCCACCGACGCGCCCAGCACATTGAACAGCGTCTCGCGCAGCCGGTCACTGGTCGGCCGCAGCCGCAACTTTCCCGGCCCCTTCAAATGCCGGCTCCGATATTTCCCCGCGATGATTCGCACGATTTATCCCACTGTCGCCAGGTGGTAGCGCTTTCTCCACGCTGGGCTCGCAGCGTCGAGACGCGCGGCCATTTCCTCGGCGCGACCCGGATCTTCGACCAGTGCAAATGCTTCGCGCCTCGCGAGCTCCAGCAATTCGTGATCGCGCAACGGCTGCGCCACCGAAAAAGCAGCGTCGCCGTGCTGGCGCGTGCCGAAAAATTCGCCCGGGCCGCGCAGCTTCAGGTCGCGCTCGGCGATTTCGAATCCATTCGAAGTCGCTACCATCGTTTCCAGCCGCTCGCGCGCTTCTCCTGTGATGGATTTCGCCGCCACCAGGATGCACTGCGATTTTTCGCTCCCTCGTCCGATGCGCCCGCGCAGCTGATGAAGTTGCGCCAGCCCGAAGCGGTCGGCATGCTCCACCACCATCACCGTCGCGTTGGGCACGTCCACGCCCACTTCGATGACCGTCGTGGCTACCAAAATCTGCAATTCGCCGCGCCGCATCTCGTCCATCACCGCATCCTTCTCATCATTTTTCAGCCTGCCATGAAGCAGGCCCAGGCGAAAACGCGGGAACACATTTTTAGAAAGCCGTTCAAATTCGGCGGTCGCCGCCTTTAACTCTTGCTTCGATTCTTCGATCACCGGATACACCACGTAGGCTTGCCGCCCTTTCGTAATCTCCCGGCGAACGAATTCCCAAACTCCCGGAAGTTGCCCCTCATCCCGCCACGATGTCTCGATGGGAGTCCGTCCCGGCGGCATTTCGTCAATCACCGAAAGGTCCAAGTCGCCATAGAGCGTCAGCGCCAGCGTTCGTGGAATCGGCGTCGCCGTCATCACCAGCACGTGCGGCGCTCCGCCCTTCTCGATCAGCCGTTTCCGCTGCATCACGCCGAAGCGATGCTGCTCGTCCACGATCACAAGGCCCAGCCTCTTGAACGTGATCGGATTTTCGATCAGCGCGTGTGTTCCCACCACGAATTGTGCTGCGCCACTTTCAATTCCCGCCAGGATTTCGTCCCTCGCCCCGCGCTTCTGCCCGCTCACCAGCAGTTCCACGCCGTATCCGGCAGCCTCGAAAATGCGCCGTGCGGATAAAAAATGCTGCGCGGCCAAAATTTCCGTCGGCGCCATCAACGCCACCTGGTAGCCGTTCTCGATCGCCACTGTCGCGGCTTCCAGCGCCACAATCGTTTTCCCGCTGCCCACGTCGCCTTGCAGCAGCCGGTGCATCGGATACGGCCGCTCGAGGTCCGCTACAATTTCCGCCAGCACGCGCTTTTGCGCTCCGGTCGGCTTGAACGGAAGAATGCGCTTCACCGCTTCGCGGATTTTCTCCTCGCGAACCGTCAGCGCGAATCCCCGCTGCCGCTGCTCGCGTAGCCTCCGCATCGCCAGCGCCAGTTGATAGTAAAAAAACTCCTCGAAGATCAGCCGCAGGTGCACCGGACTCCGAAAACTGTTCAACAATTCGAGGTTTTCATCCTTGGGAGGAAAATGCGCGTACAACAGCGCCTCGCGCCGCGAGGGAAAACGGTACCGCTCGCGTATCTCCGGCGGAAGAATGTCCGGCACGTCGCCTTCAAAATTAATTAGCACATTGAAAATGATCCGCCGCAGCATCTTCGAGCTGATTCCGCCGAAGGATTCATAGATGGGCACAATGCGCCCCACCTCGGTCGAATCCGGGTGCGCGCCGTCGGTGGTCCCGATCAGCTCGATTTGCGGGTTGACCATTTCCAGCCGCCCCGGTCGGTAGGGATCCACTTCCACTTTCCCGTGCAGCACCAGCCGCTGGCCCTCCTTCAGACGATCCTGGAGATACGCGCCGTGAAAAAATCGCGCGTGCATTTTTCCGGAGCCGTCGCTCATGTCGGTGTGAAATATCGGCCCGCGCCCGCGCGCAAATCGCACCGTGCCCCCGCCGCCACCCGCAACCGTCGCCATGATCGTATGCACCTGCCCGGGAATCACTTCAGCGATGGGCGTAAATCGAATGCGATCCTCGTAACGAAACGGCAGGTAGTTCAGCAGGTCCCCGACGGTGGTTATGCCGCGCTCCTCCAGAATTTCCGCGCGCTTCGGCCCAACGCCGCGCAGGTACTTCACCGGATTGGTTAGGGCGAAGGTCATCCGCGAATTATTCGTGAGAAGTCGCGATCCAAGGCTGTCGCACCCTTTTATACCACCGCTCAGCCGCTCCAAAGCCCACTGCAAACCAACTCAAGAAGGTTGGGGGGAGGCTCGCGCCTGACCAAAATCGCGCGCTCGAATTTCGATTGGCTGGTTCCTTGCATTAACATCCCCGCGAAGATTTGTAGATACACCAAGCGGCGTTGCTCATATCCATAAATCATTGATATCTCAGCCGCTTACAACGGAATTCTGAAGCAGCTCATCCGAACGGAAAGGATGGCTCGTGCCCCAACTGTCCGATAGTGGGAAAGTAGCGTTCGCACGTGCTCACCAACGACCACTTGCGCCGTCTATTCTCCCGCGACCAGCAAAGAGGCCGGAAGCCGGGGATGGCTCGCCACATGGATCAGCGGAACAGCTGACCGAAAGTGGCCGGGCTAAGCCAGCGACACAGACCATGGGGATCAGCGTCGCATTTGAAGGTGATGCTCGGCAGGCGGCCGCCGCGAAATTGGCGGACGAGCATGGCCTGGTTCGCAACGCCCAGGCGGGCGACCGCCTATCATTCGAAGAACTTGTTCGCCGTTATGACCGCGAAGTTCTCCGCCTGGCATTGAATCTGGTGCACCGTTCCGAAGATGCGCGCGACATTTATCAGGAAAGTTTCCTGCGGGTTTACCGGAACTTGCACCGCTTCCGATTCGAGTGCAGTTTCTACACCTGGCTCTACCGCATCGTTACCAACGTGGCCCTCGATCATCTGCGCCGGCGCACCAGCCGCCGCGAGGATCAGGCTCCGGTTCCCGAAGATGCCGAAGGCGGCACACGAGATTTCTTCGACCGCCAGCCGGAACACCGCGCCGGAGCGAATCCGGAAAAGCGGCTGCTCGGCCAGGAGTTGGGCGAGCATATTGCCGCGGCGCTCAAACGCCTCTCGCCGCGCGAACGGCTGGTTTTCGAAATGAAGCACTATCAAGGCTTGAAGCTCCGTGCCATTGGTGATTTGCTTGGCACTTCGGAAGAAACGGTGAAGAATTCTTTGTTCCGGGCCACGCGCAAGCTGCGCACGTGCCTGGATCCAATGAGATAATCAAGGAAGGTTTGATGGAGCCTGAGACGAATCTCGATAACCCGTGCCAGCCTTGCCCTGAATTTGAGCCCGTGCTGGCCCTCCTGGCGGCCGATGAATTGAACGTCGCCGAGCAGGCAGAAGCCGCCGAGCATCTGGCGCACTGCACCCCTTGCACCAAATTCCTCGCAAACGAAAAAGCACTTCTTGCACTCATTCTTGAATCCCGCAGGGAACCGGATGCGGCCATGTTGGCAAGCTGTCGCGCCGGCTTGGAAGATGCTCTCGACCGCGCCGAGGAGCGCGGCACGTTCCGCCGCCTCATCGCTTCCGTAATGCCCTCCGGTTGGCTTGTGCCCAACCCGGCCTGGAGCGCGGCGCTTCTCCTGCTCGTCGGATTTTCGGTCGGCGTGCTCGGGCCGCGATTCGTTCACGACCACGCAGTGCCCGCAAATGCCAGCACCACGGCGGCACAGCCTGCGCCCAACGAAGTCATTCCTGATTCTTCCTCGGCCCCTTTTGATGTTCACTCCGCGCAGATCGCCGGCCTCAATGTCTTCCCGGCTGGAGGCAACGAGCCGGCTCAGGTCGAGTTTCAAATCAAGTCGCAAGCTCCGATCAAGATTCAAGGCACAGTAAACAACGAGAACGTGAAGGATCTCCTGATCAAAATTCTGTTCAACAATGACCGCTATGATCCCGACGTTCGCCTCGATGCCGTGGATTTGCTCCGTGCCCGCAACAATGATCCGGATGTCCGCTCCGCGCTGTGCCACGCCGTGCACACGGACAACAATGCTGCGGTTCGCTTGAAGGCTCTCGAAGCTCTCAATGGCGCTGAGCCCCAGGATCTGGTTCGCCAGACTCTTCTCGAAGCGCTTGTTGACGACAGCAATCCCGGTGTCCGCGTCGAAGCCATCAACACACTCCGCGGCTGGGCTGCCAGCGGCCAAGTGGTCCCTGATGACCACATGCTCGCCGTCCTGCGCGAGCGCATGAAGAAAGATCCCAATACCTACATCCGTATCCAGAGCGCGGCGGCCATTCGCGACCTGGGCCCCCGCGAGAAATTCTGAGATGCGAGTGCTCCCGGCCCTCTTCGCTTCTCGCGCGCGCCTTGTCGGCTTTCTCGCCGGCCTGTTTTTTTTCTCCTTGATATTTCCCGCGATCGTCGCCGCCAGCGGCGACAAGAGCGCGATTAAAACCAGCAATTCCGGTTCACGCGTCAGCCTGGAAATTTATGGCAGCGTGGCCACCCGCGAAGGGCAGCGCCTCAAACTCATCACCGATCTCGGCAACGTCGTCATCCGCACTCGCGACACCGGTAAAGTTGACTACCACGTCCATCTCGAAGCCGATGCTTCGCAGAAAAATGCCGCGCAGCTGCTGAAGAATTTTGCCGTCAATGCCAGCGGGAACTCCGAAGGCGTATATTTCCGCGGCCAGGCATTCGGCCACCAATTGCGCGGCCGCCTGTGGGTCACCGTCGAACTCAATGTTCCCAGGAATTACGGCCTCGACGTGTGGACCGGCGGCGGCAACATTGAATCCGAAGACGTCACCGGTCGCGTCTCCCTTTCCACTTCGGGCGGAAATATTCTTGCCGGAAATGTCGGCGGTTCGGCTCGATTGGTCACCGACGGCGGCCACATCACGGTGAAAAACGTCGGCAGCGAATTGGCCGCCAACACTGGCGGAGGCCACATCACTTCCGGCGCTGTCTCCGGAAGCGCCACGCTTCACACCACCGGCGGCCACATTCGCGTCGCTTCCGTCGGCGGAACCGCGCGCCTCGATACCGGCGGCGGCAACATTACCCTTGAGCATTCCGGCGGCGAACTCGTAGCCTCGACCGTCGGCGGCCAGATCGAAGTCGGCGAAGCGGCCGGCTTGGTCCGCGCAAAAACCGGCGGCGGCGGAATCCGCCTCGTGCGCCTCTCCGGTCCCACGAATCTCGAGACCGTTGGCGGCAGCATCTATCTTACTCAGGTGGACGGGTCCGTTCGCGCCTCCACGGGCGGCGGAGGCATCACCGCATGGTTTGTTTCCTCGCCCAAGCAGCCGAGCACCTGCGACCTCCAATCGGCCGACGGCGACATTGTCGTGTACCTGCCCAGGCAACTCGCTGCCACGATTGACGCTCAAATCCAGCAGGCTAACGAGCACCACGTAATCATCGACCCGGCTTTCTCGCTGAAGGTAAGTTACGACGACGCCTCCAATGGCTCGCGCCGGGTCCGCGCCGAAGGCGCACTGAACGGCGGCGGCGAAACCATCCGCCTGCGCACCGTCGCCGGCAACATTCGCTTGGTGCTCAGCGACTCGAGCAAACAAGTTCAGTTGTACAAGCAGCAGATGGAGCAAATCCAGCAGAAGCTGGCATCGCAATTGCGCATGATTGAGCACTCGCTGCCCGGCAGTGACGATCGCCCATAGCGTCGCGCGGTTGTTGTGATTCCGCGCAGAGTGTCGCAGGCGGCGTGAGGAATTTAGGCCCGGCAACATTTCAGTGCGGGCCGCACAATCGGCTATCGGGGGAACTCGACTCGAGGGGGCGTAACATGCGTATGCACAAAAGGGCATCACCTTTCAGATCCCATTGGCTGCGGTTGATTGCCGGGACAGCGGCAATCTTTGTCGCCACCATTCCGGCCCTGGCCGCGCCAGGCGTCGCCAGCAATCAAACCTTCCAGCACAGCTATCCGCTGCCCGCCGGCGGCACTTTTGTCCTCGACAATGTGAACGGCTCCGTTCAAGTGGACGGCTGGGCGCGCGATGAAGTGGAAGTCTACGCGGTGAAGACCGCCCACAACGATCCCCAAGACCTCGAGCGCGTGAAGATCGAAGTGGACAGCCAGCCCGGCCAGGTTTCCGTGCACACGCGCTTCCCCAAGGGCGAAGGCGGCGAGGTGGCTGTCGAATACCACGTTCACGTTCCGTTTCGCATTCTCCTCGACAACATCGAAACCGTGAATGGCAGCGTGCACGTTCGCGGCGTCGAAGGCGGCGGCGCGCTGAAATCTGTGAACGGCGACGTCGAAGTCCTCGACAGTTCCGGACGCTTCAGCGCCAGGACCACCAATGGCGACCTGCACCTCGAGCTTCATCACCTGCTCGAAGGCGGGCCCATGAACATCGAAACCGTGAATGGCTCGGTCGTGCTCGGGCTGCCTTCCGACGCGCGCGCCAATCTGAAAGTCCTCAGCATGAACGGCGATTTCCAGTCTGATTTGCCGATGATCTCCACTGCCAGCATTCCCGCGGCGCGCGCTTTTCGCGCCAAGCTGGGTGCCGGCGGCGGTGAAATTTCCGTACGCACAATCAACGGCGGCATTCGCCTGATGCTCCAGCGGCCAGGCGTTTGACGGGGCGCAACTCTTCCACAAAGTGAGGGTCGAACCTATGAACAGAAACGGATGCTCGAGGTACGCGTGTTTGACCACAGTTGTGCTGGTGCTGCTTGTCGCGCCCGCCATCGCTAGCGCCCAACAATCCGCAAAACCCACACCGCCGGCGCCACCCGCCGCGTCCTCCGCATCACAGCGCGTCATCGTGCGCTGCGGTGACGTGGACCTTTGCGCGGAACAAATCCAGGACCTCGCTCGTACCATCTCGCAGGATGTGGTAACGCAACTGTCGGACTTGAAAGAGGAAATCGCCACGGAGGTCCAGATGAGTTCACCCGAGCTCAGCAAATTGCGGGATCTCTCGGCCCAGTTAGCGGAGAAGCGCGCGGAACTGGCGGAGCTCGGCGCTGAAATAGGCTCGGACATGGCCGCGCGTGGCAGGGAACTGGCCCAGCAAATCCAGGAGCAGACCCAGGAATTCATGACCGAGACGCCCGGAATTCGCGTACGCGTTGCGGAAGAGGGCGGCGGCTGGCTGGGCATCGAAATCGGCGAAGTGACCCAGGAGAAGGCCCGCGAATTGAAACTCTCTTCAGCTCGCGGCGTCGTGGTCACTGACGTGGAACCCGACAGTCCGGCCGCGAAAGCCAGCTTGAAAGAAAAGGATGTCATCACCCAATTTGACGGCCAGATTGTCGAAGGCACGGTGCAATTCCGCCGTCTGGTGCACGAGACTCCGCCGGGCCGCACCATTTCGCTCAGCGTTTCTCGCGACGGCGCCACGCAAAATATTTCCGTTGAGCTCGGCGACCGCAGTGCCTTTTTCGAAAAGCGCATGGAGGGCAAAATGCGCGACTTCGGCGGCGAGTATATTGGACAGCTGCCAAATTATCCCATGCCGCCGGATATACCAGGGGATCATCGCACACCCATACTTGGGATCAACGCGGAGGATCTGACCGGCCAACTCGGCGAATATTTTGGCGCGCCGGATACCGGCGGAGTCCTGGTACGCGATGTTCGCAGCCGCACGCCCGCGGAAAAAGGCGGCCTGAAAGCCGGCGACGTGATCGTGAAACTCAACGACAAGCCGGTGCACTCGCTCGCGGACTTGCGCGGCCAGTTGCGCGAGAACAGCGCCGAAAAATCCGTCACCCTCGGCATCCTGCGCAAAGGCTCGCCCATGATCGTCACCGTCCTCATCGAATTGCCTCGTCCGGGCGAGCACATGAATCACGTCCATCGCGCGCAATCCTGAAATCATCGAGTCCCACCCCACGCGTCCTACACGCAAAGGCCCGGGAGTCACGCCCCGGGCCTTACTTTTTCCGAGGCGCATGGTTTCACGCGGCACCATTCATCAGCGCTTCGATTTTTCCGTCCAGCTCTCGCGCCACTTGCAGCGCCTCCTCACTTCCATACGGCGAAAGAAAACTAGCCATCCGGTCGTAGGTCAAATGTACGCCGTCTGCGCGCTCATCCACCAGCACCGTTACCGGCGCGTACGACCCCGCGTCGGGCACGCGCTTCACCATCTGTTTCATCACCATGGGATTCCCGATCAAAAATCGGATGCATTGCCTGGCGTTCGCGCCAACCTCCCGGCGCAGCACGCTGCCCAGATCAAAACGCCCAAGCTCCATCAGCCCGGTCGGCCCCGCTGCCGCCTGAGCCAATTTCTCTGCGTCCGCTTCCGAAGGAGCCGCAGCGACGCCTTCCATCAGCTTCTTCACGTCCGGATGGCCCACTCCTTTTTCGAGCGCCGCGATTACCTCTCCGAATGGTTTCTTCGAAATCACCGTGAATCGCATCACCTGAATCTGCCGCGTGGTCATTTTCTATTCCTCAATTCAAGGCAATAATATGTCGCCCCCCCAAGGAGGACCCCATGACCTTATCGGATGCTCCCATCGCCAGCACGGGATTCTACGTCACCCATTTTCTCACCGTGCGGGACCAGGCCAAGTCCGCTGATTTTTACGTCCGCGTGCTGGGCGGAAAGGTGGTCAAGAAAGAAAATCCCTGCTACATCAAACTGCAGAACTCCTGGATCATCCTCAACTCCGGCGGCGGTCCCACCCCGGACAAGCCGGAAGTGATTCTCGATACGCCCCCCGACCCAAACCGCGTGAGCAGCTTCCTGAATCTCCGCGTCGCCGACATCCGTGCCTGCTACCGGGAATGGTCCGCCAAGGGCGCCCGCTTCCTCACCGAGCCGCTCGACAATCACGGCCGCGAATGGCGTTGCTACATGCGCGATCCCGACGGCTACATCATCGAAGTCGGCCAGTACACCCAGGCGGCCATCGACGCCTTCGACAAATTCACCGGGTGATCGGAATAACCTGTACGGCCGCATCTATTGGCCCTCCAAAACCTGCTGCATGGTGGCGCCCGATTTGAATTTCAACTTCACTTCAAATTTCAGCCAGGCAATTTTCCCCAGCGGGTCTTTTTCAGTCGGCGCCATCAACCGGGATTTAAGGATGTGCACTTCACCGGCGCCGACCTCCACCTTGTTCGCGGCGCGGTTGATGCGCTCCCGCTCGATATCCGAGGCATTGCTCGAATAAATCGCCAGGTCCACGGCTTCTGCGGCGGCGCGAAAATCCTCCATGTTCAAAACAAAATGAAACGCGCGCCGTGACATGGCCACGGCCGCCTCCGCCGAGGTTCCGTACGAGGTATCGAGGTACAGCGGATTCGCAAAATGGTACGGCGGCGTGGCCACCCAGGCGAACTCCACGGGATTCCCGCCCGGCTGCACCTTGGGCTTGATCTCGATTCTCCAGCCCCACTCCGGGACGTCGTAACTGGGCGCCAGCCGGAAAATCAGACCGTGCCCAATCTCGCGCTCGAACTTGTGTCCCAGTTCGACCTCGCCGCCAAAGACGAGATCGAAGTCCTCGGCCTTCTTTTGCTCCTCGCTTGCCTCGGACTTCTTTTGATCCCCGCTCGATTGGACCTGTCCGCCGTGTTGTCCGCCGTAGTCTTGGCGGAGGTGGAAGCTTTGGCGTAGGCGCATGCCGGCCGCCGGGAGGGCAATGACTGCAATCATCGGGAAGAGTGTCGCGATGATTTTTCGCATGGTTACCTTGGACGACCCGCGCACTGAAAAGGCTCCCACTGCCAGTGGATTTAAGGAAGAACGAACTTCTGGCAATGGCAGGCGCGATCCTGGAGCGTGCAAATCGAGGACTCGCGACTTCGAAATTGAAATTTGTAACGAAGAAACGATGGAGTCAAAGTCAGAATCCGTGCCCTTTGTTCGCCCCGGCGGGCGCAAAGAGTGCAGCAGAACTAATTTCAAAAACTTGGCCACGCTCCGGGTCGAGGCCCGGCAAAGATCTCGGCGCGCCCACACCGCGGAGCCGGCCCTCACCGTGGAATGCCTGGTGGAGCGGAGCGGTTAGCAGCGCGAGAGCACAGACTCTCGTGCTGCTCAACATGAGTTCGAGGAGGCCGCCAGGTTATCGTTCGGTCTGGCGGCCTCCCCGCAAAGCTACTATGGAGTCACTTTGCTGACGTGCGTGGACCAGTTGCCCAACGCGCCGCGAGTGCCACCGCATTGGCCCCGCGGAAGGGTGAGGTATTGCGAGTAGTTGCAAGTCTGGGCCACGTACTCTGACGCAATCCAGATGTCGTTGCCGTCTACTGCCGCTGCGCCGTAGTCTCCCCAGCGCGGGCGTCCGGCGCCGAAGATGATGTAGGAGGTGAAGCCATCCCAGGGACCAGCGCCCGCTGCGGCCACCTGGATGTCACCCATGCCACTAATGGAATCCAGCCCTGCCAGCGCGGCGCTGGGGAAATCGTTATCGCCGGTCAAGGTGAAGGCGATGACGCCCCGTCCGCTCTGCGTCACTCCAATAGCAGGATAGGTGAGATCGGTGCTGGCTACTCCGGCCTGTCCTTGGATGACAATTTTTTTCGAGTTCGGGTTGAGCACAAAGTAGGCGATGCCGGCGCGGTTCTGGCCGCCGACGTTCACCGCTGTGTCCAGAGCACCCCACAATTTGCCATTGGCATAAGTAACCTGCTGCATGCGCGAGTCGTTGGAGTTCAAGCTGCCATTCGGCGGGCCAAAGGTCGCGTTGTTGTGGCTGCCGATGCCGGCGACGGCGGTATTGCAATTGGGGAGAATCACCGTGTCGGCAATGCACTGCGACAGCGGACGATCGCCGGCCGGTTGCTTGGCCCGCGGTGGAACCGCGTAAGTGTCGACCGTGAGCGCTGATATGCCCAGCGACGGGGCTGGTGTGGCAGAGTTCAGTGAAGACGTGTTCAGCATGGTCCACAGCAGGAGGGTGTTGCTGGTGCCGTTATTTGAGAACACCGCATCGGAGCTGAGGAAGAACTCCGTCCCGCCGTTGTCCGTGTCGAACTGACCTCCGGAAGATTGGGCCGGCCAAACGGTGAAGCCCGCGCCATCCGGTCCGGCGCCCAGGGTGTTGAAGAGGACCACGCTGCCGCCGCCTCCGGTGATGGCACTGTTTCCGATGGCATAGACCTGCGAGCCATAGAAGCCCGGTCCGAAAAACGCGAACTCATTGGTGGTCAGGTAGATTCCATTGGCGTCCGCGCCGATGTGTGGATAGTCGCCCAGGCAGAAGCCGTTGTTGCAACGGTGATCCGGCGTCCCTTGCGTGCCGTTGTTCTGCACCGGGAGCTGGAAGATCGTCCAGGTGCCGGTCGGGTCGCCGGTGTTGCTCACCGCGATGTCCAGATGGTTGGTGCCGGTGAGCGAAGCGGTCTTGCCGACATGGTCGAGCGTCAATGCAACATGCACGAAACGCCCGATGGCTTGGTCGTAGATGCAGGATGGGTCGGTGACCGACGGACCGCGCTGGCCGGCGTTAGGACCTGAGCGGACGATGGCCGGCGAATAACCGTAGAAGGTGTTGAGGTCCACCGCTTGTCCGCCGTTGAGGAGCGGATTGCCGGCGGTGTCGTAGACCTGGATCACATCGTTGGCAGACTCGACCACAAACCCATTGCCGGCGCAGAGACCCTGATCGGGCGGCTCGACGGAGAACTGATTGCCGCCATTGGCGAAGCGCTGGTCGTGGAAATTGAGCCCCTGGAAATGCACACCCAGCGCGGGATTGGATTTGTGCTTGGAGTTGACGGAGCGGCCATTTCCGGTGACGGTACCGGGCAGCGACTGGTTGAGCATTAGACCGGTGCCGCTTCCGTTGTCGCTGTCGGCGTCGCCGCCGTTGAGGGCCGCGTCGATTTCGTCGGGCACTCCGGAAACGTCGGTGGCCATGGGCGCCGAGGCAAACGAACTGGTGCCGACGCGCTGGAGTTTCAGCAGAGTCGGTCCCTGTTGAGATGGCGTTGCTTGAATGGAAATAGTACCAAGCACACCAATCAACAGTACTATCCCAAGTACTGTAAAGAGAAAGCGACAGAATCGCATCATGTTCCTCCAATGTTTGAATCTGAATTTTTGCCGAGCCATTGTGCTTAAGGACAAAATCAACCCGGGGGAGTCGGGAAAGCACAGGTCCAGCTGTGACGCTGCCGGATTATCATCTTCTCCAGATAGCGCGTCAAGTAAACCTGTGCATAATTCCAAGGCGTTAGGGAACAGTTCCGCGTCACCGTGGTTGGCATTGGCGCGAGTCGCATATTGGCGTGGCGGTCAGCGATACTGGTAAGCAGGAAGCGAATGATTGCGCCACTCCTCCCGCAACCTCATCGGGGGCGCAATAAACGCGACTCCGCCAGGGCGCCACTTGTCCTGTTATCCGACAGTTTGGCCGCGACAGCCTGGCGGGTTATTGCTCTGGCAGCTGGTCCTTCAGCTCACTGGCCAACTTCTGTACGTCGGTGGTCTCACTGAATCCTTGAACCTGTTGGATGGAAGATTTCACGTCAACGCCCGCGTGCTGGCACAGCTTCTGCAGCATTTGAAGCATTACGGTGAGTTCCTGCTCGGCGAGCATGCCGACTTGCAGATCGAGATGAGAGCGCCGTTCCGCTTCGCGAGCCATGCGGTTCTGGCTGATGAGCACAAAGATGGTCAGGAAAACGCTTTCCGAGGAAAGCAAGAGCGCCAAAATGCCAAATGGGAAGGGATCGAAAGGCCTGATGGCGGGAATCAAGTTGAGATTTACGGTGCTCCAAATCGCCACCAGAAGAACATGCAGCAACAGAAACGGCGTGCTGCCAATGGATTTTACGATCGCGTCGCTGGCGCGCTCGGCGGCCGTCCGGCGATCCAAGGCTTCCTCTTCCAGCTTTGCAATCGCTTGAATGTTGTGCTGCGTGGGATTTCCGGCGGATTCATCGGGCGCCGTTTTTTCCATGCGCGAAACTCCCGCCTCCCGACCGGTGTGTCCGGGAATCCCGTCTATCAGGACTTACGACCGCCGCCGCCGGAGGAGGATCGTTCCGGCCGGAACGATTGCCACTCGCGGATTTGTTCGGAGATCTCGGCCTTTTCGCGTTCGCCCGTGGCAGTTTCCCAGCGGCGTCGAAGCTCGTCGAGCCGGCCTTCCACAAATCCGACTCGTCCTGATTTTTTTTCTGGTTTGTTGCTCCTGCCGTATCCCATGTTCGGTTGGCTCCTGTTTGAATTTGAAAATATCGCTATGGACCCCGACTGCTTGGAACTAATCAAACTATCGGCAATTCCGCGCGTAAGGGGACCGACATCTGAGCGTATCGGTTGACCAGGACGGAACGAAGCCAGGGAGGTCGCGCGCAGGTCCATGCCACGCACGACTCCTTCGCCAAGTAATAAGCATCCCAGAACGGTGATTCCAAGTACAGCAAATAAGACCCAGAACAAGTCCTATGCGGCACGCAGGTTATGTACAACAAACAGATCCTGTCCAGCGACTGCTATCAGCCCCCTCCCGCCACGGACGCCACATGCTGCGGGTGCTTGCGGAGCGATCTTCATCCTCACGCGAATGAGCAAGTTCGCCAGTGAAAGTCGCCACGCTATTGAAATGAACCTGCACTGCGGCTGGCTGCCGCGGGGAGCGCCACTGTTTGGGGAATTATTCCTGGAGGACTTCAATTTTTCTGTGATAACTTGCGCGCATAAGTCGGCCCGTCGAGAGGGAGTTCCCAGGATGAAAATCCAGAATCTTGGGCTGATCGTGTTGATGGTTGTCTTGCTGACCGGCTGCGGTGGCGGTGGACCGGTTATGCACCCGCCTCCACCTGCTTGCGTCAGCACCGCCACAGTTGTGTGCACGCAATCGGGCCAGGTGCAGGGAGCGATCGAAGGCAATTTCCGCGCCTTTCGTGGAATTCCATTTGCCGCGCCGCCTGTGGGCAATCTGCGCTGGCGCCCGCCTGCACCTCCCGCGAGTTGGCAGGGCACACGCAGCTTCACCACGTTTGGAAATGTCTGCCCGCAGACGGACTTCAACGGCGGCGTGCGTGGCGAAGAGGATTGCCTCACGCTGAACGTGTATGGCTCGAATCCGCCGGCAAACTCAAAGCAGCCCGTGATGGTTTTTTTTCACGGCGGGGGCTGGGTGCTGGGCAGCGCCCAGGACCCTCCGTTTGACATCATCCCGCCGCTGGTGGGGCACGACGTGATCCTGGTGACGGCGCAGTACCGCATTGGCCTGCTGGGGTTCTACTCCAGTCCCTTGCTCACCACGGAAGGTGGCGGGTCCTCCGGGAATTACGGTTTACGGGACATGCTCGCCGCGCTGCATTGGGTCCAGGACAACATCGCGGAGTTTGGCGGCGATCCCACGCGCGTGATGATCTTCGGGCAATCCGCGGGCTCGGGAAACGTCCAGGCGATGCTGGCGTCTCCCGCGGCGCAGGGACTTTTTTCGAGAGCGGGAATGGAAAGCAGCGCCATTCCCAAAGGCGATCTGGGCGCCAGCATCACCTCCAGCTATCCCCTCTATTCCAACTTCGCTCCACTGGTGCACTGCGACACGGCCGCAGATGTGCTGGCCTGCTTGCGCGCTGTCGCGGCCAATACCGTGATTCAAACGCAACTCCAGCCCGGCGCGTTTCCGTTTATCATCTTCAATCTCGATCCCCAAATTCTTCCTGACGATCCGTTCACCAAACTGCAGCAGCTAGGCTCTCCTGTTCCGCTTCTGTTGGGTTCCAATAGCGACGAAGCGGCGGATCTGGAAGATCCCAGCACGCCACTGGATGCCAGCGGCTACGCAGCAGCCATTCACTCTCAATTCGACCCGTTGCAGGCCGGCGCCGGCACAACGATTCTTTCACTCTACCCCGCCACGTTTGATTCCACGCCCAGGTACGCGCACATTGACGTGGAAACCGACTACAACTTTACTTGGGAGACGCGGGATCTGGCCCGGGCGGCGTCCGGCGCACAGCGACCGAAAGTGTGGCGCTATCTCTTCACCCACCGCTATGAGAACGACACGTCCCTGAATAGCCGGCGAGCCTTCCACACCGCCGAGCTTTATTTTGTTACCGGCAATTTTCGCGTGGTGTACTACACCGAAGTCCTTTACACCCCCACGGCCGCCGAACTCACGCTTTCCAACCAGATCATGGACTACTGGACGCAGTTCGCGGCGACGGGTGACCCGAATGGTGCGGGAGCCAGTCCCTGGCTTGCTTACGATGCCAACGAAAGCATCCTGCAGTTGGACGATTCCATCACCACAATCAACGGCTATCGCAACTCTGAGTGCGATTTTCTGTCCTCGCTCCCTCTCTTTTGAGAAGCGGTTTGCGAAGCGGAGGGTCCTCGGGACACTTTCGATCCTGCCCGGGGCGCAAAGAGAGTCATCTTCAACCGTCTCCCCAACTATCTCCTTGACAACTAGTTACCACTATGCTATCATTCAGGCGTCATGCCGTCCGGCCACAACCCGATACCCAGCCTAGTCGGTACGGCCCCAATATCGGGACTTCTACCCGGTACCCACTCACAAACTGGATTCGCTGTAACTCACTCAAAACAAACGACGGGCCTGCTTTCTACCCGGTACAAAAAGCCACCCCCCGGGGGAGTGACTAAATGCTAACCGGGAGCGAAACCAGGGCGAAAGGTGGAGCCCTGGACCATCCGGTACCGAAATGGGAATTACTCGCGGATGATTTCGGCGTTTGCGCTGGGGGACACCACGCGGCGGAGGTGCGGGCCGTCGAGGAACAGCTCGATTTCGAGATCTTCGGTCTTTACGCGCAATTGTTCGAGCTTCTGCCCGGCCACTTCCTGCTTGCCGAGCGATTCGACCGTCACTGTGCCGGGAGTCATTTCCTGGGGAACGAGTACGGAAAAAGTTTGCGCGCCTTTCTGGTTCCAGTCGTAGAGGCGGGCCAGCACGTCGTATTGATGGTAGAGATTGTTGTCGAGCACGGCGACGCGAGCGGAGCCGAATGTGAAGGTCTGCGAGAAGGGGCGCATGCCTTCCAGGCGCAGCTCGACGCTGGCGGTGTTGCCGTTGAAGACGATCGTCGCGCCGGCTTTCTTCGCTCCCTGCGTGGTCCACTCGTAATGCAGCGGCGTGCCGTCGGCGCGGAGCTCCAGCGTGCCGTGTACATGTGTCGGGCCCTGCGGCGATTGCACCTCGGAGGTTCCGTGAGCGACCCAGTTGTCGCCGCTGGGCGCGATTTCAAATTCTTCGGTGCCGGCTTGCTGGCCGTTGACGACGATGCGGAATTTGCCTTTGTCCTTGGCGAAAATGGAATTGGCGGCGGGCCGCGCAGCGGCTTCGACCACACGCAGGGGATTCAGAATTGCGGTGATGCGGCTCGCGTCGCCGGTCCGCGCTCCGAATTCAACGCGCGAATCAAGGCCGATGATCACGGAGAGCAGTGCGGCGAGGAGCGCAAATGACCCGAGCGCTGCCGCGAACATCGCGACTGCTGCGCGCAGCCGCTTGGCGTGCGGCCGGACAATTTTCATGCCGTCACCTTCGGAAATATTCCCAGGGACACGATCT
>Ga0210408_10002508_pt1 | contig 17818 bp, 10 predicted proteins | sample IncBWH4MmetaG_FD_155471 | JGI IMG/M metagenome (GOLD analysis project Ga0210408, IMG submission 155471) | Forest soil microbial communities from Barre Woods Harvard Forest LTER site, Petersham, Massachusetts, United States - Inc-BW-H-4-M | ecosystem: Environmental > Terrestrial > Soil >...
TCGGGTGGTGGTGTAGTGGTGCGCGCACGTGTTCGTGAGAGTTCGGCGGCGCGCTCCGGCATGGGCGGGCAGCGGCGCGCCAGGGTGGGCTCTGGCGCGGTGGGGGCCGGTGGCGGCGCCCGGCAGGCGCCAGCGCGCGGCGTGCTGCAGTCGGCGGGGGGTTCGTCGCGCCCGGCGGGGGGTCCGCCGCGACCGGCGCGCCCGGCGGGGACTCCGCCGCGCCCGGCGGGGACTCCGGCGCGGCCTGCGCGGATTCCTTCGCGGGGGAGCTTGCCGCGGGGGGAGGTCGCCGCGATCCAGCGCTCGCGGCTGCTGATTGGCGCGCTCGGTGCGATCGAGGAGTACGGGTACGCGCACGCGACGGTCGGGCGCATCACCGCGCGGGCGGGGATCTCGCGACGCACGTTCTATGAGCTCTTCGAGAATCGCGAGGCGTGCCTGGCGGCGCTGTTCGAGGACATCGTGGGGATTGTCGAGCGTGAGATCGCCGCGGCGGGCCTGGAGGGTTTGGCGTGGCGTGAGCGGGTCCGTCGCGGCCTGTGGGTGATTCTCTGTCTCCTCGATCGCGAGCCGGCGCTGGCGCGGGTGTGCGTGATCGAGGCGTTGCGTAGCGGCGCGGGGGTGCTGGAGCGCCGCGAGGCGGTTCTCGCGCGTCTGGCCGGAGTCCTCGACGAGGGCCGCGGCGAGGGCCCGCGGGGAGCGCAGTGCACCGCGTTGACCGCCGAGGGTCTCGTCGGCGCGGCGTTGGCGATCGTCCACGCGCGGCTGCTGCGCCGCGAGCGCGCGCCGCTCACGGACCTGTTCGGCGAGTTGATGGGCCTGCTCGTGCTGCCCTATCTTGGCCCCGCGGCGGCGCGGCGTGAGCAGGCCCGCCCCGCGCCGGGGTCGGTATCCGCGGCGAGCGCGGCAGGTATGTCGGTGGGGCTGGCGGGCGAGCGCGATCCGCTGGCGGAGACCCCGATGCGCCTGACCTACCGAACCGCGCGGGTGCTCGAGTCGATCGCGTCCCAGCCGGGGGCCAGTAACCGCGTGGTTGGTGAACACGCGGGGATCTCCGACCCGGGGCAGATCTCGAAGCTGCTGCGGCGTTTGGAGGGTCTGGGTTTGATGGTCAACACCGGCGGGGGACACCTCAGCGGCGAGCCCAACGCGTGGGGGCTGACGCCGCTCGGCGCGCAGGTCGCGCAGCGGCTCAACATCGACACCCGCCACACAACAACCGAGGGGTCTTGCCTGCCCCCTTCCGACTCCTTGGAGGAGAGATAACCCATGATGCTTTCACTACTACGCACGCGATTCGGGATCCCCGCGATCCTGGCTGTTGCGGCCCTCGTCTTCGCGATGGCCCTCTCGACCGCCGCCGCCTCGGCCGCCCCGCTCGGCGCGTTCACCGGGTTCAGCACCGGCCTCAACACCGGCGCCCACCCGCTCTCCGTCGCCCCCGGCCCTGAAGGCAACCTGTGGTTCGTCGACGGCGGCACCACCCCGGCGATCGGCCGCATCACCCCCACGGGCGCGATCACCGAGTTCAGCGCCGGCCTGCATAGCGGCGCTAGTCCCGTCTCGATCGCCGCGGGCCCCGACGGCAACATGTGGTTCACCGACGACGGCACGATCAAGGCGATCGGCCGCATCACCCCCGCGGGCGCGATCACCGAGTTCAGCGCCGGCCTGCAGGCGAGCAACAAAAGCGCTCCGTTGTCGATCGCCGCGGGCCCCGATGGCAACCTGTGGTTCACCGACTTCGGCCATTTTGTCGGCGGCGGCAGCATGATCGGCCGCATCACCCCTACGGGCACGATCACCGAGTTCTTCGGCGGGAAGGGCGCCGGCAACCTGCTCGGTCCCGCCGCCGGCGAAGGCACCACGACTGAAAACTCCAAAGAAATCACCAGCGTCGTGACCAGCAGCGGAAGCTTCGCCGTCGGTCAGACGATCACGGGTGAAGACATCCCCCCCGGGACGACGATCACCGCGTGCTCGCCTTCCTGCGGGCCGGGCGCGACGGGGCTCACGCTCTCTGCGAACGCCACCGCCACCGGCACCAAAACCGGCCAAGCGCTGACCGCGGGGTCGGATACGGTCTCCAGCCTCGCGATCGCCCCCGGCGGCGAATTCACCGTCGGCGCTTCGATCTACGGCGAAGGTATCCCCGCTGGAACGACGATCGCTGCGTGCTCGCCTTCCTGCGGGCCGGGCGCGACCGGGCTCACGCTCTCCGCGAACGCCACCGAAACCAAGACGGGCGACGCTCTGAACGCAGGCCTGCAGGCGGTGAGCGCTCCGACCGCGATCGCTGCGGGCCCCGATGGCGACATGTGGTTCACCGACAGGTCCGTCCTCTATGGCGGCGCCTCCTCGATCGGCCGTATCACCCCCGCGGGCACGATCACCGAGTTCAGCGGCGGTGGTCTGCCCACGCTGAGCCTTCCGTGGGGGATCGCCGCGGGCCCGGATGGCAACATGTGGTTCACCGACTTGGTCGGTGGCTACGGATTTAGCAGCAAGATCGGGCGCATCACGCCCTCCGGCGCGATCACGGAGTTCAAAGAAGGCCTCCAGGAAAACGGAGAAAAGAGCGTTACGATCTCCATCGCCGCCGGTCCCGACGGCGACATGTGGTTCACCGATCAGGGCACCGCGGCCCCCGGAAAAGGCGTCGAAATGATCGGCCGCATCAGCCCTGGCGGCACGATCACCGAGATCGCCGCCCCCTCCGGCAGCAAGCCTGCCTTTTCCAGCACCTTCCCCTATCAGGCGATCGCCCCCGGCTCGGACGGCAACATGTGGTTCGCCGACGAAGGCACGACCCCGGCGATCGGGCAGGTCGGGGTCGATGCGCCGGCCGCCTCGCTGGATGCGCCCAGCGTGATCGGCTCGCTGCAGGAACAGACCCAGCAGACCTGTGGCGGCGAGCGCTGGGCCGACTGGGCGGGGATGCAGCCGTTCGACGGCGGCCTCCTGGCCTCCTCGACGACCCCGGCCGTGCAGTGGCTGCTCAACGGCGCCCCGGTCGCCGGGCCCGCCGGGACAGCCTCGACATACACGCCGGGCGCCGGCAGCGCGGGCGCCAAACTCGCCTGCAGGGCGACCGTCACCTACCGTTACCCGCTGGGCGTGACCGTCTCCTCCGCCAGCCCTGAAGTGACAGTCATCAAGCAGAGCCAGGGCGCCGAAGGCAAAGAAGGTAAAGTCGGTCCGGCCGGCGCCAACGGCGCCGCGGGTCAGACCGGTCCGGCCGGAGCGAAGGGGGCCCAGGGTGCCGCCGGTCCGCAGGGCCCCGCGGGCGCGGCCGGCCAGATCCAGCTCGTGACGTGCAAGACGGTCGTCGTCAAGAAAAAGAAGAAACAGCAGTGCACGACGAAGCTCGTTTCGGGGACGGTCAAGTTTACCGCGACGGGCTCCGCCGCCCGTGCGTCGCTCGCCCGTGCCGGGGTGGTCTATGCGACCGGCACTGCGAGCGAGCGCGGCGTGCAACTGAACGCTCGCCGTACGGTTCGTGCCGGTCGTTACACGTTGACGCTGACCTACGGTCATGGACAGCACACGACCACGGTCCGCCGGCAGGTGCGGATCGGCTGACGGGAACACAGCGGGGCGGCTTTGAGCCGCCTCGCTGTCCCTCGCAATCGACAAAGGAGAGCGACATGACGGATCACCCAAGTCAGCCAAAACACCAGGCGCTCCGGGCGTCGGCGCGCGCCGACGACACCGGCGTCCTTCGCGTCCGCGCCGCGCGCCGCCTGCTCGCCCCGCTGCTCCCCTTCGCGCTACTCCTCGCCCTCGGCTCCTCGCCCGCCGCGGCCGCGGAAGAACACGCCTTGCTCGCCTCCTTCGGCTCTCCGGGGACCGCGGCGGGTCAGTTCGGGTTCACCCCCGAATCGGGCGCCGCGGTCGACCAGGCGACCGGCGATGTGTACGTCGCCGATACCGTCAATCACCGTGTCGAGAAGTTCGGGCCGCTGGGCGAATTCATCGACGCGTGGGGCTGGGGCGTCCACACCGGTGCTCCGGAAGCCCAGGTCTGCTCCTCGGGCTGTCAGGCCGGCCTCTCCGGTCCCAACCCCGGCCAGTTCGAAGAACCTACGTTCATCGCGGTCGACAACACCCCCGGAGGTAACGGTGACGTCTATGTCGCAAACCGGGGCGCCCTCGTCAACGAGCGCCAGACCGTCACGCTCAGCGGCGCCACCAGCGGCCACTTCACGCTCAATTTCACCTCCACCCTCCATGCCACCGTCACGGCTGGCTCCAACTTGGTCACCGACGTGGTCGGTACCTGGAGGGTCGGCGATCCCGTCTCGGGTCCCGGGATTCCCCCGGGCGCTACGATCGCGCAACGCATCTCGGGAACGGAATTGGAACTCTCTGCTGCTGCCACTGGCGGTGGCGTCTCTGTGGTTCTCGGCGCGACCGACACCACCGCCCCGATCGCTTACAACGCTCCCGCCAATCAGGGCGAAGGCGCGGGCAGCGTCGAAGCCGCTCTCGAAAATCTTCTCGAAGGGAAGGTCTCGGTGTCCGGCGGCGCGGGTGGTCCGTATACGGTCGAATTCATCCAGAACCTCGCTGACACGAATGTCGAGCAGATGACGTGCGAAGGTGCGGGTCTCAGTCCAGTTGGGGCGAGTTGCACGGTGGCGACTGCTGTCGATGGTTTCAACGGCAACCGCGTCGAGAAGTTCGACTCCTCCGGCAGCCTGATCACGGCGTGGGGCGGCAGCCCGGCCGGAGGCGAGCTCGATGGCACGACCTGCGCCAATGGGAATAACTGCGGCGATAACCCTCATTTTGACAGCCTGGAAGGCGTCGCGGTCCTCAACGCTCTGCCGGGCGTCCCGGTCAAACCGGAAGGCAGTCTCCTGGTCCTGGCGTCCCAGTTCACCGAATGGTCCCAATCCTCCGGCGATTTCATTACCATCATCGGTGACGAAGGCCACGAATCTCCGATCGGTATCGCGGTCGACCCGGCTGGCCACGTCTACGTAGGGACAGGGGGAGGGGGGAGCCGTAAAGAAGTCATCCAAACTTCATACTGCAACAAGGAAGAACTATCCGGCCCCTGCCCTGAGTCAAATGCACACGAAGGTTACGTCTACCACGAGAACTGTGTGGTCGATCCGGGTCCGGCCACCGGTGTCGCTGTCGATCCCTCCAGCGAAGACGTTTATGTGGCCCGCTATGACCCGGTCTCCAGCCAAGGCAGCGTTGCTGCGTACGGTTCGGCGTGTAACCCGCTCGAAAGCCCGTTTGGTGGGAACCCCGGTGAAATCGTCCGTCCCGCGGGTGTCGCCGCGAGTGGGTTCAGTGGCTCTAAGGGTTATGTGTATGTGGTCGACGAGGGCTCGAACCGCGTCGAGGTCTTCGCGCCGGGTGGTCTGCGGCACAAGCTCACGGTGAGTAGGGCGGGGAGCGGCTTGGGCTCGGTCGGCTCGGAACCGGCCGGTACGATCGCGTGTCCGTCGCTGTGCTCGGCCAGTCTTTCCCAGGGCACGGTTGTCACGCTCACGGCGACCCCGCCCGCACACGCGAGCTTCGTCGGCTGGGCGGGCGGTGGCTGCTCTGGCGCGGGCACGTGTCAGCTAACCCTGACGGCAGATACCGCGGTGAGCGCGATCTTCGCCTATGACCGGCCGGTGCTCACCCCTCCGGCGCTCGCGGCGATCACCGCCAACACCGCGACGCTGGATGGCACTGTCAACCCCGAAGGCGACGCCTTCTCCTGCCGCTTCGAATACGGCACGACGACGGCCTACGGCGCCGAAGCGCCCTGTCTGACCCGGCCCGGCGCGGGCGCCGGCCCGGTGTCCGTCAGCGCTGAACTATGGGATCTGGCTGCTGGCACAACCTACCATTATCGCCTCGTCTCGGTGAACAGCGGTGGCGCAAGCTACGGCCCCGACCAGACCTTCACGACCGCATCGGAAACGTGCGCGACCGACGCCGCGCTGTGTCTCGCGCGGCCCGTCGAAGTGTCGTTGACCAGCCAGGCGTCGGGGCTCCCCTCGCTCGTGCTACCCAAACAGCCAGGCGGCACGACAACGGCCAGGGGCCTGACAAACGCGCAGAAGCTCGCGAAGGCGCTGAAAGCGTGCGGGACGCACAGGAAGAAGGGCACTCGTGTCGGCTGTGAAAAGCAGGCCAGGAAAAAGTATGGGCCCGCAAAGCACAAAGCCAAAAAGTCAACGCGCAGCAGGAAGAGGGGGTAGACGCGATGTCGATCGACAAGCTCAAGGCAAGGACGTTGCTGGTTTTGCTGTGTGCGCTGAGCGGCGGGCTGTTGCTGTGGAGCGCGCCGGCGCTTGCCTGCCCCAACGAAGAATTGCGCGCGGGCTCCTCCGCGAACCTTCCCGACTGCCGGGCGTATGAGATGGTCTCGCCGCCGGCGAAGAACGGCTTTGACGCATCCGGCTCCGGCACCCCCCAGAACGTCGCGGCTCAAGCCTCGATCGAAGGTAACGCGGTCGCCTATTCCAGTAACGGCCCGTTTCCCGGCTCGGCGGCGGGCCTCCCCGGCTCCTATCTCGCCGCGCGCGGGCCGGGTGGCTGGTCGACGCAGGCGCTGATGCCGGCGCAGGCCTTCTCTTTCAAGCAGAGCGTCACCCAGCCGATCTTCGCCGCCTTCTCGCCTGACCTCTCCAGGGGCGTCCTGATCGACGAGAGCGACTCGCCGCCGCTGGTCAGCGGCGAGCGCGCGGAAGCCACCAATCTGTTCTTGCGCGATGACGCGAGCGGCGGCTATTCGCTGCTCAACGTCCCGGCGCCGGGCGTGGAACCGCTGCCCTATTCACCGACATTCGACGGCGCCTCGGAAAGCTTCACCACGATCGTCTTCGACGCCGGTGGCGCGCTCACGCCCGAAGCGCCGGGCGGCGGGGTCGACAACCTGTACGAGTGGGCCGGCGGCACGGTCGGCCTCGTCAGCCTGCTCCCGCCGGCCGGCCAGCCGAGTTGTGGTCCTGGCGGCCCGGCGTGTGAACCGGCCCCGCATGGCGGCAGGCTCGGCGGCGAAGACGCCCACAGTGAGGCCGCGGATCACGGCTCGCTTGTCAATGCGGTCTCCGCGGACGGCTCGCGTGTCTTCTTCACCGCCGAAGGCAACCTCTACGTGCGCGAGGATGGCACCACAACGGTGCAGGTCGACGCCTCGCAGGGCGGTCCAGAGTCGGGCGGCGGCGCCTGGGAGACAGCCGCGGGCGACGGCTCGAAGGTGTTCTTCACCGACGAACGACAGCTCACCGCTGACTCGACGGCCGAACCCGGCAAGCCCGACCTCTACGAATACGAAGTGGAAGGCCGACGCCTCGCCGATCTCACGCCCGCCCCCAAAGCCGACGTCCTGGGGGTCGTCAACCAGGCATCGACAGACGGCGCCTACCTCTACTTCGTCGCCCGCGGCGCGCTCACCGGCGAAGAAGAAGACAGCCTTCACCACAAGGCGCAGGCCGGCGCGGAAAACCTGTATCTCGCCCACGATGGTGCCGTCTCTTTCATCGACACGGTCGAAAACGTGAGCGAGCTCTACAGTTCCAGCCTCCTGCTGCTCGAGCATAACGCCTCCCAGGTGACACCCGACGGGCGTCACCTCGCGTTCTTCGCCAGTAACTTCGGCAACGGCCCGGTCGTCTCGCAGCATGCTGAACTTTTCGAGTACGACGCCGAATCCGGGCAGCTCGTGCCAATCTGCAAATGCGGCCTAAGCGAATTTCACGGAGAATCGACGGGCAGCTATCTCAACCAGCTTGAGGGTGTGTTTCAGTACAATCGCGGCATCTCCGACGACGGCGCTCGCGTCTTCTTCAATAGCGAAGAATCTCTGGTGCCGCAGGACACCAACGGCCAACCGGATGTCTATGAGTATGAGCGCGCGGGAACGCCGGGCGGCAGCTGCACGGGCTCGAGCGCCACGTTCAGCGCGGGCTCCGGCGGCTGCCTGTTCCTGATCTCGACCGGTACGAGCACCGTTCCCTCGTACTTCGCCGACGCGAGCCCCAGCGGCGAAGACGTGTTCTTCGGGACCTCCCAGCAGCTCGTTCCCGCCGATGTCGACGGCGCGATCGACCTGTATGACGCGCGTGTCGACGGCGGCTTCGGCTCGCCGCCGGAACCGTCGTGTCTGGGCGATGCCTGTCTGAACGTGCCGTCCGCGCCGCTCGACGCGACGCCGGCGTCGCTGACGTTCTCGGGCGCCGGCAACGTCGCCGCGGGCGAAGCCAACGCGCAGGTCACGCCCACGACGAAACTCACGAGCGCCCAGCAGCGGACCGCTGCCGTCAAGGCGTGCGCGAAGCAGCCCAAGAGCCGGCGCAAGCGCTGCGTGACGCAGGCGCGCCGGCGCTACGGCGCGAAGGCGAGCAGCAAGTTCATGCGCGCGCGAGACGCAAACACCAACGGGAGGGCCGGCAAATGATCGCCGCCAACCATAGGATCTCCCCGCGGCTGTGGCGGGTGGGCGTGTTCGCCTGCGTGCTCCTCTGCGCGTGTCTGCTGTGTGCGGCGATCTCCGCGTCGCCTGTGCGCGCGTCCGGTTTCGGCTTTGAAGCGGGGCCGGCGGGCTTTGACGGGTCGATCACCAACGCCGATGGCTCGCCCGACGTGCAGGCCGGCTCGCATCCGTATCAGGTGACGACGTCGTTTCATTTCAACCTGATCGCGGATGCCAAAGGCAACCTGCATACCGAAGGAGGCGATTGGAAGGACGTCGAAACAGAAGTGCCACCCGGTCTGATCGGCGATATCAACGCGGTCCCGATCTGCTCCGAAATCGAATTCTTCCTGCCCAGTCTCGGCAACCCGAGATGCAACGACAACACGGTCGTGGGCATCTTGCACGTCAACGAGAAGGGCGGGACAGGGTTCTACGTGCCGCTGTTCAACCTCCAGCCCTCGGCGGGGGTGGCGGCGGTGTGGGGCGCGATGATCCAGGCCAAGCCGATCCTGCTGACGAGTGCGGTACGCTCGGGCTCGGACTACGGGGTGACGGTCTCCTCGACTGACATCTCCCAGCTCCTTCCCCTCAGCGGCTCGACTGTGACGATCTGGGGCGTGCCGGCCGACCCTCGCCACGACCCGCTGCGCGGGATCAACTGCCTGGACTTTGACACCGGTGCGTCGAAGGGGAGCTGTCCCGCGAAGGGCGTCGTGCCGACGGCGTACCTCACGTTGCCGACTTCGTGTGCGGGGCCGCAGGAATGGAGGATTAGGGCCGACTCGTGGGCGTCCCCCGAACAGTGGGCGACGGACAGCTTCATCACCCACGAAGGCTTGGGCAACCAGACCGAGATCGAAGGCTGTGAACGCCTGCAGCTGACTCCGGAACTCAACGCCAATCTGACGACTGACTCCGCGGAAACACCGAGCGGCCTTGACTTCAACATCAACATCGCCGACGAAGGCCTGACCGCCGCTGGAGGGCTCGCCGAGCCGCAGATCAACAAGACCGTCGTCACGCTGCCCGAAGGCGTCACCGTCAACCCCTCCGCGGGTGAAGGCCTGAGCGCCTGCTCGCCGTCGGACTATCACCGTGAGACGGTCGACTCGCCGCCGGGCGCGGGTTGCCCCGACTCCTCCAATCTCGGCGAAGTCACGATCGAATCCCCGTTGCTGTCCCAGCCAGTGAAGGGCTCGCTGTTCCTCGCCGAGGCGGCGCCCAACGGCGAAGCGGGTAAGAACCCGTTCAACTCGCTGCTGGTGATCTACATGGTCGCGAAGCTGCCCGAACGCGGGATCCTGATCAAGCTGGCGGGCAAGGTGGAACCCAATCCGATAACGGGTCGGCTCACGACCACTTTCGAGAACGTCCCGCAGCTGCCGTTCTCCCATTTCCACTTCCACTTCCGCGAAGGCCAGAGCGCGCCGCTGGCCTCCCCGCCCGCCTGTGGCTCCTACACCGTGCAGGCCGCTCTGACGCCGTGGTCCGCGCCCGAAGAACCGCGCCTGTTCAATACTCCGCCGTTCGCGATCACCAAGGGCGTGCACGGAGGCGCCTGCCCGTCCGGTGGCATCCCACCGTTCAAGCCGCAGGTGATCTCCGGCACCCAGAACAACGCCGCGGGCTCCTATTCCCCGTTCTACCTGCGCATCATCCGCGAAGACGGCGAACAGGAGCTGACGAGGTTCTCGACGACGCTGCCCCCCGGGTTGACTGGCAACCTGACGGGGATACCGTTCTGCCCGGAGGCCGACATCGAAGCGGCCAGGGCCCGCGAAGTGGGCAAAGGGCATGCGGGTGGACGCGAAGAGCTGAACGCACCGTCGTGCCCACCGGCCAGCCAAGTCGGGCATACGCTCGTCGGCGCTGGCGTCGGAAGCATCCTGGCGCAAAACCCCGGCAGGGTGTATCTGGCCGGGCCCTATCAAGGCGCGCCGCTCTCGCTGGTGTCGATCACCTCGGCGACCGTCGGACCGTTTGACCTGGGGACAGTGGTGATTCGCTTCGGCCTGCGGATCAATCCTGTTACCGCGCAGGTCGAAGTCGATGCAAGCAGTTCTGATCCGATCCCGCACATCATCGACGGGGTCGTCGTGCACGTGCGCGACATCCGCGTCTACATAAACCGAGAAAAGTTCATCGTCAACCCGACCAACTGCGACTCCCTGTCGATCGCCGACACGATCGACGGCGCCGGCGCAGACTTCGCCAACCCCGCGGACCAGGTCCCCGTGGCGATCAAGACCCCGTTCCAGGCCGCGGACTGCTCGAGTCTCGGTTTCAAACCTACGTTCAAGGCTTCGACCGGCGGGAAGACCAGCAGAGCCAACGGAGCCAGCCTGTCCGTGAAGCTTGCCTACCCCGTCGCGCCGGCGGGCTCCCAGGCGAACATCAAGCGCGTCAAGGTCGAACTCCCCAAGCTGCTGCCATCGCGCCTCACCACGCTGCAGAAGGCATGCACCGAACAGGTGTTCAACACCGACCCCGCCTCCTGCCCAGCCCCGTCGGTGATCGGGCGCGCCCGGGCGCTCACACCGATCCTCCCCGTCCCCCTCGAAGGCCCTGCGTACTTCGTCTCCCACGGTGGCGCCAAGTTCCCCGAACTGATCGTCGTACTGCAGGGGTATGGCGTGACGATCGACTTGCACGGCGAAACGTTCATCTCGAAACGGGGGATCACTTCGAGCACCTTCGCCGCGGTCCCCGACCAGCCCGTAACGAGCTTCGAACTGACGCTCCCCAGCGGCCCGTACTCCGCGCTCGCCGCGAACGGCAACCTCTGCAAGAGCAGTCTCACGATGCCAACCGAATTCACCGCCCAGAACGGCGCAATGCTCAGGCAGCTCACCCACATCGCAGTCGAAGGATGCCCCAAGAGCAGGCATAGGAAGAAGGCTAGGCACACCGATTGACGCCCTCCTGGCCTGCGGTCTGGGCCGGCGGCTAGGCTGGGAGGCAGATGACCCGCTACACCGCCACCACCGACGCCGACCGCGCCGCGATGCTCGCCGCGATCGGCGTGGGCTCTGTCGCTGAGCTGTTCGAGCGCCAGATCCCCGCGCCCGTGCGGCTGGGCCGCGCGCTCGAGCTGCCCCCCGGGCTGCCCGAGCAGGAGGTCTACGAGCACCTGCGCGCGCTCGCCGCGCGCAACGTCAGCGCTGAAGATGAGCTCACCTTCCTGGGGGGTGGGATGTACGACCACTACGTGCCCGCCCTGATCGACATGTTGATGGAGCGCTCCGAGTTCCTCACCCCCTACACCCCCTACCAGCCCGAGGTCTCCCAGGGGGGGCTGCAGGTGATGTTCGAGTACCAGACCGCCATCTGCGAGCTCACCGGCCTGCCCGTCGCCAACGCCTCCGTGTACGAGGGGCCCTCCGCAGTCGCCTCCGCCGGGTACCTCGCCAAGCTCCACAACGGCCGCTCCCGCTTTGTCGTCAGCGCCGGTCTGCATCCCCATACGCTCGAGACCCTGCGCACCTACGCCCACGGCTACGGCGTGGAGGTCGTCGAGGTGCCCCTGACCACCGGCTCCGCCGGTGGTGCCCATGGGCGCACCGACCCCGATGCGTGGGCCGCCGCGATCGACGCCGACACCGGCGCCGCGATCTTCGCCCAGCCCAACTTCTACGGCGCCGTCGAGGACGCCCCCGCGCTCAGCGCTGCCGCCAAGGCCGCCGGCGGGAGGGCGGCGGACGGGGCGGGGGGCCGCGAGGCCGCCGCTGGACCGGCCGCGGACAGGGCCGGGAGCCGTGCCGATGGGGCCGGGTCAGACACGAGCGCCGGGTCCGCCGCCGCGGGCGGGCGGGGCCCTGTGGTCATCGCCCAGGTCGACCCGATCACGCTCGGCATCCTCGCCCCGCCCGGGGAGTGCGGCGTCGACGTCGCCGTGGGGGAGGGGCAGTCGCTCGGCAACCGCCTTGACTACGGCGGGCCCTCCTTCGGCTTCTTCGCCGCCCGTGAGGAGTACCTGCGGCGGATGCCCGGGCGCATCGCCGGGGAGACCCGCGACCTCGACGGCCAGCGCGGCTTCGTGCTCACCCTCCAGACCCGCGAGCAGCACATCCGCCGCGAGAAGGCCACCTCCAACATCTGCACCGCCCAGGCGCTCAACGCCCTCGCGGGAGTCGTTTACCTCAGCTGGCTTGGCCGGCGCGGGATCGTCGAGCTCGGCGAGCTGCTGCTCGCCCGCACCCACTACGCCCGCGAGACGCTCGCCGCGCTGGAGGGCGTCGAGGCCGCCCACTCCCAGCCCGTCGTGCGCGAGTTCGCCCTGCGCCTCGATGCCGATGTCGCCGCCGTCCGCGCCCGCTGCGCCGCCCACGGCGTCAACCCCGGCGCCGACCTGTATGCCCTCACCGGGCGCGAGCAGGACCGCGGCGGGCTGCTCGTTGCCATCACCGAGCGGCGCACCCGCGCCGACATCGACCGGCTCGCCCAGGTGCTCGGGGCCGCCGTCGCCGCCGAGCGCGAAATGGTGGCCGTCACGTGAGCCCGCTTTGGCCCGCGACCGCCTGGAGAACGGCTACCGCCATGCCGCGGGGCAGGAAGCCCCGCGCCCACCCGCCTGATGCCCAGCTGCGCCGCGTGGACGATCCCAAAGGAAACGCCCCCTTATGACCAACACCCTCACGATCTTCGAGCGGGGCGCCCCCGGACGGCGTGCTTTTCACTGCCCCGAGCTCGACGTGCCCCCCGTCGATCCCGCCGAGCTGCTGGGGGCCCAGCTGGTCCGCTCCGAGGGTCCCCGGCTGCCCGAGGTCTCAGAGCCTGAGATCGTGCGCCACTACGTGCGTCTTTCCAAGCGCAACTTCGATCTGGACTCCGGCTTCTACCCGCTGGGGTCGTGCACGATGAAGCACAACCCCCGCCTGCACGAGCGCGTCGCCGCGCTCCCCGGCCACGCCCGGCTGCATCCGTTGCAGGACCCCGCGCGGGCGCAGGGGGCGCTCGAGCTGATGTGGAACCTCCAGCGGGCGCTCGCGGAGATCGCGGGGCTGCCCCACGTCTGCCTGCAGCCCTCCGCCGGCTCCCACGGCGAGCTCGCCGGCGTGCTGCTCGCCCGCGCCTACCACGAGGATCGCGGGGAGATCCGAACCAAGGTGCTCGCCCCCGACACAGCGCACGGCACCAACCCCGCCACCGTCACCATGGCCGGCCTGGAGGTGCTCAAGCTCGCCACCAACCCCGACGGGGGCATCGAGCTCGACGACCTGCGCGCCAAGGCCGGCCCCGACGTCGCCTGCCTGATGCTCACCAACCCCAACACCCTCGGGATCTTCGACCCCAACATCCAGGAGATCGCCCGCATTGTCCACGAGGCCGGCGCCGTCCTCTACTACGACGGCGCCAACCTCAACGCCGTCATGGGGCTCTCCCGGCCGGGCGACATGGGCTTCGACATTGTCCACTTCAATCTCCACAAGTCCTTTACCCAGCCCCACGGTGGCGGCGGTCCCGGATCGGGGCCGATCGCCGTCTCCGAGCGGATCGCGCCCTACCTGCCCCTGCCCGTCGTCGTCCAGAACGGGGGGGGCGCCTTCGACCTCGACTTCGGCAGCGGGTCGGTTGGCTCCAAGTCGATCGGGCGGCTGCGCGGGTTCCAAGGCAACTACGGCTGCTTCGTGCGCGCCTACGCCTACATCTGCTCGCTCGGCGCCGAGGGCTTGCGCGACGTTTCCGAGAACGCCGTGCTGAATGCCAACTACCTGCTCGCCCGCCTGCGCGAGCACGGTGTGGCCGAGTACCTTCCGCTCGCGTTCCCCCAGTCCAACTCCCCGTCCCCCGCGGGGGACGGGAATGAGGCAAGCGGTGGCGAGGGGCTCTGTATGCACGAGTTCGTGCTCTCCGGCGGCCCCATGAAGCGCGAGCTTCAGATCAGGACCCTCGACCTCGCCAAGCGCCTGCTCGACTTCGGCTTTCACCCTCCCACTGTCTACTTCCCGCTGCTCGTCGACGAGGCACTGATGGTCGAGCCCACCGAGACCGAGACCAAGGAGACCCTCGACGCTTTCGCCGACGCCATCGCCGAGATCCTCCGCGAGGCCGCCGAAGACCCCGAGGTCGCGCGCACCGCGCCCCACACCACGCCCGTGCGGCGCCTCGATGAGGTTGGCGCGGCGAAGCGGCCTGTGATCAGGCAGGCCCTCGCCTGACCCGGATTTCCTGGCGCCAGGGGAGTGCGCGCCTGATTGGGGTGGGTTGGGGTTGATATATCTTTTTTTGAGCTGCGTATTACTATGGTTGGACAGAACTTGGATTTTTATATGTTGTGCCCCAGGCTCAGCCTGCCCGCGGTAGATCTCGCGGTGAATCCAGCCTCCAGGGTCCCCGCAAGGGCAGCGGCGGCCATTCGCCTCCGGCGAGCAACGCTTCTCCGTTAGCCTCCCCAGCCCATGCGCATCTTCTCCGGCATCCAGCCGACCGGCAGCAAGCATCTGGGCAACTACATCGGGGCGATCCTCCAGTATGTCGCCGGTCAGGAGCGGGGTGAGGCTTTGTTCTGCATCGTCGATCTGCACGCGATCACCGTCGCCTATGAGCCGCAGGAGCTGCGTCGCAGCCTGTACGACCTCACCGCCCTACTGCTCGCCGCGGGCCTGGACCCCGCGCGCTGCATCCTCTTTCGCCAGAGCGACGTGCACGAGCACACGGAGCTCTGCTGGCTGCTCTGCTCGGTCACCGAGCTGGGGCGCCTGCAGCGCATGCACCAGTTCCGCGACAAGTCGCTCGCCCAGCGCGAGCTGGTCTCGGCGGGGCTGCTCGCCTACCCGGTGCTACAGGCCGCGGACGTGCTCGCCTACCGCGCGCAGGAGGTCCCCGTCGGGGAGGACCAGCGCGAGCACCTCGAGCTGATGCGCGACGTCGCCCGTCGCTTCAACGCCCGCTTCGGGGATGGGCGGGAGGTGCTGGTGGTGCCCGAGCACCGCATCCCCACGGTGGGCGCCCGCGTGATGGACCTCCAGGACCCCACCCGCAAGATGTCCACCACCGGCGGCTCCCCCGAGGGCACCGTCTACGTGCTCGACGAGCCCGCCGCCATCGAGAAGAAGATCCGCCGCGCCGTCACCGACTCCGGCAGCGAGATCCGCCGCGACCCCGCCAAGCCCGGGGTCTCCAACCTGATCGAGATCCTCGCCGCCGCCCGCGCCAGCACCCCCACCGCCGTCGAGGCCGACCTCGCCGACGCCCGCGGCTACGGCGATCTGAAGGCTGCCGTCGCCCACGACGTCGTCGCGCTGCTCGCCCCCGTGCGCGAGCGCTACGTGCAGCTGCGCGCCGACCAGGACGCCCTGGAGCGCATCCTCGCGGAGGGCGCCGAGAGGGCCCGCGCGATCGCCTCCGACACCCTCGCCGACGTCCGCGAGTGCATGGGCGTTGGGTCGCGCGGGCGGGGTGGCCATCCTTGCTGACCGCTACCGTGACGGCGTGAGCATCGCCTCCCTGCAGCTCGACCTCGACCTCTTCAGCGGACCCTTCGATCTACTCCTCACGCTCGTCCTGCGCGAGGAGATCGACCTGCTGGAGCTCGAGCTCGCCGACGTCGTGCTCGCCTACCTCGACCACCTCGAGGAACGCGGCGAGCTCGACCTGGAGACCGCCACCGAATTCATCGTGCTCGTCGCCGCCCTCCTGGAGCTCAAGTCGCGGCTGATGCTCACCGGTGAGGAGGACGAGCAGCTGCTCGACATCGAGCCCAGCGAGGCCGCCGAGGAGCTGCTCGCGCGGATGCTCGACGCCAGCCGCTACCGCTCCGCAGCGGGCCACCTGCGCAAGCTCTTGGAGCGCGAGCACGGGGTGCGCTTTCGCAGTGCCCCCCCGCCCCCCGAGCTGCTATTGGCCGCGGCTGCGCCCGATCCGCCTGACGAGGCCTACGAGCCCGCCCTACTCGGCAAGGCCGTCGGCCGGTTGCTCGTGCTGCCCCCCGCCATCAGCCTCCGCCACATCACCGTCCCCCGCGTCACCCTCGCCGAGCGCCTGCACCATCTGCGTGTCCTCCTGCGCCGCGGGCGCTTCACCTTCGAGGAGGCAGTCACCGGCGCCGATCGCATGACCGTCGCCATCACCGTCTTCGCCCTGCTCGAGCTCTACAAACGTGGCGAAGCCGCCTGGGAGCAGAGCGAGTGCTTCGGTGAGATTCACGTCCACGCCCTCGCCGACGCCGTCCCCGTCGTCGCTGGCGTGGCCCCCGCCGGGGGGGTGGGTCCCACAATGTCCGCGGCCGCCGCCGGAGGGGCCTGAGTGAGCGACGCCGCCGAGGGTAACCACCCCGGGGAGCCGGATCCCGCCGTGGAGCACCCCTTCGCGGAGGCGGGTGACCTCCCGGAGGCGGGCGATCTCCCGGAGGCGGGTAACCCCATGGAGGAGGGTGGCCCCATGGAGGAGGGTGGCCCCATGGAGGAGGGTGGCCCCGCGGAGTTGGAGGGCCCCACCGAGCTCGCGCGGGTGGTGGAGGCGCTGCTGTTCCTCGCCAGCGACCCCCTCAGCGTGCGCGAGCTAGCCGACGCCGCCCAGGCTGACGAGCTCCACGTCGCCGCCGCCCTGGGGCTGCTCGCCGAGCAGTACGCCCCTGGGCGTCGGGGCATCCAGCTGCGCGAGCTCGCCGGTGGCTACACGCTTGCCAGCGACCCCCTCGCCGAGGACGCCGCCCGGCGGATGCTCAACCGTCCCCGCGCCGCCACCCTCACCCCCGCCCAGGCCGAGACCCTTGCGATCGTCGCCTACCTGCAGCCCGTCTCCCGCCCCGAGATCACCCGCATCCGCGGTGTCTCCGCGGACTCCGCCACCTCCACCCTGCTCGAGCGCGGACTCATCGAGGAGGCCGGCCGCTCGCAGTTCGGCGCCGTGCTCTACCGCACCGGCGTCCGCTTCCTCAAGCTCTTCGGCCTGAGCTCCCTCAAGGAGCTCCCCGACGTCGCCCAGTGGGACCCCACCCCCGAGGAGCAGGCCGAGCTGCGCGAGCGGCTGCTGCGCGCCGGCGAGGCCCGCGCGGGAGGCGGGCCGCTGGCGGTCGAGGAGTGATGCCGGGCTGTGTACGAGGGGACGCGCCGGGTGGTGTGGGAAGGGCATGCGCCGGGCCGGCCCGGGCGGGGGCAGCTCGTGGGGTCCGCTGAGTTGAATATGTTTTTTTTAGTGCGCGTCTTACAATGGTATTGAGGTGGCTTGCTGCTGCCGCGCCGCCAACTGACCGCAAGCCGCGTCGATCTCACGTCCGCGGGTGAGGCGGACCGTGGCCTCCACCCCCCGCTGCAGCAGCGCCTCGCGGAACGCCGCGATCGCCTCGCGGCTCGAGCCCCGATAGGGAGCCTGCCCGTCCACGACGGTGGGGTTGTAGGGGATCAAGTTGACCTTGAACATCATCGGATCGCGCTCCCTTACAGCTGCGCG
>Ga0210408_10002509_pt1 | contig 17816 bp, 17 predicted proteins | sample IncBWH4MmetaG_FD_155471 | JGI IMG/M metagenome (GOLD analysis project Ga0210408, IMG submission 155471) | Forest soil microbial communities from Barre Woods Harvard Forest LTER site, Petersham, Massachusetts, United States - Inc-BW-H-4-M | ecosystem: Environmental > Terrestrial > Soil >...
TGCGCGATTGCATCAAGGCCGGCGGCAACGGCAAAGCGCGAAATGGCGCTGACTCGGCGTAGCCGCGGATGGGGCGGCAGGTTTTTGAGCGCTTCGGTCGGAACGAGAAAACCAGAGTAAATCTTGTCACCCTCGCCCGAGATTGGTTGAGTAGACGCTTCATCACCGCGCACCAATTGGTTCCAGACTTCGTCGACACCGCGTCCCAGCGGCGTAACCCAGCCCGCGCCCGCAATGCGCAAAGTCATGCCGGATTCTTCCGAATCAGAATCGACGCATTGGTGCCACCGAACCCAAACGAGTTTGAAAGAACGATGTCGATCTTTGCCTCGCGAGATTTGTTTGCAACGATATCGATGTCTAGGTCCGGATCGGTAGCGCGGAAGTTAATGTTTGGCGGAAGAAACTGCCCTTGCAGCGCGAGTAAACAGATTACGGCTTCAATCGCACCTGCAGCGCCTAACGAATGGCCGATCATGCTCTTGGTTGAGCTGACCGGAACGCGTTTGAACAACTCCACGATCGCCTTGCCTTCCGCGGCGTCATTGAAGGGAGTCGCCGTTCCGTGTGCATTGATGTAATCGACTTTGTCCGGCGCTAGCGCCGCGCTGCGCAACGCCTGCTCCATCGCTCTTCGCGGTCCGCTCCCAGACGGATCGGGCTGGGTGAGATGATGATTATCGGTTGAGATTCCGTAGCCGACGATCTCACCAAGGATTTTTGCGCCGCGTTTGCGCGCGGCTTCAAGATTTTCCAAGGCCAGAACCGCTGCGCCTTCGCTGAGCACCATCCCGGAGCGATCGCGATCGAAGGGCCGGCATTTTTCCGGCGTTGCCGCTTGCAACGAATCGAATCCAACAAATACGAGCTCCGAAAGCGCGTCGTAGCCGCCGGTCAACACGCGTTGGTATCTCCTCGAGCGGACACATTCAAAGGCATGGCCGATTGCATTCGTTCCCGACGCGCAGGCATTGACGATGACGCGACACGGTGTCGATATCCCGAAAAATTCCAGCGCATCAAACACTGGTTTTTGCGGCGGATAATTAGCGACCCACGCCGGCGCGCGACGGAGGGTTCGATGTCGATGTAAGGCGCGGTAATAATCTTCGCCGAACGACATTCCGCCACTAGTGGTGCCGATCACGGTCAGCTCTGGTTTGAACTCGGAATCCAGGCCGAGCATTTCTTCCAGAGCGGTGATCATCATGCGTGAAGAGCGGTGGAGCCGGGCGCTTTTTCGCCCGTTTCGGTGCTGATTCCGGAAGGGCTCGTCCGGGATTTGAGCCGCAGTCTTGCAACGGCAATTGGTGACGTCGAACCGAGTGACCGGACTGACGCAATCGGTGCCATTACGCAGGCAGCTAAGGGTCTCTTCCAACCCAAAGCCGAGAGGGCTAACCACGCCGGCGGCGACGACCGCAACCCTCGGGAAGGAGTTTATTCCGTCCAATGCGTTAAATCTCTCCATGGCGGCCTCACTGGCCCGCGATTTTTGGTTGCTTTCCAAACTGAAGCACTCTACACAATGAGCCCGAAAGGAGAAAACAGCAGCTCGGAAATCCGCCGATTGTCAGTTGGAATTCATTCAGCGGCGATTTGATATTCAAAAGCGGGAAAGGTGTCCTGGCGGCGTTTTCCAGATTAGACTCAATGCCAACTAAATTATACGTGGGAAATCTCCCATTCAATACCACCGAAAACGAACTGCAGGAGCTTTTTTCGCAAGCTGGCGCAGTGCAGGAAGTCATGCTTATGCAAGACAAGTTCACCGGCAAATCGCGTGGCTTCGCGTTTGTCACGATGGGCTCCGATGCAGATGCGCAAAAGGCAATCGCGGAAATTAACGGTAAGACCCTTGAAGGCAGGGCTCTCACTGTTAATGAGGCGCGCCCGCGCGAACCGCGCCCGCCTGGCGGCGGTGGTGGCGGCTACGGCGGCGGTGGCGGGGATCGACGCCGCGATGGCGGCGGACAACGCCGCGGCCGTTAATCGGCTCGGTTAGTTAATTATTTTCTTAAAAGCGGTCGCTCCGGCGACCGCTTTTTTGTTTCGCCACGGCTGCGCTGGCCCCGAGGAACGAACTACCTAAAACGACAACACTTTAAAGAAGGAGTTCAGATTATGCCCGACAATCCAAACGCAGAAGAAAACATCGATATCCCATCCATACCGAAAGAAACCGCCGGCGCGGTTGCTGGAGCCTTAGTCGGCAGCATGATGGGTCCTGTCGGCACCGTCGTCGGGGGCATTGCCGGAGCGATGGCAGGCAAAGCGGCAGGTGAACGCCGTCTTGCTCCCGCCGCAAAAAAAGCAGTCGCTCGCGTAGCTAAAACCGCACCGGCCCGACGGCTGAGGAAAAAAGCCATGAAGGTCGCCAAGAAAAAACCTGCGCGAAAAGCAACAAAATCGCGCAAGCGTTCGGTGGCCAAGCGGACAAAAGCCAAACCACGAGTAAGATCGACATCTTCGGGTGGCAAAGCGCGAAGACGCCGTCGGTAAGAGAAAAGAAAGTGGGCAGGGCTGGATTCGAACCAGCGAAGGCGTAAAGCCAGCAGATTTACAGTCTGCCCCGTTTGGCCACTTCGGTACCTACCCTCGGGTGTCGCGGAGCCTTGATCTCTAGCTGAAAAATTCCGCGATGCAATTTACTACGTATCGCTGAGCTTCGCGTGATATTTCGGGATATATCGGCAAGGCGAGACTTTCGCGCGCCGCCCGCTCCGCTTCCGGAAAATCGCCCGCTTTGTAGCCAAGATATTCGAAGCACGGCTGCTCGTGCAGGGCGAGCGGGTAGTAAATGGCTGTCTCAATTTCGCGATCAGTAAGACGCTGTCGCAGCTCATCGCGGTTCGGGGATCGAATCACATATTGATGATAGATATGATGGTTCACGAGGCTGCTCGCGGCATACGGCTCAACCGGCAATTTGATTTTCTGCTGCAACCCGCGGCCTTGGAATTCGGTTGTGTAAAACCTCGCCGCTTCCCGGCGGGCACCCGACCAACTGTCAAGGTGCGGTAACTTTATTTTCAGGATCGCAGCTTGCAGTTCGTCGAGTCGGAAATTCCCGCCAATGAATTGATGCTGATAACGCGCTTCCATTCCATGTTGCCGGCAAATCCGCAGCCGTTCCGCGAACTGCGCATTCCGGCAAGTCACCAGGCCGGCGTCACCGGCCGCGCCGAGATTTTTCGAGGGATAAAAACTGAAGCAACCGGCATCGCCGATCGTTCCAGCTTTGGCGGATGCGTTCTCTAACGGAAACTCCGCGCCGATCGCCTGGGCGGCGTCTTCGATCAAAATCAAATTGTGTTCGCGAGCGACGGCGAGCATTTCGTTCATGTCGCAGCACAATCCAAAAAGATGAACGGGAACAAGCGCGACGATTGTTTGTCGATTTTCGTTAACCAATTTTCCTTCGACGCGTCGGCAATATTTTTCGATGTAACGTCGCAGAGCCGGTGCCGAAATGTTGTAAGTGTCCGGATCGATGTCGATGAAGACGGGCGTGGCTCCAACTCGCGCAATGCAGCCGCTAGTTGCGAAAAATGAATAAGCGCTCGTGATAACGGCGTCGCCGAGTCCAATCTCGAGTGCCATAAACACCGCCAGGAGCGCGTCGGTCCCTGACGAAACACCGATCGCGTGTGGTGAACCGCAATATTCTGCCGTGGCCTCTTCGAACTGGGCCAGCTTCGGCCCGAGAATGAATCGCTGGCTGGCGAGTACTTCGTCCGTCGCCGCGCGGATCTCGCCCGAAAGCTTGCGGTATTGTTCGCTCAGGTCCAAAAGCGGAACTCGCATTGCCGATTACCTTGTCAGGTCCGCCCGGGCGATCAATCCGAAGTTTGCCGGTTCGGGCGGCTGATTGACCGGCCACTGTGACTCAGTTAGGCTTGGCGACATGTCTCTGTTTCGCGGACTTTTTTGGATCATTCTCTTCGTCTTTTTCACCTTTTGCTTCGTCGTGCTGTTCGAATATGGCACCAGCGGCTTCACAACTGGCTTTCAAACGGAATTCAACCGGGTAAAGACCTTTGTCATGAAGCAGGTCGGCAAAGGGGAGAACAAAGAGCAGCCGAAGAAATAGTCGTCTATTCGACGAACTCGATTTTTGCGGGACTGTCGATGTATCCGGCGCGCTCGGCCTCGCCTAAGAATCTGCGAATCGCCGCCCGGCCTTTCTCTCCGTAATCGCGGGTAAAATCGTTCACATACATGCCGATGAATTTGTCGGCGAGCCGCTTGTTCATGTCGCGCGCATAGGGCATCGAGTGTTCGACTGCTTCATCACGATGCTCGAGCCCGAAGTCAATGCTTTCGCGCATGATCGCGAGAAGATCGCACCGGATGTCCTGCGGAATGTCTTTGCGGATCACGTTTCCGCCGAGCGGCAATGGTAAATCGGTTTCCCGCTTCCACCATTCGCCGAGATCGACAACCTTCTCGAAGCCCGCTTGTTCATAGGTGAGCTGACCTTCGTGAATGATCAGGCCCGCATCGGCGTCTCCGCGATTCACCGTTTCGAAGATCTGGTCGAATGGAACGACGACGAATTTGAAATCCCCGAGATAAAGTCGCAGCGCCAGGAACGCGCTCGTCATCTTTCCGGGAACTGCGATCAAACATCTTCGAAGATCGAAATCGTTACTGGCCGTTGAGTATTTTCTAATAACGATCGGCCCATAACCGTCGCCCATGCTCGCACCGCACGGAAGCAGCGCGTATTTGGCCGCGACGTAGGCGTAGGCGTGAATTGAAATGGCGGAAATGTGCAATTCGCCGCGCGTCGCGCGCTCATTCAGCGTCTGAATGTCTTCCAATCGATGTTCGAACCGATAACCGCGAAGATCGATTTTGTTTGCGGCGATCGCGTAAAACATAAACGCGTCGTCGGGGTCGGGAGAATGTCCGAGAGAAAAGACCTCAGGCGCGCGCCACATCATCGCATGCTAGCCGCCGGCATCATTGGCGCAAGATCGTGCAACTCTCATTGTCATTTGCGTTAGCAATAGGCTTCCGATAGCCTCAAGCGCATGGCGAAGTCAGGACTCGGCAAAGGACTGGGCGCGCTCATTGGCTCGCGGCCAGCGCCGGTCCGGGCAGACATCGATCCTGGCGAGACGGTCCATAAAGTCCGGCTGACAAGCGTCGTTCCCAGCCCGTTGCAGCCACGAAAGAATTTTTCGCCCGAAGCGTTGCAGGAGTTGATCGATTCGATTCGTCAGCATGGGATCATTCAGCCCCTCATTGTTCGGCGGTTGAACGGCGGCACGCACGAATTGATCGCCGGCGAACGGCGTTGGCGGGCAGCGCAGGAAGTCGGCCTCTCCGAGGTTCCCGTCATCGTTCGAAGCGCCAGCGATCTGGAAGTGCTAGAGCTTTCGCTAATCGAGAACCTGCAGCGGACCGATCTGAATCCGATCGAGGAGGCGCAAGGCTACGCGCGGTTGCGAGACGAATTTGGAATGAAACAGGAGGAAGTTGCGCAGAGGGTTGGTCGCAGCCGCGCTGCAGTGGCAAACGCGCTTCGTTTACTCGATTTGCATCCGCAAGTCCAAACTTGGGTCGGTCAGGACGTGGTCTCGGTTGGGCACGCGAAGGTCTTGCTAGGAGTCAAAGCACCCGAAGAACAGCTAAAGCTGGCTGAGACGATTTTGCGTCGCAACGCCAGCGTACGCCAGACCGAGCGTCTAGTTGCGCGATTTCTTGGAGGCTGGAAAAGACGCCGACGCTCACAAGTCGTCGTTAGCTCTGCGGCAATTGGCGATTTGCAGGACAGGTTGCGCCAGCATTTCGGAACGAATGTCACCATCCATCACACTCCAAAGCGTGGCCGGATCGAGATCGAGTACTACGGCGACGACGACCTCCAGCGCATTTTGAATATCGTTGGCTTAAATTCCAGCGAGAGCTGATCAAATTGCCGGTGTCGTTTCCATTGCAGCAGTCCAGTTTGGCTTTGATTTGTCTCCTCGCCAATTCGTGTGCGAAAGCTCCCGAGAAGAAAATTTGGGCGGAGTTTTCGGGTGAGAAAGCGTTCAGGCACGTGCAGGCGCTGGTGGATCTCGGACCGCGGCCTCCGGGATCGGACGCGATCGTCCGCGCGCGCGCCTACGTTGAAGAGCAACTTGAGTCATCCGGTTGGACCGTCTCAGAGCAAGCCTTTACCGACCGGACTCCACGAGGTGACGCGAAGTTCGTGAATCTAATTGCCCGGTTCGGCACAGGGACGAAGCCGGTCTTTCTGCTTTGCTCGCACTACGACACAAAAATCTTCGACACATTTCCCTTTGTCGGCGCCAATGATGGTGGTTCAAGCACGGGCCTACTACTTGAAATGGCGCGAGTATTGGCGCTGGAATCGAAACTCGCCCAAAAGATCGAGCTTGTGTTTTTCGATGGAGAGGAAGCTGTCGAGAATTTCTCGCAGACCGATGGAATCTACGGCAGCCGGCATTTCGCGCTGGATTTGTCGCAGGCCGGCGCAGCAAAATCGTTTCGGGGCGGCATTCTATTCGACATGGTCGGCGACCGTTCATTGGACATCACATTGCCGCCAAATTCTCCGGCAAAGATCACTGCGGGCATCCTCGCTTCGGCCGACGTCCTGCAACTCCGAAATTATTTCACCTATTTCGAACAGGACATCACCGACGATCACACTCCGTTGAACGCGATCGGCATTCCAGTCGTCGACCTGATCGATTTTCATTATCCGCCGTGGCACACCGCCGAAGACACAATCGACAAACTAAGTCCTCAGAGTCTGCAGACAGTCGGGTCGGTGGCGGCGTACTATCTCTCAAACTTTGCCTTCAAATGAAGCGCGATCTCGGATTTTGGATTCCGATCGGAATTTCGGTCGCCGCGGGATTTAGCAGCGCGCAGTTTGCGATTCATTCGGTCGTTCTTCACGAGGAACTCGGCAAATTTTTCGGGCGCGGTCATTTGTTGGCGCTCGTGCACAGCCGCGGGATCTATGAGGCCGATGTCGATCGAAGGCTCATCGAGTGGCGCTATGCTGCGGCGACCGAAGAGGACACCAAGATCGGGCAAGAGGCAGTGTTAAGGGACTTGGTCGCGGACGTTGCCGCGAAGGCGAAGGAGTCATCCGAAAGAGTTTCGCGTGTCGAGACGAAGCGCGAACTGAATATATTGCGATCTCCATTTCTCGACGACAAGATTTTCAGCGCAGGATTGAGCCGGAGCGGCTTGTCGATGTTTTCACTCGCGCAAATGCTAACAGGCGATTTGCGTACGCGCGGGTGGATTTCGCAGCGAATCGCCGCGCAACTCAAGGTCAGCGAGGACGAATGCCGTCAGTTCTACGACTCACACGAGCAGAATTTTTTCCAGCCAGCGCGACTTCGAGCAAGTCATGTTTTTTTGGCGGCGCCACCCGAAACGCCACCCGAGATCGTCAAAGCAAAGAAGATCGCAATCGAAGCGCTCTCGGTCCGACTGGCAAGCGGGGAGGATTTCGCCACTCTGGTGACCCAGCACTCGGAGGATGAGGCGACAAAATTACGCGGTGGCGATCTTGGTTATTTCTCCTCGACACGAATGCCGCCCGATTTTGTTGAGGCAGCTACGAAACTTCGACCGGGAGAAGTTAGCAAACCCATCAGAACGCGACTCGGATTTCACATTGTGAAATTGGTGGAGGTTCAGGCGGCGCGGCAGCAAACCTTTGATGAAGTTCGAGGAGACATTGCCATCGAGCTAGGAAACCAAAGGCGAACGGAGGCTTTAAAAGAGTTGATTGTCGATCTTGGCAAAGAGACCAGTTATTTACGTCCGCTTTAGCCACTGTCGGCGAACTTATGGATTGCGTGACGCGGCTTTTCACCGCAGGCTGAATGGGCGGAGATAGCTGCCGAAAAGGTCAAACCTCACATGGCTCGTCGAACCAAGAAAAACGTAGGAGTGCTGGGCCTTGGCATCATTGGCAGCCGAGTCGCGGATAATCTGCGCGATCGCGGATTTCATGTTTTCGTCTGGAACCGAAATCCGCGGCCGGTGCCGAATTTTGTCGGCGCGCCGGCCGAGCTGGCCGAGATGTGCGATTACATCCAGATTTTTGTCTCGGACGATGACGCCCTTTTGGATGTGATCCGGCAAATGGCGCCCGCGCTCGGCTCACGCCACATCGTCATTGCCCATCCGACGGTGGCGCCGCATTCAATGCGCATGGCGGCGGATTTGGTGGAACGGCGAGGCGCGCGTTTTGTGGAAGCGCCGTTTACCGGCAGCAAAATGGGCGCGGAAAAAGGCGAACTAGTTTTCTATGTCGCCGGCGACGAAGTGGCGTTGCGGGAAGCCCGCCCGATTCTGGAGGCAAGCGCGAAAGAAATCATCGAGATCGGACAAATTGGGCAGGCCACGGTAGTGAAACTGGCCACAAACATCGTGACGGGCGCGAGCGTCCAGGCGTTAGCTGAAGGACTGGCGCTGATCAATCACGTCGGTATTCCTGCGGAAAAATTTGTGGCCGCACTACAAAACAACGCCAGTTACTCCAAAACGCTGGCGATGAAGTTGCCGAAGATGATCAAAAATGATTTCGAACCGCACTTCGCGCTGAAGCACATGCTCAAGGACATGAAAATCGCCAGCCAGCTGGGCTTGTCGCACCATCTCGAATTGGCCGTCACAACCGCGGCGCGGGATCGACTCCTCGAGCAGGAACAGCGCGGTTACACCGAGGAGGATTTTTCCGTCATTGCGCGCAAATATTTTCCAGAAGTCGTTTTTCCGACAATCGAGCAGGACCTGGAACTGTTTGAGAAGCCGCCACCAATCGAGCCGGCCGCGACAATTTCGAGCATGGGCGAAGTTGCCGCCTCTGTGCAACAAGATGTTAATCTTGAGTCGCTTCCGCTGGAACCAGCACCGCCGCCACCCACCGAACCGATTGCGGAGCCATTCGTACCCGCCCAATCAACTGGTGAATCGCCCGTGCCCGCGGCCACTGAGCCGAGCCAGCCTCAAACACCAGCGCAGGAACTAGCATCTTCTGAATCCGCGACGGAACCGCAATCCGACCAATCCGGGACCAGCCATTCGCCGATGGACCTTTTGGCCAAATTGCTCCGTGGCGAAAGTGCGCGGCCCGATGGATCCTAAAACGGCCGCGTCAGCGAATGACGGCGCAGATTCCCGATCGCGCGTTCTTTGATCTTTCGGCGCGAGTAAAGCTTCGCATCAGCGGAGCGGATCGTGTCCGCTTTCTCAACGGTCAGATCACGAACGACATTCGCAAGGCGACGGAGATGCGCGCGGTCGAAGCCTGCGTGTTGAACGCGAAAGGTAAAATGGACGCGCATCTGTTCGTGCACGCCGATGGCGATTCGTTTCTGATCGATGCCGATCCGGCACTTCAACCAACTCTCCAGGCTCGGCTCGAGCGTTTCATCATTGCCGACGATGTCGAAATCCAAGATGTCGCCGCGCAATTGTCGATCTTGCACGTGATCGGGGCGGACTCATCGCAGACTTCAACTCCCGCGCAAGTTGTCTCGGCAAATCGTTTCGGGAGTGGGGGGCACGACCTTTGGTGCAATGTGAGTCAGAGCGATCAAATCGCAGGCGACTTGGCGAAACATCTTCGATATTGCGACGAAGATTGCGCGGAACTTTTGCGAATTGAACAGGGGATCCCGCGCTGGGGTCGCGAATTGACCGGCGAAATCATTCCGGTCGAAGCCAACCTCGAGCAGCGTTGCATCGATTACGAGAAAGGTTGCTACATCGGACAGGAAACGATTTCGCGAATGAAAATGTCCGGACAGCGAAACAAGCAGCTCTGCGGGCTAATTTCGTCGACCAGCTTGGCGCTGGTGCCGGGGATGCGCTTGATCGCCGGACCTGAACGAAAAGATGTGGGATGGGTAACCAGTGCAACGCGGAGCGGCGACCGAGAAATCGCGCTCGGCTATATCAAACGCGGTTTTAATTCGGTTGGAAACAAACTGGACGTCATCTCGGACGAAAATGCCCACATTTCTACGCAAGTTGTCGATCTTCCGTTTGGGTGATCCCCGCTAAATGTCGCGAGCGTAATTTCTTTTGTCCCTGTTATTTGCGCCGATTTTAGGGGTTGCCTTTTGAAGATAGAGGCGTGTAAAGTCAGGGCTAAAACCAATGCTTTCGCCCATGAATCAACGTTTGCTCGCCGAGATCGGCCGCACTCAGCGGCTGGAGATTATCAATTCGCTCAAGCGCACCAAAGGAATGTCGGTCAACGAGTTGGTGGACAAAATGGGGATGAGCTACATGGGGATCAAACAGCATTGTCTGACTCTGCAGCGCGACGGTTATCTCGATACCTGGAGGCGTCCGCAAAAAATGGGCCGGCCGGAGATGGTTTACCGGCTCACGCGTCGCAGCCACGATCTGTTCCCGGCTGATAGCAACACGTTGACGCTCGAACTCCTGAATTCGGCCAAGGAAATTTACGGTGCGAACGCGCCGGAGAAGCTGCTTTACAATGTGTTCGAAAAGCGAACCGCAGCGCTGGTGGTAAAAGTAAAAGGCGACAACGTGGTCGAGCGCGCGAAATGGCTGGCCAAGGTGCGCGACAGCGAAGGTTACATGGCTCAATATCTCTCCTCGGAAAAAGATGGGCCCCAGATCGTGGAGTGCCATTCGCCGGTCCTGAATCTTTCGGAGAAATATCCCATCATCGGCCGGCTCGAACAGGAAATGTTCGAAGCTGTGCTTGGCACGAAGGTTCGCCGTGAGGAGACGCACACCAGCGGCCTTTACGAGTGTGCGTTTTATTTCGCCACCTAATCGAAGTCGTCGATGTTGCGCTGTGAGATTTCCCCTTTCGCAGCTGATTAATTTCGCGTTGATTGAGGCAATTGGCACGGATTTCTGCGCAACTGGCTCAAGTCCGTAGGAGTACCACGGCGCGGGGCAACAGAACGCGAACTGAACGAAAGTCAGTTGCGAACAAACCGCGTCAACTTTGCGCTTCGCACAGGACACCGCGACCTTCGGCGCGTGCCACTTCCACTAGTATCTCTTACACCAATCTCTCTGGCGAGCGCATAGTCGCCGAATCGCCGTAGCGTACAAACGCGATGATGGACTCACGTTCGGTAAGAGATATTAGTGTAGGTCCATGGCTCGGGCCTTTCCCAGCGCAGTTATCGAGAACTTGCGGCCGCTGATTGACGGCGGTCGTTATCCGATCAAGCGGATCGCTGGAGAAGATCTGGCGGTCGAAGCGGATGTGTTCAAGGACGGTCACGACGTCGTGGCCGCGCTCTTAAAGTGGCGGCGGGCGGGCGAACCGCGCTGGCATGAAACTGCAATGAGCTTTGTCGACAACGATCGTTGGCGTGGCGTCTGTTCCTTCTACGAGATCGGCGTTTTCGAATACACGGTCGAAGCGTGGGCCGACAAATTTCGAAGCTGGGCCGATGAGTGGACAAAGAAATTTGAAGCTGGGATTTCGAATTTGACCGTGGAAGCGCTCGAAGGGGCTGAGCTGATTGAATCGGCGTCGAAGCGCGCGCGTGTCGCTGAAGATTCGGCGCGCTTACAAGAATTGTGCGAGTGCATCCGGACTGCCGATAATGCGCAAATTAATAACATTGTGCATTCGGGCGAGCTGGAAGTCTTGATGGCGACTTATTCCGATCGTTCGTGGGCCACGCAGTACACCCCGCCGCCGCGAGTGATTGTCGAGCGACGCGAAGCGCAAGTGGCGGCCTGGTATGAATTCTTTCCGCGCTCGGCCGAAGGTCACGCCGATCGCGGATCGACATTTCGCGATTGTCTGCCACGGATCGATGATGCGCGGGCGATGGGTTTCAACACGATTTACTTTCCGCCCATCCATCCGATCGGACACACGAACCGCAAAGGGCGAAATAATTCGGTGACTTCCACGCCGGGAGATCCCGGTGTGCCATGGGCGATTGGGAGCGAAGCCGGTGGACACAAAGCAGTCGAGCCGGCGCTGGGCACGCTCGAGGATTTTGAGTGGCTCAACGGCGAGGTTCGCAAACGGGGAATGGAGATCGCGCTCGACTTTGCGATAAACTGTTCGCCCGACCATCCCTACGTTCGCGAACATCCGGAGTGGTTTTATCAGCGCCCCGACGGGTCGATTAAGTTCGCCGAGAATCCTCCCAAAAAATACGAGGACATTTTTCCGCTCAATTTCCGCTGCGAAAACTGGCCGGAACTTTGGGCGGAGATGGTGAGCATCGTCTCGTTTTGGGCGGCGCGCGGCGTGCGCACATTTCGGGTCGATAATCCTCACACCAAGCCCGTCGTTTTTTGGGAACACTTGATCGGGCGGGTTCGCGAAAAATATCCGGACACGATTTTTCTCGCTGAAGCGTTCACCCGGCCGAAGATGATGAAGGAGCTGGCGAAAGCGGGATTCAGTCAAAGCTACACTTATTTTACCTGGCGAAATTCCAAACAGGAACTGAGCGAGTATCTGACTGAGCTGACGCAAACCGAAATGCGCGAATATTTTCGCGGCAACCTGTGGCCCAACACGCCCGACATCTTGCCGCCTTATCTTCAGGATGGCGGTCGACCGGCCTTCACGATCCGAGCCGTATTGGCCGCAACGCTGTCACCGCTCTACGGGATCTATAGCGGCTACGAGCTTTGCGAGAATGAAGCCTTGCCTGGCCGCGAGGAGTATCTCGATTCCGAGAAATATCAATTGAAGGAACGTGATTGGGACGCGCCCGGCAACATCAAGGATTGGATCACGCGTTTGAACCGGATCCGAAAAACGAACCGCGCGTTGCAGCTGAAAGATAACTTGCGTTTCTATCACGCTGACAACGACGCGATCATCTTTTACGGAAAAATGACGGCCGCGCGCGACAACATCATCTTGGTGGCGGTGAACCTCGATCCCCACCGTAAACAGCATTCATATGTCGATGTTCCGATAGATCAATTTGGCTCGATGGATGGCGACGTTTATCAGGTGCACGACCTTTTGAGTGACGCGCGCTATATCTGGCGCGGCCGGCGCAATTACGTCGAGCTCGATCCGGAGATTCAGCCGGCTCACGTTTTTCGGCTGCGGCGCTGGATTGAGGGCGATCGATTTGCCTGAGCAACTCTGGGCGGGGAGCGTGCTTTTGACCCGTAGCCGTAGATTTGCATCCCGTCCGGCGGCGTTTATCATTAGAACACTTTTGGCATGAAGATTTTGCTCACGCTGATCGCCGCCGCGATTGGCACTCCATTGTTCGCACAAACAGTCACGACCACGGCCACGCCTCCATTAGCGCCGCCACCGGCGGCTGTAGTTAGCGCCACACCGTCGTTGGTTCCGGACATGCCGCATTCGAAATCGGTCATGGAGGTATTGTTCGCCGCCGGGTGGGTGATGGGAGTACTTTTCGCGCTCTCGGTCTTCTTCGTGATGCTCGTGATCGTTTACTTGATGACGATCCGCCGCGGCACGGTGGTTTCGAGCGGCTACATGGCAACGGCTGATGCGCTGTTGCGAAAGCGCGATTATCTCGGGTTGCTCGCGGTCTCAAACCGTCACGGCGAAGCAATCGCGCGTGTTGTGCAAAAGATGCTGGATTTCACGACCAAGAATCCGAATGCCGATCTTGCCCAGGTGCGCGAGATCGCGGAGACGGAAGGGACGCGTGTCGCCTCCAGCTTGAACAATCGGGTCACGTACCTCGCCGATATCGGAATGATTGCGCCGCTGCTCGGGTTGCTCGGCACTGTTCTCGGAATTATTCGCTCGTTCGGTGCGCTCGGCGCAGACCTCGGCACAGCGCGTTACGTTTTGTTATCGAAAGGGATCAGCGAAGCGCTGGTAAATACCTGCGCCGGTCTGGCCATCGGCATTCCGGCAATGATGTTTTACGCTTACTTCCGGGGTAAATCGCAGAAACTCATTTCCGAGCTCGAAGCTGCCACGACTCACGTGCTCGCGTTGCTTTCCTTGCAGTACGACAAGCGGGCCGAACCGCGCACACCAGTGTTGATTGAGGACGAACTTTAATTCCGTTTTTCATCGCAAGATCGACATCCAATGAATCTGCGCCGCCACGCGCCGTTGCATCATCCGGGGATTCAACTCGCTCCCTTGGTCGATGTCCTGTTGCTATTGTTGATTTTCTTTCTGCTCACGTGGAACGCGGCCCGAAATGAGAACGAGCTCGATGTTAAAGTACCAAAAGCTTCGGCTGCGAAGGAGAAAACTGCGCCTATCGGTGACGTCGTTGTAAATGTAAAGTCCGACGGCAACGTAGTCGTGAATCGGCGAACGTTGACCGCGGTTGAGTTGACCGATTTGCTTAAGAGCCTGGTCCAACTGAATTCCGAGCAAGCGGTGATCATTCGGGGCGACGAAGCCGGCGCCTACAAGAATATCATTGGCGTGCTCAATATCTGCACCGACGCCGGAATCACGAACGTCGCCTTCGCGACTGCAAAATGAAACGTGCGTGCGGCGCGGCCAGTCTGGTCGGACTGGCGATGTTGTTTTGTTTCGTTGATCTGATCTTCGCTCAACAGCGAGTGCCCGGACCGCCTCCTTTTCCTCCGCCTCAACCGGTGCAACGCGCGGTACCGATCGAAGAACCGCAGCAGCCGCCTCCGCCCCCGCCAACCACGGAAACGGAACAACCCGAACATCGACAACTGGAATACGCCAATGCCCTGTTCACTCGAAAATTGTATGATCTCGCGGTCCCCGAGTATCAGAAATATTTGGATGACTATCCGGGCGCGTCCGGCCGCGGCAACGCCTATTTTTCGTTAGGCGAGTGCTACCGGAACCTGAATAAGGCTGCGACCGCGCGAGCGAATTTCCAACGAGTATTGAACGATTACGGGGAAAGCGACTTTGCGGGCCCGGCGGCATATGCGTTAGCAGAGATGGCGTTTACTCAAAAGGATTATGGGACTGCGCTGCCTCTTTTTCATCGGTCGGCCACTAAATCAAAGGACCCGGCGGTCGCGCTTTCCGCTCATTATTTCGAAGCGCGCTGTCTCGAAGCACTTGATCACAAGGATGAAGCTTGTGACATCTATCAACAGGTCGCGGACGTAAAAGGCCCGAACAGTTATCGCGAAGACGCGCGGGAAACAGCCGCGAGAATTGCAAATGCCCGTGGCCGAAAAGCAGACGCACTGAGGCAATACGAAGCGTTGTCGAACGAAACTCAGAAGCCGGCGTTGAAAGCCGAAGCCACGGTGCGCGCGGGATTGATCGCGCTCGAGCTGATTCAATCGAAGATGGACAAAGCAATGGCGGACAAAGCAATAGCGCTACTGCAAAAAGGTCGTGGCCTACCGGAAGCTGGAAAATGGCGCGGCCTCGCGCAGGTGGGCGTCTTGAAGGTCGAATACCAAACCGGTCAATACGCGCAGCTGTTGAACGATTACAAAAAGCTCGAGCCGCAGCTCCCGGGCGACAGCCGCGCGGAAGCAATGTTGCTGACCGCGAACAGTCAGCGGCAGCTCGGTCATGCCAAAGAAGCCGAAGCGATCTATCGCGAGATCATAGAGAAGTTTGCAGGTCGCGAGGAAGCCAAGGACGCCGCATTCGAGCGCTTGCTCAATATTTACAATTCAGATCCTTCGACGTTGCCGCCTGAGGTGGACGAATATCTCGCCTCCGATCCGCCGGCCGAGCGGGCCGATCAAGCGAAATTGTTCAAAGCCGAAGCTCTCTACAAACAGCAAAATTTTCCGCGCGCCGCGCCTATCTTTGCCGAGCTCCGCGCGTCTCAGCTTTCGCCGAAACTTCGAGCGGAAGCCGCTTATCAACTAGGCTCCTGTTATTTGCAGATGAACGATGTCGCCGGCATCGTTGAGGCGTTCGGTTACTTTGTCCAAGCGTTTCCGGATAATCCGCGCGCGTCCGCGGCCCTGGCTGTGCGTGCTGAGACCTATGAGAGCGACAAGAACTACGACGCGGCGATGGCCGATTGGAACGCGATTTTGGGAAAATATCCCGGGGCGCACGAACGTGAGGAAGCGTTACAACGCAAAGCGCTCATTCTCGGTCAGCAGCAAAACAGCAAAGGAATGGCCGACGCGTTTCGTCAGCTGCTGAAGGAATTTCCGAAAAGTGGTGCAGCACCAATGGCGCACTTCTACATCGGCAAGTGCGCATTTGAATTAAAGGATTACAAGGTCGCGGTGGGCGAATTGAACGCTGCTCGGCAGCTCGACAAGAATCGCTATTACACGCAGGCGACTATCCTGATTATCTCCTGTCACTACTTTGGCTCGCATGATCGCACTGCGATTACCAAGGAGACGGATGGATTGCTGGCGGAGAATCCGAATGCGCGGATCCCGGCGGAAATCCTGGAATGGCTCGGGACCGAATATTACAACCAAAAGAATTACGCGGCCGCCGAGAAATATCTCGGCGTGCTCGGCAAGATCGACAACGTCCCGGTCAAACCAGATTTTTGGTTTTATCTCGGCGACGCCGCGGCCCGACAGCAGAAATTCGACGAAGCGGAAAACGCTTTGGGCAAGTATCTGCAGGTGGCCACCGATCCGGCCGGCAAGGCAAAGGTGCTGTTGAAACTCGGCGACGTGAAGATCGCTGGCCATAAACCCGATGAAGCCCAAAAGATTGCAGAGCAGATCATGGTTCTTCAGCCGGAAGGAAGGACAAACGCCGAGGCACGCTTGCTGGCTGGCGACGTTCAATTTGAACGTGGAAATTTTGATGAAGCGAGCAAAGCATTTATGAGCGTCGCGCTACTTTATGACGACCCGGCAATCACGCCGCGGGCGCTAAAGAAAGCAGCGAACGCTTATCAACGCGCCGGCAAAAGCGCCGAGGCTGACAAAGTCGTCAAGCAACTCCGCGAAAGGTATCCGAAAGACGCGGGTGGCTGAAAGCAGCGACGAGTGATCAGTTAGCCTGTCTTTCGATCTCTTCAGCGGCCACTCATCACTTGTCACGGTGGATCCAATTTGATTGGATCCACATATGGAAAAGCTTCGTCCTTTGCTCGCGGAATTTGTTGGAACCTTCGCTCTGATCTTCGTCGGCATCGGCGCGATTAAGACTGCCGGGCACGATGTTCTCGGCGTCGCGCTCGCGCACGGATTGACCATTGGCGCATTTGTCTGCGCTACGATGCACATTTCTGGCGGCAATTTTAATCCGGCCGTGACATTCGGTTTGCTCTGCGGCGGTCACACAACGTTGTCAAAGGCGCTCGGTTATTGGGTCGCTCAAATCCTTGGCGGTTTCGTGGCGGCGCTCATTTGTCTGGGCCTTTTCGGGCGCGACGTTGTTGTGACTGGAACGCCGCAACTAGCGATCAATCTGACCGGAATGCAGGGAATTCTGGTCGAAGCCATTCTCACTTTCTTCCTGGTCTTTGTTATTTACGGAACAGCGGTTGATCAACGTTCGCGTGGCGCGGCGGTCGCCGGATTGGCAATTGGCGCGACCATTACGCTGGACATTCTGTTTGGCGGACCGCTCACCGGTGCGGCGATGAATCCAGCCCGCGCTTTCGGTCCCGCGCTCGCCTCATGGTTCTGGCACGATCATTACGTTTACTGGATTGGTCCGTTAATTGGCGGCGCACTCGGCGGTTTCGTTTACGGACTATTATACGAACGCCAACCCGCCGCTGGCTAGGCGATCGCGAGAGTTTCGATCGGTAGCGGCGCGAGAAATTTTTTTGACTCGTCGATTTGCAAAATCGGCTGGGCCAGATGCGCGGCCAGGAGACTGGTGTCGGGCAATGAGGCAATGCCGATGTGCGCGCGGATTTCGCACTTGTCGAGTTTTGCCAGAACGCGCGACATTTTGGCGA
>Ga0210408_10002510_pt1 | contig 17812 bp, 23 predicted proteins | sample IncBWH4MmetaG_FD_155471 | JGI IMG/M metagenome (GOLD analysis project Ga0210408, IMG submission 155471) | Forest soil microbial communities from Barre Woods Harvard Forest LTER site, Petersham, Massachusetts, United States - Inc-BW-H-4-M | ecosystem: Environmental > Terrestrial > Soil >...
CGATGGGTACAGTGTGGAATCCCTTTCCCGGCCCGGCATCAAGTCTGGAGCTTCCAATAATACAATACCTTCTATTTTTCAGAAGAAGCAAAGTGGGACGCTTCAGCTACCATTGCCGAAATCGCGCAAGTCTATCAACTCTATCCCAAAACCAAGGACGTGGTGCTCATTAGCCACAGCATGGGCGGACTCCTCTCCCAAATGCAGGCGGTAACGACCGGAAGCGTCCTCTGGGACCGTGTTTTCCAGGGCGATGCGGATCGGCTCTACGCCAAGGTTCCGCCGGACAATGTGGTTAAGCGGGCACTGATCTTCGACGCGAACCTTCGGGTGCAAAGGATCGTTTTCATTTGCGTTCCCCATCGCGGCAGCGATCTGGCGACCAACTGGATCGGTTCATTCGGAGTGGGTCTCATTAGCCTGCCGGGCAACTTCTTAAGTGGAGCCCAGGACGTGGTCAGCGCTCCGCTCGAGAAGGACGTTGGCGTTAAACACATGCCAACGGGCATCAACGGTCTTTCCCCGCGATCCCCTCTGCTTCGCGGGCTCGACACGCTGCCGATCCATGCTCCTTACCACACCATCGTTGGCGATCGTGGCAGGGGTGATACGCCAAACAGTTCGGACGGCGTGGTAGCCTATCGGAGTTCGCATCTAACGGGCGCCCAGTCGGAATTAATCGTGCCCGGCCCGCACGGTTCCTATGCTCTTCCTCAGACCGTCAGCGAGTTGAAACGCATCCTTCGCTTGAATTTGAGCGTTGCCAGTGCACCGCACCGGAACACGATGCCAAAAAAGCCAGCGTTCGGCTGCCGGGACGAGCAGCGAGCGGCCGGATCACTCGCAAGCGCCCGCGCCGCAGACCGCCGGGGAGAGTAATTCCGGGAAACCCGGAGTCGCGGTCGCATATCGGGAGGTAAAATGATGCAATCCCCGGAAACCCCGGTGAAGCCGCGCGCCGTGCAAGTGTGCCCTCTTTTGGTTCGTTTGCTTCTCTTGAGTGTCAGCTGGTTGGTATTGCTGATCGGCGTCGCCTGGGCCTTTGGCGCGCTCTGGTTTGATTTCCCGGTCTCAGCGTTGCGTCGACCTCTGGCGGCTGTCTTTGCGCTGAGTGCGATCGCAGCGCTCGCGTTCATGCGACCCCGTTGGCGGGCGCAGCTCGGGGTTGCCGGCGCCATTGCGCTCCTGGCCGCATGGTGGCTCACGATCCGCCCTTCCAATACGCGCGACTGGCAGCCGGAGGTGGCCCAAGCGCCCTACGTCGAAATTGATGGTGACCGCGTCGTGATCCACAACTTCCGTAACTTCGACTACATGAGCAAAACCGACTTCCGGCCGCAATGGGAAACCAAGACCGTGCACCTTTCTAATCTGCGCACCGTTGATTTCTTTACCAACTACTGGGGATCGACGCTTATCTGCCACACCTTCGTGAGCTTTGACTTCGGTCCGGAGGGTTACGTTTGCATTTCGATCGAGACGCGGATGACGAAGGGCCAGCTTTATTCGGCACTCGCCGGTTTGTACCGGCAGTTCGCGCTCTATTACGTCATCGGCGACGAGCGCGACATCGTGCGGCTGCGCACCAATTACCGGCTTGAAGACGTCTTTCTCTATCACCTGGTTCCGGCGACCCCGGAACGCGCCCGAGCCCTTTTCCTCGATTACCTCCAAAGCGCCAACGAGCTCCACGAGCGAGCGCAGTGGTATAACGAGCTCTTGAGCAATTGCACTTCGAACATCCGGCTCCACATCAAGCACATCGGCTCGGCTCGGCCCTGGGACTGGCAGCTCCTTGTGAATGGCTCTATCGACGAACACGCTTACGAACTCGGGGCGATCGACGCGTCACTGCCCTTTGCAGAACTCAAGCGCCTAAGCCACATCAACCACCGCGCTCGCGCAGCCGACCGCGATCCGGCTTTCTCGAGCCGCATCCGGGATGGACCGCCGGGGATGCAGTGAAAAACGGCTTTTTGGACGGATCGTTTGAACTCGATTTCCACGCTCGCCGAGCATGGAAAAAGCACTCAAAACCGAGCCACGGGCCGTGGCTACGTTCTACGCGGGCCTCGATTCTGTCTGCACTTTGTTGGGTAGGGCGGACCATCAAAGCAGCGTGAATCCCGCTTCAGCTACTCGCATTAATGTGGTCCAGAGCCGATGTTGAACGAAGCCGCTGCGCGGAGCCGGTCAGCGGCTGACGTCGGCGGTGAATTCGTAGGCGGCATAATAGCCGCCTATGACAACGCCACTACGAGCAAAATACATCCGGGATCTTGCGATTCGCGGCCGCGCAGAACGCACTCAGCAATCATACAGCAGATACGTTTCTGAGCTTGCGCGCTATTATCACCGTTCGCCAGAACTGATCTCCTACGAGGAGGTCGCGGACTGGCTTTATTACCTCATCAAGGAGCGAAAACTTTCGGCTTCCAGCGTTAACATCGCTGTCAATGCCGTACGCTTCCTCTACGGCGTTACCCTTGAGCGTAATACTGATCAGTTGATGGCGTGGTACCGCGAATGAAGCATAGCATTCGGCGCGCCGAAATCTACGCACGTAGCGAGGTGGAAGCGATCTTGAGCGCGCCGCGGCAGCCGCGTGACCGGGTGTTTTTAATGACGGTTTATGCCTGCGGACTGCGACTGGCAGAAGCAAGGCATCTGAAGACCGATGACATTGATCGAGCCCGGATGCAATTGCGAGTACGCAATGGCAAGGGTGGCAAGGAGCGCGTCTTGCCATTGAGTAACCGTCTGCTCAAGGAATTAGGAGACTATTGGCGGGCGCAGCGTCAAGGTAAATGGGGCCACGATATTCCGTGGCTCTTTCTGGGTTACCGAGGCGAATCGATCTGCACAACCAGCGGTCAGAACATCTTTTATCGCGCGGTCAAAAAGAGCGGCGTGCGGTACAAAGGCGGCATTCACACGTTACGACACAGTTTTGCAACAACCAGAGCCCAAAAAGAGGCGGCGGAAAGCTGGCCCTGACCGCGCTCTTTCTCCGGCGCGCAGGATACTTGTGAGCATTCCTTCGACACGTCAAAAATGGCTATTCGAGACGGGGAATGTCTTTGGTCACATGATATAATACAAAAGCCGAAAATCACTCTGGAGGAGCGCAAGAAATGTTCCGCAAACTCTTCCACGTCTGGATAAAGGAGCAGAAGAAATAAAAGGAATTTCTCGCGCTCTTGCCGATGCGCGCCACGGGTGCGGAGTCGAGCCAGCCCCGATTCACCTCATCAAAATCATGATCAGCACCAAGCCAATCGCGGCACATGCGGCGCCGAGGATGAGCCAAAGGGCGCGCGTTCCGAACTGGAATCTTTCGTCGTCGGCTTTGAATCTGTCTATGAACCGATCGCGTTGCCGGCGTGCAAACGCCCTCCAATTGTCGAATCCGTCCGACTTACTTCGCTTCATACATCCCTGTGTTGTGCGGGAAAATAAGGGGATCTGTTGCAGATAGGTGCAACAGATCCCTCCAGAACGACAGGCCAGGATATGGATCGTTTCGAAGTGGCATTCGCCGCTCTGCGGTCGCGCCGCCCCAGTCAACAGGACGTAGAGCTTACCATATCCATAATAGCAATTTTTATTGTAATATCAGTACCTTTTGTATTAACGCCGCTCTATGCTCTCTTCGCACTCTACATCTGCCAGCGGAGCCACACGGGTGCAGCCGCCCTTGGGCTGATGAGCCTCGGTGAGCATGTTACAGAGTGCATTCTTCAGACATCTACCTGTAAACCAATATGAGCATTGCTGTTAAAACGATTGGTCAGACCGGTCCGCGCGGTTGGGGCTTGCATACTCATGGTCTTTCTGGCGGCTTTTATCGTGATTGTACAGAATCGAGAAACGATAGTTCATGATCCTGGGCCTGTAGGCTACCCCACGTTTCAAAAGATCAGTGAAGAAGATCACAATTTTCTAGATGAAATCCTGCAGAAACTGAAACAGGACGGTCAAGTTGAGCCTGCGCTCGCTCCGGTTCAGAGCATCAGCAAGGCTAGGATTGTTGGTTCCGGCAATGAGCCAAATCTGAAGGCGGAGTTGGTTATCAATAATACGGACGTTAAACTCTCCGAACAGGTCACGCATAATGAGACAGTCAAACGCGCTCAACTGGTCATGCATAACGAAACGGTCAAACGCGCTGAGCTAGTTCGACCTCGGCAACAGTGATTCCGCTCGTGGGTTTGCTCGATCTTTCCGGCGAACCCCTGGCTTGGGCATTTGGGATGGATTAACGTTGTGCGAAATCGAACCTTGGCCCGAAGGAAATACCGATGCCTGACCGAATCCAATGGACCGGTATTTCGATTGGTGACTCGGCATTACATCTTCACCCCGATAGCCTTAACCAAAAGCCGCGAAACTGTTGCTGGATGGACATTGAAAAGCCTTGCGGCATCAGCGGCAGTTTTGAGAGTCGCCATTTCAGTGGGACTAATTACGAATGCGAAGTCGCTGGAATCCAAACCCGCAACATCCGCCGCGAGCGCAATCGAGCCTTCTCCCAATGGCTTTGAGGTTGAACATCAACCACCCGGGTCCCGAGGCGCTCAATCAAATTATTTCCAAACGTGGACATCAGCCTCGCCCAGAACCTAAAGACCGCGTGACGCTCCTATCTTAGAGAGGAATCATAAGTTTTAATCAAATCGGGAAGTCACCCGCCCCATTGCGAGACAAAACAGTGCAACGGTATTGAGTACGTCCGCGACCTTTAAATCGATTGCCCTGCTTGAGACCGACCGCCTCAGATCCTCTCATTCGTGACCGTTGCCGTGGCTAACTAATGCAGGTCACGATAAATAAAGGCGCGTAAAACCAACGAAGCAATTAGGGTCCAATGGCGTGCTACCAAAATGCATCGAGCACGATTAAAGAGAGTTATGGCGCTGGGGTAGGCTTATTTTTTGCTGGCGCAGGCTTAGGAGCCGCTTGCGCGGGCTTAGGAGGCGGCGGCGCGGGCTTAGGAGCCGCTGGCGCGGGCCTAGGAGCCGCTGGCGCGGGCCTAGGAGCCGCTGGCGCAGGCTTAGGAGGCGGCGGCGCGGGCCTAGGAGCCGCTGGCACGGGCCTAGGAGCCGCTGGCGCAGGCTTAGGAGGCGGCGGCGCGGGCCTAGGAGCCGCTGGCACGGGCCTAGGAGCCGCTGGCGCAGGCTTAGGAGCCGCTTGCGCGGGCTTAGGAGGCGGCGGCGCGGACTTAGGAGCCGCTGGCGCGGGCTTAGGAGCCGGGGGCTGGGCAGCAGGGGTATGTCGAACCTCAGCAGGATGAACCTGTGGCGGTGGAGTTTTGAGTTCCTGCTTCGGCGGCGCGACCGCGTTGACCTCGGGGGCCGGATTCGAAGGGGCCACCGGCTGGGGATGTGGCGCAGACACGGCATTCGATCTGGGCGTAGAGATATTCCGCTGCTCTGGTTTTACCTCCTGGGGCGGTTTTGGAGTCGGAAGATTCGGTGGTCTCGTCTGCAGGGCCGGGGTCGCCGCCGTTACCGGCTTCTGCTCCTCATTCGGCGTTGCCGCGGTGTGAGGAGTCGCAGGAGCATGGGGTGTATTATTTTGGCCGGAAGGTAGGTTATCTGTTGGCTTGGGCGTTGGAACTCCAGCCGCTTGGTGCCGTTGTGATTCTGGGGAGCCCGGAGTCGTCGAGGGTCTTGGAGCCATTAGATTCGGAGGAAGTTTTTTTGGCGCAATTTGCGCGGGAACATTTCCGCTTGGCGACTGTTTCAGTCCAGGTGAACCCGTTGGCGTCGGTTTTCCGCCCGGCCCTGTCGGAGAACCGCCAGGCGTCCCGGAAGGCTTCAGCGTTGGCGAAGCACCAGGCGCTCCGGAAGGTTTCGCTCCAAGCAGGTTTGGTGGAACGGACTTATTTCCTGCAGCCGTTGCACTTGGCGAAGCACTTGGCGCACTTGACGATCCTCCCGGAGCATTTCTGCTTGGCGATTGTTTCGGTCCAGGTGGGCCCGATGTCGCCGGTTTTCCGCCCGGCCCTGTCTGAGAACCGCCAGGCGTTCCGGAAGGTTTGGCTCCCAGCAGGTTTGGTGGAACGGGCTTCTTTCCTGCAGCCCCTACATTTGGCGAAGCACCCGGAGCAACATTCGCCTTCGGCGAACTCGCGCCAGGTTTCAATAAATTGGGCGGTGTTTTCTGCCCAGCAACCGCAGTCGGAGAGCCGGTCGCGCCGGGCGATCTGGTTGCGCCTGGAGGTCCGGTAACCTGTCCCTTGTTGCCAATCTGCGGATTCACAAAAGGCGTCGGTTTCGGTAGATCTTTCGGCTGAGGATTTTGTTCAGCGATGGTCTTTTTGAGCTTCTCTGCTTCTTGAGGCTTGACACCTTGCCATCCCTTTTTGACCTGAGGATTTTCAATACGGCTTTGAACAGCCGGTGCTTGTGTTGCTTGCGCCTTCAGGATAGCAGGTGGTGCCACCACATTGAGCTGGTTGCCCCTCAAAGTTTGACCGTAGTTCGCGTTAGTACTCGTCGCCGGATTAAACGCAAGTTTAACCTGTTGGATATTCTGATTGGTCTTTGCCGCTACCGTCTGCACCGGCGGCCCGAAGTTATTGATCACGTTGTTGTTGGTGACAATGTTCGTGACGTTTCTAGTCTCATTAATGATCTGAACGTTGCGCTCGGGTGGCTGGATGTACCGCGCATAGCTCGGTTCGTGCCAATGCGAAAAGTTGATAAAAACGTAAGCAGCCGGTCCAACGTCATAGTACGAGTCGGACCAAGACGATATCGGTTGTTGCACGGAGACCTCTGCTTCGGGCGGAAGAGGAGCCCAGCCAACGTCTTCGTCACTTTCTCTCCAGGAAACCCAAGCCGGAGCCCATTGATTTCCGGGGACCCAGCACCATCCTGTTCCACCAATATTGGCCCATCGGCCGTAGTGGTAAGTTGCCCAGGCAAAACGCTCGTTTGAATCCCAGTACCAGCCGTGATCGGTCCAAACCCAGTGTCCGTCCCGATAAGGTCTCCAATCCTCGGACACCCGGGGCCGGAAACAGTAACCGTAATTACCGGCTTCCACCCAATTGCCTTCGTCGGAGGACAATCCCGTATAAAAAACGTCATAGTCTTCCTGATTCGATTCAGAAACAGGCTGCTCCTGGCCGCGATCTTGAGACTGGGGCTGCGGCGGATTCGCTTGTCGTTGAGCCTGCGGCTGCGCTACGCTGCTGGCTTGCTCGCGGTTGCCGCGACCTTCAGGCACTGCGACAAACGCGGCGGTCAGGTTGTCGGACGTGGTTCCGTATCCAATTATCCACCCTTTGTCATTGATGCCATAAGCGACATCTAAAGAATTGAATCCAGCCTCCGAGAGATTTTCCGCAAGCTTGTCTAGTTCGACTAACCGACCTTTCGTGTAAAGGAATGCGCGCTTCTGATCGGCGTTATCGCTCTCTCCAACAATATCGCCGGAATTGTTGATTCCCCGGGCGTAACTCGCGTTGTCAAAACCTCCCAATGTTCCTAAATCTTTCAATTGTGAATGCTCGAATAAAAATGCATGAGCAAGTCCCTGCGCAGTATCGCTGTCACCTACAATTTGGCCATTCTTGTTGATGGCAAGCGCTTCTCCGTTTGCTCCTCCTAACGTGCTCAAATCGGTAGTATTACCATTTACAAACACGAAAGCGCGGAATGCATTGTTGTCGGCGCTGTGCCTGCCGACGATCTGACCGGCGTCATTGATTGCATAAGCAGTCTCAAGGGCATCTGGTTCGTCGGAGCCCCCAAGGCCGAGATCTTGGACCGAACCGTTGGAAAACAGCGCCGGGCGATGATTCTGATTGCCACTTTGGCTGTCGCCGACCACTGTCCCACTATTATTAATCCCAAATGCTTCGCTAGTTGAGGTCCCGTCGAGCGTCCCGAGGGAGGCAATCGGCTGGCTTCGCGAAAATACGAATGCCTGGAGATTCCCGTTCCCGTCCTGGCTGTAGCCAGTGACTTGTCCGGCATCGTTGATGGCGCACGCAGCATTGATCTTGCCGCCAAGTGAGCCCACATCCGTCAACGATTGATCCGAAGAGGAATAAAGGAATGCTTGATAATCTTGTCCTTGAAAGCTGTAACCGACGACTTCGCCTTTATTATTTATTCCGAGCGCTGCGCTATTGGTACCTTGGGCGGTAGGAATCCGACTGATTTGATAGCGGTTTTGCGCGAATGCCACGGAAGCAACGCAAATCGCGCAGATCAATCCGATGGATTTTAACGCGAGGAATACTCTTGAGGCTTGGCCTAGCATTTCATTGGCACGATTCAATGGAATCGCATATCGGTGTGTCATAGTTAACGCAGTGTCTCGCAATCCCACGATCCAAAGAGCTTGAACCAGAGAAATGATCCTTCAGGTAGGTTGTTCGCGCTCATAATGTATATTCGCATTCCCTCGGGGGAGCTGGATTACGGATTTGGGGCCTTCCCGACCTGATACGAGCAAGCCAAAAATAAATTTTCATTCTCGTGTTTGGCATTACCGTTTGCGGCGGGCTTTACTCCTCAATTTCCACCAGGCGGCTTCATCCTTCTCACTCTTCTACTCACCAGGTATGGGTCAATGGCCCAGGGAATTTGATCAAAAATCCGTGACCGGTTCCACCGCCAGCGCCCCCGTGAGCAACAGCATCGGGAGTCAACATTAATAAGCCGGTGCCGATAATACCGACTAAAAGACAGTGCATCTTCATAACAGACCACTTTCTCCGTATATTATCGCCGATTTGTCGCAAGCTGCCACAGAATTTATGGAGAGCGACCGGATGCTGATTCCCTCGAAAGACTAATTAATTGCGATGCATTACCGCTAGAGTGGTCGCTTGCCTAGAAGGCTATACCTCCTGCTCTCGGCACTCCGGACCGGTTGGCACCATTTAATCGGAAATAGATTCGACGTAAAGGTTCTAGTACGAGATTATACTGATGAAACATTACAAACCGTGCTAGGCATAATTCACAGATTGGATGAACCCTTAGGCTCACAGGCAGCGGGGGACTGCCGCGATCTCGTCTTGACACTAACCTCGCAGACCTGTACCGCCATTCCTGAGGTAAGACTGGGGTGTTCGTGACCGGCTAGATAATCCGTACACCAATCCTGATCGTAATGATGCCGATGATGCCATCGGTGCCACCGATATTCATCAGAGTGACGATAATGGCGGTAGCGCCGGGAGTCATAGTAATTAGGTCTGTATTGTTGGTATCCGGGGCCAACGTGAATGCTAAAGCCTTCATCTGCCACACCGGTCCGCTGATGGACGGGACCCCAGCTACCGGCACCGTCGCCTATCCGGGTGCTTCCTTTGTTCAGGTTGAGGGCGATAAGATTCGCTCGGAGCAAACTTACGTGGTTCTGGTGCAAATTTGCTTAAGTGTATGTTTTTGTCGGGTGAATGATTTTCCAGACTTCAGGCCGCCAAGACCGAGAGCGGGGCAAACCGGAGGCAAAAGGGTGATCCCTATGGCAACAAAGGTTTTCGCCGAACTTTACCGGCACTCCCGATGCTGTACCTTCATTCGGGGGTACCAGCGCGACAGCGTGGGGCGCCAATCCCCGTTCAACACTTGGGCCCGGATTTGCAGCAAAAGGTGGGCGCCGCGCTCGCTCCAGCGCATCTGTTGTTTTTTCACAAACCGTTTGCTGACCACCTGGTTGACGGCCGATTCTGCGAACCCGGTCGAGATGGTTTTTCCCTGCCGGTACCGTTCGCCGTAATTGGGAATAAAGGCGCGATTTCGAGTGATATAGGTCTCGAAGGCTCGCACCGCTTTGAGCAATTTCCGGTGCGCCGGACTCCCCTCTTTAAATGTCCAGGATATAGGCCAATTCGTCCACGATCTCGAGCGCCCGATGGATTTTCCCATGCCACAGCTCCCAGGACGACGGCGGCGTCGTTCGAGGCAACCGCGGCGTTTGCGGCGGCGGCCTTTGCACGTGCCCTCTGGTCAGCACTGATGTCGGACATGGACATAAGCCTCCGATCTACTGATAGGCAATCTCGTCGCCTTATCCATGGTGGTGGTGAGGCGGCAGCTCGCGGATGACAGTGGCCGTCATCTTGCCGCCCGCTTTCGTATAGCTTACGAGGACGTGTTCGCCTTCCTTGAAGTCTTCGGGCTTCGCCGGCTTTTCCTTTGTCCCATATTTCGTGTCGGCGGTAATGATGAAGGTGTCAGTGATTCCCTTGTGATCCTTGATCTCTATTGAATCGGCAGTGAGTTTGACGATCTCGCCGGCGGCGGGAGGCGGGCCTTCATGGTGCGACTTCACTTCTCCCTTCGCGGGAGTTTCTGCCGCTTGCACACCCACGGGGGCGAATGCCAGCAGTGCGGCTGCCATGATTAGCGTGATCGAGGTATTGATGGTTCTCATCGTGTTTCCTTTCATTTTGTTTGTCGAGGTTATGCAGTCGTTTTGTCGAGTGTCGGCTTGGCCGCGGACGCTCCGCCAACACCATCTCCCAGCATCTCATCGTGTTCCGCGAATCTCGACACTGGTGCTGTCCTTCATGCGGCGACGAATCCGGCCTCGCTCAACCACCATGCCGATAGCCGCACCAGCCGGCAACATACCGGCCATGGTGCTCGACACCGACGCAAGCCTGCTTAAACCCACCTTCAGCAAATTCCGCTTCCCTGGCCATTGCGATTCTCCGACGCACTTCTTGACCCAGCGACGAAAGATTTCCACGCATTACGGGTCACTTGAGGAAAGAGCATGTCTTATGTTTCTTTTGGTAAGTTTGTGTTACTCTCAAGATTATGTCTTCTTTTGGCTGGGAGAATTACGATGGACTTCTTCAAATGTGTTACGGGCGCCAGACTCGGGCGAACCGGCGTCTCCACAGTGAGCCGTAGTTACTCACATCTGCCGTTACTTACAATCGTGCAAAAACATGGACCGAGCTAACGCCTTAAATAATGCTAACGTTAGCGATGAGAAGGAAATCACACGAATAATGTTTGTACGACCTACAGAACAATACCCACAAGAAACCCGCGCTCTAGTAAAAATATTGTCCATACAGTAAGACCTTGGTTTCAAAGATATACTACCAAAGTACTAACATACGCTATTCCCATCGGGTGCTGAGCGTGAGTTATGCATACAACCTCTCGTTCGGGAATGCCACTGATGCCCAAGGCGCGTCGCGGTCCCGGGTACTGACTGCTGATCTTTGGTGTGAAGGTGCGTAGCGCTTTTTAGAATGCAAAATCACGATTAGAGTATTACTATGTCAAAATCGGATCGGATCCGGCCGCGGACGCGACTGCTTGCACGTTACGTCGTGGCTGCTATATCAGTAGGTATAGCGGCGGTCATCACGCTAAAGTTGGGGTCGGTCATAAAGCACACGTCAACCCTCTTCTTTTGCTCGGTCATGTTCAGTAGCTGGTATGGGGGGCTTTGGCCGGGAGTCTTCGCGGCTTTACTGTCCGTTGTCGCGCTGGATTACTACTTTATACCGCCGCTCTATGCTTTGGGGATTAGCCTGGAAGAAGCACCGGATATGATCGTTTTTGTGGCCACGGCGTTGTTCATCGGTTGGCTGAGCGGCGAGCAGAAGCGGGCGAAAGAATCGCTCCGGCATGCGCGCGATGAACTAGATGCGAAAGTTAGAGCGAGAACTGCTGAGCTCAAAAGAGCCAGCGAGCAATTGCAGTCAGAAATCGCCGAGCGGGAGGTGGCGGAGGAGGGTTTGATCCGGGCGCAGGCCGAAATCGCTCGCATCGCAAGGATAACGACCATGGGCGAACTTGCGGCTTCGATGGCTCATGAACTCAACCAGCCGCTCGGCAGCATTGTCATGAGTGGAGATGCTTGTTTGCGTTGGCTCACCGTAAAACCGCCTAACCTGGACGAGGTGCTGCAAGCCGTTCAAGCTATCATTCGGGATGGAACTCGGGCAAGCAGTGTGCTTGTGCGGATTCGCGGCCTTCTAAGGCGGGGGGAACGGTCAAGGGAGCGCTCGGACATCAATGAGATTATTAGGGAAGTCATTGCCTTATTGGGCGGTGAACTTCGGCGAAACGGCGCATCCCTGCGGACGGAAATGCCTGGGAACCTTCCTCCGGTAGTTGTGGATCGGGTCCTGCTGCAGCAGGTGATACTCAATCTCATGATGAACGCCGTGGAAGCCATGCGCGCAGTCAGCGATCGGGCGCGGGTCTTGCGTATTCGAACAGAAGAGCAGCCTTCTGGTAGTATTGTCGTTCGCGTACAGGATTCGGGTGTGGGCTTAGACCCAAAACATTCGAGCCGCTTGTTTGAGCCATTCTATACGACGAAGGCGGAGGGCATCGGCATGGGTTTGGCCATCAGCCGCTCGATCATCGAGGCACACGGCGGGCGACTCTGGGCTGTTGCTAACGATGGGCCGGGTAGTACCTTCTGCTTCACGCTGCCGATTGACAAGGGCAGGTAAAGTGTGAATCCGCAAGAGCCAATTGTGTTCGCTATCGATGACGACGCTTCAATGCGAGAAGCGCTATCCCGCCTATTCCGATCAATCGGGATGCGGGCCCAGATCTTTGCCTCAGCGCAGGACTTTTTAATATTCAAGCGGCCTCGATCTCCAGCGCGAACTGGCTGCGGCTGATTATGCGATTCCGATGATCTTCATCACCGGCCATGGTGACATCCCGATGTCGGTGCAAGCGATGAAGGCCGGTGCGGTTGAGTTTCTGACCAAACCCTTTCGGGACCAAGTGTTACTCGATGCGATTCACCAGGCGATCCAGAGCGACTGCGCAAATCGAAAGCACCAGGCTGAGTTTGCCGAACAGCGTGCACGGTACGATTTGTTGACGCAGCGCGAACGCGAAGTGCTGGGGCTCGTTGTGAGTGGTCTACTCAATAAGCAAATTGCCGGTAAGCTGGGGACGACCGAATTCACCGTCAAGATCCAGCGTAGGGGAGTCATGCAAAAGATGCGGGCCGGATCATTGGCGGCGTTGGTGCGGATGGCCGAAAAGTTGGGCATTCCTTGTCCGAAGGATTAGTCGATTCACACCAACGTGTAATTGCAGATCCCACGAATAGCGGCGTAAGTTTCTCGGGAGAATTCTTGTGACTCTGACATCAAATTGGGTCCGGCGCATCATGGCCGGTAGCTGTTTGTGCAGACGGAACGCAAGGGCGGTGGACTGGAGGAACAGCGACGTGAAAAGCGTCCCATTTTCAGTCGAGGCTCACGGAAAGTGGTGGCTGGAGTATGATCTGACCACGGTTAGATAAAGTCGGTTATATTAGGATTAATAATCCGACGAAGTGTGATATGTCGGGGCTCGTTTAGACAGAGACACAACACCATTTGTGTTCGTGTGTTTATTTAAACGGTGCTCATCGCCTCGTAAGTGAGGAAAGAGAATCGTAACTTGTATGCGAGAAGAAGCGTATAGGAATCTGTCTGCGAAACTGCGGGGAAGCGTCATTACCCCTGATAGCGACGAATACGAAGTGGCACGGAGAGTGTACAATGCAATGATCGATCGTCGTCCTGACGCTATCGTTCGTTGCGCGGACGTGGCAGACGTAATGACAGCGGTAAATTTTGCGCGCAACGAAGATGTTGCAGTGGCGGTGCGCGGGGGCGGTCACAATGGTGCAGGATTGGGCGTCTGCGACCGCGGACGTGTGATTGACCTTTCCTCAATGAAAGGAGTGCTAGTCAATCCGGCCGTGAACACTATACGGGCCGAGGCAGGCTGCACTCAGGCTGATTTAAATACCATTACCCATTCCATTCACTAACATGGTTCCGGCTGTTACTGTGATCCTGTTCGCGGCGTCAATGCTTGAGAAGGATGGATACTTTATTCTTGCTGGCATCGGGATGTTCATCGCGACGATCGCGTTTTGCGGCGCAATCGGCGTTGGTGTGTCTGCCGTCAAATGGGCTTACGACAGCTTAGCGGGCTGTGGAACTGGCGCACCATGGTCTTATCTGCAGGAGGTGTAGGCTGGGGTAGTGCCAGATTTATTAATGCCCGATCGTTTTGTGACGTACGCTCAAACAAAAGGAATAGAACCATGACGTTCATGATCGCTTGGTCTGTGGAATGTGATCACTTCAAAGTGACGATTTCTCGATTCCCTCGAAACCGGTGCCGGTCCGCAGGTGGGCGTCACGCAGTTGGACCGATGGCTTTTCCCAACCATCTGTAGACGGAGCCCGGAATGAAGCAGCTATTCTGTGTTCCTATTTTGTGCATGGCGCTGCTTTTGGCGCTCGGCCCAGCCTGCCCGGCTCCTGCGGCCGGGAACAAGCGACTGGAAGTGTGCTCCTGGTGGACCTCGGGGGGAGAGGCGGTGGCCCTTGAGGCGCTCTTTAAGATTTACAAGCACAAGAATCCCGAAGTCGAGGTCCTCAACGCCGCTGTCACCGGAGGCGGCGGTTCAGCGGCGCGGCCCGTGCTACAAACCCGCTTGGCGGCGGGTAACCCACCCGACACCTGGCAGGTCCATCCGGGTCACGAACTCTTCGGGCAGTACGTCCAGGCGGGCTATTGCGTTCCCCTCACCGTCCTCTACCAGAGTGAAGGCTGGGACAGAGTCGTGCCCCAAGGCCTGCTCGATCAGGTCAGCAAGGGAGGCGAAGTCCACGCCGTACTGGTCGGGGTACACCGGGGTAACGTCCTTTGGTACAACAAGAAGGTCCTTGAGAAACACGGCATCAAGGTCGGTGACACACTCAGCTTCGAGCAGTTCTTCTCGGCAGCCCAAAAGTTGAAAGCCGCGGGCCTGGTGCCTTTAGCGATGGGCGATGCGGGTCTGTGGGCAACCGCCGAGCTATTTGAAAACACGCTCTTGGGCGTGCTGGGGCCGCGGGGCTGGCGAGAGTTGTTTGGCGGCGAGATGATGTTCGATGATCCGCGGGTCAAACAGGCGGCCCGGCTTTACAGTCGGATACTGGACTACCAGAACGCGGACCACTCGGCCTTGAGCTGGGACCAAGCGGTCCGGGCGGTTATCCAGGGCAAGGCGGCCTTCACCGCCATGGGCGATTGGACCTATGGCGAACTGGCCAAGGCCGGCCCAAAGGAAGACCAAGACTTTGGCTGGGTCAGCTCCCCCGGCACCGAGGGCGCTTTTTTAGCGGTGACCGACGGCTTTACTTTGGCAAAGGGCGCGCCGCACCCGGCTGAAGCGGTGGCATGGCTAGAAATGGTGGGCAGCAAAGAGGCGCAGGAAGCCTTCAATGCGCTGAAAGGTTCCATCCCGGTACGCACCGACGTGGACAAGGGCAAATTGAGCGCCTACCAGCGGTGGTCGATGGCCTCGTTTGACCACGACGTATTGTTGGCGAGCTGCGTGCATGGAGAAGCGGTTCCGGCGACCTTTCAGCAAGAATTGAACGACGCGATCAGCTTGTTTGTGGCCGACGGGAACGTGGAGCGCTTTACTCGGGCGCTTGTGCACGCCGCCAGAGCGTCCGGTCTGGCAAAGTAGGTGCATGGGAAAGTGGATCTGTTGCAGATAGGCGCATTACGCAAGTCACCCCAGCACCCCGAACTAACTTAAAGCTTTCGCGCCTCAATGGCTGGCCTGCAGGCTCCCCTGCCAATCCTTCGTGTCGCTTCTCGCGATGCGCTACGCACGACTCGAGGCCAGCGAGTAGATCTTGGCGATAGGAAACCGTTAATCAGATTCCCTTGGAGAGTTAGAGAAAAACTAATAATCACTTCCTTTATGTGTCTAGCACATAAGTAGACTTTCCTTTCTTGCGGGGATGAGTAGTCTGGAGTACCCGAAGCAATGAGCATCGAAGAAGTTCTCGAAGCACTTGAGCGCTCCGTCAGAGAATCTGCTGAGGGCGATCGCAAAGTGGCTATGGCGCAACATTCCTGCCTGATGGCAGGTACAGCCCTGCTCCTGGCGGGAGGATTCCAGTTCAGTGAAGATCCCGAACGCGGCGAATTGCTCGACGCGCGGAACTCGATCGCGAGCAGCCCAACACGTTACAGGCTAGCCAGTACGGCTGGAGCTACGCTGACCAAGCTCGCGCCTAAGTAACTGCCTGAACTTGGCGTGCCGAAAAAAACTGCGACTTTCGAACAACAAATGAAGATCATCCTCAACTCGCTCGCTCTACTATTGATCACGGTCGCCGTGTCGGCCACCAGCGATAAGACGGTGATCCGCGTCGGCCATTTTCCAAACATCACCCACGCGCAAGGGCTCATCGCGCATAACCTCTCGCGCCAGGGCAAGGGTTGGTTCGAGGCGCGATTAGGACCGGGCGTCGAGATTCAGTGGTTCACTTACAACGCCGGTCCGAGCGCGATGGAAGCGATTTTCGCGAAATCGATCGAGCTGACCTACGTCGGCCCCGGTCCCGCGCTCAACGCGTACGCGAAGTCGCAAGGCGAGGAAATCCGCATCATCGCGGGCGCGGCAAACGGCGGCGCGGCACTGGTGGTTCAACCGGATGCGAACTTAAAGGCGCCCGCCGATTTCAAAGGGAAAAAAATCGCGACGCCGCAGCTCGGCAACACGCAGGACATTTCGTGTCGCGCGTGGCTCACGTCGGGTGGCTTAAGAATTACGCAGCTTGGCGGCGACGCGCAAGTGCTGCCGACGCAAAATCCCGATCAGCTTTCGCTTTTTCAGCAGAAGAAAATCGACGCCGTATGGACGGTTGAGCCATGGGTGTCACGGCTTGAAAACGAAGCCGGCGGCAAGGTGCTGGTCGAGGAACCCGACACGGCTACGACGGTATTGGTATCGAGCGTGAAGTTTCTCAATGAAAAGCGCGAGCTCGTGAATAAATTCTGGCAGGCACATCGAGAACTCACCGACTGGATTTTGAAGAATCCGGAGGAAGCACAGAAAATCGTGAAGGCCGAGCTGCTGGCTGAGACGCGCAGCGACATGTCCGCCGAACTGATCGCGCATGCGTGGAAACGCATTATTTTCACGAGCGAAATTCCGCGTGCGTCGGTGCAGGCGTTTGTCGTCAATTCGCAGAAAGCCGGCTTCATGAAAACCGCGCCGGATATTTCGCGGCTTTTCGAAACGCCTTGAGGAGGAAGAGCTCATCTTCGCGGCATTCAATCTCTCAAATTTTTATGTCGATCAGGGAAGAACTGGAGAATGTGGTGCCGGCGAAACTTGCTGTGGAGCGGGTTTCGAAGCGGTTTTTCACAGGGCGAAGCGGCGAAGTGCACGCGCTCGACGCTGTCTCGCTGCAAGTCAATGTGGGCGGCTTCCTCTGCCTCGTCGGCCCGAGTGGCTGCGGCAAATCGACGCTGCTCAACATCATTGCGGGCCTGGAAAAACCCGACAGCGGGCAGGTGTTAGCTGACGGCAAGCCGATCACCGAGCCGGGCCGCGACCGGATGGTGATGTTCCAGGAACCGGCGCTGTTTCCCTGGCTTGACGTGATAGGCAACGTCTTGTTTGGCTTAAAACTCAAGCCCGGCTTGAACGCCAAGGAACGGCGCGAAGTAGCCGAGTTTTATTTGAAATTGGTTGGCTTGGAAAGATTCATGCACGCGACCATTCATCAGCTCTCGGGCGGCATGAAGCAGCGCGTTGCGCTCGCCCGTGCGCTCGCACCGAACCCGCGTGTGCTCTTGATGGATGAACCATTCGCTTCCCTGGACGCATTGACACGCGAGCAATTGTACGGAGACATCCAGGAAATCTGGGCGGCACGCAAGAAGACGATTCTGTTCGTCACGCATAACGTTCGCGAAGCTGCGTGTCTCGGCAATCGCGTCATTTTGTTTTCACCGAATCCAGGGCGGATTCGCGAAGAGTTCAAGATCGATCTCGA
>Ga0210408_10002511_pt1 | contig 17799 bp, 18 predicted proteins | sample IncBWH4MmetaG_FD_155471 | JGI IMG/M metagenome (GOLD analysis project Ga0210408, IMG submission 155471) | Forest soil microbial communities from Barre Woods Harvard Forest LTER site, Petersham, Massachusetts, United States - Inc-BW-H-4-M | ecosystem: Environmental > Terrestrial > Soil >...
GCGAGGTGTTCAGGTTGAGCGCGATGTCACTCACCGTCAGTCCGAACTGGCTGGCGCGGGCGCGGTCGATCTCCGCGAAGAACTCCGGTCCGTTGATCTCCTGCTGCAGGTGCACGTCGGCAAGGCCAGGGATCGCCGCGATCTTCTGCTGCATCTCGCGCGCGATGCGCAGGTTGTTGGCGCGGTTGTAGCCCACCGTGCGCACGTTGATCTGCGCCGGAATGCCGAAATTCAGGATCTGTGTCACCATGTCGGCGGCCTGGAAATAGAAGATGTTCTCCGGGAATTCTGCCGGCAGCACCTGGCGCAGCTTCTTGATGTAGGTCGCGGTCGGCTTGTGGTCCTCCTTCAGTGCCACCAGGATGACGCCGTCGTTGACGCCCGTCGCGGTGCCGTCGCCGAAGGCATAGTTGTAGGAGCGCGCTGGCAGGCCGATGTTGTCGACGATGAGGTCGCGCTCGTGCTCCGGGATCACCTCACGGATCTTTTCTTCCACCTGCTGAAAGATAGCTTCCGTCTTGTCGATGCGCGTGCCGGCTGGAACACGGACGTGCAGCTGGATTTGCCCGCCGTCGATCAGCGGGAAGAAGTCGCGACCGTCAAAGAAGAACAGGGTGCCGCCGAGTGCGAGGATCACCACCGCAATCGCGGAGAAATACGAGAGTGGCAAAATACCAGGGCGGCATTCCCTTTACCTATGGTCCCCTCGCCTATTTTCTCAAGAACCGAATCTATCTCGGCGAGATGCACCACGGCGGCAAATGGTTCAAAGGCGAACACGAGGCCATTGTTGACCGCGAGACCTTCGACCGGGTCCAGCAGCTGCTCAAAAGCGCCGCCACCCAGCGGAAGGTAAAGCGCTCGGAAAGCGGGGCGTCGCTGATGGGGAAGCTGTACGACGACCGCGGCAATCTCATGAGTCCGAGTTTTTCCCGCAAGAACGGCGTTCGTTACCGGTTTTATGTCAGCTCAGCCCTGCTCCGCGGCCGAAAGGACAAGGCCGGCTCGGTCCGGCGCATAGCCGCTGGCGAAATCGAGGGGGCTGTCGAGGAAGCCGTTCGGGGAAAGTTGGATATGGCAGATGCTTCGGGTCAGGCCATTACAGATTGGATTGAGCGTGTCGTACTTCGCGACACCCAGATCCGCGTTACCGTCAACGCCAAGGACAGCGACTCGCCGGCTCCGACCATTGAAATTCCCTGGACGTCCAACAAACCCAGCTTCGATTGCGTGCCAGCTCACTCAGAACACAAACCAGATCCGAAGCTGGTACAAGCCATTGTGCGGGCCCACGCCTGGCTGGCCGATCTAAAGAATGGGCGCTTCTCATCGGTTGAAGAGCTTGCTGCCACGGCGAAACTCCACGCGAAAGTCGTGCGGCAAGCTCTGCGCTTTGCATTCCTCGCGCCCGGCCTTATCCGGGCAATCCTCGAAGGTCGCCACGCGGCAGGGGTGACGCTCCTCAGAATTCCTAAGACTTTGCCTCTAACCTGGTCAGCGCATGAGCAGATGCTCGGCTAGCTCTACGAGACGGCGAATGTCTCTTTCTCCACAGGGTTTATCGAGCGATCCGCCTCGCGGTCCTTTCGGCCGGTACAACTTCTAATGTAAATGATACCCGCGCTCTGGCGGGAATATGCGATGGCAAAAAATATTGTTATCTTTTCGGACGGCACAGGCCAAGCTGGCGGAATCAATTTCGACGAAGCGCGCACCAACGTTTACAAACTGTATCGGGCATGCCGAGTTGGACCAGACACACCAATTAATCCCGCTGAGCAAGTGGCCTTCTATGATCCAGGTCTAGGGTCCGCTGCTGACGGCAGTCAATTTAAGATCGGCTGGATGCGATGGATCTATAACCTCCTAAGCATGGCCACGGGGTTAGGCATCACCAATAACATCATCGACTGCTACGCGGCTATTATCAGGCTCTACGAGAACGGCGACCGGATCTTTCTCATCGGCTTTAGCCGAGGTGCCTACACGGTTCGCTCTCTTGGCGGCGTCATTGCCTATTGCGGAATTCCAAGGCACCTACCCGATGGCACTCCGTTGCAACTCGATCTAAAGGGATCACGCGCACTGGCAGAGCATGCGGTGAAGGATGTCTATCAGTTTTGCTCCTCTTACGATCGGGCCAAGATCGGGCCCTACCTTGCCTTTATGATGCGAACGCGTGACGCCATCGCCGCAAAATTCAGATCCGAGCATGGCAGTTCCGTCATCAAAGATGGCGCCGAACGGGCCAATGTCTTTCCTTACCTTATTGGAGTGTTCGACACCGTAGCCGCGCTCGGAAATAAATGGCTAGGCCCGATTGTGGTCGTCGCGGTGTTGGCCATTCCATTTGCGCTGCATTACCTGGGAGCAGCGCTCGAGCCAGTTCTTCCGACGGCTGGAAGCATTGCCCGAGTTCTTGGTTACTTCAGCGTCTTGCTTGCAATCCTCATCTATTTAAAGAACTACTTGAAGATTGCTCCCTCGTTACCGGGGTACGGCATCTTCAAACGCCTTGCGACGCTGCATTTAACCCGATCCAAACACAAGTTTTACGACACCACCCTAAACGTGAACGTCGGCTATGCTAAGCACGCGATTTCCATTGACGAAGATCGCGCAGATTTCGCGAGAGTCGGATGGACTCCGACGGCAGACAAGCAAGATAAACGGGACGACAGTGGCAACCTGTATTTTGAGCAGGTGTGGTTTCCTGGTGTTCACGCTGACGTGGGCGGTGGCTATTTTGAAAACGAAGCTCGTCTGTCCGATGACGCTTTGAATTGGATGGTTGCCGCCGCATCCATCATTCCCGACGGATTGAAACATGACGGGAGTGTTCTTGGACTGTGGCCAAACTCGAGCGGCCCTCAACACGATGAGCAAGCGGGCTCCTTTTTCAAGAAAGGCTTACGAAAGCTTCCGACCGACGACACGGGGGTGTCCCGGTCTCCCATGCACAAATCGGTCTATCAACGCTTCGAAAACGGCCCCGTGCTGATTTTCAATCAGATGGGACTTTATCGTCCCATTAATCTTCGGACCCATGTGGACTTCAAGCAGTATTTCGAACCCGGATCACGCAGTGCTGGGCTAAATCCAATTAGAAGCTGCGTCGCCGACGACATTGAAATGAAATGGAAGAAGACTGGCTACGTCGGCCGTATTTAAAACAATCCGTGAGGACCATTCGCCCACGCGTCACATCGGCGATAAACTCCGCATCGGTCCAGGTGTGGGCGTGGTTGTAGCTGCTCGCAGCCTAAAAGAAAGTAAGGGCCTTTGCGTGAGGGTTGCGCTTCGCGCTAGCGAGCAGAGCTTCGAACATGCTTTCCGGAAGGGCGCGACTCGAAATCGATTGCGCTTCGATTGCTTCATTATCCGATAGGCTGCGTGTCGGCATCACGATCTTCCTCAGGGCGTTAAAAATCAGGGCGGCGGATTTCGGGGTTGATTCTGGCGAATGCTACTGCAACGGAGTCGAAGCGACTGGAAGGGTCAGATGCATGCCGTCCTCAGCGATGAGAACTTCTGCGTCGCTGGCGGACTCACCCACAAAGGCAGTCCGCCTGCCGCCTCGTCCTTGGTCAGCCCTGCCAGGCGCGCCCTGGTTTCGATAGGCTGCTCTTGAGCGCCAGCATTTTTTTCAGCCGCGCCTTATCTCTCACGGCAGTCTTGCAGACCATCCAGAGGCGCCGCAGCGTCAGCCGCGCGTCGATGAAATCATCCGGCAGATCGGGACCCCATTGATAAAGACCTTGCCGGTCCAACAGATGGTAACCAGGCTCCTGCGAGGAGTCGAACAGGTCACCGTCTGCATAATGCTCGTGTTTTTGGCCCCATGGGTCGCGCCAATAATCGAATATCTGGCTACCGAGGAGATGACGGCCGACGCCCCATGAATGCCGGTAACGGTTGGCAAGCAGGACTTGTTGTCCCATTTCCACGGCGTCGAGATCGACCACTTCGAAGGCGACGTGATCAACTTTGGACTCCAGCCCCATCGTCACGAACAAGGTATGATGGTCCGTCGGCTCGTCGCCGCGATCAAGACGCATGAAGGAGCCGACCAGCGCACCGTCGGGCAGGCACATCACGTCGGAGGGAATGAACCCCAGCATGTCTATGTACCAGCGCACGCTCACGTCGAAGTCGGGCGCCTCGAGCACGAGATGTCCAAGTTTGGTGACCTGGGGCGGCTCCAGCGCCGGGCGCTGGGTGTCGTTCACTCGAACGATTTGGTTCGGCGCGTTATGGGGAATTGCAGAGCGAACCGGGAGCGGCTTGTTCGGCACGAAGCCATGCAAGACGTCGACGGCCACGCCTTCGGGATCGCGCAGATGGACGACGGAGCCTCCACCCGGAGTATTCGCCGGGACAACTGGACGACCGGAGGCCTTCGACAGCTTTTGGAGGTCCTCCTTCGTCGGAACCGACAATCCAAGCCCGAGGAATCGAGCTTCCGGACCGATCGAGATGCGATAGATGTAGGGTTGCGACCCTGTTCCTCGCATGAACAGCTCGCCTTCGCTTTTCGCGACAACGGTCAGGCCAAAGTCAAGCAGGTATTGCTCGGCTTTGCCGATATCCGGACGCTCAAAATGAACAAACAGAAGTTCGTTGGCTTTGACGATTGGTTCGCGGCTGCGTGCCAGCTTGATGCTGCCGGGTCCGCCGTTGAGTTCTGCAATTTGCGACATGGATGTCTCCTGATCCGGGATTGCTAGGCCGCGACGCGCGATGGATGCGCAGTCTCGGCAAGAGTGAAGGGAGTGAGGGCCGAAATGTTCTTGTCCGGGTTGAGCCGGGCGGCAATGAACCGATCGGGGCGAACGAGAACAGCCCGGACTTGATGCCGCTTGGCCCAGTCGGCAAAGCCGCGGTCGATGTATTGCAGCGACAACGTCCTTGCGTCCTTGATGCCCCCGTTCAGACAAACAAATCTTGCCTGGAGGGCGTCAAGAACAGCCAAGTCACGGGCGGACAACATGGAGACCGGATCGATTCCGATGCCGAGCGCCAGCCATTGATGACAGGAAAGGAACGCATCAAGCGGCTCGTTCCCTTGCGCCGGATTGACGGTCGGCTGGGGCATCATCTGACCGATCAGCACGTCCCGCCCTTTGTCAGTCAGCGCGCTCTGATGGATCTCGGGCGCTGGCAAGACCCCGCCGCGGCCGATGAAAGCCCGGAATTTGCCGGACAGGTTGAGGCAGGCAAAGAGCAGGTCCCGTGCCGCTGCGGTGATCCGGTTCGTCGGCATGATCAATGCGCCAAGACGGCGCGAAACCTCGACCATTTTCCGCGCGACTGGCGCGCGTTCGACCTGATATGTGTCAAGGATGGAGTCAGGGGCCTGTCCTCTCAGAACTGAAACAAGCTTCCACGAAAGGTTGACGGCATCTTTCATGCCGCCGTTCATGCCCTGACCCGCGAAGGGCGGCATCAGATGCGCTGCGTCGCCAGCCAGAAATACACGTCCCAGCCGCCAGCGATCCGCGACCCGCGCGTGGAAGGTGTAGATCGCCTTCCGCTCGATTTCGAACGAACGATACTTGGTATGCTCCATGACGAGAGAATAAATCTTGTCGTCGCTCTTGAGGTCTTCCCCGGTCTCGCCGGGCAGCTGCATGAACTCCCAGCGCACCCGCTCGCCGACTGCCGGCAATTCCACGCGCGGACGGCGCGGATCGCAATTGAAGGTGATCTGCCTTACGCCGTGATTCCTGACGATCGCATCGATCACCAGCCAGTGTTCCGCATAGGTCGAACCTATGAGCTGTGCGCCAAGCAGTTCGCGGATTCCACTGGCGCCTCCGTCACAGGCGACCACGTAGTTCGCGCGCTGCAGACTTGGGCCGTCTGGCGCCGATATCTTCAGAACGACCCCGCTTGGGTCCTGTTCAAGCCCGGTAACTGCGTGTTCGAACAGCGTGCGAGCATTGTCGAAGCGGGATAGCCCCTTGAGCAGGACTTTTTCGAACTCCGGTTGATAGAAGGTGCCCAACGCCGAGTGACCAAATTGGCTTCGGACGGGGAAATCCGCGGCCATCAATGTGACATTGCGCGCATTCAGGTGGCGGACATGCGGATTCTGAATGAGGCCGGGCGCGATCTCGTTGAAAAGGCCGACCTGAGTGAAGAGACGTAGTGTCTCGGCGTCATAAGCTATCGCTCGCGGCAGTCCCAGAAGTCCCTTGTTGCGTTCGAGAACGACAACTCGGATGCCCGCCAAGCCAAGCAGGTTTGCGGTCATCAGGCCCACCGGACCTGCGCCTACGATCGCGACCTCGCACTCCTGCAATGGTCCGGAATTGACTTCGATTTCCTTCGACATTTGCGCCTCCTCTAACGCCGGGCCCGGGGGCTCCAAAATTTGTGTTGCACTATTTGGTCATAATGACTAAAAAGTCAATATGAAATATTCGAACAGTCAAAAAAGGTAAGCGGATATGGCCAGGGTCGACCTCGTGCGCCGGGCGCAAATCGGGCTGCGGCTCCGCGCAAAGAGCCATGCCCAGTTGATACGGGCGGCGCGTGCGTTGTTTGCGATCCGGCCGGTCGATTCCATCACAGTCGATGACGTGACGAGAGAAGCGGAACTGGCGAAAGGGACGTTTTACGTTCACTTTCAGCATCTCGACGATTTGCGCGCGGCCGTGGCGGATGAGCTGGCGCACGAACTGGACGACCTTCTCCAGCCTCATCGGACCGGAATTGCCGACCCGGTCGAGCGGATAGCGACGGGCTGCGCAGCGTTCATCAGGCAAGCGCTGCACGATCCGGCTTGGGGAGGACTCGCCGCGCGGGGGGTCTGGGCGTTTCCGGCGGTTGCCACCGCCGCCCGCAAGCGACTCAGCGAGGACCTGCGTGCCGCGATAGCGCAAGGACGCATAGCGCCGGTTTCGGCGGAAGTCGGGTTCGATATCGCCGTTGGCATTGTTCTTCAGGCGATGCGTTCAGCCAGTGAGAAGCGTCTCTCGCTCTCTGACGTACCGGTCGCTGTTTCCGGGGTCTTGCGCGGGCTCGGCGTGGCCGCCGACGAGGCCGAGCAGATCGTTCGCCGCTTACCCGAACCGCCCCTTCTGACGAAATCCTCTAATCGCCTTCCGATCGCTACTCTCGTTGACCAGAACAACAACCGAACAAAAAGGACTTGAAAACATGGCTACCAACATAGCTCGCTACGAAACCGAGGGAACTGCGTACTGGGGTGTCGTATCAGCATCAGGAATATCACCACTCGACGGCGTCTATCCGACGACGGCAGCATTGATCGAGCAAGGCGAGGCCGACTGGCGCGCAGCATTGGGAAAAGCGGCCAGCGTACCGATAGATTCGGTGAAGATTCTTTCCCCGGTAACGGCACCCTGCCGCGTTTATTGCCAGGGCGCCAATTATCGACAACATATGATTGAATCTGGCATGGACCCAGATGCAAAGCTGTTCAACATGTTTTTCACCAAGTCGGATGCATCGATTAGCCCTGCGATAGGCGCGGTTCATCGGCCAAAGCACGTCATGCTGCTCGACTACGAAATTGAACTTGCCCTGGTATTCCGTCGGCCAATTTCGTCGCCCGTCACCGTCACCCAGGATACGTTGAGGGACTACGTGTTCGCCGTCGCGATCGCGAACGACCTCAGCGCACGGGACGTCCAGCTTCCGCAGATGCAATTCTTCAAGGGCAAGAGCTATCGTGGATTTTGCCCGATCGGCCCTTGGCTGACGGTTCTCGAGCCCGAAGAGTTCGTCTACCTCGACCAACTCGAACTGCAACTCTCGGTCAACGGTTCCACTCGTCAGCGCGATACAACAAAGAATCTCGTGTTCAAGCCCGCAGAAACGATTTCCGAATTATCGACCTTCGCTAGCGTCGTACCGGGTGACGTACTGCTGACGGGAACGCCTTCCGGATGTGCGCTTCGCGTGCCGCCTGCGCCGATCCGAAGGCTCCTCCAGTTGCTGCCGGAGCGCCAGTTCTGGAATTTGTTTGTCAAAGCCCAGCGTCGCCGTCCGCAATACCTCCAGCCCGGAGATCTCATCAACGCCCAAATTTACAGCGCGGACGGTCGAATCGATCTCGGCGAGCAAGAGACGAGGGTTATGGGCTGATGCATTTGCGGCAATTGGAACCGCGCCACGGCTGAATCAGAGGGCGGCGACAGGCAACAACGCGGAGTGTCAGGCCTTAGCTTTGCGGGTGTTGGGTTTTCTTTGCGCCGCGCTGCTTTCGGCCGTTTCGATCTCCGGCAATCTCGCCAGCATGGACCTCACGCGCCGGCTGTCTGCACCGATCGCCCGCAGGATCGAGCCGACCGCGGCTTGTCGGTCCCGGGAGGACAGTCGCCTTTGGCCGATTGCCGCCAGCACCTGGAGTACGATGCCCAAGACCACTTCAAGGTTCAGCTCCAGCGAGGAATCTTGTTGTGGCGCTTCCTTGAGAGCCAGTTTCAAGTCCTCCAGCAGCCGGCTCCGAGCGACCCGGCCCACCGTGGGAAAGGACCACGCCATCCGCGCAACCACGGCGGCCCAGGATGGGTCTTCCAGCGCCTTCTCGAAGAAGCCATTGCAGGCGAAGGCGATCCGCATGAGCGGGTCGGGCATCGACAGCCGCTGAGGCTGCAGGAGCTCGTCAAACGTCCTTACCAGCCCGTCGGCGACCGCTACAGTCAAAGCGTTCAGGTCATCGAAATGAACGTAGAACGTCCCCTTCGCGACGCGAGCCTCGTTCACGACATCATCGACCGTTACCGATTCCACCGCGCGCTTGGCGAAGAGCGAAGTTGCAGCAGAAATGAGTTGCGCTCGCGTCTTTGCACGCTTTTCTTGCCCGATCTGAGCACGACGCTCAGGATCTACCTTTGCCATGGCGGGAACCGAGATGTTTTATGCGCGGTCGGAAGAAATTCAGCGGCCCCGCGGGCTGATCGCGCCGGCGGGTCGCCCTGAACTACGACGATGCCCATGAAGAGGCAATAGCCGGCGCCATCGGCTGCCAGTATCGCCGCCGGGCTAGTCCCTGTGGACGCAGCGCTAAATCGCAGGCGGCCGGGTGTTCTCGGGTTCTAGCGTGTGATGGGCTGCGGGGTCATAGCGCCATGTATGGCCCGGCCGTGCGTTGCAAGAGGGAATTTCAAGAGCAACGATCGTGAGAGCTGCATCAATGTATTCGGTCTCCGAGGTGGAGCATTGCGCATCCAGGCTGACTACGACAAGGCCTCGGAGGGCGACTTCAAGGAACTTGCCGCGCTCATTGGCGGTGAGGTCTTTCCGTAGGCGCGCATTAGTGGGTCACGCATGGTAGCGGTGGTCTGCTACACCGCGAAAGCCCACTATCGTGGAATCCTTATTTTCCTAGGCGGCCTCTTGGTGTGCTGGCGTTGATCGGCATTTTGATCCGCAACTCGGTGATCCTGATCGTGCAGGTCGAGGACCTGAGGAAGGCGGGACGGCCCGCATGGGAGGCGGTCGTCGAAGCAACCGAACATCGCATGCGGCCGATCATGCTGACCGCCGCCGCCGCAAGCCTCGCGCTCATCCCGATCGCGCGCGAGATCTTCTGGGGGCCCATGGCCTACGCGATGATGGGCGGCATCATCGTAGGCACGATGCTGACGCTGTTGTTCCTGCCGGCGCTCTACGTGGCCTGGTTCCGGATCTAGTAAGCGCCGTCTGGTTTATTGTTATGGAATCGAGGAGAACTCCTCGATCACCAACTCCGTGAATGGATACTGACCACATCCCCAAGCGTTTGTTTTCCTGAGAAATCCCGTTCCGAACCCTTGGGCATGGTACGAAGGTTGCGGAGAAAAATCCGTTCTCCAGACCATCGAGGGCACTCGGTCCGTGCCCGCGCGTTTCAGTAGTCGGCAGGATTGCAGATCATCGGCTGCTTGGTACCGGCCAGTGCGAGTTCGCTGCTTGTGCTATCCCTAAGGAACCGATCGAGCGTCGCCTGGATCTTCTTTTTTACCAAGTCCGGACCACGGTCGCTCATGTCGTTGTGCTGCGCGCCGATGTCGACGATATCGATGCCGCTCGCCTTGATCAGCTCGGGGGGCGGCAGTACGCCCGGATCGGCTTTGAAGTTCGGGTCCGTAGAGCGAAACGACAGGATTTTAATCCCTTCGTCCAGCACGAATGGTACCCGCAAATTGTCCAGCGTGATCACCTTCGATACGATCTCGGGGTGCTGCTTGGCGAGGTACATCGAAACGTCGCCGCCATTGGAGTGGCCCACCAGCGTTAGGTGATTGTAGTCGGCATTGGGCTGCCGCTTCTGCAGGTTGTTGAGCACGAACAGGATGTTTGTCTCACCCCGCAAGTAGACCTCGCGCCGGCCGACATAGGGTTGGCCGACCTTGGTCATAAGCGGCGGATCAGTAGGAAGGTCTTGCTGGACGCTGGCCACCAAATAGCCTCTCGTCGCAAGGATGTTGGCGAGGAATGAATATTCGGTGTTCTTGACGGTGTTTCCGTTGCTGATCATCGCGACCGGGAGCATCCAAAGCCCGTTGTTCGCCCTGATTTCATAGTCGCGACGCACGGCAAGATCGACGGAGACGGGCCGCTGCCGTGTCGCGTCAAACAGCTCCAGCGTCTCGTGCCGGATGGCCCATTTGCGGATGGCAAAAGATTCGCCGGCGGGAAGCGAGCAAAGGCAGGCAACGGCTATCAACAAGCGGCCGAAAGTCGTGACATAAGATGATCCCGCAGTCATGCGCCTCTCCTTGAAAGGCCATTTCGCATTGCGAGGCTTACGAGTTACTTTGTGTGTTGTTGAACACCCGAAAGAATACCGAGCGCCGCTATATCGTGATAGTCGATATATTTCGATAGTATCCATCGGTGACATGGATGGATTGGGTCTCGCACCAACGCGGTGTCTCACCCGCGAGCGAAATGTCGGTGCCGCGACCGCGCACTTTGCCTCAACACCTGGGCGACAGCATCTCAGGCGCGTTTCGTTTGATGGGATTTTGAAGCGACCTAGTCCCAATTATTCGTTGCGATATTCTGTTCTTTGCGACGCCGTTCTTTGCGACGCCGTGGAAACCCGGTATATTTCGCTATTTAGTATCGGCCATGCCGATGGACCAGAGGCTGGACTGTGCTGGACGCCGTTTCACTCGATCAACTACGAACATTTATTGCAGCTGTCGACGAGGGCAGTTTCTCTGCCGCGTCTCGAAAATTGCTTCGGTCGCAATCCGTAGTTAGTGAGACGGTTAGCAATCTTGAAGACCAGATAGGCGTGCAGTTATTCGATCGTTCCGGGCGTTATCCAGTGCTTACACCGGCCGGTGTAGTGCTATTGGCGGATGCGCGGGCGATCATTAAAGGGGTCGATCTGCTCAAGGCCCGTGCCAAGGGCATGACCGCCGGCCTGGAGCCGGAGCTGTCCGTTGTGGTAGACGTCTTTTATCCGATCGATGCCATTACCCAGGTCGCGAGGGCATTTCGTCAACAATTTCCCGGCGTTGCTCTGCGAATTTACGTGGAGGCGCTCGGGGCTGCCATCGAGCCGGTTCTCGATGGACGCTGCAGTGTCGGCATTGTTGGCTCGCTTCCCACTATTCCCGACACGCTCAGCCGTGAGCGTCTTCCGTCGATTTCCTTTTTGATGGTCGCCGCGCACGATCATCCCTTGACGTTGCACAAGGGCAAAGTCCCAAAAGAGTTGCTGGCCAGGTACACTCAAATCGTACTTACCGACCGGTCCGAGCTGTCCGCTGGCCGTGAGTTTGGAGTTATGTCACCGACGACGTGGCGGCTCGCCGACCTCTTCGCGAAGCATCATTTCTTGCTCAACGGGCTCGGCTGGGGCGGAATGCCTTTGCACACGGTGCAGAAGGATTTGGATGCAGGACGTCTGGCGATGCTGCCGATCGAGGACGTTCCTCCGGGCGGTTTGATTGTGGAGATGTCGGCAGTGTGGCAGACCCAATCGCCACCAGGCCCCGCGGGTAGATGGTTTATTGATAGCTTAAAAAATACTCCGGCGCCGAAAGTGCCCAAGGCACGGGCCATGCCCAAAGGAGTTCGTAGCCGCCGCAAAAAGTCCTAGCGCAAGCATACTCGTCCCATCGAGGCCACCGATGGGTACATTCGAAAAAAGACGGCTTCTCGGCAACCGAAAGGCCGGACTACTTTGATCCCATCAAACACGCCAAGCGAGGCTGATAAGTTGTTGATGGCGCAGAAATGGAACACCCAATCTTCAGCGGTAGCGATGCAGCCAGCGCAATTTTGACTGTCGGCGGGGCAAACATTCCGGTCCTTGGATTTGGAACGTACGGGATGTCCGGGCCGCGGCTCCAGAACATTCTTGTCGCTGCACTCCGGCAAGGCTTTCGCCATGTCGATACGGCTCAAATGTACCAGAATGAAACTGACGTCGGACTCGCCATCCGGGCGTCAGGCATTCCGCGCAACGAGGTCTTCGTTACAACGAAAGTCTGGGTCAGCAATTATTCCCGAGCGCAATTCATGGTGTCGGTGGACGAGAGTCTAAAGAAATTGCAGACCGACCATATCGATCTCCTTTTAGTCCATTGGCCGCGTGGTGGAGCACCAATGGAGGATCAGGTTGATGGCCTCAACCTTGCTGTGGAATCCGGTAAGGCGCGACACATCGGCGTCAGCAACTACAACGCCGACCTTTTGCGCAGGGCATCAGCCGCGTCCAGATATCCGCTCGTCACCAACGAGGTTGAATATCACCCCTTCCTCGAGCAGGACGTTGTTCTGGGGCAGGTCGCATCGAGCCGGTCAAGCTTGATGGCCTATTGCGGAATGGCGGTAGGACGGGTGTTCGAAACGCCACTTCTCAAGGGCATCGCGGCGCGCCACCAGCGTAGCGTCGCGCAAATCGTGCTGCGGTGGTTAATCCAGCAGCCGCGGGTCGTTGCGCTGTCGCGAACTGAAAATTTCGAACGGATCGCGGACAATACGAAGATTTTCGACTTCACGCTGAACGATGATGACATGGCGGCAATTTCCGCTCTGAAATCATCGGGCAGCCGCATCGTTAATCCACCGCACCTGGCTCCCGTCTGGGACTGACGGCATTTACTTCCAGTCAAGATAAGTCTGCACGGCGCCCGAACAAAAAACGCTGCTTGGGTGCCGCGCCTCTTTCGACAGGCGACCCGCCAAATCCCTCCATCGTGGCGCCCTGCTGTACCATCGGCGCTGCCGATGGATACCATCTAAATAAATCGTCTTTAGCGATATTAAGCCAAGCAGTAATTTGCGCACATCGTCAACCAACCCGCGGAGACATGTCATGAGTGTTGCTTCAATTGGAAGCGGACAGGTTCGCAGCCGTCGCGTTGACCTCTGGATCTTGCAGGTCGTCGTCGCGCTTGTGTTTCTTGCCGCCGGCACCGCGAAGCTGGCTGCCGTTCCATTCATGGTGCAGCTGTTTGATCAGATCGGGCTCGGCCAGTGGTTCCGTATCGTCACCGGCGTTGTCGAGATTTTCGGCGCCGCTGCTTTGGTGCATCCGCGCCTGGCTTCGTTCGGTGGTTTGTGGCTCGGCTTCACCATGTTTTGTGCCGTGCTGACCCACCTGTTTGTGCTCCACACGAATCCGGCGCCGGCCATCGTACTAGGCCTTCTCAATATCCTGATCGCCTACCTGCGTCGCGACGATCTCGCATGGCTGGTGCGGACCGCCACCAAGCAAATCTGACAATTCCAAGCTCAGAAGTGATCAAAGGGATCAAAAAATGTCTGCCCCTGCAGTGTCCACACCTCACTTGTACGTCAAGGAGTCCACCCGGTCTATTGCGCTTCGCACGCGTGGACACTCACACGGGCCCATCACCCGTCTGGTCAGTCCGGGCGATATCGGCGAACTGATCAAGCCGTTCGTGTTTCTCGACTACTTCGAGGCGGATCCGGCGAGGGCCCCGAAATTCGGCTTCCATCCCCATTCCGGAATAGCGACCCTGACGCTCATTCTGACCGGGCAGGCGTTCTACAAGGAGACCACCGACCGCGAAGGCGTTATCGAGACCGGCGGTGTCGAGTGGATGCGCGCAAGCAGCGGCGTCTGGCACACCGGCGGAATGTACGGCAATCAGCGGATCAAGGGTTTTCAGCTGTGGGTGGCGATGCCACCCGCCCTCGAACTCGCCGAACCCAAAAGCCAATATCTCAACGCTTCCGATTTCCATTATGCCGGCCCAGCAAGGGTCATCGCTGGCGAATATGATGGCGTCAAAAGCATCGTCGAGTCGCCGCAGGGCATGACGTATCTCGATGTGGGCCTCAAGGCCGGCGAGCGCTGGATTTATCAGCCGCCCAAGGACCACGACGTCGCCTGGATCGCCTCGCACCAGGGAATGGTGGCGACCCCGGAGCGTGTATCGACCGGCGAAGTCGTCGTTTTCGAGGGGGGCAACCAGGCGATCCAATTTGAAGCGCTCTCAGATTCTGGCTTCGTCCTCGGCTCTGCCGTCAAGCACCCTTACGATCTCGTGACGGGCCACTACTCCGTTCATACCAATGCCGAAGCCCTGCGCCTTGGAGAAAATAACATCGCCGAAATCGGTCGACGACTGCACAACCAGGGCGTCTTGAGCCGCCCAGGAAGTTGAAGAGCGGCGGAGCAATATCGAGCGGCGAGGTGAGAATGCCCGTCTTACGCTATTTTGGTTGGGTCGGAAGCTTTCTGTTGGCGCTGCTTTTTGTGGCGAACTGGTTTTTCCCCGAGCCGATTGCCCGCGCGTCGTCATCCGACCTGCCCTCGAGGGACAAGATCGTCATTCGCATCCATTCGGATCATAAATGGCCTGAAAAGGTCGTCCTGGACACCGCGATCGCGGCGCTGCCGCTTAACGCGAGGGCGAGTTCTGAGGCGACCTCTCAAACTGCGAAGCCATTCACCAGTCCTAGCGACCGAAAGAGCGTACTCGAAGCTTTCGCGGAAATGGCCCGTCCCACAGCCGCAATGCGTAGCAGAAATCTGGAGCAAGAAGGCGGTTCAGTTCGCCGTGGTTCACGGCACTGATATCGCGCTTCATCTGCCCGCGGCCGGGGCAGCGACTCGAAACCTGAACCACACATTCTTGTTCTTCATCTTTACCTAGACGACCTTGGCCTCTCGCACAGTCGTCTGATCCGCCACTTGCCGCCTCTGCCACTCAGTGCAGATCGAAAAAAGTCTCCGCCGAAAGTCTCCCGAAAACGGGAATATTTCAAATATCGGCTGGAGACTTTCGGCAGATTCTCGCGTTGGTTGCTCTTTTTCGGTGTCTGGAGACATCTCGCAGAACGCACGAAAGCCCGTGTTTTGCGGGCTTTTTGTGACTTAGGTGCACACTATCGTACGTTGAGTGAGTGGCTGGCTGGCGACGCAGTGTGATACGAACCTGTCTCTACGCAATTTCCCTGCGAACAGGGAATTTTACAGGGAATTTCCTGTTTTCAGGCTCCCCGGACCGACTTCGTAGCAAAAAGCCGCTGTACTGCAGCGACTTTTCACGCAATTCCTTACACAAATTAACAGGGAAACTATTCCGTAGAACAGGGAATTTTATCCGGTTAACAGGGTATTTCTGCCGCACGGGCAGGAATTGGCCCCTCGCTTGGGACTCTTACCGGTCCAACCCGGGTTCAGATCGCGGACTAGCAGCCACCGAAACCGACGTTCGCTGATAGTGGCCGTTTGACGAGTTCGAGCAACTTGGGGGGCGGCTCGGCACCTGATGATAGATCGGCTCTAGCCGTGATACGCAAACAGCTCGATCGGGTCGCTGAAGCCGCGCACCGGATATTCGCCGACGCGTTCGAGATTGAAATCGCTTTCGACGAAGTCGGCGAACGCGCGGGACAGCAGCACCGTTCTCCCCAATTGTTTGGTGAGGGCTTCGAGACGCGAAGCCATGTTGACCGCAGGACCGATGACGGTGAAGTCGAGCCGGGTGAGCGACCCGATATTGCCGTACATGACGTCTCCGACGTGGACGCCGATGCCGTAATTCAACGGCGCACGACCGGTTTCGCTGTTCTTTTCGTTCAGGGCGACCATGGCCTGACGTGCTTCGGCCACGGCACGCAGCAGATTTGCACAGGCCGACGGCTGGGTGAGCGGAAAAATGGCGAGCAGACCGTCGCCGATGAATTTCAGTATCTCCCCGCCATGTCGTGCAATCGGCTCTGACATCGCATCGAAATAGTCGTTCAGAAGATCGATGACGTCATCGCGCGGCCAGTTGTCGGAGATCCGGGTAAAATCACGCAGATCGCAGATCATGATGGCGGCACGTACCGTCGTCCCGCTTCCGCGCCTGGTGGCGCCGGCCAGAATGAGTTCGCCAGCATGCGAACCGACATAGGTTTCAAGCAGCGTTCGCGCCAACCGGTTCTTCATGCGGATTTCGCTGACCAGCGCCAGAACCGGCAACAGTTTCAACAGGCCGGCGATATGCGCGTCGTCGAAACCTCCGGGCCGGTCGGTGGCAAAAGTCACGATGTGCCGCTTTCCGAGCGTATGGTACAGCGGCCACGCCACATAGTCGGTCAGACCTTTGGCCCGCATCTCGTCAAAGACGGCGTGCTTACGGCCCAGCGAGGGATCGCGTTCGAGATTCTCGCGCACCTCGGTGGCACCGTCATGGATTTCCTTGGCGGGACTGTCGATGTATTCGGATCGCTCCCTGACATCGTAGTCGAATCTCGCAAGCCCAGCCTCGCGCATCCCCTCGGCCCACATGATCCGGGCGCCAAGCCATTGGGGATGGTAGATCAGGAGATGAAGCGACGCCCGCTTGAGGGGAATGCCCGCCCGCTGCAGCCGGACACACAGCTCAGCGAAGATATTGTCGATGAAGCGCTCGTGGCGCGTGTCGTTTGTCAGCCAGTGCAAAACGTCGCTGTCAGAATGCGCGGTGACGGGATCGATGTTTGGTGGTGCGTTCATATCTTGCTCCTGAGCAGTGATCTCGATCGACGGTACAGGATATGTCGTATCCCCGCTCGACGGCGTCAACGGAGCTCACCGCAATCTGCTTGCGCGCATTGGGTTGGCCGTGGGTCGCCGCGTGTCCGGCGCGAGAGGACGCAGCGGTAGCGCCGCGCTCTCCCTTTCTACCCATATCTCGCCTTTGGCAATTCGAAGGGCTTTCGGTTAAACATGGGCCGTCAAACCGCTTTGCGCCATGAGCGGTCATTCAAAGATTGGCTTCGCCAATTCCGGCCCAATTCGCTCCCGAGACATCAGGCGCCGCTAACATTGAAACGCGCTCCGTTTAGCGCTGCTTAGGTTGTCTCTCTCTGTCTCTGGATTGTTTGCGTCATCGTGGCGAGTACAAGCGTAGCGACGTTCATCAGGATGATCGCTGCCGCACCGACATCGACGGCGAGACTAAGCCCCTGGGTTGTCGCGATAGCGCCTAGTACGAAGGCGAGCGCGCCCATCGATAGATAACCCAAGAGATAAAGTGCCGAGAGTATGCCGCCACGGTGATGCACGGGCGCCACCGCGCTGATCATTTGCAGACCGCCGACAAACAACAGGCTGTACGCCCCTCCGGCGGCAGCGGCCGCCAGCAGGTAGATCAGCAGATCACGCAAGTTGACAGCCAGGATGAGCAGCGCCATGCCCAGACCAGAGACCCGTGCGCCCACGATCAGCGCTGCCCGCGGCGAGAGAGTTCGGGCTTCCGATCGCTCCCATTACGATGGGAAATAGCGAAAGGACCGCGCCGTTGAGAAAGGCGTTGGGTGAGCCGATCAAGTCATGCTCAACTTGGCCGCCGAGCGAGAGGACCAGCACGCCGAATGTAT
>Ga0210408_10002512_pt1 | contig 17798 bp, 10 predicted proteins | sample IncBWH4MmetaG_FD_155471 | JGI IMG/M metagenome (GOLD analysis project Ga0210408, IMG submission 155471) | Forest soil microbial communities from Barre Woods Harvard Forest LTER site, Petersham, Massachusetts, United States - Inc-BW-H-4-M | ecosystem: Environmental > Terrestrial > Soil >...
GAAGAGCGGCTGGTGCGCAAGGGCGACGTGATCGGAATTGTGGCGGGAACGCCGATGGGCATTCGCGGAACGACAAACTTCATGAAGTTTCACATCATCGGCGGGCCAGCTTGAGACACATACTCCCTCATGCGCTTGGTTATCTAACCTCAAATTCCAATCACAACCTCTAATTTACCCAGTTGTCGGGGCGGGAGGGCGGTTCCTTTTTGTGCTTGTTGATGTAAACCTCGAAGCGCTTGCGATTGCGGCGGTGCTGCCAGTCGGTGACGGTGTTGCGTACTCCATAGAGGAAAGACCCGCGGCGCAGGTACAGCCAGCCGACAAGCATGCCGCCGAGATGACAGATGTGGCTAACGTTGTCTCCCGCCGAACGAAGCAACAAAGGAAGAAAGAACTCCATTCCAGCCAACAACAGCACAAACGAACGCATGGACATGCGAATCGGCAGAAACATAATACTCACCTGCCGGTCAGGGAACAAAATAGCACAAGCAGCAAAAATGCCGAAGATCGCTCCGGAGGCGCCAATGGTTGGGACGTAGGACGCTCCGCGACCAAAAAAAGTAGGGATGGTCTTCACTAGAACTTCTATCAGGCCCGCTCCGACGCCTGTCAGAAAGTAGTAGCGGATGAATCGCGCCCTGCCCCAGACCAGCTCCAACTCGCGGCCGAACATCCAAAGCATGAGCATATTGAAGAGCACGTGCAGGAAATCGGTGGGGTCATGGAGGAAAATGTAGGTGAAGGGCTGCCAGATGCGAAGTCCGGGAAAAACGCCGGCGGGGACGAGGCCGAACCAGAAAAGCATTTTTTGGTGGGCGAGAGCTCCGGCGAAAACCCGAAGGAGCACTTGCAGAAAGAAGACCGCGAAGGTCGCGACGACCAGCCACTGAACACCCGGGGTGATGTAAAAATTGAAGCTGACCCGGTAATTTTTGATGCCCGACCTTGAGCCCATATTCTCCAGTGTAAGACTGAGAAGCATTTCCGTCAAAGAAGCGATCTTGAATTTCTGAAACGGTCCAGTTCTGCTCCAGGGCAACGCAGGTGGACATCAATTCAGCTTCTTGCGCGCGAAATAAAAAAGCGAGCCCGCGAGAAGCGCGAACATGAAAATGCCGAAAAGGTTGCTGGTGGCAAGCGGGCCCATCAGTTTGGGGCCGAAGGCGAAAAGATCGGCGCGCCACGGTAGACCGAGCGCCGAAGTGAGCCACTGCGGGACGCGATTGGAGATTTCCGGGTCTTGCAGAAGATTGATGATGATGCCGAGCAGGCCGAAGACGCCCCCTGCGGCGATCAAGCCGCTGGAGAAGAGCGCCCCGGGGCTGGCCTCGCTTTCATCCTTCTTCTTAGTGGTGGCTTCCACGAGCATACGAACGAGTCCCCCGGCGAACATGGCAGCGGTCGTTCCGAGCGGAAGATACGACCCGGTGGCAAACGCCAGCGAGCGTACCCCAAGAATCTCCACAGCGACTACCAATGCCACGCCCATCAGCACCAAATGCCAGGGCAAGCGCTGATTCAAGATGCCACTGATGACCGTGGCCATGAGACGCGCCTGTGGAGCGGGCGCCTTGTCGCTGCCGATGCCTTGCGCCCACTGGAACTCGATCTGTTTTGTGCCCGCGTCATAGAGATATTCGCCGTCGGGAATTTCATGCGAGCCCAGCGAATTGACCAGGACGTACGTTTTTCCCTTATGGATAAAGGTATCGCGCTCAACTTTTGCGCCCGCAGGCAAACTTTGAATATTCACGGGGATCTGCGTGGGCAGATATTTCTCCAGTCCCTTATTCATCAGGTTGAGGGTTGTGCCGATGGCGAGGGTTGAAACGGTCACGCCGATCAAAAGGCCCATCTGCTGCCAGAACGGCGTTGAGCCGACCAGGTAGCCGGTCTTGAGATCCTGTGATGTGGCGCCGGCGATGGCTGCCGCGATGCACACAACTCCGCCAATCATCAGTGCCAGCACTTGATAGTTCGGCGCAGTCCATCCGGCCACGAAAAAGATGGCGCACGTAGCCATCAGTGTGGCGATGCTCATGCCGCTGATGGGATTCGAAGAATTGCCGAGCAGCCCGCTGATGCGCCCCGCGACGGTGACAAAGAGAAAGCCGAAAATGACGACGAACACAGCGGCAAAGGCGTTTTGATACCAGTAGGTGCTTGCGCCTTTCATAGGATGAAAGGTGAGCAGAACCCACATCATCGCGATGATGACGATGGAGCCGACAATCACCCAGCGCATCGGAACGTCGCGGTCAATGCGGCTCGAGGCCGTGGATTGACCGGCGCCCTCGGCGCGAACGTCTTTCAGCCCTGCGCGGAGCGCCGAAATAATAGTTGGCAATGTGCGCAGCAGAGTGATCAATCCAGCGGCGGCGACGGCGCCCGCACCCATCGGGCGAATGTAAGAACCCCAGATCTGGTCCGGGGACATTTGCGCAATGGGAATCGTGGACGGATAAATGGGCGTGTTGCCTCCAAGCTGGCCGTAAAACTTGATGGCGGGCATCATGACCAGCCAGGAAATGATGCCCCCGGCAAAGAGTATGCCCGAGACGCGCGGGCCGATGATGTAGCCGACGCCGAGGTATTCCGAGGTGATAGCCGCCCGAAAACTCGCTCCGGGGAACCAACTGGGCCGGCTTTCCGGCTGCGAGGTCCACGCTTGCACGGTGTTCATCAGGAAGGTGTAAGCGCCGCCGAGACCAAGTCCCCAGAAAACGCGGCCCGCGAAGGAGCCTCCGCGTTCGCCCGCGACCAGCACGTCGGCGCAAGCGGTGCCTTCCGGAAATGCCAGGTTTCCGTGTTCCTTCACGATGAGTTGCCGCCGCAGCGGCACCATGAAAAGCACGCCGAGCCACCCGCCAAGAAGTGCTAAAGGAAAGATTCGCCAGAACGTGAATTCCGAGCCGAACCCCAGAAAAATCAGCGCCGGGATCGTGAACATCACGCCCGCCGCGAGCGATTCCCCCGCCGATCCAGTGGTTTGCACGATGTTGTTTTCAAGAATGGTGGAGCGGCCAAACGCGCGGAGAATACTGATGGACAGTACCGAAATGGGGATCGAAGCGGAAACGGTAAGCCCGGCGCGCAAACCGACGTACACGGTGACCGCGCCGAAGAGCAGTCCGAAGAGCGCGCCAAGGATCACCGCCCGGATGGTGAATTCCTTGAGACTTTCCTCGGCTGGCACGTAGGTGCGGAATTCACCCGGAGGCGCTGTGGAACTCCATGCCCTTTCGCGCCCTCCCGTTTGTTCGCTCACTGAATCCTCCTCATATCCGGATGTCGGATGCCAATGTGGCCTGTGTGCGGGGGGATTATGCCGCAGGTGGGCGAGGTGGGGAAGGGAATCCTCGCCGCGTCACGGGGCGTCAGGGGAACGGTACTTCGAACTCTATTGACAGCGACGGAGCGTCCCTGTAGTGTCCGGCGGTATACGTTGCCCAGGTCGGCAACAGCCCATGGGACGGGACCCTCTCAAAGCGCGGGCGACCGCGAATCCGTCGCGACCACCAGTGACCGCAAGGCGATCCTTTCCCCGAAGTGCAGGCTTCGATTGCATTCTTGCCATCAGCCAAATTTCGCATTCCCGCCGATTAAAAATGGGAGGGCCATCGTGAGCTGCCGCCGCCTGCTCGTACTGGTTTCGCTGCTATTCCTGGGGGCCGTTGGACAATGGCCGCGTCCGGTCGATGCCGGCGACGAATGGCAGCCCATCTCTCCAGAAGAATTGAAAATGGCCAGTGAGCCGAAAGCGCCCGGGGCACCGGCGATTATTCTGTATCGCCAGGTGGACCGCGACGACAGCGATGCGCGCACTCCCCACGAGTACAATTACGTTCGCGAGAAAATATTCACGGAAGAGGGCCGCAAGAATGGAGACGTGGAAATCCCTCTAGTCAAGGGCCAATGGGATATTCATAACATAAAAGCCCGCACCATAAGGCCTGACGGGTCAATCGTCAACTTTGACGGGAAAATCTACGAAAAGGAAATCGTCAAGGCTCGCGGCATCAAATTCCTCGCCAAGACCTTCACGCTCTCCGATGTTCAGCCGGGAAGCATCATTGAATACCACTATATGATCGACTTCGCGGAATACTACGTGTTCAATTCGAACTGGGTATTGGGCGACGACTTATTCAGTAAAAAGAGCAAATTCACGCTGAAGCCCTATAACGCGTGGGCCCTGCAATGGAGCTGGCCCAATGGCTTGCCGGAAGGCACCAAGCCGCCGGTCATTGAGAACAAGTTGATTCACCTGGAGGCGCAAGACATTCCCGCATTTCAAGTCGAGGACGACATGCCGCCCGAAGCCGCCATGAGGTTCCGAGTGGATTTCGTTTACAGCGAAGACGGGTTCGAGAAAGAACCGGAAAAGTTCTGGAAAAAACAGGGAAAGAAAATGAACGATGCGGCGGAAAGCTTTGTCAACAAACGCAAAGCCATGGAGCAAGCTGTCGCTGAGATCGTTTCCCCGAGCGACCCACCGGACGTCAAATTGCAGAAAATCTATGCCCGGGTTCAGAAAATCCGCAACACTTCCTACGAGATTGAAAAGACCACCCAAGAACAGAAGCGCGCCAAGGAAAAAGAGATCAACAACGTAGAGGATGTCTGGAAACATGGCTACGCGGGCGGCAATGAAATCACCTTGCTGTTCGTGGGTCTGGCACGCGCGGCGGGCTTCGATGCTTCTCCGGTGAGGGTCGCCACTCGCGACGATCATTTCTTCAAACTCAGTATTATGAGGACCAGGGATCTGAACACTTACGTGGCGTTGGTGAAGCTCAATGGCAAGGATTCGTATTTTGATCCCGGGTCTGCGTTTACACCGTTTGGCCTTTTGCCCTGGTCGGAAACGGATACCGCGGGCTTGAAGCTGGACAAAGATGGCGGCACTTGGGTGACCACTTCGTTACCCGAAAGTTCGGCGTCGCAAATTATGCGCAAGGCGGATTTGAATCTGACCTCGGAGGGGTCGCTCGAGGGAAAGCTCACGGTTACGTTCACGGGCCTCGAGGCGCAGTGGCGAAGAGTGCAAGAGTGCAACGAAGACGAGGCCCACCGCAAAAAGCTCCTGGAAGACTACGTGAAGGAACTCATTCCTGTGGGAAGCGAAGTCGAACTTACTAACAAACCGGAATGGGCGAGCTCCGCGCCAACCTTGGTGGCCGAGTACTCCTTAAAGGTTCCCGGCTGGATTTCCGGCGCTGGAAAGCGCGCGCTGTGTCCAGTTGGCCTGTTCAGCGGTCCGGAAAAACACATGTTTGAGCATTCCATCAGGGTCCACCCGCTCTACTTTCATTACTTGTTCGAGAAGAGCGATGATGTCCGCATAGAGCTGCCCCTGGGCTGGCAGGTCGGCAGTTTGCCACAGGCGCAAAACAACGACGCGAAGGCGATTGCCTACAGTCTGAAAGTCGAAAATGACAAAGGCGCGCTGCATCTGGAACGGCATCTCAGAAGCGGTCTTACCTTCCTGGAACAAAAATATTACGGCGCACTGCGTAATTTCTATCAATCCGTGAGGAGCGGAGATGACCAACAAATCGTATTGCAACCGATGGGAACCTCTGGTGGAAATTAAGCGCGTCCGCTGGGGACCGTGCGCCGCAGGACTCCTCTTTTCTCTTCTCGTTACGGTCCCGGCCGCTCGATGCGGAGATGCTCCGCAGTGGATGCACGCGGTTGCGAACGCGGCGCTTCCGGAGCACGACGAAAAGACAAACGCGGTTCTGCTGTACTCAGAAGACATACTTAGCGTGCAGTCGAACGGCAAGATCAAGAAAGTGGAACGCCGGGTCTATAAAATCCTTCGCCCCGATGGCCGGCGTTATGGAACAATTCGCGCGGATTTCGATGCCGAGTCGAAGCTCAATAATATCCATGGCTGGTGTATTCCCTCGCAGGGAAAGGACTACGAGGTGAAGGAGAAGGATGCCATGGAAACGGCCCTGCTGGGAGTGCAGAACGGGGAATTGATGACCGACCTTAAGTCCAAGATTCTGACGATTCCGGCGGCAGATCCCGGCAACGTTGTTGGGTATGAGATTGAGCAGGAATTGCGCCCCTACGTCATGCAGGATTTTTGGGCGTTTCAAGAAGTGGAAGTGCCGGTTCGGGAGGCGCACTATTCCCTCCAGCTCCCGGCCGGATGGGAATACAAGGCGGTTTGGCTGAATCATCCGGAAGTGCAGCCAACAGGCGGTGGCGGCCAATGGCAGTGGGTCGTGAGCGATGTCAAAGCGATCAAGCCGGAAGGCGGAATGCCGCCGTGGGAAGGTGTCGCTGGATTCATGGTTCTTTCCTTGTTTGGCAACGCCAGTGGGCGGACCAACGGGTTCGCGGACTGGAAGGCTATGGGGAAATGGGAAAGCGGCCTGGCCGATGGGAGGCGGGAGGCTTCTCCGGAAATCAAGAAAAAGACCGCGGAGATCACCGCAAACGCTGCGACAACTCTTGCCAAGATGCGCGCGCTTGCCCAATTCATGCAAAAAGATATTCGCTATGTCGCCATCCAGCTTGGGATCGGAGGCTGGCAGCCGCATCCCGCGCCCGAGATTTTTCTCCACAAGTACGGCGACTGCAAAGATAAAGCCACCCTCTTGAGCAGCATGCTGAATGAAATTGGCGTGGAATCTTATTACGTGGCCATCAATACGCAGCGTGGCACGATCACTCCGGCGACTCCCGCCACAAGATGGTTTGACCACGTCATTCTAGCAATTCATTTGCCCGACGAGTTAAACGATCCATCCCTGCACATGATTATTTCTCATCCGAAGCTGGGGCGCCTGCTCATTTTCGATCCGACGGACGAATTTACACCGTTCGGGCACCTCCGGGGGGAATTGCAGGAAAACTACGCTCTGCTGGTGACCCCGGACGGCGGAGAACTGATAAGACTCCCACAGCTGCCTGCCGCCCTGAACGGAGTTGTGCGGACGGCGAAGTTGACACTCTCTTCGAACGGAGTGCTGAGCGGTGATTTTTTTGAGCAGCGCAACGGTGACTTTGGGACGCAGCAGCGTGCAAGCCTCAAGTCTGTCACCAAAGATGCAGACCGCGTCAAGTTCCTTGAGACGCTGATCTCTCATTCCCTTTCCACATTTCAACTCACCAAGGCGTCTTTTTCCAATCTGAATCAAGTGGATCAGCCATTCGGATACCAGTATTCGCTTGTCGCCCAAAATTATGCGAAGACCGCCGGAGACCTGCTCCTGCTGCGGCCCAGAGTCCTGGGATCCAATGTGAATGATTTTCTGGAGAAAAAAGAGCCGCGGATGTACCCCGTGGAATTTGATGGGCCGACGAAGAACACGGACACGATCGAGATCGCGCTGCCGGCGGGTTACGAGGTGGACGACTTGCCACCGCCGGTGAATGCTGACTACAGTTTCGCGAGCTATCACAGCAAGACGGAAGTGAACGGGAATACATTGAAATATACGCGGACATTCGAGGTGAAAGAGCTTAGCGTGCCGCTCGGCAAGGTCGAGGACCTGAAGAAGCTCTATCGCATCATCGCGGGCGACGAGCGCAATACCGCGGTGCTAAAGCCTGTGGCTCACTAATTTCCATCCCGATTATTCCGCGCGATATTTTTCCGCAGGGTCTTGACTGACCAGGCGGAGTCGGCGCGCCCGAAGAGAAACGCGACAAAGCAAAGGGCAAACACAGAGTGGCTCAGGCTGGCACCGAAGTATTGCCAGAAGGGCGCGCCCGCGCCGGGATAGTCCGAAGAGAAAAGCATGGTGAGCATGAGAATCAGGCCGCCGAAGCTGGCGGAACGCACCAGGATGCCGAGAGTCAGTCCGAGGCCGATCGCGAATTCGCCGTACGCTACCGTGAAGGCGATGATCGTGGCGTGCGGGAGAACAAAGCCGCGGAGGATCGGCGCCATGAAGGGATAGGCGCCGCCCTCGAGGAATTTGTCGATCCAGAATTGAAACCCGCCGTGAAGCGTGAACTCTGTGCCGAAAACTTTGTATTGGCCGAAGATCAGGAAAAATATGCCCACGCCGATGCGGAGCAGGGCGAGCGTGTAAGTGTTGCGAGTGCCGGGATCCGCAGTGAGTGTCATCGCGATTCCTATTCTATGGCGGAGTTCCCTCTGCGACAGAAGTTTTACGAGGGAGGAAGAAGAGAACCGCGGCGGGAGGCAGCAGCAAAGCCAATTTTTTCCGCAGGCCGCGAGGCGAGGCGTCGCGCAGTTGCTTCAAGAGCGAAGTAGCCATCTCTGGAGAGAGATGGACGCGATAGACATCGGCGCGGTCCGCATGGGAATACTTCTCGTAGCGCGGAGTTGAATTGTTTGCCGAAGTGAGCAGAATTTCCCACGGGCTCCGTTTCTGGAAAAGACGCTTGGCCGAAGCTTCGCTGCGCGCGATGTCAACCAACGAACGCTGCGCGCCACCTCCAATTTCGAGAGAGACCGCGGATACTTCGGCAGAGTCAAAAAGACGCGCGGGATCGTCACCCGGAAAAAGTGCAAGGACTCCTGCGATTTCGTCTTCGCCGGAAGAGAAACCATCCCACCAGTAGCGGTAACCGTTATAGACGACGGTGCCGGCGCGGAAAATTTGCTGCACGCGCGGCACATTCTTGCCCGTCACGCTCACGACCATGTCCGCAAGCTCGGCAAGGCGAAACGTTTGCTTCACGACCGGACGCACGGTGACGTAGCCGGCATCCTCCTCCGTGAAGCGCATCGCGATGGTCTCCGGGAGCGGCATGCAAGAAGAACGATGCGAATTCTCAGCCCAGTTTCGAGAGACGGTCGCGCACGCGATCGCTGAGCACTTTGCCGTCAACGGTCTTGCCTTCCAGCGCGGCCTTCGCGGCTTTCACAACCGCTCCCATCTGTTTGATGGAGTTCGCGCCGGAACCGGAAATTGCCTTGGAGATTGCCACATCCATTTCGGCTTCGCTGGCGCCGGCGGGCAGGTAAGATTCAATGATGGCGAGTTCTTTGGTTTCTTTTTGCGCTAGTTCCGGGCGGTTGCCCTTGGTGAATTGCTCGATCGATTCCTTGCGCTGCTTGACGAGCGTTTGCAGGATTTGAATGGACTCGGCCTCATCGAGCACGCGAATCTTTTCTACTTCTTTGTGCTTGATGGCGGCCTTGATTCCTCGCAGGACGCTGAGACGCAGCTCATCCTTGGCGCGCATGGCGTCAACCAAATCCTTCTGGATTTTTTCCGCAAGACTCATCTCAGGTTCCTCGCACAATTGAATATAGCAGACCCGGAAATCAGCCGCGAAGAAATGCTTCGCGGCGGAACGACGCGGCATCAGCGGTACTTATTTGACATCGCGCGACGGGCTCGCTACTTTTGAATGCTTGCACTGCGCGGGAAAAACGCGCCGGAGACTCATGAAAGTCATCATAGCGGACAAGATCAGCGAGCGGGGCGTGCAACTGCTGCGGGAGCAGCCGGGGTGGAACACCGTGCTTACGACGAAAGATACGCTGAACGCCGAGATTGCGGACGCGGATGCCCTGATCGTGCGCAGCGCGACGAAAGTCACGGCGGAATTGCTGGACCAGGGGAAAAAATTGCGCGCCGTGGGCCGCGCGGGCGTGGGCGTGGACAATATTGACCTGGAAGCGGCGACCCAGCGCGGCATTCTGGTAATGAGCACGCCCGGCGGAAGTTCCGTCAGCGTTGCCGAGCATACTTTCGCGTTGCTGCTGGCACTGGTGCGGCAGCTTCCAAAATTTGATGCGGCGATGCGCGAAGGCCGCTGGGAGAAATCGTCGTCGGGCGCGGAGGTGCGCGGCAAGACGCTGGGTCTTGTCGGTCTCGGGCGCATCGGCAGCGAAGTGGCTTCCCGGGCGGAAGCGTTCGATATGCGCGTTGTGGCGTTTGATCCATTCATCAGCGAGGCGGCAGCGCGCGAACTGTCCGTGGAATTGGTGCCGTTCGAGCAACTTCTGGCGGAATGCGACTTTATCTCGCTGCACACGGCGGTAAGTCCGCAAACGCGGGAGATGATCAACGCCGGGTCGATTGCGAAAATGAAGAAGGGCGTGCGCATCATCAATGCCGCGCGCGGGGAGCTTATCAATGAAGCGGACCTGGCGGTGGCGATCAAGAGCGGTCACGTCGCCGGAGCCGCTCTGGACGTCTTTGCGGAAGAGCCGCCGAAAAATTGCCCGCTGATCGGTCTTCCGAACGTGATCACCACTCCGCATGTGGCGGGTTCCACGGCCGAAGCGCAGGAAGAACTGGGTACGCAGGTGGCGTTGCAGATCCGCGACTATCTTGTGGAAGGGGTGATTCGCAACGCCGTGAATCTGCCGGCACTCTCGCCGGACCAATACCGGCGCGTGCGGCCGTACCTGGAACTGGCGGAGCGGCTCGGCTCGCTGGTTTCGCAGGCGGCGGATTCGCGCCCGGCGCGGATTCGCATCCGGTATGCGGGCGAGGTGGCTGAGGTGGGAACGCATCTGCTTCGCAGCGCGGTACTTGCGGGCGTGCTGAACGCCGTGCTGGACGCGAAAGTGAATGTCGTGAATGCGCCGGCAATAGCGGCGGCCAGGGGGTTGACCGTCGAAGAAGAGACACGCAAGCGCGAGCACGGCTTTCCAAACACTTTGGAAGTTTCCGCGCTGCCAGAAAGGACTGGGCCGGCAGCAGGTTTTACAGCGGAGGGCACGGTGCTCCATGACGGCTCGCCGCGCGTGCTGCAGATCGAAGGGATTCCTCTTGAGGCGCAGCTGGAGGGCACGATTCTCTATTTGAGGAACCGCGACGAGCCCGGGGTAATCGGGCAGATCGGGAGCACGCTGGGGAAGCTGGGCGTCAATATCGCCACGTTTGCGCTGGGGCGCCGAGAAGCGCAACGGGGGGCGGACGCGGTTTCGCTTGTTCGGGTTGATGGACACGTGTCTGCGTCGATCCTAGGGCCGATCCGGGCGATTCCTGCCATCACTGAGGCTAAATTGCTGCATTTGGGGTAGATAGAAGCGATCTTGAATCCGGCGGCCGACCTGCATCTTTTTCTCCAACTTCAAGCATTACATTACAATTCTTAGGGGCGGCGTACCCCCACACCCCCCATTTTTTCGCAAAGAGTGCGGAACTACCTGATTCCAAAGGGATTGGCGTTTACTCTGGTGCAAAAAAGTGCAAAAGAGTGCGCAAGTGCTTGATTCTAAAGAGTCGAGCCTGCATTCGCATCCAGAAGGCAATAGGTAATCCCAATCCAGCTAAGTAAGTAAATGGATCGACCCAGGCTAAGGGCGCTGTTATAGAAGATGATAGGGAAGATGAGAGGGTTGCCCCCTGCCGGAAACCACCGTTATCTATAAGAGTAAGTATGGCATAGGTTAGGGAGGAGTCAAAGGGGAAAACGGTCGTGGGCCAGTTTGAATTCTGACCCCTTCTGACCCCTATTGACACGATTAAGACAACCCAAGCTGCCCCACCACAGGGAAAACCGTCCGCGCTGCTTGCCCCAGGCGGAGTTGCTGAATGTAGAAGAGGAAGTGGGGCTGAACAAATGACCTGGTACTGGAACCAGGGTAGACGGAGCAGTTGAAAAAAAGACTGGATTGAATCGAAATAACTTGACTTGACATCCTCAGGCGACCTGTTCTAAAAGCTAGCTCAACGATTAGATTCAGTCGAGTGGTGGGTGAGGTTGCCCGGGGTCCATTGACATTTCGTTAACGGTCTTGAGCCAGCGGCGAGTCGGCGCCACTTCTCATTAGTCCGGCACCTTCCTTTTTGGAATTTTGTTTGATCTTCAATTATGATGCGCGAAAGGGGCGGTTTATGGAACGGTCGTCAATGAAGCGCAATCTTTTGATTAGCCTTGTGATATTTCTCGTATCTGTCGCGAGTGGGTGGGCGCAGACCGGCACTACTGCGATCAACGGAGACGTGACCGATCCTCAGGGCGCGGCGGTTGCCGGCGCCAAGGTGACGGTTACACCCGCCGGGTCGGCAACGGGCCGGTCAGTCGACACGGACGCCAATGGCCACTACCAGTTTCAGGCGCTCCCTCCGGGTGTGTATTCCGTGCGCGTGGAGATCAAGGGTTTCCGCAGCACTGTGCAGGAAAATGTGGAATTGCAAGTCGCCACGACCAGGAAGCTCGACATAAAACTCGAGCTGGGCGAAGTGGCGCAAGTCATCGAAGTCACTGGCGGGGCGCCGGCAATCAACACGCAGGATGCCACGACCGGAAACCCGTTCGACGAGAAGGAAGTAAAGGAGCTTCCGTTCCTGGCGCGCAACGTCGTTAACTTGTTGACATTGCAACCCGGGGTCGTTTTTACAGGGAATTCCGATACTGACCGGCTGTCACAGGGGGACATCAGCACCCTCGATGGACGCGAAGGCGTGGTGAACGGGGTGCGCGGCAATCAGACCAACGTAACGCTTGATGGCGCGGACGCGAATGACTGGCAGAACCAGGCGGCGTTCACGAGCGCCCTGCCGGTAACGCTGGACTCCGTGCAGGAGTTTCGAGTTACGACCGGCAATGCGAACGCCACCGATGGCGTGGCATCCGGCGCGCAGGTGGCGCTGGTAACGAAGAGCGGCACTGACGATTTCCACGGAAACGTGCGTTGGTATTACCGGACCAGCGGCGCCACCGCGAATTCTTTCTTCAACAAACTGCAGTCGCCTCCAATTGACCGTCCGAAATTGCAGCGCAATATCGCCGGCGGCTCGTTGGGCGGCCCAATCAAGAAGGACCGGCTCTTTTTCTTCCTGGATAACGAAGAGCGCCGGGAAGCGAGTTCATTCTCGGTTACGCCGCGGCAAGTTCCTTCAGATGCCCTCAAGGCTGGCGTTCTGGTTTATGCGTGCGCGGCAACGGCAACCCAAACTGCGGCGCAAGTGTGCCCCGGCGGAAATACCGTGGCAGGGCTCGGTGGTAAATCTTTCGTGATGGCTCCCGGTACGTTTGGCCTGACGCCGGCACAATTTCAGTCGATCGACCCCGCAGGATTGGGTGTCAACCCCGCAATGGTCGCGTACATGGCTCAGCTTCCTACCGGCAACGCGCCATCGCAGGCTTTTGATGATCCCAGAGCCTTAGCCTTCGATGGGCTGGTGTTTAATGCCCCTGAGGCGACTTCAAATAACGTCTACACGGCACGCCTGGACTACAACATCACAAGGGACGGCCGTCATGCCATTTACGCGCGAGGCGTTCTCGGCGGTCTAAAGACTAACTTGGTCGAAGCCAATTTTCCGGGGGAAGCACCGACATCGACACTGTTCAACAATAGCCGAGGGACAGTAGTCGGCTATACGGCGCAGATCCGCAATAACTTAACGAACAGCTTACACTATGGGTTCACCCGGCTCGGGGTATCACAAAGTGGAGCGCAAGGGCCGCTCTTTGCCGTGCGCACTTTTACGGACATCGAGAACTTCAGCCGGGCTTTTGGCCATCAGCTTCCCGTACAAGAGATTAAGGATGACGTGAGCTGGACCCGAGGAAGACATACGATACAGTTTGGCGGGGCGTTGCGTTACATCCGGAACCACCGCCAAGATGATACTTTGTCTTTCCCCAACTTCAATGTGAACAACGGATTTTGCCAGGGTCTTTGTCAAAGTGCCGCTCTTTCACTTGGCGCAGCCGGGACGCCCGGGGCAAATTTTCCCGCTGAAGATAACCTCACCGCAGTCACGCGCGCGATGATGATGCTGACCGGCTCTATTACCCAAGTCAATACTTCCTTTTTTACTGGTAACGTTCAGACCGGTTCAATTCTTCCGCAGGGCTCGACCGAACTGCGCGAGTTCGCCGAAAACGACTACGAACTTTACGGTCAGGATAGCTGGCGCCTGCGCAATAACGTCACGTTTACATTTGGGTTGCGTTACGCGTACTCCACGCCACCGTGGGAGGTACATGGCTTCCAGACCGCGGTCAGTACGGATATTCATCAATGGCTCTTGCAGCGCGAGATCAACCAGGCGAACGGAATCCCTTCGAGCGCCTCACCGCAACTGACCTGGCGCCTCGCTGGCCGCGCGAACGGGCAGCCATCATGGTTTAATCCGAATCGAAAAGACTTTGCGCCACGGACGGCGCTGGCGTGGAGCCCGGGGTATCAGGATGGGCTTCTGAAAGCCCTCTTCGGCGGACCGGGAAAGAGTTCCCTACGCGTGGGGGCGGGCATCTTTTACGATCGTCTGGGCCAGGCCATGGCCACGGAAACGGATTTGAACGGATCCCCAGGGGTCGGTTCCCCCCTAATCGACGGATCGCAGCAGTTTTCTTTCGCGACCGCTCCGCGGTTTAGCGGGAGCTGCACGTTTGCAGGCTGCACCGGGCTGCCAGCTTTGAGTAATTTCTTCACGCCCCTCACTACCGCGAAGTTCACGCCAAATCCGGATACATCGAATTTGGGTTTCGTCATTGACAACCACCTGCACACGCCCTACACGATCGACCTGAACGTCTCCGTGCAGCGCGAGCTGCCGAAGAGGATTGTTCTGGACGTTGCGTACGTGGGCACACTGGGCCGTCGGCTGCTGGCCAAGACAGATTACGCTCAATATCTCAATATCTCTGATCCCCAGTCCAAGACGACCCTTTTCCAGGCTTACCAGCAAATCGTCAAGCTGGCAGGGCCAAACCTGTTTAAGAATGGCTTGGCTCTCGATCCCACCAACGTTGCACAACTTCAAACCATCAAGTCAATTCCCTTCGTCGATAACATGCTACCGAACATGCCGCAGTTTTTAAACGCACTCTTCGGAGGGCCCTCCAACTTGACGCCTACACAAGCTTTTTATTCCTATGTCATGCAAGACCTCGGCGGCTCGCCAAGTTGGTCCTGCGCTCTGTTCTTGATGGACATTCCCTCGTTGACGGGGCTGCCGACGCCATGGAATTCGAAAGTGGATCCGAATGGCAACGGTTTTGTTCTGTTCACGCCGCAATTCTCCTCGTTGCCGGGCTGGACAAACTTCGGCAATTCGAACTACCACAGCCTCCAAGTCTCTGTCCGGAAGTCCTCGGGACCGATCGTTTACGGCGTCAACTACGTATACTCTAAGGGGATTGACAACACCTCGGGTGCCGAGAACCAGGACAACGTACCGAACGTGAACCTCACTAATGGAACATTGAACGGCTTGATTCAAAATCCGTTCGATTTGCGCGCCAACCGTGCACCGTCCGACTTTGACCTTCGGCATAACGTAAATGGATTCTGGGTGGCGGACCTGCCGTTTGGCAAAGGCAAGAAGTTTGGCGCCAATTCCGGGTGGACGGAAAATGCGGTGATCGGCGGGTGGCAATGGACCGGTACCTTGCGCTTCCATACGGGCTTCCCCCTGGGTCCAGGAAACGGCTTCAATTTCCCGACTAATTTCTTCCTGACTCCCAATGGGACGATCACGCAGCCGATCAGCACAAGCCTAGATCGCTGCGGGCCGTTGAATCCGCCGAGCCCACCACAGTGTTTCCCCAACCTGTTCTCCAATCCGGCAGCCATTCTCAACCTGGTGGTTCCCACGCTTCCGGGTGGGGACGGGTCACGGAACGTTATCCGGGGACCTGCCTACTTCGTTACGGACATGGGTGTCTACAAGACCTTTACAATGCCGTGGAAGGAGACGCAGCGCTTGCAGTTCCGCGTAACAGCGTTCAACGTATTCAACAACGTCAACTTCAGCGACGTATTTGCCGCACTTGACCCGACTTCTCCCTCGACGTTCGGCCAGGTATCGGCGACGGCTGGCCCGCGCGGAGGTCAGCGCGAGATGGAATTCGCCATTCGGTTTGAGTTCTGAGGAAGAACTACAACCCTGGACGCGAAGGCCCTCGGGGAGACCGAGGGCCTTTGTTTTTGCGGCGTGGGGTGGGACGCAGAGGTAAGCTATTCTCGATTGAGAGATGCAGAGAAAAACCAAGTTTAGGGTGAAGCCAATCAACGAAGCCAGCCCCAAGGTGGGCCGGAGGGAACTGCTGCGGGGAGCAGTTGTTGCGGGCGGGGCTTTGCTGGTGGGCTTCGAGAGGATGGCGTGGGCGCGGTCGATTTTGAGGTCCATCGACGATCCCTTTGCCAAGGGCAAGCTGCTTGGCACGATTGCGTTTACTGGAGAGGCGAAAGTGCCGATGGAAACGGCGTTGGGAGCGGAGCTTGACGGGCGGATGTATACAGATCTTTCCGCGCTAAGCCCCGAGAATCGCGTGACGCCGACGGAAAAGTTCTACATTCGAACGCAGGCGTCGGAATTGCTGGACACGCAGAAGGCGTGGCGGGTCAGGGTGGGCGGGCTGGCGGCGCGCCCGTTCGAGCTAAGGACTGAAGAGTTGAGGAAAATGGCTAAGCCCATGGGCTTGCACCTCATGGAATGCGCGGGAAATACTCGGAGCGTGCACTTTGGGATGATGAGCGCGGCGGACTGGGGAGGAACGCCCTTGGCCGAACTTCTCGAGAGTCCGAAGCCCAGGCCTGCGGCGACGCGGGTGCTGATTTCGGGCTTTGACACATACGCGGCGAAATCGGCCAGTTCGGTACCGGGTGCGAGCTGGATTTTCACTTTGGAAGAACTTAGAACGTCGCGGGCGTTTCTGGCCACGGAGATGAACGGCAGCGCGTTGACGAGGGATCATGGAGCACCGGTGCGGCTGGTTGTCCCGGACTGGTATGGGTGCGCTTGCATCAAATGGGTAAACGAAATCACATTCACCGATGACACTGCGGCGGCCACGTCGCAGATGCAGGAATACGCGGCAAGGACAATGCAGATGGGAGTGCCGGGGCTCGCGCGCGAATACAAACCGGCGACAGTGGGCACAGCGGCCATGCCGATTCGCGTGGAGAAATGGGTGGTCGAGGAGAAAATCAAATACCGCGTTGTGGGCATTGTTTGGGGCGGGTCTAGCGCGGTGAAAGACCTGCAGATTCGGTTCAATCCGGAAGAAGACTATGTCCCGGTCGGCAACCTTGAACCGATGGCAGCTAACCCCTGGAGTTTCTGGACGCATGCATGGGCGCCGCGCCAGACTGGCACTTACCTGATTCGCCTGCGCGTGAAGGATGTGGGTGTCATCGCAAGGCGACTGGACCTCGGCTATTATATGAGGAGCGTCGAGATTACGGAAATTTGAGAATGCGATCATTGCAAGAAATTTATAGCTGTGGGCGTGGTGCGCTCTTATGGGGCACTATCCGGCGAACATTGGCCTGGGCGTGCTGTACCCTTTGGATTTTTCCCGCTTTGCCGGCCCTGGCACAACACGAAGGCCATGAGCCGAAAGAAGCTATAGGCGCGGTTCCGCGGGAACTGCTCGATCGGCCGCTTCCGCTGCGGCGGGGGATCGGAAAAGTCCACGAGGTGGTAACTACGTCCTCGGCCGAGGCGCAGGCTTATTACGACCAAGGGTTAGCATACCTGCATTCTTTTGTGTGGATTGAAGCGGCGCGGTCGTTTCATCAGGCATTACAGCTGGATCCTTCGCTGGCGATGGCCTATTTAGGGTTGAGCGACGCCTACGTCGGTTTGCAAGACGTGCCCACGGCGCTGGCTGCCTTTGAAAAGGCGCAATCGCTTGCGGCGAAAGCGAGCGAGCGGGAGCGCGCGCGCATGACGATCCGCGCGCGGCAATTGGATTATCTACAAGACAGCGGCAACCTGCAAAAGTACTTCGCTTATCGTAAGGCCCTCACTGACGCACTGGCCGCGACGCCGAACGATCCGTGGCTGTGGATCTTACGCGGGTTTGCCGATGAGGGAACGCCCACCGCGCACGGGCAAGGCGGCGGCGTGGACACCATCGCGTTCTACGAAACG
>Ga0210408_10002517_pt1 | contig 17779 bp, 16 predicted proteins | sample IncBWH4MmetaG_FD_155471 | JGI IMG/M metagenome (GOLD analysis project Ga0210408, IMG submission 155471) | Forest soil microbial communities from Barre Woods Harvard Forest LTER site, Petersham, Massachusetts, United States - Inc-BW-H-4-M | ecosystem: Environmental > Terrestrial > Soil >...
GGCGCTCGCGGATGCCGGTGCGCGTGCGGATCCATTCGTCGTTGGTTTCGACAATTTTTTCGAGGTCCGCGTTGGTCATCACCTTGGGCGGGACGTAGCCGGCTACACCCGTGATTTTTGCGGCTAGGCGGTGGGACATGAGACTCCTTGCAAATTGCTCCGGGAACAAAAGAACTTGAATTTTATGCGATTGTCATGTGGGGACACAAGGCGGAGAGCAGTGCGAATCAGAAACGGAGGAGGTAACTTAGTTTGACGAAGAACAGCCGGCTGGTTGAATTATTTGGCGCGCCCTGAGCGGTGACAAAAGGCGGCGCTCCGGGACGCAGTGCGAGATCGCTGTAACCATTGTTGTAGCCAAGATACACGGCCGTCCCGGGATGCAGCAGGTACGTGAAGAGCACATCAGTAGTGAACAACTTGGTCGGCGCGAAAGGCCCGTTGATGGCATCGGAGCCGCCGAGACTTCTTTGTAAATCGAACAGTTGCGTATCGGCAATCGTGGCGTTGTAATCCAGAATAAGCCGCAGTGAAAATTCTTTGGTGAATTGGTAGTTCAGCTTGGTGCGGTTCAGGTAATTGTTGAAGACGTTGTGCCCCGGCGTGGAGCCCTGCGGCGTGCTGCCCGCGCGTGTTCCCAACTTCGAGTAGATGAAGGTTTCATCCAAGCGGAAACGCGAGGAGGGGCGGAGGGAAAAGCCAAAGTTGACGCGCCGGGCATTGCCAAGGAAAGGCAAGAGACCCGGCGCAGGAAAAAAGTTTTCTCCGATTCCCTGGGTGTACCGCGCGGAGAAGGAGATCCATTTGTATGGCTGGGTGGAGGCCAGCACGTAGCCGCTGTGCTTGCGGAACCCAATATTATTAAAAAGTTCGTAGGCTTCCCCGCGGCTGATACTGAGGGTCGTCTGTTTCGTCAGCTCCACTTGAAAGACCGCGACGGCCTGCCAATCTTGCATCACGCCGTTGTGGTCCCAGTCCACGGTTTCGCTGAATCCAGGGCCGAAATCGACGATTTTTCCTTTCTGAGGCCGCCAGAGATAACTGCCGACCGCGTAGTTCTGCCGGATGTCGATGCGATTGACGAAACCCAGCTCGGTGCAGAAATTTGGCGAGAAATCGTTGTAGTTGGTGGAAAAGTTGAAATTCCGGCCGGTGTAGGAGGCGTCCGCCCACAGCGCATTGCCCTGCTGCGAGCCGACAGTGGGATTCGTCGACGCAAACGAGAGGCAATTCTGACCCGCGTTGAGATCCTGGCGCGTCCAGGTGTGCACGGCCTGGGCATCGACAACCCAGTTCTTCGAAAATTTCAAGCGCGCCTCGAGCGAAGCCACGCGATTGCTGGTGTCCGCAAAATCGCGGCTGGAAAAAAAGCCGCCAATATAAGACTGATTGCCGAACTCGCGCGTCGCGCGCACCACGCCGTCCGCCGCCCGCGTTTTATAAGCACCGCTAGTCGCTCCCAAACCGGGTTGCCGGTCGTCGATGACTAGGGCGCCCAGCGTCCACTTGCCGAGTTTTCCCGTCATGCGGCTGCCGAACTGCGGATCAGCAATCTGGCGCGAGAAAAAAAGATCAATGGGGGTCATGAAAAATCCGGCGTTCTCGATAAAAAACGGCCGCTTCTCCGGAAAAAAAACGGCAAAGCGCTGGTTGACGGTAACCTGCGGGTCGTCGGATTCGACCTGGCTGAAATCGGGATTCAGCGTGACGTCGAACGTCAGGGAATCCCTGGCTACAAATTTGGCATCCAGACCGGCGCGATGCTCGAATCTATCCGTAAAGCTTGGCGGTGAGGCAACAGTTGACCCGTTCGCAGGAATTGGCTGATTCAGGAAATGATCGCTGGCAAGCAGTCCATAAGGAATGAGCTGGATGTTGCGCCCTGGCGACACATTTTCCAAGCCGGCGACCGGCGCAAATTGCTGCGTGAGTCCTTCGACGCGCTGGGTCACGTACGGCCAGTAGTCGTATTCGCTCTTGCGAAGAATTACGCGATAGAGCGCCACGCCCCAGGTTTGCGCCGCGTCACTCGAGAAGCGCAGGCTCTTGAAAGGAATTGAAAAAAAGACAATGTAGCCGTCGCCGGTGACGCGTCCTGCGTTGTCCCACAGGGTGTCGAAGCTGAAGTCATAGCCTTGTCCTTCGGTGTAGATGGCGTCCGTCTGCACGCCGAGGGGATTCGAGAAAAAATAATAGGCGCGGTGAAAGTCGCGATAGGTATCCAGGAGCAGGCCCACGCCGTCGTCCTGATCGGAATCCTCGCGCTTGGAAAGATGCGCGCGGACCTCGCCCGCTTCATCGCGGCAAACGAAGACAGCATAAAGATTCTTATCGTCGTAGGAGAGGTAAGCGGTGGTGGGCTCTGTTGCGGGCGTGCCGTCGCCGGGAGAGTTCTGCCGGAAGTCGGTGACCGTCAGTTCCGCCTCGCGCGGGCGGTTCTCCAGAAAATCTTCCAGTTTGGGTGCGCGATGCACGCGGGGGATTTTGGACAACGGAATCTTGGCCGCATTGGGAGGCGGCACCGCCGGGGTCTGCGCGGAGACAGACGTTACCGCGGCGAAAACGAAAATAATCCCAAGGATAGAATCGCGGATGACTTGCCCCACCCAGGCGGCCTTTATATAACCTCTACTGTTCCTCTGCGCAAGTGCAAAGTGGTATAGATGTTGGCGATTTCGGCGCAGCAGTGGAAATGGTCCACGAATGCTTCGCCGTGGCCACTACGGGGCGGGCGGGAGAATTTCATAGCGCCAGGAAAGCGTGGCCGTTTTCCGGAGCATGGCGGAGACGGAGCAATACTTGTCTTCGCTAAGCTGGATGGCGCGCTTGACCGCCGCGTCGTCGAGTTGACCGCGGAGACGATAGAGCAATTCCAGCTTGGTCCAGACCGTGGGCGGCTGCGCGGCACGTTCGCCAGAGCAAATCACTTCGAGCGAATCGAGCTTTTGCCGTTTCTTTTCGAGGATGGTTACCACGTCCGTGGCGGTGCAGGCTCCCAGGGCCAGCAGCACGAGCTCCATCGGGCCTGGCGCGTTGTTCGAGGCACGGTCGGAATCGACGGTAATAGCGTGTCCGGACGGGCCGATGGCTACGAATTTCTGTTCGCCAATCCACTTCACGGATCCAGTCTGCATGCGGCCTCCTGGGGAGAAATCATAGCAGGACGGGGAACTCGAAATGAACCAAGCCAGTTCCCGCTGACATGCTTTCTGCTTTTTGCTTTGCATCGCGCGGCGCGGCGGGTAGTCTGAATGGCATTCAAGGAGGAGAAAACAAATGCACATCCCATTTTCAAAGGCAAAGCGCGGGCTGGCAATCGCCGCGCTTGCGTTCGCAGCGCTTGTTTGGTCTTCGACAGCCGGGACCGGGGCGCAGCAAAGCGCCATGGCCGCCGACGGAAAAGACCAGCCCTTCGTGATCGAGTACTACTACAAAGCGAAGTGGGGCCATGCGGAAGAATTCCTGGCGCTCTTCAAGAAGAACCATTACCCCGTTTTGAAAAAAGAGGTCGAACTGGGCCGCATGCTGAAAGTGAGCATGACCGTTCCGCGCTATCACACCACGGAAGACGGCCGCTGGGATTACCGCGTGACCATTGTCTTCAAGAACGCCGCGATCGCTAACGACAATTTTGACAGCTCTGCGCTGATCAAGCAGCTCTATCCCGATCAGGAAACGCATAAGAAAGAAGAGCAGCGGCGCTTCGAGATCCTCGATGCGCACTGGGATCTGCCGATCAAGGATGTCGACCTCGACGCGCGGTAGGGGATTCTCGGCGGGCTATCAGTCCGGCGGGGAAAGAAAGAGGCGAGTGATGAGAGTAGAAAGAGGCGTCACTCGGCCCGCCGTAAGCCGACAGTTAAACAATGAAACGCGAACGCAAAGGAACGAAGGACGACCTCATAAAGTACTGCCGTGACAATGGCAGAGTGTGTCCGATGCCGACTCGCTGGAACGAGTTGTGGGAGAGACTGCCAAACCGCAAGAGGGTGGGGGCAGGCTGGGAACCAGGGTTGCCGCTCATTCTAGCTGCGTGGCATGACACTCCAGCGATCTTGAAAATGGTACGTCTCCAAGAGCACATCGAGTGGGCCGAGAAGAATGGAGCGCTTGACGAAATCGGGGCTTTCCTACGATCGCTGCCGGAGGAAGATTGGGCGCATATCCAACACGTCCAAGAGAACAGAGATTCGCGGCGGGACAAGTAAACACTGTCCCCGGCTTCCTGGCTATGCTCCGCGAGGCTATCCCCTCTTTCCAGAACCGGGCAGGCCTGCAGACGCAAAAGGAACGCCGCCAGGGGACATGAGATAAACAATTATTAAATTCAATGAATATTCGAGCCCGCCTTGTGTGGCGATAGCATCGGCCCTGTGCTTCAAGAAGAGGTTTCCCCGTTCGCTCTCGCGCCAGAATTCGGACTCGTCGACCCAAGGAACGATTACGTTGAGAGAGCCACGACGCAGAGTGCAATCAATCACCTTGTCCTTGTATTCCGCAATGAGCTGAGCCGGGAACTGAGAGGCTTCCTGCTTGAGGCGGTTAGACCTCGGTCCTAGAAATAATTTGCAGAAAAAGGTTGATGGATCATTGTACTGATCGGAGAAACCGTAACCATACTTACATTCACGCCAACCCGCTGACACATTTGCCTCAACCCGAATGCGAACGTCTTCGTCGTACTGAACAACTGAAACTCGGATATGGTTAGATGTGTGGCGGGGAAGGAGTGAGGGGCTCTTGGAGAGTGTGGCTTCAATACTGTTCCAACTTGTTTTCATGATGTCCTACACTGAGCGTATTCTACCACCTCGAATCATCAGGACGCTCCAAAAGCGGGGACGGGTGGCCGCCCCTCGATCCGATGAGACCTTCTGGGTGGCCCATCCTTGCGGTTTTGTTTTATGCAAGGGTGGGGCCGCTTTTGGCTGGCCTCTTCTCTTGTCCTAATGCCGGGACGAGCTTAGCGCTTCTTGCGGGTGAAGTGGATGGCTCTTGAACCCTGGCCATGCCTGGGTCTAAGCATGATGGACATCACCCGTGGTGAGCCCAGAGCTGTTTGCCTCCTTTACCGTCAAGAGGTCAAAACAAGGAAACAACGATCATGTTGCTGTTTCGAATATTTCGATCCACATTTCGAGGGTAGCGTTGTGCCTTTCCTCGTTCGGCAGGTATGGCCGTAGCTCCTCTTCATACCTCTGGCGGAGAATTCGCGAGCTTAGCTTACGCGTCCTGAAGATATAATCGGCGTCGTCTCGGTCTTTCCCCTCGTTCCGTTCCAATTTTGACAGAATGAAGTCATACGGATCGGGCGCGTACAATCGCAAGTTCTTAAATGTTCCGGGAAACATCTCGGTCAACCTTGTCGCGTAATTTTCCGATAGATTTGTAACGCCTACGTGGTGCAGTCGAATCTTGTATTTCCCGGCAAGTACGGAGCCTTCCCCTGCTACTTCGATCAGGTTAAAGTTCGCTGGTATCGCCGTGTAGTAGTCGATATCACCTGTTGTGCGTGGGAGACCGTAAAAGTAGCATGCGGCAAATCCACCGATGCAGTGCAACGCTAAAGACTCCTTGAGCAATACATCGATCTCAGATAGGAACTCTTTCCACGGTGACGGGAGTGAATCAACCGGCATATTGGAGATGCTCCGGCCGTAAATCCGTCAACAGATTCCAATGCACTGCTTCTTCAGATCGGTTTTGCGTAAGCCATTGCCTCTCGCTCTCCGTCCGTGGTGGTCGATAAAAGACATCTTCTTTTACCAAGCGGCTCTCATCGAGCTTGGACCTGAGTTCACGAAGCGACTGTACTGTGGTGTTTTCGTGGTCAGAGACTCTTTCAGCTACTGAAAGGGCGAGACTGACAACGAATCCCAAACGATTCTGAAGATTGAATTTCCTAGCCTGTTCGACCAGCCATTTCGATCCGCGGTGAGAATAATGCATCGCAACCCAAGGGAGAGCCTCTGCGACACGGGCTTCGAGTCTGTCCTGGCCTAGTGCCGTTAGAAGAACTTCGTGGGGATTCTTACTCGGCACATTAGTTCGCAAATAAGCAAAACCGGGATAGCCAAGTTTCGCAAGAGACTCAGCTAGGCGCTGGTCGTTTGTGTGTGTTGGCACAAATTCCTCAGAGACCGGCAGTACTTCCGGAGAAAGACCGTACAGTGTCGTGACCCGGCGAGCAAGCCTAGGGGTTAAGCGTCTTTTCCCGTTTTCAAGCAAATTGACATACGACTGCGACACCCCCAAGGACTTCGCAGCTTGGGCCTGGACCAATCCCTTCTTCAGACGAGCAGCCTTTAATTCATGTGGTTTCATAGCTCCTCCTTTATGACAGATTTGTCATAACCTGTCAATAGCCCAGGATTCTGACTAGCCCTACCCCACCCCTACTGTGCCCTGTCCCAACCCAACCTGCGAGAGGCCGGGCCGCGTTTCTCACCCCCTACAACTTCCTCCCGTTTCAACCCAGATCGCTCACTTCCTGCATCCTCCCGATGGAAAACTTGTGGCCGGAGCTTGCCTGCCGCGAGTGTCTGCACGGCGAGCAGGCGTGCGCTGAGATCCTTGGCGGACAAGCGCCCCTCGCGGAAAAGCTGGCGGAGAAAATCCTCGGCCGGGAGGTCGCTCTTCCGGGAGTTGCAGTTGAGGCAGCAGGAAACGAGGTTGCGGTAGGAATTGCTTCCGGAGTGGGCGAGAGGCACCACGTGGTCCACGCAATGCGCCCGGCGGGGAGTCCGGCGCAGGCAGTAGAAACACACGCCACGCTCGCGTGCGTGGATGCACCGACGCAGAGCAGGAGTGCGCATGAAATCAAGCTCGTCCAGATTGACCTCGCCCTGTAACTTGGCGCGGCTGCCGGTTCTGGTTCGGCCGTCGCGGGCCGCGGGGACCTCTTCCGGCAAGCGCACCTCCACCACGTGACCGATGTTGCTGCGCTCAACCAGACGCAAGACTTCCTTATCCACGAGGCGGCGGACGGACTCGCGCGCCCGCCTCGCCGTAATGCCCAGGTTGTGGGCCAGCCAGAGAATCGAGAAGCGCAGCCGGAGTTTGCCCTCGAAACGGCTGTGGCGGAGCAGGTGCGAATAGACGGAGCGGTCGAGGACCGAGAGCTTGAGCTGGGGAGCGAGAAGGTCCTCGAATTCTTTGCACACTTCGACGGCGTCGATTTGTTTGCTTTTCATGGTTTTGTGTCCTTAGGAGGGATAAGAGAAGTTGACCCTTCGCGTACGCTCAGGGCGAGCAGTCGACAGCAGACAGCTAACAGAAAAGACAGAGATTTAACACAGAGAGCACAGAGGCCGGAACGCAGAGGGCCACGGAGAAATCAGCAAACCTGGGGCGGGTCGTCCCAAAAACAAAAAAACCCAACCAGATGGTTGGGGCGGTGAAGACCCGCAGGGCTGAGGCCCTGCACTAACAAAAAAAGCGTCCTCGGCAGAGCCGGGACGCAGTTTCTTACGTCCCCTACTATACTATATTAGTGCATCTCTTGTCAAGTAAAATATTAAGAAATTATAAGTGCTTGAAATCCATAGAGATAAAAAGAAGGAAGAGGAAAAAAATCTTGCGCAACACCGGCAAAACCGCACTTTTTGTTTTTATCGGTTAGCTGGGGACGGACATGGGGACAGACGGGATGTTTCCCCGCCTCGGGGCGTAAGCAAGCTATTTGGCCTTGCGCGTGAAGTGAAAAACCATGAGCGTGTCCTTGCCGTTTTCCCGCCACGTCCAGCTTTCCGTGATGTGATCCTCGTCCACAAAGCGGATCACCAGGTGATGTTGGTGGCCCATGCCAGGGGATTTCAGGTTTCCCGCGCCCTGATAATCGAAACTAAGTTCTTTGATGTCGTCCGATGAAGGCACCACGCGCATGCGCGGCTGATTGTTGGTGGGACAAAAGTGCACTAGGGCGATACCGTCCTCGTCGATGCTGTACAGCGTAACCATCTCTTCCATGCCGGAGGGCGAAAGCGTCTCCATTACCGCGGTTTTCGAAGCCAGGGCTTGGAAGCTGGTTTTCGCGGCCATGCCGTGACCGTCTTTCCCTTCCCAATCCCCGGCGAGGGATTGAAGCTTCTTGAAGGCAGCTTCAGAGTGGGTTCCCCCATTCAGTGTTGAACCGACAACCAACAGAAGGGCAAGGAGTGGTGCCGCTCGGCGTAGGCTCATGACAGGATGCCTCCCAGCAGTATGATTTAGGGCTTCGTGGAATTGTGACCGGGACACGCGCTTTGCTGTCTTGTTTTGACGCAGCGAGAGCAGGAAACGGTAGCAGGGAAGGAGCGGTCAGTTGCCGCGCAGCGGACCGGTGGTAGCGGCAACTTCAATAATCGGGTTGGGCAGCGCGCGCATGGTGCGGACGAAAAGTTCCACGATGGCGCCGTCAAACTGGGCATTCGCGCAGCGCTCGAGTTCGGCCAGCGCGTCCGTCGCGTGGCGGGCCTTCTTGTAGGTGCGGTCGCTGGTGATGGTGTCGTAGGCGTCGGCAATGGCGATGATGCGGGCGCCCAGCGGAATATTCTCCCCGGTCAAAGCCTCTGGATAACCGGAGCCGTCAAAGAATTCGTGATGGTGGAGAACCATCTCGCGGATGCGCGCGAGCGGCGTGAGCGGGTCGAGTATTTTTGCGCCAAACTTCACATGTGACTTCATCGTTTCCCACTCTTCGGGATTGAGCGGGCCGTTCTTGTTCAGAATACTTTCCGGGATGCCCACCTTGCCGATGTCGTGGAGCACGGCGCCCAGGCGAATCTCCTCGACTTCGGCGTCCTTCATGCCCAGCGCTTCGGCGATCAGCGCGGCGTAAGCAGAAACTTTCTGCGAGTGGCCTTGCGTGTAGTGGTCCTTGGCGTCAATGGCAAAAGCCAGCGAGGTGACGGTGTCCAGCACCGCTTGCGGCAGCGCTTGGGGGCCCAGCGCCGCGGGCGCGGCTAATCTGCCGCTATTCGGTTCGGTGGCCGCCAGCGATTCTGTGAATTGCCGCAAACGCTGGTAGATCTCCTCGAAGGCCTCGGGGCCGGTGGAGAAAAGCCGTTTGAGAGTAACGCCGAGATAGGCTTCGAGGACGTCGCGCTTCCATTTCTTTGCTTCGTTGGGATCAAAGTGATCGGCGGTAGAGACCGCGTTGCCGCCCTGATGTTTCGAAAGATACATGGAAGCGTCGGCCACCTGGATGAGCTCTTGCGGCGACGAGCCGTGGAGAGGATAACAGGCGATGCCGAAACTGGCGCTGATGTTTTTCTCGCGCAGCAGCGGGTCGGCGGAAACCCACCCGCGGAGCTTGGTAGCCAGTTGCCGCGCGTGCTCCATATTGGTTTCCGGCATGAGGATGACAAATTCGTCCCCGCCGTAGCGAGCGACAACGTCGGAACGCCGGCAATTGGTTTCCAGAATCTGGCCAACGCGCTGGAGAACCAGGTCGCCTTCGAGGTGCCCGTAAAAATCGTTGACGAACTTGAAGCGGTCGAGGTCCATGAGCACCAGGGCAAAGGCGCGGCCGGCCCGGGTGGAGCGCTTCCATTCCGCGGACAAGGCTTCCATGAAGAAACGATGCGTCTTCACGCCGGTGAGCCCGTCGGTGATGGCCTGCTCCTGGGCCTTTTGGAAAGAAAGGGCGTTGTGCAGCGCGCCGGCGATGAGGTCGGCCAGGGTGCGCAGCAGGAGAATTTCTTCCTCGGAGAATTCCACTGGCACGGACGACTCGATGTACAGGATGCCGAGGAGCTGCTCGGCGTAAAAAACAGGCAGGGCGATGGCGGCCACGGAATCAGGCAACATGGGTTTGAGAGCTCCATCGGCGGGAGCAGCGGCGCGGTAGGCCGCCAGGTGGCCGTTGCGGGCCACGTGGCCGATCAGCCCGGCGCCCAGGGAAACTCGCTGGCCCAGGGTGCCGCGGCGTTTTCCGGCTTCGGCCTGGATCACCACTTCGCGCGTGGCATAGTCCATCACGCCGATACCGATGTGATCGTAGGTCAAGCCGGCTTCGAGCTGCTCCGTGATTTTGGCGAGCATCTCGTCCGGATTGAGCGTGGCGATGGCGTTCCGCGAAATAGTGTTGAGCAATGAGAGATGCCTGGCCTTGGTGCGTTCTTCGCTGAACAGCCGGGCGTTTTCAATGGCGATGCTGGCTTCGCTGGCCAGGACGCGGAGAAGCTCCAGGTGGCCTTCGTCAAACACGCGCTCGTGGTCGGAGTAAACCGCCATCGCGCCGATGGCGTGGTCGTAGGCTACCAGCGGGACGCCGCAGAAGCACCCTGTTGTGCGCAGCGGCTCGACGCCCAGCTTTTTCATCTCTGCCACGTAATTGTCGCGGATGAGCACGGGCTGCCGCGTTCGAATGATGTACTCGGTGATGTGGTTGCCCGCGGGACGCGCGCGCCGCGGGAGGCGCGCGCCGTCCACAATCTCGAGGTCGAATTGAATTTCGTCGCGCAGCGGATCCAGCTCCGCGATGTAGAAGTTTTCCACGTCGAAAAGACGCCGCAACTCCTCCCACACTTTCCTGGTGAGGTCTTCCTTGTTCAGCGTGGAGCTGAGCGCGCGGCCGATTTCGTTCAGGACGTGAAGCTCTTCGGTGCGCCGCGAAGTTTGCTGAATCAAGTAGCTGTTCTCCACAGCCATGCCGATCTGATGCCCGAGGGCGAGGAGCAGGCGCAGCTCCGCGGGCGTAAAACGCCGGCTGTCTGGCGTTCCGAGCAGGAGCACGCCGAATGCTTGTTCCTTGGCCTGAAGGCTGATGGCCACCACGCTGCGCAGCCCCTGCGCGAGCGCGAGTTCGCGGAAACGGCGGATGGACTTTTCTTTTTCAAGCGCCGAGAGGGAGTCATCGCGCAGGTCGCGAAATCCCAGCAGGCCGCCGAGGCGCGCCACCAGGCTGACGAGATAATCGTCCAGGGATTCCTCCTGGGCGACGCGGCAGAACTCATCCGACAAGCCCACGGCCACCACGGAAGTGGGGCCCTGGGGGTCGCCGTGGTGCAAAAAGAGGGCCCCGGCGGGCAGGCGCACCACTCCCAGCACGCGGTCGAGCGCCTGCGACAGCATGCGCTGAATCTCGCCGCCCACAAAGCTGGAGGTCGCCAGATTGAGATTGGAAAGCGCCAACATGTTGCGCTCGATGCGGCGCTTTTCTTCTTCGTACAGCGCCATGACCATCAGCATGGCGACGAAGGCGCACGGAGCAGCCGCAACCACGCTCATGCCCGCGCCTTGCAGTTCCGGAGTGGCGTTGAGGATTTGGAGGGCTATCCATAAAACTCCCCAGCAAGCGAAGGAAATACCCAGCAGGCGGTCGGCGAGCGTTTCCTGCCGCCGGCTTTCCTGCCAGAAGACCACCGCCACGCCGACGTACAGCAAAGAAGCGGGAAAGATCGCCGAAATGAAAATCGCATTGGTGGCATTGGCGTAGGCCCAAAGTCCGAATAACGCTCCCGCAACCAGTCCGGCAATTTTCCAAGGTCTGCGCTGGGAGTAAAGCTGCGCGCCAAGGAAAAAGAGCACCCCGGAAAGCGCGAACAACCAGTGATTCAGCGCACTCTGCAGTGGGATCGACGCCGAATTCGGAGCCACCGTCGCTCCCACATAATGAAGCGCGAATACGGCCCACCCCGCCGTCCAAAACAGCAGATACGTCTGGCGCTTGATGCTGTGGATATACGCGAAGAATCCCGCCACCAGGGTGGTGGCGATCAGCAGCGCCAGGGAGATGAAACTCTGATGCATCAGGGGCACATCGATTCTCCGCCCGCGTAGCGGACGGCATTCCGCAAGTCACGAAGGCGCAAGGGTCCCTCGTGCCCCGCAGTGTACGCACAATCCCGCTACCGCGCGAGAGGACAGTCGTGCGGAGACGCGGGAAGCTGGCGCCGGAACACAAAACAGAGTACGTGCGATTATGGATTACTGGATTTTCAGGAAGCAAGCGTACACGGGTACTGGTAGCCAAAGAGACAGCATCTCGGAGGTAACCGATTGAACATGAACGTTCCCTCGACGCGCTCCTGGACGCGCCAATTGGACCTGAAGAGAGCGTTTGGCTACACTGAGAGTTTGAATCCACGTAGAAAGACGCGCTGAGAATGAGTGATTCCCATCCGAAGACCACTTCCGTGAGGGTGCGCTTTGCCCCTTCCCCCACCGGTTATTTGCACGTTGGAGGCGCCCGGACGGCCCTGTTTAACTGGCTGTTTGCGCGGCGGCAGGGCGGCACGATGATTCTGCGCGTCGAGGACACCGACGCCGAGCGCAACAAGCCTGAACTGGTGCAGGGAATCCTGGACGGCTTGCAGTGGCTGGGCGTTAACTGGGACGAAGGGCCATTTTACCAGTCGCAAAGAACGGAATTGTACCGGGCGGCGGCGAAAAAATGTCTGGCGAACGGGGCGGCGTTCTTGTGCTATTGCCCGGCCGAAAAATATGCCGGCGGAGATCATGCGGAACCGGCGCAGGACGAGGAACCGAAGGCTGGTGGGCCGCGGCGCGTCACGCGCTGTTCCTGCCGCGATGGCCGGCCCTCCACGCCGGGTGTGAAGCCGGCGGTGCGGTTCAAAGTTCCTCTCGGCGGAACCACCAAATTCTTCGACGCGGTATTCGGCGAACGCGAGTTTTCGAATGAGGAAATCGAGGACTTTGTTTTGTTGCGCTCCGGAAAAGGGGAAGAAGAATTCGGCCAGTCCATGTATCAGTTGGGCGTGGTCGTCGACGACATTGACATGCGCATCACCCATGTGATTCGCGGCGCGGATCACATTTCCAATACTCCGAAACAGGTGCTGCTGTACCGCGCGCTGGGCGCGGAGCCTCCCGTTTTTGCGCATGTGCCGCTGATTCTCGGCGCGGACAAATCGCGCCTTTCGAAACGCCACGGCGCTACCGACGTGAATATGTACCGCACCGAGGGTTTTCTTCCCGAGGCGTTCCGCAATTTTCTCGCGCTGCTAGGCTGGTCCCCCGGCGGAGATGAAGAATTTATTCGAACGAAAGATTTGATCGGCAAATTTTCACTCGAGGGCGTCAGCCGCACCAATGCCGTGTTCGACCGGCCGAAACTTGAGTGGTTCAACACACAGTATTTGCAGAAACTTCCGATCGAGGAACTACTGCCCGAAGTCGAAAACGAATTGAAGCGCAGCGGCTTGTGGAAGCCGGAATGGGCAGCCGGAGCCGCAGCAGGATCCGACGGCAGGGATCATGCGTGGTTTTCAAAAACCGTCGATTTGCTGCGGCCGCGCATCCGCTTGCTGCCGGATTTTTCTTCGTGGTCGCGCGCGTTTTTCAGCGATGAGTTCACCCGCGACCCGGCGGCGAAAGAAAAATTCTGGAAGGACCCCAAGGTGCCGGAGCTCCTCGCGAAGCTCGCCGACGCGCTGGAAGCGCTTCCCGAGTGGAATCATGACGCTTGCGACCACGCCTCCCGCGCTGTCGCTGAGGCCGGCGGCGTCAAAGCCGGATTGTTGATCAATGCCACGCGCGTGGCGATCGTGGGCCAAGCCGTGGCGCCGCCGCTTTTTGACACCATGGTCGTTCTCGGCCAGCAGCGCGTCGTCCGCCGTTTGCGCGACGCCGTGGCCGGTTTCGGCAAATCCTAGCCCGCATTGCTCACAAGAATTTGTCCAATCAAGCGCTCGACAAAACCGCTCCAATTGGCACAACCTTGCCGAGTAGGATCCATTCGCTGCGCTTGTGCAGCAGTTTATTGCTTTCCAAAAATTTCCGGGTGGGCGGGCTTGGCGGCGGAATCTGACGTGGCCACGTTCACCACTGCGTCGAGAGTGAGCGTGACCGGTGGGAGGCAGAGTTCGTTGCTGCAAGCCTGGTAGCGCAGCTTCAGCGGAATGTGCTGTTCGCCGAGTGGGGCGCTTGGGAGCGCCGTGACGGGCAACCGAAGAATCACTGTGTCCTGGTAGACATTCAGCGGAATTTTGGAAAAGGCGAATTTTTCAAGTTTGCCCTTGGGATAGGAAATTTCGCCACCGTTGAACCCTGCGGGAAGTACCGCCTTAAGATCCGTGGCAATGAGATAGTCCTCCGATTTTTCGCGGGCGTTGACGTGGAAGCCCGGGCGAATCTTCATCACAACCGCAATCTGAAACGGGCTGCCACGTCCGGCGGGATCGAGTGATGCGTAAATTTCCGGCTTGACGACGTCGCGGCCGGAGGGCACTTGGGGACATGCGGCGGGTGAGAGAACGGCGCTGAGCACGAGAAAAGCGATGAAAGAAAATGTTTTGCCGGATTTCACAGGGTCACCTGGGCGCCGAGTTGCTGGGAGATGACGCGGCTCATGACCGCGCGAAGGTCTTCGCCGGTTTTTTCGTGGACGAACGCGCCGCGCGATTCGTTCCAGCCGAGCTTGAAGCTGGTGGAAAGCGCGGAGATCCAGATTTCGCGGACCGGCGTGTTGGGCGAAATCACGAACTTGGCTTCCTCAGGCTCTTCGAAGAGCACCTCGAGTTTTCCTGATTCCCCTTCGACGTCGAAGTCATGTTCATCGCCCGCGGTAAGCATGCGGCGCTTGAGGTCCTCGAACGCGGCGTCCGCCTTTCGTTGAAAGTCTTTTTCTTCGAGCATGCATTTAGCCTACATGAAGTGAGCAAGCCGTGGGTAGTGGGCAACTGGAGATTTTTCAGTCGCTCTCGCGTAGGCGAGGTGCGCGATCGCCGGGTAGTGGCTCATTTTGACCGGGTAGTGACTCATTTTCAGGTGTCTCGGACTATCCCCAATTTGCGGGGGTCTTTGGCAAAGCAGGATTTAATACAGATGCCATTGAGCAGGTCGAAAGCCTTGTCGAGTCCATATTTGGTCTTTGACGGAATCGGATTCTCGCTCCGCAGTAGAGCATAAGCACAAAAATCCGCCAACTGAATGAAATAGGAGGTAGCCGAATCCCTGAACACCAAATCTTCGATGATTCGGTTTAGGGGGATATTCTTGTAGGCTTTCCCTCCTGGCCACCTGCCAAACATACTAGGGATAGGATTGAACACCATCATGCGACGGACAAGGTGCGTATAATCTTTTCCTTCGTCGCTGAACAGGATTACGTTTTTCTTATACTTGTCCATCGTTGTGTTGATGCGATTAATGAGCCTTTCAAAAACCAATTTCTCGTGATGGCATGGAGCGGCGGCATTGAATAACTGTATGCCAGGTAACTTAGCAATGAAATCCAACGTTTCCTTGAATATCCGGCATCGCGCACCCTTTGGCACTATATGAGGAGCTATCCTACCTCTGCCGCTCACGAAATCGGTTGCATGTAGTTCCACAGTGACATAAATCCCTTCTTTTTTCTTCAAAGCTCGCCGATACTTCTTGATGCTCTCCAAAGTGTCTTTCCAGCGGGATTCATGCAGGACGAGGGCGGAATACACCCGTAGTTTGTCATCACCCGAATCGTCCATGTAAACGATGTGCAGTTGCTTTCCCTTTCCCTAAGCACTAATCTAATGACGCTTGGCTGGCCCACTACCATCAAGGGGGTGGCAACCGGCCTTGCTTGGTATCACCCCGGGCGGCGCAAGCTTCCCGGGGTTATTTATGTTTCTACTAGACGCAAGACCTCAAGTCCTGGCATACTCATATGCATGAGCCGCTCAAGCAAAACGCTTCCCAAAGACCAAAATCAATTAGCCGCTGAAATTGTGCGGCTGTCCACTGAGGAACCTACGGATTCTGTCAGGGACTACCTTGCTTCCATTGGTCGCAAAGGCGGTCTTAAAGGCGGGAAGGCTCGTGCAGACGTACTCCCCGCCAGTAAGAGAAAGGCCATCGCTCGGAAAGCAGCTAAGGCGCGTTGGTCAAAAAAGAAGGTATAATCACGGCGGTTTAGGGCCGCGATTTTAGCGTCCTACCACGGCCCGCTTCCGGCTCCCCACAAGGTTACTGGAAGCGGGCCTTGTACTTAATTGGGCCTACGTCACTCGGTAGCTGCTGCGACTAGTGGTGCAGGCGCGAATCCCTCCTAGTCATGGTTTATCCTGTACTGGCTTCGTAACTGCCTCAGCCAATGCCTTAGCCTTCTTACTTTTCCGCCCACGTTTTTTATTTGCTGGCGGCTCTTGCTTCCCAATATTCTCCGGATACCAACTCAGTAGACCGAATGTCCCGTTGGGAAGCCGATGAAATGTGACACTGTTCTTTGCCAATGAGATCGAGAGACTCCGAAGGCGGTCAGCTTCCTTCCACGAGACTGAGCGGAAATCAAATCCGCCTTGCTCTAGACCCCGGAGAATTTCGTCTGCACCGCACGCTTGCTTCCGTCGCTTGAGATATTCCTGAACGGCAGTTGCGAGCCCCTTTCCGTAGAACAGGTCAGGGCGAATCGCGGACGCTTGCTCCGCGCTCACGTCCTGAAACATTGGCTCCTTCCCCATGCTCCGCAATAACGAATTGATTGTACTCTTCGTATCGGCCACTTGCTTCATCTGGTCGTTCAATTGCGCGACCAGCACCTCAACAGCCCCACTTAGTTTGTCGTCCATGACCCTGCACCTCCATGTCCGCACCAGACGCACCAATTCTAGCAGAGAAGATAAAGCGTGGCGCAACAAAAGTGCAGAGATGCCTGTGCATATAACTCGCCACGCCCGTATCTATTTGATAGGACATGACTTATGGCCTACTAAGTTGTGCTACAATTCTGCATTTTCTTCTATACGTACCTTGAGCCGCTCAAGCATAATACGGTCATTATGAATTGCTTAAACAAACAGCAGCAGACGCAAATCATCGCCTCTCTCGTGGAGGGAAATTCGCTTCGCGCTACGGCTCGCATATGCAACGTGGCGTTCAACACTGCGCTTAAGCTCGTGCCCGAAATCGGAGCCGTCTGCTCGGATTACCAGAACCGTGCATTCCGAAATCTTTCGTGCAAGCTCATCCAGTACGACGGGATTTGTCGTTCGTGTATGTGAAGAATAAGAACGTGCCCGCTGATAAAGAAGGGCAGTTCGGCTACGGCGATGTATGGACGTGGACGGCGCTGGATCGCCGAAGTTCACTACTGACCCAGCGCAAAAGAAAAAGGCCGGACTCGGGTTAACCGAGACCGGCCTCTTTAATTTAATCCCGGCGGTGACCTACGTTCCCACACAGTTGCCCATGCAGTATCATCGGCCCGGCGAGGCTTAACTTCCGTGTTCGGGATGGGAACGGGTGTGACCCTCGCGGTATGACCACCGGAAACTCGAAACTCGCGAACGGATTCCCAAGCTCATCCCGAGCAAAGGATCGCGAGTGCGACAACAGAGTTAGGCTGGCATTACAAGTTCGACTTCAGGTCGAACAACACTGTGCAGAAAAGGCGTAACTAGCCTGCGGCCCTTGCGAGCCGCATCTGCTTCTTCCTCAAAGACGGTTTGAGAAAGTTTTATGATTAAGCCGAACGGGCGATTAGTACTGGTCAGCTTCACGCATTGCTGCGCTTCCACCTCCAGCCTATCAAAGTCGTAGTCTTCGACTGCCCTTCTTAGGCCTTAAGCCTTGGGAGAACTTATCTTAGGGCGAGCTTCTTGCTTAGATGCATTCAGCAATTATCTCTTCCAGACTTCGCTACCGAGCGATGCCCCTGGCGGGACAGCTCGTACACAAGAGGTCTGTTCATCCCGGTCCTCTCGTACTAGGGACAACTCCCTTCAATTCTCCTGCGCCCACACCAGATAGGGACCGAACTGTCTCGCGACGTTCTGAACCCAGCTCACGTACCGCTTTAATAGGCGAACAGCCTAACCCTTGGGACCTTCTACAGCCCCAGGATGCGATGAGCCGA
>Ga0210408_10002519_pt1 | contig 17764 bp, 10 predicted proteins | sample IncBWH4MmetaG_FD_155471 | JGI IMG/M metagenome (GOLD analysis project Ga0210408, IMG submission 155471) | Forest soil microbial communities from Barre Woods Harvard Forest LTER site, Petersham, Massachusetts, United States - Inc-BW-H-4-M | ecosystem: Environmental > Terrestrial > Soil >...
CAGCACCACGTGGTCGTTGGGATTGGCGAGGCGCAGGCGCTCGGAATAGAGGCCCGACGCGTCGGTGGTGTAGGCGTCGCAGCGTCCCGCGTCATAGGCTTTGACCGCCTCGTCCGACGTCGCGAAAGTCACCGTCTTGAGCTTCATTTTGTTGGCGCGGAAATAATCCGCGAGGTTGAGCTCGGTGGTGGTGCCCTGCTGGACGCACACGGCGGCATCGCTCAGCTCGAGCGCCGAGTTCACCTTGAGCGCCTTGCGCACCATGAAACCCTGGCCGTCGTAGTAATCCACGCCGGTGAAATTAAGGCCGAGCGAGGTGTCGCGCGAGCTGGTCCAGGTGGTGTTGCGCACCAGCACGTCAACCTCGCCCGATTGCAGCGCGGTGAAGCGATCCTTCGCGGTGAGCGGCACGAACTTCACCTTGGTGGGATCGTCGAAGATCGCGGCGGCGATCGCGCGGCACACCTCGACGTCGAGGCCGGTCCAATTGCCCTGCGCGTCGGGCAGCCCGAAGCCCGCGAGCCCCGGATTGGAGCCGCAATTGAGGACGCCGCGGGTCTTGACCGTGGTGAGGGTCTGGGCGTCGGCCGAAGAAGCGGCGAAGCCGAGCGCCGCTGCGCAGATAATCGACGTGAGGACGCGTTTCATGACACAAGCTGCTCCGATCTTTGGCTGTCCCGAGGATTTTTGTTCGTTTGCCGGCCGATGCGGTGGCTCACCGCGCAGCCGAACGGCCGTACCCGCCGGCGGCGCGAGGCACCTTCGTGGCATCGAGCAAAACTCCCCTGCCCCGGCCCGGCCATCTCAGTCCGATCGTCCGATGAGGTCAAGTGTAGACGTGGGGCGCGGGGACATTTTTCAGCCGGCGGAGGGCGCCTCCTGGCGCTGTTCGCGCAGCACGAACATGACGTTACGTACGTAGATCAGGAGGCCGCCGCCCTGCCCCGCGATGAACACGGGGTCTTTGCGGTGAAGCGAGTAGATGAAGAGCAATAGCCCGCCGGCAATCGAGAACCACCAGAATGCGATGGGGATGATGCTGCGGTGCGCGCGTTCGGAGGCGATCCACTGCACCAGAAACCGCGCCGAGAACAGCGCCTGGGCGAGGAAGCCGAGCACCGCCCAGGCATCGAAACGGACGACGAAGACTTCGTAGAGATAATTGCCCAAGTGCTGGATGAGATCAGCGAGCATTGGTTACCTCCGCAATCCGCGGGACGCGCTTGCGCCGCCTGATCAGCCACCACACGCCGGCGAGGTCGAGAATACCGACCCACAGCCGGTCCCAAAGCCCGTAGTTTGAGCGGCCGTGGCGGCGCGGCCGATCGATCACCTCGACATAGGCGATTTCATAGCCGTCGCGCTTTACGAGCGCCGGCAAAAAGCGATGCAGGCCGTCGAAATACGGCAACGCGAGGAACGTGTCGCGCCGGAACGCCTTGAGCCCGCAGCCGGTGTCGCGGGTGCCGTCGCGCAGGATCGCGTTGCGCACACCGTTGGCAATGCGCGACTGCAGGCGTTTGAATCCGGAGGCTCGGCGCCCGACCCGCTGGCCGGCCACGAGGCCGAGACGCGCGCCACCGGTCTCGAGCGTGCGCACCAGCGCCGGGAGGAACGACGGATCGTTCTGACCGTCCCCGTCGAGAGTGACGACGAGCGGCGCCCGCGCGGCCGCTACACCGGTGCGCACTGCCGCCGATTGGCCGCACGAGGTCGCATGATTTATCTGCCGCACCCACGGCCGCTCAGCCATCAGCCGGCCAAGCGCGACGGGGGTATCGTCAGTCGAGCCGTCGTTCACGAACACAAGCTCGAAACTCCAGCGCCCGGTCATGGCGGCGGCAATCTCGTCGGCGAGCGGCGCGACGTTATCCGCTTCGTTTCGCACCGGCACGACCACCGAGACCGCGGGCGTCGCGCGTTCGGCCATATCGCTGGTTTCAGGCATGACGCGTAGCAATCACGATCCCGGCGCGAACAAGCGCGCGAAAGCGGATCTTAGCCGGCGCAACGATGGACCCGGCAGCGCGTGCACGGTTCCATCACGCCCGGCAACGAAGCCCAAATGACGCGCGGCGAAATAGTTGCGAATCAAAATCGCTCCAAAGCCGCCGACGCCAGCGCCGGCGATGACGTCGCTCGGGTAATGTGCGGCGATGATGACCCGGCTCGCCGCGATGACGAGCGCATAAAGCCACAGCAGCGGTCGCGCGCGCGGCAACACCGCGCCGATCGTCACCGCGACCGCAAAGGCGGTGGTGGCATGGCCCGACGGCATGGAGGCGTAATCCGGTCGCCACGAGAACGGTACATAGGCAAACGGCCCGACCACGGAAGGCCGCACGCGGCCGATCAGGCGCTTGACTATTGTTACGAACAATCCGGGGAGCGCGATCGCTATGAAGATGAACTCGAGGCGCACGATCAGCGAAACGATGGTCAACCGGGCGAAGCGTTGCGCCGTCGCCGCCAAGACCGCGAGCGCGATGATAAGTATGCCCGAGGGCCACAGGAACCATCCGGACCGGCCGTAGTCGGTGATTTCGTTGAAGAGGTCGATCACCCAGATCGGTATCCGTTTCTGCGCCCCCAACGCCCAGCCGTCGAGCACGAGCATGGCCGCGCCGATGGCGACGGCTGCCGCGACGAGTGCCAGCGCCACGCGGGTGGCGGGCAGCATAGGCGCGCCGGCCGTGCGTGGCCGCGCCCGCGCCGGCAAGCCCAACAAACCAACGACGTCGCTGCCGATCCGGCGGCGGGCGGCGGGCGGCGGCAGCGCCTCGTGTTTCACGCCCGTCGCGGTCACGGCTGCGCCTCCGAGCGGTACACCGCAATCGTAACGCCGTGACCGCCTTCGTTATAGTTGAACCCATCGACCCGCGGACCGGGCGCGTAACGCAATCCGATCGCCTCGCCGCGCCGGGCAAAACTGCGCTCCTGGCGCCCCTCGACCAGCGCGAAGCGGCAAGGGCCTTCGGCAAGGAAATCGGCGGCGCCGGGTCCGTCAGTCAGCACTGTCGTGGTGCCGAACAGGAACACGACGCTTGGCTCATGATAACCGGCCGCCGCGTAGCGCGGGTGCGCGCACCGCGGCATGACGGTTTCGGCCAGCGCGGCGGCGGGAAAAAACGGGTGCAACAGCGGAATGACAGCGCCGAACACCGCGATGGATGCCAGTTGCGAGGCCACCGCCGCGCGCAAGAAGGAGCGCTGCGGACCGTCCTCATCGAACAGACGCCAGGCAAAAAAGCCGAAGATCATGGCGCCGGCGGCGAACGGCCATGCGAGCAACCCGAGCTGCCGGCGGAGCATCATCACTGCGACGATCGCGACAATCGGCAGCACCGCCGCGATGACCGGCCAATGTACGGTGACGCGCGCGATCCAGCGTTTCGCCGACAAAACCTCCCGCTCGATCGCCCAAGCGATCAGAATGGCGACGGCCGGATAGAGCGGCAGCACATAATGCGGCAGCTTGGTCGGCACGATTTCGAAGACGATCCAGGCCGGCACCAGCCACGCCAGGAGAAAGCGCATGGCCGGCTCGCGCCGATGACGCCATACTGCCGGCGCCGACAGCGCCGCCAGCGGCGCGGCGGGCCAGAAGGTCAGCCAGAACAGCACCAGATAATACAGCGGCGGCGCCCAGTGGCCTTCCGCGCCGCCGGAAAGTTTGCTCATCAGGTCGCCGCCGACGGCATTGACGAAGAAGGCGTCACCGGCACGGCCGACGATGGCGATGAACCAGGGCAGCACCAGGAGCAGAAGCCACGCCATACCGACGAGCGGACGCAGCCGCATGAGCCATGCGGCCGAGCGATCGGCGATCGCGAGCGTCACGGCCGCAAGCGCCACCACCATGAAGATCAGCGGTCCTTTGATCAGCACGCCCACGCCGAGGGCGCTCCAGAACACGGCCGGCATCAGCCAACCCGGCGCTGCCGCTGCGCCTCGCCCGAGATATGCGCGGCCCATGACCCCCATTGCAGCAACCACGGTTGCAAGCAGTACGGCGTCGGTCTTCGCGAGCCGTGCTTCGATGCCGAGCATGATCGAGGTTGCGAGCATGAGCGCCGCGAGAGACGCGCTACGGCGCGAGACGAACGCAAGCGCGGCCCAGTAGGTCAGCAACACGGCGCCAAGCGCGCCGATCAGCGAGGGGATACGGTAGAGCCAGATCGTGGTGTGCGACTGCGGTACGCCCAGCGTCTCGCCGGCGCGCACGGCGGCTGCCTGCAGCCAATAGATGCCGACCGGTTTTTTATAGCGCACTTCGTCCTGAAAGCGGATGTCGACGTAGTCCCCGCTCTCGATCATCTGTTTGGTTGCTTGCGCGAAGCGGGCCTCGTCGCGGTCGATCGGCGCGATATTGAAGAAGCCCGGCAGAAAACACACGAGCGACATGGCCAGCAGGAAACCGATGACGCGCGCGTGCGACGCCGTGGCGGCGGCGAGCATCCGCGCGCCGAAATCGCGCATTCCGGGCCGCAGCCCGTCGGCAACGATTGTCGTCATGTCGCTCCGATCGCAAAATCGACCGGACCATAGAGAAGTGCAAAGGCGGGGGAAAGCCGCGGTAAAATCTGCTTATTGCAGCCGCACCATGACGCTGTCGGCGGCGCCGCGGGCATCCATTACGGTCAGGCGCACGAAGCCGGGTCCGTCCGCTTGCCAGAACAAGGTGCGACCGGCGCTGCCAGCGAGCGGCGCGCCATTGACCAGGACCGTGAGCGGGCCGACACCGCCGGAAATCTTCAGCGGCAGCGGATCGGGATTGCCGGCCGCGCCGGCAAGCTCGAGGCGCGCGCCGTTAGGCGGAAACATGATGCGCAGCGCCGGCGCGGCCGCTGTGGTCGGGAGCGCGCCGGGCCGCAGCCGCTGCAGCGGCGGGGGCAGCTTGGCGTTCGTTGCCATCAGCACGCCCGCGGGCGCCCGCGGCAGCGGCGCAATCGGCTCCTTCATGCGGGCGAAGGCGTCAAACAGGATGGGTGCGGCCGCGACGCGCCCGACGAGGCCGGGCACCGGCGCGCCATCGGCGCGTCCAACCCAGACTCCCACGGTGCGCTTGCCGTCGAAGCCGAGAGACCACGCGTCGCGATAACCGTAGCTGGTGCCGGTCTTATAAGCGATGCGCCCGCCGACCGCGTTCTCCGGCGGCGGCGTCCCGATCAGTACATTGCCGACGTACCACGCCGCGCTCGGCTCAATGAGCCGGCGCGGCACCGGCGGCGCTGCAGCCTCGTCCTGCCGTTCGGTGAGCGGCAGCACGGTGCCGAGTCGCGCAACGCCGGCGTAGAGCATGGTGAGGTCGGCAAGCTTCACGCCGACGCCGCCGAGCGCGACCGCTAGCCCGGGCACTTCGCCTTTGGGCAATATCAGCGGCGCACCTGCTTCGGCGAGCCGCGCGGTGAAGCGGCTCGGATGCACCGCGTCGAGCAAAAGCACCGCCGGCACGTTGAGCGAAAGCTGGAGCGCGCGCCGCGCGGTGACCGTTCCCTGATAAGTGAGATCGAAATTCTCCGGCGCGTAGCTGCCGTAGCGCACCGGCCGGTCATCGATCAGCGTCTCGGGATGAACGACGCCGTCCTCGAACGCGAGTCCATAGACGAACGGCTTGAGCGCCGAGCCGGGCGAGCGCGGCGCTTGTGTCATGTCGACTTGCCCGGCGCGGCGCTCGTCGAAGTAATCGGCGGAGCCGATTCGGGCGAGCACCTCGCCGCTGGCGTTGTCCACAGCCACGATCGCGACCGATACGTCCGGCCCGAGCGCTCGCGCGCGCTCGCGCGCCAAATCTTCCAGCGCCTTCTGCAACGACGCATCGATGGTGAGGCGATGAACTTTGCGCGCGGGTGCTGCGGCGACCGCTTGATCGGCGGCGTGGGGAGCAAGCGTCGGCATCGCCTTGCGCGCCGGCGGCACCGGCTCGGCCTCGGCCCGGGCGATCTCTTCATGCGCGACGATCCCGGCGGCGGCGATGCGCTCGAGTACACGATCGCGGGCGCGGCGCGCCGCATCGGCCGCGCGATCCGGCCGACGCGCCTCGGGAGACTGCGGCAAGGCGACCAGCAGCGCGGTCTCGCCCAGGGTCAGCCGGCGCGGCTCCTTGCCGAAATACGCCAGCGAGGCCGCGCGCACGCCCTCGAGGTTGCCGCCGTAGGGCGCAAGGCTGAGATAAAGGGCGAGTATTTGTTGTTTCGTGAGCGTCCGTTCGAGCTCGATGGCGCGCACGATCTCGCGCAACTTCACGAGCAGCGTGCGCTCGCGCCGCGGTTCCAGCAGGCGCGCAACCTGCATGGTCAGGGTCGAGCCGCCGGAAATGACGCGGCCGTTGCGCATGAGTTGCCAGGCCCCGCGCGCGAGCGCGCGCGGATCGATGCCGGGATGGTCGAAGAAGCGCTTGTCTTCGTACGCGATCAACGCCGCGACGTAGCGCGGGTCGACGCCCTCGACAGTCGCCGGCAAGCGCCAGCGCCCGTCGTTCGTCGCATAGGGGCGCAGCACCTGCCCGTCGCGGTCGATGACGACGGTCGAGAACTCGAGGTCCTGACCGGTCGGCGCCGGCCCGAGAGCGACGATCCATGCAACTGTCGCCGCGACCAAACAGGTGACCGCAATCGCGGAGGCGATCACAAGTTTGCGCAGTCCGCGCCACCGCGTTCCCTCCCCCGCTTGCGGGGGAACGACAGGGAGGAGGCTCTGTTGCCTGAGTCTCACCGTGCGCTCTCGACCTCGACCCCGCCAGTGCCGGTGCGGCCGAAGCGATCGGGCCGATACATGTCCTCCACGTAGGCTTGCGGCAGCACATAACGGCCGGGCGAGACCGCGCGCACCACGTAGGCGACCGTGAACACCGCCTTGTCGCCCGCCTTGCGGTCGAACGCGGCGGTGAAACGGTCGTCGCGGAACTCGGAGTAGGCCGGCGCCACTGCATCCTCGATCCAGGACAAAGTACCGGTATCGCCGGAGGAGACGAGGCGCGGGTTGTCGATTTCGAATCCAGCCGGCAGGTAGTCGGCAACGATGATCCGGCCGTATTGCGGTTGCGGCTCCGTCATCTTGAGCACAACGGCGAACCGCTGGTTCTGTTTGACGTTCGCCGGGTTCGCCGGCTTGCCGTCCAAGGTGTAGTAGAGCCGCTCGATCTTGAACCCGCGCTCCGCCGCGGGTTCGGGCGTCACCGGCGCGCCGCTGACAGACACGACCGCCTGCACCGGTGCATCGCCCGTGTTGGCGATCTTGAGATTGCTCCCGAGATCGGCGGCCCGGAAGGTGCGATAGAGCGGCCCCTTGTGGGTTTCTCCGGCGATGTCGAGGGACATGCCGGGCGCATCCTTCTCGAGCGCGCGGGCGGCGAGCACCATCCATGCCTGCTCCTGGGTGGACGTGTAGGACGAGAGGCCGCGCGCCGCCTCGACGCGCTGCACCGCGTTGATCACCGTCGGCTTTGGCGCGCCGCCTTCGGAAGCAAGCGTCACGAGAGCGGCGGCATCGCGCAGGATCGAGCCGTAGTCGGGGCGGCTGAACAACTGCAACTGCGGCCGCGGCGCGATCGAATTGAGGGCGGTCGCGTAGGCGCGGTCGGCGCGCACCCGGTCGCCGAGCATGCCGAGCGCCGCGGCGATCTGGGCCTGGGCGATCGGGGTTGCGATGTCGTCGAGCTTGGCGTCGGCGATGTAGCGAAGGTCGCCGAGCGGCGCGAGCCCGTTGCGTGCGAGCACATAAAACGCATACGCGAGTTCGCGTCCGCCGTCCTTCGACGGCTCCGGGGCGTTGACGGCAAAATTCTGCAGCCGCTCGAGCGCCAGTTTGAACGCGCCGTCCGGAACCGGGAAGCCGCGTTCGCGTGCCCGCGTCAGAAAGTCGGTGACGTAGGCGTCAAGCCAGGCATCGTCGCCGCCCGCCGACCACAGGCCGAACGAACCATTTGATCCCTGACGCGCAAGGAGCCGATCGATGGCGTCGCGCACGCGCTGATCGATCGCGGCGTCGAGCGCGAGATGGGCTTCCGCCGCCAACTCGTTGACATAGAGCAGCGGCAGCGCGCGGCTCGTGATCTGCTCGGAACAGCCGTAGGGATAGCGATCGAGCGCCTTGAGCAAGGTGGCGACGTCGAGTGCCGTCGACGGGCCGACCGAGAGCGCCACGCCGCCGGTCCCGGGCACGAGATCGGCGATGAGGTCGTTCGAGAGCGTGATGCTCTCGCCCTTGGCGATCGGCCGCACGGTCCGTCGCGTGAGCACTTGGGTCGCCGGTTTGACCGCGAGCGGGTAGGTCCGCGCGAGATCGAAGTTACCGGGCCCGGTGAGGTGCACGGTGACGGCACCGTTGCCAGCCGCCGTTGCGCTCAGCGGCAACGAAAGCCCGCTGCGCGCTTTGCCGGCCAGCTTGACTGTCTGAGTCGCGCCTGCACCGACCGAAAGCGGACCCTCGGCCGCGACCGCGACCTGATAGTCGCCGGCCGAACCGTCCACGTTGTCGATGTCGAGCCGCAGGGTCCCGCGGTCGCCGGTGAGCAGGAACCGCGGCAAGGTTGCGGTGAGGACGACCGGATCGCGCACGATCACGTCGCCCGACGCGTGGCCGATTTTGTCCTTGCTCCAGGCGACCGCCATCACCCGCACGGTGCCGGCGAAGGCCGGAATGTCGAACGACACCTCCGCGGTACCGTCCGGCCCGACTGTCACGACGCCGGAGTAAAGCGCGAGCGGCGCTTGGGTGGGTGGCGAGCCGTTGAGTTCGCCGCCGGCGTCACCGCCGGTGCGAATTTGACCGCGCACGCCCTGCATGCCGTCGATCAGCTGGCCGTAGAGATCGCGCAGTTCGGCCGACAGTTCGCGCTGGCCGAGATAATAATCTTCGGGCGCCGGCGGTTTGTAGTTGGTGAGATTGAGAATGCCGACGTCGACGGCCGCGACCGCGATGCGGGCGTCATCCCCCGGGGTGAGCCCGCCGAGCTTGACCGGAACCCGCAGCGTGCCGTTCGGCCGCATCAGATTCGGCAGCTTCATGTCGACGGTAAGCGTGCGGGCCGCACGATCGATCGCAAACCACTGCACGCCGAGCGCGCGGCCGGGCATGCGGCTCGCCGCGACATCGAGCGGACGGCGCAAGGTCGCGACCACATAGGCGCCGGTACCCCAGTCGTTGCCGACCGTGAGCGGCAGGCGTGCGAGGCCGGCCTGCACGTCGGCAGTCGTCGTCGTGAGAAGCCGATCGCCGACGACCGAGAGCGTGACCTTGCCGGCGGTGCGCGCGGTCACCGCGACCGTCATTGTGTCGCCAGGCCGATACTCGGCCTTGTCGAGCCCGATCTCGAGGACATCCGGCGTGTCGGCCGAGGCGTCGGCGTACCAACCGGCGTCGAACTGGACCGAGGTGGTCGGACCGTTGGGATCGTCGGTCGCTACCTGCAGGCGATAGCGCCCCCAGGTGACCGGCGCCGCGATACGTCCGGGCTTGTCCGCCGCTACGTCGAGCCGCCCGTCGGCGACGCGTTGCGTCGACTGCACCGGCTCATATTCCCAGCGTCCCTCCTGCCGGTACCACTGATATCGGCGCTCGATCTTCAGAAGCTCGTAGCGCAGGCCGCTGCGGCTCTGCAGTTTCCCGTCCGGCGCCGCGACGATCACGTCGAAATTCGCGGTCTCGCCCTCGCCCGGCGAGCGGCCGGCAAACAATGGCTTGACGCCGATCATCGTCGCGGCGGCGGCGATCGGGAGTGTGAGCTTGCGCTCGACCGCGCGGCCGCCGGCCTCGCTCATGCGCACGATGATGTCCGCCTGAAGCGGCCGGGTTGTCGTCGGCAGATCGGCGAGCGCGACCGGGAAGCGCGCCTTGCCGGCCGCATCCGTGGCGGGGAGATTTTCGAGCGGCTTGCGCTCGGCTTTCGCCTCGTCGTCCGAGAGGCCGAATTGATAGCCCGGCAGTCCCAGACGTTCCTTGGCCGGGGCGATCGCCAACTCGCCTTCGAGGTCGAGGCCGGAGGCGGGCGCGCCGTAGAGGAAGCGGCCGTCGACCGTCACGTCGGCTGGTTCAGTCCTCGACAGAGTCGTGCTGGTCGAGGCGAGGTCGAACTCGATGCGGTCGGGCACATAATCCTCGACCATGAAAGTCGCTTCGCCCACCGACGGGCGCTTGGGGTCGGTGAAGGCATGCACGCGCCAGGTGCCGGTCGAGGCCGACGCGACGATCGGAACGCTCAGGCTGCGCCCGCCGGCCCCCTGGTCCGCCACTACCGTGCGGCGGTATTCGACGCCGTCCGGGCGCTCGATCACCAACGTGAGCGGTACGCCGGGGACGGCGACGCCGCGTGCGTCGCGCAGCAGCGAAGTGACGTGCACGGTTTCGCCGGTGCGATAGACGCCGCGCTCGGTGTAGACGAAGGCATCGAGCCCGCTTGCGGCCGGCCGGCCGGCAACGCCGCGATCGGTGAGATCGAACGCCGGGCTTTTAAGATTGAGAAACGCATAGTCGCCGCTCGGGTCGGACGCGACGATCAGGGCCGGGGCGAGACCGCCCTCCCCGCGCGCGAATCCGGCCTCGAACCGCGCCATGCCGGCCATATCGGTCGTGCGCACGGCCAGCACTTCGTTGTTACGGGCGATCAGGCGTACCTCGGCGTTCGGCTTGAAATCGGTGGTCGCGAGCGAATTGACGAATACGGCGATGCCGTCTTTGCCCGACATGGCCGCAAGTCCAAGGTCGGACACGATGAACCATTGGGTCGCGACCTCTTCGTAGCTTTCCTCGGACTTGGGGCCGGCGGCCTGAGCGGCCATCACGTAGACGCCGGGTTTGAGATCGCCCACCGCCTCGCCAATCGGAAATGCGGTGGTCACGTCGGCGTTGAGCGGCGACTCGACGCTAAGCTCACCCGACCAGACCTTGGCGCCGCGCTGATTGCCGAGGCGCTCAAGGTCGTAACGGTAGAGGTTGGTCTGAAAGTCGCGGCCGAGCACCGTCTCGATCAGGTTGCGGTCGCCGACGCGATAGATTTCGACCGCAACGCGCTTCGTGTTGACGCTCACGACGGGGATACCGCGCTGGCCGGTGCGCGGCAGCACATAGGCCTTGCCGGCGAAGCGCACGAACGGCTTGCGGTCGCGTACATAGATGTTGAAGTCGGCGGGCTTCGCCAGCGTCTCTTTTACCGACGCGGGCAGCCCCGCGCGCAACGTGACGCTGTAACGCTCGCCGTGCTTGAGTCCCTCCACGCACAGCTGCTTGTCGTCCGTGCTCAGCGCCGGCTTGTCTTCTCCCGCCACCGCCACGAACGGCGCGTAGTCCGTGCGTCGGCCGGCCAGCGCTTCGGAAAACTGGAAGCAGATGCGCGGCGAGGCGGCATCGGAATCCACCGTGTAGTCCAGCAGCCGGAACCCGTGCTGGGCCCGCATCTGCTCATACAGCGCGCGCACGTCATCCATATTTCGAAGATCAAGGGAGAGCTGCAGGCTGTCGAGCGCCGGGCGCCACAGCTTGCGTTCGGCAAAGCTGCGGCCGAGCAGCACCAGCGCATCCGCTTCTTCGCTGCGGTTGCCGGCGCGCTGATAGGCGATGTAGGCGGCAATCGACGCGCGCTCGAGAAGCGTCGTGCGCTCGCGTTCGTCGGCCGGGAGCACCTGCATGCTCGCGCGGCCGAGGCGCAGCCAGTTCGCCCCCTCGTTCGGCGCGACCGTGACGATCTGGCCGAGCAGCTGAATGACGGAGCGATAGTCGCGCCGGCCGGCCGCCGCATCCGCGTCCCGTCGTAACGCGGCGAGCGGCTTCGCCACCGTTCCGGCTTCGGCTTTGATGCGGGCTTCAAGCTTGATCGCGCTGTCGGCGAGTTCGTCGCGCTGGAACGGCTTGTCGACGGCGAACGCGGCGGTGGACGCAAGGGTGACGAGCGCGGCAACAGCGCCGGCGCGGACGGACGCGAGCATGGCAGGACCTCCGGACCCGAGGGCGGTGGGGAAGCCCTCGTTGGCGTGCTCAAATCAAAGCCAAATCATGTCGAGGTCGTGACGAACGACGCCTGCCGCTGAGGAAAAAAATCACAAGTGGCGCAGAAGCTTGACGCTTAGACCAACTGTCACGCCGATGACGATCCGCTCGTCCCCTTCGCGTCCTCTATTACGCGCCACACCCGATCGGGCGTGAGCGGCATTTCGAGGTCGGTCACGCCGAGCGGCGCGAGCGCGTCGAGCACCGCATTGACGATCGCCGCGGGCGCGGCGATCGAGCCGGCCTCGCCACAGCCCTTGGCGCCGAGCGGATTGTGGGCGCACGGCTGGCTCTCGTCGAACTCGGATACCACTTCCGGCACCTCGTCGGCGCGCGGCAGCGCGTAATCCATGAAAGAGCCGGACAGCAGTTGTCCGTTTGCATCATAGGCGCAGCGTTCGGTGAGCGCCTGCCCGACGCCCTGGGCGACGCCGCCCTGAATCTGGCCTTCGACGATCATCGGGTTGATGACAATGCCCATGTCGTCGACCGCTCGATAGGCGATGATATGGACCGCGCCGGTGTCGCAATCGACCTCGACTTCGGCGACATGCACTCCGTTGCTAAAGGCGAAGTTCGGCGGATCGTAGAAGGCGGATTCCTCGAGGCCCGGCTCGAGAGTCTCGAGCGGATAATCGTGCGGCACGTGCGCGGCCCGAGCGACGCTGGCAAAATCGACGCGGCGATCGGTGCCGGCGACGCTGAACCGGCCGGCGGAAAATTCGACGTCGGCCACCGCCGCTTCCAGCAAATGCGCGGCGATCGCCTTGCCCTTGGCGATGATCTTCATGGCGGCGCGATCGAGCGCCGACCCACCCACCGCGATCGAGCGCGAGCCGAACGTCCCGGTGCCGAACGGCACCCGGTCGGTATCGCCTTCAACGATCTCGACCTTGGTGAGCGGCACGCCGAGCCTTGACGCGATGATCTGAGCGAAGGTGGTTTCGTGGCCTTGCCCGTGGCTGTGGGTGCCGAGCATGGCTTGCACGCCGCCATCGGGCCGCACGCGGATCACGGCGGATTCGAAAAAGCCCGCGCGAGCCCCGAGCGCGCCGGCAAAGCGCGACGGCGCGACGCCCGATGATTCAACGTAACAGGCGATGCCGATGCCGCGCCGCCGGCCCGGTGGCGTCGCGTGCCGGCGCGCAGCGAATCCGCGATAATCAGCGAGATCGAGCGCCCGTTCGAGCACCGCCGGGAAGTCGCCGCTGTCGTAGGTCGGGCCGATCGGCGTCTTGTACGGCATGGCCGCGGCCGGGATCAGGTTGCGCCGCCGGATTTCGGCACGATCGATTTTGAGGTCCCGCGCGGCACGCTCGGCGAGCCGCTCGAGCACGTAGCAGGCCTCCGGCCTCCCGGCACCGCGGTAGGCATCGGTCGGCAGCGTATTGGTGAAGACCCCGGTGACCGTGACGTGGAGCGCGGGCGTGCGGTAAGGCCCGGCGAGGAGCGAACTGTAAATCGCGCTCGGGATAGCCGCGCCAAATGTCGAAACATAGGCGCCGAGATTGGCGATTGTTTCGACCCGCAAGGCGAGGAAATTCCCCGCGGCGTTGAGTGCAAGCCGGGCGCGGGTGACGTGGTCGCGCGCCTGGTTGTCGGCGAGGAAACTTTCCGCGCGCGTCGCTGACCATTTCACCGGCCGGGCGAGCCGCCGCGCCGCCCAGGCGACGATTGTCTCCTCCGGATAATGTTTGCCCTTGTAGCCGAACCCGCCGCCCACGTCGGGCGCGATGACGCGCAGGTCGCTTTCGGACAGGGCCAATTCCTCGGCGAGGAAGCGTCGCACGTGATGCGGCGTTTGCGTGGAGTCATAGATCGTCAAACGGCCGGTCGCCGGATCCGGTACGGCCAGGACGGCACGCGGCTCGATGGCCGCCCCGACAAGGCGGTTGTTGACCAAATCGAGTGTGACGACGTGGGCGGCTGCCGCGAACGCGCGTTCAACCGCCGCCGCATCGCCGCGCTGCCAGCGGAAGCACACGTTGCCGGGAGCATTCGTGTAAAGTTGCGGCGCGTCGAGCGCGAGCGTGGCGTGGGCATCGGTCACCGCCGGCAAAGGGGCGTAATCAACGACAACGCTCTCCGCGGCATCGAGCGCGCCGGACAACGTCTCGGCAAACACCGCGGCGACCGGCTCGCCCACATGGCGCACCCGCTCGCGCGCCAGCGCATAGCGCGGCGGCTCGGCCATAGGCCGCCCGTCGGCGGAACGGATGACCCAGAAAGCGCGCATCGGGCCGACGTTGTCAGCGGCCATATCGGCGCCGGTGAAGGCGGCGACCACGCCCGGCCGCGCGAGCGCCGGCGTCACATCGATGGTTTGGATCGCCGCGTGAGCATGCGGCGAGCGCACCAACACGCCGTGAAGTTCGCCCGGCAGGCTGATGTCGGCAACGTAGCGGGCGCGCCCGAGCAAAAACCGGGCGTCCTCCACCCGCCGGACGGCGGCGCCGATGCCCTCGCCGAGTGCGGGTGCGCGCACCTAGAACGCTTTCCGCTTCAAGCGAATCGGAAAGCGCTCCAGCTTTTTTATTTGTCGCATTTTCTTTCGCAAAACCGGGACCCACTTTCGCGGAAAATCCTCTACTCGATTTCCTCGCGCACGAGATCGAGATTCTCGAACGCGGAGCGGTCAGAGACCACGAACAGGTCGGCATCGCCGCCGATCGCCTGGTGACAGGCCCAGGTCCAGTGCGGAATCGTAAACACGTCGTGCTGGTCCCAGTCGAAAGTATGCTCGCCGACGCGCGAGTGCCCGCGCCCGGAGACAACCAGACAGATCATGTTGTAGGTCACGCGCCGCTTGCGAGTCATCGCGCCGGCAGAGAGCCGGATGGCCGCACAGTCGAGCGTCGGCATGACCGCGCCGCCGGTCGTGGGATTGACGTAGCGCAGCGTGCGGGCGCCGTCCGGCCCGGGCGCCATGGCGGCCAGCATGCGACGGGTGGCTTCGCCGGCGTAGCGATATTTGGGCGAGTGCGCCGCCCCCGCGCGTGGAGCGTCCGGCGCCAGCCCCGCCTCCGCCCACAGCCGCTCGTCGCCCTCGTCGACCTGCCAGAAGTCGTTGGCGCCCGGATTGCCCGGCTCGAAGAAATGCGCATCGAGCCCGCGGATCAGCGGCATGTTGGCGGCATCGAACCAGATGACGCGCCGGCCGCTCTCGTTGATGTGGCCATGCCAACACATCGGCGGCGTGAGAATCAGGTCGCCCGCGCGCATTTCGCAGCGCCGTCCGTTGACGATGGTCGCGGCGCCGTCCGCATTGGTGGCGAAGCGGATTGCCGCGCCGGTGTGGCGATGCGGCCGCGCGCGGTCGCCCGGCTCGAGCACGGTGAAGGCGGCCAGCATAGTGCTGGTGGTCGTGGTGTCGTTGGCGAATGCCGGATGGGCGAGAATGAGGGCGCGACGTTCGATGTCGTTGATCGCGACTTCCTTGACCGACCGGTGCAGGAACGGCTCGATGTCGCGCCAGCGCCAGATGAACGGCTGGTCTTGGGCTTGCGGCCGGATCGGCGTGATACGCTGATAGCGGTCCCACAGGGGATGCAGGTTCGCGGCTTCGAGCGCGGCGACGAACGAGGCGTCCGCCCGCTGCTCCGCAATGATGGCCATGGCTCGCCTCCCGCGATCTTTTTAGTTCTTGCCGGCCTGCGCCAACACCTCATCGACGTTCGTCGCGTCGACCAGGCGATGTTTGATGAACACCTGCTTGCCGACCGTCTCCCCTTTGAGGATGCGGTCGAGCATGTCGACTCCAAGACGCCCCCATTCGAATGCATTGAGTTCGACCGTGAGCGCAAGGTTGCCCTCCTTGACCGCGCGCAGGGCCGGCGGCACGCCGTTCATGCCGGTGACGAGGGTTGCGCCCTTGCGATTGGCGGCGAGCACCGCCTGCATCGCGCCGAGCGCCACATCGTCGTTGGAATTGTAGATCGCCTTGAGGTCGGGATTGGCGGCAAGCGCGTCCTCCGCATGTTTGACGCCGCGCTCGCGCGTGAGCGCGCCTTCGGTGCGGAACACGATCTTGATGCCGGGATGCTTCGCCATCACGTCGCTATAGCCCTCGGCGAGATTGCGGAACGCCGGCGCGCCGCTCGGGCCGAGGATCATCGCGACCTTGCCTTCGCCGCCGATGTGCTTTGCAGTCCACTCGGCAATCTCGGCGCCGATCTGCTTTTCGTTGATGGCGACGTGCAGAGTCTGGTTCGGCGAGGCGGAGCCGCGGGCGAGCGAAATGATCGGGATTTTCGCCTGGGCGGCCGCGTCATAGGCGGCGTTCACGCCGACCGCGTCGATTGGGGAAATCAGCACGCCCTTGACGCCGCGCGCGATCAGATCCTGCACGCCGTTGATCTGCTTGAGCTTGTCTTCGTTGGACGAGACGGCGACGACGTCCCAGCCGAGTTCCTGGGCACGAGCGCGGATGCCGCGCAGCATCAGGATGTAGAGCGGGTTGTCGTCCTGAGCGAGCGCCACGCCGATGACGGTCTTTCCCTGGGCCATGACGGGCGCAGGCGAGAAGGCGGCTGCAAGGAGCCAAGCGACGGCGGCGCGGCGTGAACAGACCATTGTACTTCCCCTTCGGCTACCGCGATCGTAACCGGTCGGCCGCCGCGGCGGCAATGATCACCACCCCGACCGCGACGCGCTGCCAATAGGAATCGACGTTGAGCAGATTGAGCGCGTTGCCGAGCACCACCATGATGAAGACACCGATGACGCTCCTGGCGGGCGTCCCCTCTCCGCCGTGCAGCGAGGCGCCACCGAGCACGACGGCCGCGATGGCGGTCAATTCGTAAAATTCGCCGGCGGTGGGCTGGCCCGATTGCAGGCGGGCGGCGAGCATGACGCCGGCAAGCCCCGCGAGCGCCCCGCACCAAATGTAGGTGGAGGCAACGACGCGCCGCACCGGCACGCCGGAAAGATACGCGGCTTCGCGGCCGCCGCCGGTGGCATAGACGCGCCGCCCGTAGGGGGTCGAATGCATGATGAAGGTCAGAAGCGCCAGCAGCACCACCGGCACCCAGACCAGATAGTGCACCCCGAACAGGCGCTGCGAGCCGAACGCGATGAAGGCGGGCGGCAGGCCCTCGTCGCCGATCGGTGCGCCGCCGGTGACGATGAAGACGACGCCGCGTACCAGCACCATGGTGCCGAGCGTGGTGATGAATGGATTGACGCCCAGCCTGGCGATGACGAAGCCGTTGACGAGGCCGACCGCCGCGCCCGCCGCAACCCCGCCAACGACACCGAGTGCGACGCCACCGGCCGGCATCAACATGGCGGCGACGCATCCGGAGAGCGCCACGGTCGAACCGACCGAAAGGTCGAAGCCGCCGCCGACGATGACGAAGGTCATGCCCATGGCGATCACCGCCATGATCGACGACTGGACCAGGATGTTGCTGAGATTGAACGGGGAGAGAAACCGGTCGGTCATCAGCGCCGTGACGGCGCACAGCAGCACGAGCGTGAGCAGCGGCGCCTGGCCGGCAAGGCTCACGCGCGTGGGCCGCACCTTCATCCGCCGATCGCCGCGTGCAAGCGCGGTTCATGAAGCTCGCTGCGCTCGATGCGCTCGGCGATGTGCCCGTGATGGAATGCGAGCACGGCCTCGCACATGAGCGCCAGTTCGGCGAGATCGCTGGAATTCATCAGGATGCTGCCACGCCGCGCGAAGTCGCGCAGCAATGCGTGAATCTGCGCCTTGGCGGCGACGTCGATGCCCTGCGTGGGTTCATCGAGCAGCAGGATATTCACGCCGCGCGCAAGCCATTTT
>Ga0210408_10002521_pt1 | contig 17760 bp, 17 predicted proteins | sample IncBWH4MmetaG_FD_155471 | JGI IMG/M metagenome (GOLD analysis project Ga0210408, IMG submission 155471) | Forest soil microbial communities from Barre Woods Harvard Forest LTER site, Petersham, Massachusetts, United States - Inc-BW-H-4-M | ecosystem: Environmental > Terrestrial > Soil >...
CACTCATGGTCGCCCTCGCATGTGCGGCCCGCTGAGACTGGCTCGCGCCTGACAAGCTTGGTCAGCGGCGCCGAGAGCGCCGCGAGAGTCAGCATGCCCGCGAGCCCCCAACAGGTGGCAAAGGGCGTTTATACTTCCCTACTATGAGCAAACTCTTGGACGACGCGGCGAAGCGAGCGAGCCGCTACCTTGAATCTCTCGGTGTTCGCTCTGTCGCACCTGAGAAGGAGGCGCTCGCCGCCCTCGTGAGGTTCGATCAGGCTTTCCCCGAGCATTCGTCCAGCGCGGAGGCCGTGCTTGCTGAACTGGACGAAATCGGCTCGCCGGCCACGATGGCATCGGCCGGCGGACGATTCTTTGGATTCGTGACCGGCGGGGCGCTTCCAGCCACTGTGGCCGCAAATTGGCTCGCCACCACGTGGGACCAAAACGCCAGTTTTGTGGTTGCTTCGCCCACCAATGCCGCGCTCGAGAACGTGTCGTTGCGATGGCTGAAGGATATTTTCCATCTGCCCATGCAAAGCGCCGGCGGCTTCGTCACCTGTGCGACGGCGGCGAACTTTTCAGCCCTGGCGGCCGCACGGCACACCCTGCTGGCACGCGCCGGCTGGGACGTTGAAGCACATGGATTGTTCGGGGCACCGCCGCTCATCGTCGTGGTCGGCGAGGAGGTGCATGCGAGCGTGCAGAAAGCACTTTCGCTCGTGGGATTTGGGCGCGACAGGGTTGTGCGTGTGCCGGTCGACGCCCAAGGGCGGATGCGCCTCGACGCCTTTCCAGACGTTGACGACCGCACGATTGTGTGCGCGCAGGCAGGCAATGTGAACAGCGGCGCTTTTGATCCCACGCGAGAGATCTGCGAGCGCGCTCACACGCATGGCGCCTGGGTACATGTCGACGGCGCTTTCGGCATGTGGGCTGCGGCCGCGCCGGCGCGGGCACATCTAGCCCGCGGCGTCGAAGACGCCGACTCCTGGGCGACCGACGCCCATAAGTGGCTCAACGTCCCCTACGACAGCGGCCTGGTATTCACGCGCCATGCGGACGCTTTGCGCAATGCGATGTCCGTTGGCGGCGCATACCTCGCACAGGACGAAGAGCGCGTCCCGTATCAATATACGCCCGACTTCTCGCGCCGCGCGCGCGGAATCGAAGTCTGGGCCGCATTGCGCCAGCTTGGCCGCTCAGGACTTGCCGACCTGATCGAAAGGACGTGCCGATACGCCGGCCATTTTGCCGAGGGGCTCCGTGCCGCAGGCTACCGCGTGCTGAACGACGCGGTACTCAATCAAGTCCTGGTGTCGTTCGGAAGCTCAGAACGCACGCGCGAAGTGATTGCGCGCGTTCAACGTGACGGTACGTGTTGGTGCGGTGGCACGGTCTGGCAGGGTCACACCGCGATGCGCATCAGCGTGTCATCATGGGCAACGACCGAGGCGGACGTGGAACGCAGTCTTGCGGCGATCTTGAGAGTGGCCTCGAATCGATGAGAGTGCAGTTTTGCGAAGATCGCTTGGCATCGGACTCGTAGCGATGGCCGCCCCCGGCGGCTTCGCCGGGACCTCTCGCGCGGCGGCACAGACGACCCGGAAGAACTTTGCTGATGCACGACGGCGGTGACCGGGCGTACGGCACGTAAGTTTCTATTGCGCTTACACGGACTGACCCCATTGTCTGACAACCCATCGACCCGCATGAGAGGCGTCATTCGTTCCCGAGTGCGCCACACTCCCTGTTCAAGCCGTCAGTCGTTCGACTTCTGACGTTCAAAGTTTTGACACGATCGGCGATATGGCTAGTTGCGCCGTCGCGCTACCAGGAGAATGCATTGAACAGTATCGAGAAACGATTAAATACCCCGATTTGGATTCTGGCATCGCTCCTCAGCGTCATAGCGGCTGGATGCGACGGGGGCGATAATAACAAGTCCGCCTCCGCTGACCAACCCAACAGCCCGGGCGCCGGCACCGGCGTTGCCGGCCTCGGCAAGGGTCCATCGCCGGTAGCGCTTGGAGCTGCCGCCGACTATGTGATCTTGGCGAAATCCGAAATCACCAACGTCCCGACATCCGCTGTTACCGGAAATGTGGGCTTGAGCCCCGCCGCGGGCTCCGCCATTGGCATCACATGCGCCGAAGTGACCGGGGTGATAAACGCAGTAGACACCGCCGGTCCCCTGCCGTGTGGCGTGATGGACGCTACTGCATTAACCGCCGCTATCGGTGCCTCGGGCACCGCGTACACCGACGCGCAGGGACGTGCGCCCGACTACACGGAACTGGCGGCAGGAAATATCGGCGGACTCAATCTTAGCCCCGGGACTTACAAATGGAGTACCTCGGTTACCATACCGACGACTCTCACGCTCACCGGCGGCGCGAACGATGTCTGGATCTTTCAGATCGCACAAGGCCTCACCGTAAGTTCAGGCGTGCAAGTCATCCTGGTCGGCGGCGCGCTGCCCCAGAATGTCTACTGGGCAACCTTTGGCGTTGTGGCACTTGGGACGACTTCAAAATTCAACGGCGTAATACTGTCGCAGACATCGATCGCCATGAATACCGGCGCAACGATAAACGGCAGGATGTTCGCGGGGACCGCGGTCACTCTCGAACAGAATACGGTAACCAAGCCCTAGGGAACCCGGGATTGAGTAAGGGTTATTCGCGCATGTTGCCGGCAAAGGCGGCGGTCACACCGAGGCCGACGAAGACACCGCCGGTGACATGACGCTCCCAGCGCAAGTAATGACCGTTGCGCTTGATCCATCGCCCAGCCGTGCCGGCGACCAACGCATAGAGACTATCACTCGTCAGGCCCATCAATGTGAACAGCAGACCGAGGAAGGCGATCTGGAACGCCACCGCGCCGCGCGAGGGATCAACGAATTGCGGCAAGAACGCCAGGAAGAACAGCGCCGTCTTCGGATTCAGCAGATTGACGACAAAACCGTCACGGTAGAGCCTTCCTAGGCTGCGCCGCGGCAGCTCCATCGGCGCGGCCGGCGCGTCAGTCCGGCTGAGAATCCGCCTTACCCCGATATAGATCAGATAGCCGGCGCCCGCATATTTGACGACCGCAAAGGCAAGCGCTGAGGAGGCCAGCAACGCCGACAGCCCCAGCGCCGCCGCCAACACATGCACGAGCGTTCCCGTCGTAATACCGCAAACCGAGGCCAGCCCGGCGATGCGGCCTTGCTCGACGCTGCGCGCGACGATGTAGAGAACGGCGGGACCCGGTGTCAGCAGCAACAGGATCGCCGCCACGGAAAACACTCCGATCGACGTCGCGTTTGGAATGACGATGTCCATGCAACGAAGCTCCGTCTGTATGAATGTCACCTACATTAATCGATGCGGGACAAACCTGCCAACGGATCGAAGAGTTGCGTTTGCGTCAGTCGATGGCGCGATCTTTAGTTTCCGGCAAGACAATCAGCGCGAAAGCCGTTCGAGCGTAGCGCCGCATCCTCCCCTGGACTAGTATTGATGCATGGGACACGAACATGGGCATGTCGATCACAGCGAACTGAGTGAGATCGAGCGGCGCGTTCGCGCGCTCGAGACTGTGCTGACCCAGAAGGGCTATATCGATCCAGCGGCACTCGAGGTGTTGATCGACACGTACCAGACGAAAGTCGGCCCGCGCAACGGCGCTCGTGTGGTCGCGCGCGCGTGGGTGGATCGGGCCTATCGCGATCGACTGCTGCGCGATGCGACCAGCGCCATTGCGGAGCTTGGCTACACCGGACGGCAAGGCGAGCACATGATCGCGGTGGAGAACACACCCGGGCGGCACAACGTCGTGGTGTGCACGCTCTGTAGTTGCTACCCCTGGCCGGTGCTGGGACTGCCGCCGGTCTGGTACAAGAGCGCACCCTATCGGTCGCGGGTCGTCAGGGATCCGCGCGGCGTGCTCCTCGAGTTCGGCGTGACACTACCCGCAGACACGGAGATACGCGTCTGGGATTCGAGCGCTGAAGTACGTTACCTCGTGATTCCCGAACGCCCGGCAGGAACCGATGGCCTGGACGAAGAGGCCCTGAGCGCTCTGGTCACCCGTGATTCCATGATCGGCACCGGCCTGGCGCGGACGCCCGCGGAGGTATGACGTGCCATACGCGACTCATGCCGATCTGGGCGGCCGGCTAGACTTCGGCCCGGTGGTGCATGATGCGGAGGACTCCGTGTTCCATGCCGCCTGGGAGTCGCGAGTTCTGGCACTGACTCTGGCGATGGGCGCGACCGGCTGCTGGAATCTCGACATGGTTCGCGCCGCACGCGAGACGCTGCCGGACTATCTCGATCTTGGCTACTACGAGATCTGGCTGGGTGGGCTCGAGGAGTTGCTCGTTGCGAGGGGTCTTGTGACGGCCGAAGAGCTCGCCGCCGGGCGTGCACGGCACCCGCCCAAGCCGGTCAGCCGGATCTTGACGGTGGATCAGGTTGCTGCACGGCTTGCAAAAGGCTCGCCGACGGAGCGCACGCCGAGCGGCCCCGCGCGCTACCGGCTCGGCCAACGCGTCGTCACGCGCGCGACGCCGGTCGATCACCATACGCGACTGCCCGACTATCTTCGTGGCAGGACAGGCATCATCGAACGCATCCTCGGCGCGCATGTATTTGCGGACTCCCATGCCCAAGGCCTGGGCGAAGACCCTCAATGGCTCTACACGGTGGTGTTTGAAGGGCGCGAATTGTGGGGGGCCGAAGCCGCGCCGGGGCACCGCGTGTCCTTCGACGCCTGGCAACCCTATCTCGAGCCCGCGTGAACGCAGCCCAGTCGCCTCTCGAGGCATTACCCGAACTGCCTCGTGATGCCGAGGGACCGGTGTTCGGACAGCCGTGGCAAGCGCATGCGTTTGCAATGGCAGTGTCGCTTCATGAGCGGGGCGTGTTCACGTGGCCTGAATGGTCGAACGCTCTATCGGAGGAGATCCACTCCGCCGCGCATCGCGACGAGTCGAACCATGGCGAGACCTACTACCTTCACTGGCTGACGGCTCTGGAAGCGCTGGTCGCCGCCAAGGGCGTCGCGTCGAATCAGGAGCTCAGTCGTTTCCAAGAAGCGTGGCGCCAGGCTGCGGAGCGTACGCCGCACGGAGCCCCCATCGTTCTGACGGACGAGGATCTCTCGAGGAGCCACGTTTGATGTTGAGCATCTCGAGACCCGGCGTCCTGGCGCTCGCTTTGGTTCTACTCCCCTGGATGGGCGTACGTGCCGGCAATACTCCCGGGGTCGCTTCGGAGGATCATGACGCCGCCGTTGGTCCTATTTCCGGAAAAGCACACTACGCGTCAAGGGACGGTCTTCGAATTTATCTGTGGGAAAAGAACAAGGCAGGGTTGGAAGACTCCTTCGGAACCAGCGGAAAAGTTGCACTTCTCGTACACGGTGGCACGTGGTCGGGACGTCCTGATTTCGACCTTCAGATCCGCGACTACTCTCTGATGGACCTGCTCGCAACAAATGGCTATGACGTCTGGGCCATTGATATTCACGGCTACGGTCATTCCGACAAGACAGATAAGGATTGGTCGGGTGTCCAGTCCGCCGCCGCCGATATCGACGCGGCAGTGGAGTACATTACAAAGCTCCGCGGCGTGAACAAGGTCGACCTGCTTGGGTGGTCCGCCGGCACCCAGAGGGCCGGGCTGTATGCCATGCAGCATCCGCAACGAGTGGGAAAGCTGATTCTTTACGCACCGCAATGGAAGGGAACCGTCGAGTATCGCGACCGAGTACGTAAGAGGATCGAAAATGGAGGAAAGCCCTTAGGGCAGTACCGAATCAACACCGAGGTGGCCGCTCGTAGTGATTTCGTGGAAGGCGAGTTAGCCCTTCGTCCACAGTTCGAAGAGGATGTCGTTGCGCTCTATGCGAGAGAGGCACTGCAGACAGATCCTCAGTCACCGAATGCATTCGTCGACAATGCGAATCTTCCGATTCTGGACCCGCTTCGGATTACGGTCCCCACCATGATCATTTTTGGTGAGTACGACTACTTCGCAAAGGAAGAGGACCTCATGCCGTTTTTCTCGCAGCTCAAGACGCGGGACAAGCGATTCGTTCTGTTACCCCATGGAGGACACGCTTTAATTCTCGAGAAGGATCATCGACGTTTCCAGCAGGAGGTCTTGAGTTTTTTCGACCGCCCGTAACCCGGACGATGCACTGGTCTACCGCTGAGCTTCGCGCCTGCGTGGCGCCCCGCCGCTATCGGTGGGGCGCCTTTGCTCGCTGTGGTGTTGCCGCCCGTCAGTCGTCGTCGTCGTGACGGCTCACGAGTTCGAAACCCGTCGAAGGGCCTGGCGGCAGGGCCGCGATCGCCCTCTCAAAGCCGGTCTTCGTGTCAATGAGATACAGACCTGGATTGGCCATGAAATCCGTTCCGTAGAGTTTGCCATGCTTCCCGAACGCCAGCCCCATCACCTGTGAACTTCCAACAAGGTTGACGACCTTGGTGGCCGCCCCGGTTGCCGGATCGAGCCCGTACAAGATCGCGGGCACGTAAGATGGGTTGAACGTGGTCGTCACGCCGAAAAGGTTGCCATGGCGATCAAACGCCAGGTCCATGAAGAACTGTGGCGCGCCTGTCGAGCCGACGAGAGTGAATGCGCCGGTGGACACATCGACCGTGTAGAGACTGTTGTAAGTTGCGTCACCGCCGCCCCCGCACTCGAATGTAACCGGAGCAGGACTGCAATCCCCGACCGCGTACAGCGTCCCATCCGGCGAAAACGCCATGGCCATGACCGCCAGCCCTTTGACCGGCGTACCGAACATGGTTCCGTGTCCCGTGGTCAAGTCGATGGTCGTGAGCCGCTGCGCCCCGAACAACGGACCGCACATGCTGTACAGGAGCCCCCATTTTGACATGGCCAGAGAGGCGCAGCCCGGCACCCCAGTCGAGCCAATATCGGTCGTCGTGATCTCGTCGTCACTGACGGTGATCGCAAGGACTCTTGCAATTGGTCTAGTGGGGTAGCTCAGTGTGTAGTACACATCCGCCGCGTGGGCGAGTCGCGGCGATGCGGCGATTCCAAGACTCAGTCCCGCTATGGCAATCACGCTGATAGAACGTATGGATCTTGCCGTGAGTATATTTCCGTTCAATAGAACTTTTAGAAGGCGTGTCATGTGAAATCTCCTTTTGATTTTACGAAACACTCGCCACCAGAATCCGGTCGCCGAAAGCACCGCGTCACTTCTTCACTTCGCCGCCATCTGCACAGGCAGGTCGACCCCGTGCGCCGCAGCTTCCCGCAACGTATGGTTTTCAAGATAGGCCTGCGTGAGAAGCGGTAGATTGACGGACCGGACCGCATCGGCAAGCGCCTTCTCATAGCAAACGCCCGGGTTTGGGGTGGGCGCCAGGCCGACGCGGTTGCCATGAGTGCAGACCACGCGCGCAGCGCGCTGAAGGCGGGTGTAGATCTCGCGTGCTCCGGCCGACTGACTGAGCTTGACTCCCCGTGTGCTCACCTGAATGGCGACGGTGACTTCTTGATCCATAGCCGCTGCATTGCCGGCGAAGAGTGTGCATGCAACGACGGCGGCGCCAAGGGCGGGCAGTGCACTCATGACTGCTGTTTTGGTGTACATGTGAATCTCCTCATTATTTCGGGTGACAAATTGTTCGGAACATTGATAACGAGTCCTCGAGGCGCGAATTGGACACCCCTGGAGATTCGGGATGACAGGTGTAATGACCGGTCGAGGCGCGGGTCGGCGAAAATATTGGTTGCCGTTTCTGACCTCAAGGACTCATATACAGGATGAGATGGAACTTCATGAGTCGCCATGGCTGCCGCTGACCCGCAACCATCCTTGATCGAACGGTTGTTTGCCGAGCACCGGGGCGCGCTGCAAACGTTTTTCCAGCGGCGCATCCGAAGCAAGGCCGATGCGGCGGATCTGGCGCAGGAGGTGTACGTGCGGATGCTGCGGATCAGCGACAGGGACGCAATCCGCAATCCCGTGCACTACCTCTACACGGTAGCCAACAATCTCGTGAAAGAGCATGCGGTGCTCGACCGTCGCCAGGCGAGCGGCATCGACATCGACGAGGCGCCGGCGCACGAGCAGCTCGAGACGCTGCCTGAGTTCGGCGGCGACCTCGATGCAACGCAGCGGGTAGCGCGGCTCGGGATCGTTCTGCGGCAACTGCGTCCGAAATGTCGCGCCGCGGTGGAACTGCGCTTCACGCATGGACTTTCCTACCGGGCGATCGCGGAGCACCTCGAGGTGTCCCCGCAGATGGCAAAGAAGTATGTGGCGCAGGCGCTGGGTCATTGTCGACGCCGGATGGCGCGGCTGGGTTGAATCTATGAACTCCAACGAAGAGAAAATCCGTGCCGCGATCGCCGAACAGGCCGGCGAGTGGTTCGTGGCGAACGATGAGGGGTCGCTCGATGAGCAGGACTGCGCAAAACTCATGGCGTGGCTCAAGACCTCACCGGTTCACGTCGAGGAGTTCCTCGGTGTATCGACGATCGCGCGCGATCTCATGGAGGCCCGCACCGATCCTGAGTACTCCCTCGAGGCGGTGCTCGCACGGGCACGGTCCGAGGACGAAGCTCCGGCCCGACCCCTCTGGCCGCGCCTCATCGGTGCCGTTCAGGGCACACCCTCGCGTCGCTGGCTCAGCGCCGGCGTGGCGATGGCGGCGTGCGGTGTGTTGAGTCTTGGCCTGTACTTGGCGTGGAACGTCAGGCCCAGTGAGCATCCGCTGCCCTCCGGCGGTATCACGGCGCTGCGCTTTGAGACAGGACACGGTGAACAGCTGACTCGTCGCTTGGCGGATAATTCCGTAGTGCACCTCGATACCGACAGTGCGGTCACCATCCGATACGGCAAGAAAGAACGGTTCATCACGCTCACGTTCGGCCAGGCGGAATTCGAAGTCGCCCACGAGACCGGTCGCCCCTTTCGGGTGGTCGCCGGATTGGCTGAAGTCGTCGACCTCGGCACTAAGTTCGATGTGAGACTGGAGCGTGACTCGACCTTGGTCACGGTGGTCGAGGGGCGCGTCGCCGTCGGGCCATCGCCGACGATGCAGGACCCCGGTACGAACTCGAGCCAAAACCGCCCTCGGCTATTTGTCCAGCTGGGCGCCAACCAGCAGATACGCATGGCCGAAGGAGCGTGGCCGGCCACACCCATAGCGGTCGACGTGCAGCGCACCATGGCCTGGGTGCGGGGAGAGATCGTGTTTGACCATGAACCGCTGGAGCGTGTCGCGGCCGAATACAATCGCTACACACAGAAGCCGATCGAGATTGCTACACCCGCATTGCGGACTCTTCAAATCAGTGGGGTCTTCGCGACCGACGACACCGAGGCATTCATAGCCTTCTTGCGCAGCCTCAAGGGTGTGCGGGTCGAGGTGACCGCAACCAGGATTCGCGTGTCGCGGGACTAGGTGTCGCTGCACCCTACATGTGACTGCCGCCCTGCGTTATGCTGCCGGTCAGGGCGCGCGAAGATGCCTGACTAGGAAGCACATGGGAGATCGATCACGTCGCCGATCAGCGGACATCGCGGCAGTGGCGTCTGGCGTGCTCCGTGCGCTTTCGATCTGTGCACCCGTTGCACTCGCTGTTGCTCCGGCGACGCTAGCCCAGGCCTTTGAACCCACGACGCTCGCTGCCGATATTCCCGCACAGCCTCTCGCGCAGGCGCTTGCAGCCTTCGCCCGCCACACCGGCCTGCAGCTCGTCTATGTCTCTGGTGTCGTGCGTGACCAGAGATCGCATGCCGTTTCTGCGGGACTGAGCGCAAACGAAGCGCTCGTTCGTATGCTTGAGGGCACCGGACTCAGGTACGAGTACCTCACGCCGCGCAGCATCCGCATCCTTGCCGCGGTGGTTGGGCCGCCGCGGGAGACGATTACGAAGACCTCCGCCGGAGAGGAAATGCAAGAGGTGATTGTCACCGCCAACCGCCGCGAGGAGAACCTCCAGGACGTGCCGATTACAGTTCAGGTCTTGACTGGGGAAACGCTCGCCAAGCTGAACGCCACGACCTTTGATGACTTCGTGAAGTACCTGCCCGCCGTCACCGCACACGGAGTGGGGCCCGGTCAGAACAATATCTATGTGCGCGGCCTCGGGACGGCCGCAACGGGCATACAGTCGTCGGGTGCTGTCGGTACTTTTCCGAACGTCGCGGTGTACCTCGATGAGCAATCCGCGCAGCTTCCAAGCCGCAATCTTGACATCTACGCGGCGGATCTCGATCGAATCGAGATATTGGAGGGGCCGCAAGGCACGCTGTTCGGCGCGGGCGCCCAGGCGGGAGTCGTGCGTTACATCACGAACAAACCGAAGCTCAATGTAACTGAAGCAATAGTGAACGCGGGCTACGCAACGACCGCGCACGGCGGAGAGAGCAGCCATCTCGACGCCACTCTCAACGTTCCGATCATTGCGGACAAGCTGGCCGTACGTGGCGTGATCTACAACGAGAAGCGCGGCGGATACATCAATAACACGCCCGCGACCTTTGCACGTGCCAATACAGACCTCGGCATTGGCTACGCCTACTCGGCGGGCATGGTCCCTGTCAACAGCGTCGTCATCAACAACTTCGCCATTGCAGCCAGCCAGATCAATCCGGTCACCTACCAGGGGCTGCGTGTGGAGTCCCTTTACAAGTTCAATGAGGACTGGAACGCGTTACTCGCACAGTCTTATCAGAATATGGAGGCGGACGGGGTCTTTGCCGAGATGGCGGCCGATTCGCTCGGTGAGCCGCAACCCGACCTCAGCGTGCAGCTGTACAACCCCTCGTACGACAAGGACAGGTTCGAGAATACCGCACTCACCATTGACGGCAGTGTCGGCGCCCTGAAGTTGCTCTATGCGGGCGCCTATCTCGTGCGCAACGTCGAACAAGTTCAGGACTACACGAGCTACGCACGCGGCGGGAGCGCGGACTATTATCAGTGCGCAAATCCACTGCCGAGCAATCCTGCGAGGGCGCAATGTTTCACGCCCAGCTCGACCTGGCATGATCGGGAGCGCAACACCCACCAAAGCCATGAGCTGCGCTTGAGTACCCCCGGTGATTGGCGGATCCGTGGTGTCGGCGGTCTGTTCTATGAGAACTATCGGATTCAGGAGCAGGTTGACTGGTTCTATCTCACGGCGCTTCCCTTTTTCCAGCCGATCGGGCCACCCACCGGCTACTACACCCTGAACGGCATGGTGATCTGCGGGTGCGCGCCGGCCGGCGCTGTGTTTCATCCCGGAACTCCGACGTCGAACAACCCGAACATCCGGCCGCTGGGCGATGCCTTCTTCGACGACATCACCCGAGGTTACAGACAGAGGGCCGCCTACGCGTCGATCGACTTCGAACTCGTTCCGCAAGCGCTGACGCTGACGGCCGGCACGCGCTATTCCAGTACCAATACATCGGAGGTTGGCTCGGCCGTGGGGAGTAGCCACTGCAAGATCACCTTTACGCCGACGCCGCCCAATCCATGTCTGAATCGCGATATCGTCAATCTCAATGCGGAAGAGCTTGACCGGACGTTCTCCGGCTTCAGAAGCCGCGCGAACCTCAGCTGGAAAGTGAGCGAGGATGCCCTGCTCTTCTTCACCTGGTCGCAGGGGTTCCGCGCGGGCGCCTTTAATCGGAAACCGTTCAAAGCAATGGGTAATTCGCCACTGGCAGCGGGCACCCTTCCCTCGCAAACACAAGCCCTTGAGCACGGGGGCTGGGTAGCGCCCGTGGATATCGCACCCGACAGCCTTACCAACACCGAGCTGGGCTGGAAGACTATGTGGATGGACCGGCGCATCCAATGGAATGGCGCGATCTATCAGGAGGACTGGAGCCAGGCACAGATTGGCGTGGTGGATAGCCTTATCATCCCCGGCGGCCTGATCCTCAACGGCGGGAACTACCGGGTGCGGGGCATTGAAACCTCGGGGGTGGCGCGCGTCGCGCCCGGGCTCACCTTCGAGGTGGGCGCCGCCTGGAATCAGAGCGAGTTGGTCAAGCAAGCGACATTCCGGTGGATGGACGGAACACCGATCGACTTTGGCGCGCTACAGAGCTCGCCCGGAAAGAACCTTTCGAATCCGGACGGGGCACTCGGCAGCCGGCTCGCCGGAGCGCCCCCCTTTCAAGGCAACATCCGCGCGCGTTATGAGTTCACGTTTAACGGCTATGATGCGTTCACTCAGATCGACGCGACGCATCAGTCGCACTCCCTCGCGACGACCGCTCAGCTTTCCTTTGACCTGCAGGGCAACTCGACGGCCTATGACCTGCCTGCATTCACAACCTATGATGCGGCGCTGGGCGTCGGAAAGGACGCGTGGCTCGTGCAAGTCTACGGAGAGAATCTGACCGACACGCGGGCCGGACTGTATGCGAACTACACGGAGTGGTACAAAGCCATCACGGTGAGTCGTCCCCGCACCATCGGATTACGCTTTAGCTATAAGTTCAGCGGTGAATAGCGTCCGGCCCCGCCCGGCCAGGACCGTGCATAGGCGGCATAAAACTCGCCGGAATAGTTGCGTACACCAGGTCTTCAGTTTCAGGCGCAGCAGTGGCATCCTGTCACACTCACGGGATTGTTGGAGGCTGACAACGTGAGGAACGCGAACATTCAAACCTCCCGGGACGCGCTCGCGAAGTGCTTGTTCCTATCTATCTTACTGAGCACCGCAACGCTGGCCCAGAATAAGAGTTTTCACAACGCTCCGGCTTCGGCCAGGAGCGAGAAAAATCCTTACTCGGGCCAAAACTCAGGCGAGGGCAAGGCGGCGTTCGAACTCAATTGCGCCGCGTGCCATGGCCCGTCGGGAGAAGGCTCGGGAAACATACCCTCGTTGACCAGCGGCGCGGCGCAAGGCGCCAGTGACGGGGAGCTCTTCTGGTACGTCACCAAGGGTGACGTCAACAACGGCATGCCCTCCTGGCAATCTTTGTCTGAAGTGAAGCGATGGGAGATCGTCCGTTATCTTAGAGTCCTTGGCGCTTCCAAGCCGGGCTCTCCGCGGGTACCGCTGTCGTCCGAGGAAGCGATCACCGTCGGTATCAACGCGCCCCGGCCGCGGGCGCCGTTTACCGACTACCGTTTTGAGAAGCCCGGCACGAGTCGCAAAATCACGCTTGAGGACTTGCCCGCTCCGCTCGCAACAACATCGGCCGGCAATAGCCCTCAGGTGGTGACACGCCCGGAAAAAGCCTGGCCGCAAGTTCCCGCCGGCTTCAAGGTCGAATTGTACGCCGCTGGCCTCGATCAGCCACGGCTGATCCGCACCGCGCCGAACGGTGATTTTTTCGTCGCGGAAAGCAAGCTGGGTGAAGTCCGGGTGTTCCGCGGAATCACCCAGGAAGGCAAACCGAAACAATCTGCCACGTTTGCTGCGCGCTTGAAACGACCTTTCGGGATCAACTTCTATCCGCCGGGCCCCGATCCGCAGTGGATCTATGTCGGCAACACCGATTCGGTGGTGCGCTTTCCCTACAGGAACGGTGATATGCAAGCCCGCGGTCCGGCCGAGCACATCGCCGACCTCCCGAGCGGTACTGGCGGCCATTGGACACGGGACGTTCAGTTCACGCCCGATGGCAAGAAGATGTTCGTGTCGGTCGGTTCGGCCTCGAACATCGACGACCCGGATGCGACCCCCGAAGAGAAGGATCGCGCTGACGTTCTGGAATTCAATCCTGACGGCTCGGCAATGCGTGTGTACGCCTACGGCATTCGCAATTGTGTTGGGCTGGCGGTCCAACCCAAAACAGATGCGTTATGGTGTTCGGTCAATGAACGCGATGGGCTGGGTGACGACCTCGTCCCCGACTACATTACCCATGTGCAAGAAGGCGGCTTCTACGGCTGGCCCTGGTGGTACATGGGCCAACATCAAGATCCGCGCCACGTAGGGAAGCATCCCGAGCTCAAGGATAAGGTCATAGCGCCCGATGTCATCCTCCACCCGCACAACGCCTCGCTGCAACTGACCTTCTATGACGGCGATCAATTCCCGGCCGAATATCAGGGCGACATTTTCGCCGCCGAACATGGTTCCTGGAACCGATCAGTGCGGGTCGGATACGAGCTGATTCGTGTGCCGCTCGACAAGTCCGGACGCGCGACCGGCGCCTATGAGGACTTCATGACGGGTTTCGTCGTGGACAACGGGCATGTGTGGGGAAGGCCCGTAGGGGTCACGGTCGCTCCCGATGGTTCGCTCCTGGTGACTGATGACGGATCGAAGTCCATCTGGCGGATTAGCTATACGGGCAAACCGCAACTCAAGCGGTGATTCCGGCATTAAGGTCAATGGGGGGCGTTTTCGGCGTAGACCGTCGACCAGGCGAAGCGCTTCTCGACGTATTCGTTAATTTCGCGCCCTTCGATCTCGTGCAGCAGGGCGCCGAGTGGGCGTTCGTGGTGCGCCAGTGCGATGACGCTCAACGCGGAGCGCACCGTGAGATCGTCGGTCGGGATGCTCAAATCACGAAGCGCGAGGTTCAGCAGCTGATTCCACGCGGATCGATACGAAAGCTCGAGCCAAGAAGGCAACGGCGGATTGGTCTTGCGATGGCGTTCGATTTCGATCGTGGCGACGAGGGCGTACAGGTTCCAATCGCGAGACAAATGGTTCGCTGTGATACGAACTAGCTGTGGGACGGCGGCATATGAAGCCAGGCCGAGATCGCCTTGGTGGTGGAGTTCCGTCCAGAGTTCCTTCCAAACATCTTCGCCGGCTTCAAGTCGGTTGAGCGGTTGCGAAGCGTCGTACGGAATACGGTAGCCACCGTCAAGTTCGCGCCACTGCGGATCATCGAGCGACAACATAGGGGGTCTCCGTTTAGCGTTTGTTTGAAGTCTTGACGCCTGCGTTGTGGGCGAGATGGTAGCAACTAGATGCCCGCGCCGCGAACGAGGAGCGTCAGAGCGGCGAATTAACTCGCCGCGGCGGCAAGGCAATGTATATTGTAGTTATTTATCGTAATGCGCTGATTTAACTAATAAAATACTGGTGGGACGGCTGGGACTCAACCCAGGACCAAAGCCTTAAAAGAGTAAAGAGACCATATTTTAAATCCATTAATTCATCATCATTTGTCATCGTAACTAATTGAATTTTCTGCTACCGCGTCCCGGCATGTTTCTGCGTGTCCATAGGCATTTTTCCGTATGGCCTCCGTACGGAATAAGATAACATGATGCATGAACGCCGCGAGCACGAACAAAAGTCGCCCTGTGCAGCCGGTCAAAACAGGGAAGCCTTCGAGTACAAATCCCTCAATCACTAAGCCGACCAGGTCGAACTCACAATCGCATCAACTCCAAAAGGCGAGCGTCTTGCGGACACTGCCGCCCCGCAGGGAGCCGTATTGGGCCGCCCCGCTCTCTCGCGGCCGATTCGTCGGCTTGCGAAAGATCGATGCGCGGCGAGCAACGTGGATCGCTCGGTTCCGGAACGAGGCCGGCAAACAGAAATACAAGGCGCTTGGGAACGTCACGAGTCAATTTGGTTTCGACCAGGCAAAGACAGCGGCGGCGGAGTGGTTCGAACTCCAAGAATCAGGCATCTCGGCGACCGAAGTCAGAACGGTCGTCGATGCGTGCGAGGCATACGTCAAGAGCCTTATTCTTACCAACGGGGCCGCGAGCGGACATGACGCGGAATTGCGCTTACGGCGAACCGTGTACAAGAGTGAGCTTGGCAGGAAACAGCTCAGCTCCGTGCGCATCACTCACGTCAAGAACTGGCGCGATGGCCTGAAACTCAAGCCAGCGAACTCCAACCGCACGCTCACATCGCTTAAGGCTGCACTCAATATGGCTGTCGCCAATCGGCAATGCGTCGCGACGCTTGCTATCGAATGGAACGAAGTCCAGCCATTGCCGAACGACAAGAAGCGGCGGACCCTATTTCTGGATTTGAATCAGCGCCGCCACCTGCTCACGCATTGCGGGGAGGGTTCATTTCATGATTTTATGGAAGCAGCCATGCTTACCGGCGCTCGCGGCGGCGAATTGGCCGACGCAAAAGTTTCCCAATTCGACGCTCGCACTGGGTCGATGACGTTTGTCGGTAAGACACGGTTAAAGGTTGAGCCGCGAACAGTGCCGATTTCCGTGGCGGCTGTAGCACTGTTCAAGCGCTTGGCGGACGGAAAGAAACCGGACGATCTACTATTCATGCGGGACGAAAGCATAATAGGCGCGTCATATTGCGACGTGGCGACCCGACGATATTGCGGCTTGGCGAAAATTGACCAACCTATCCGCTGGCGCTCGTATGACTGGGGCGACATGGTACGGGCGGCAGTGACCGCTGCGGACTTGCCTGCAGCCACCGTGCTCTACACATTACGACATTCGTGGATTACTACGGCACTCACAAGTGGCATGGGCACTCTTGATGTGGCCCGCTTAGCGGGCACGAGCCTATTGATGATCGAAAGGCACTACGGTCATCTCGTATCCGACGCCGCACGATTGCGCCTCGAGAATGTGGAAATGCTCTAGGGTTTTACGCTGCCGAAGTTCGCTCATCAACGCCCTACGCCGCAACCTATCTCCCAGATTTACCGTCGGAGAAGCCAATCGCTTTGAGAATGGTCGGCTGGGTGTCTATCAGCCTTCGAGCGATTGCCAACTGCGAGGAATTCAGCCCGGGCACTCCCGGCGTTGCTTTTTTCTCGGCGGTCGCTATTAACCTGCGAGCAACCGCCCGTACCGGCGGGCTTCCGGTCTTATCAATCGCCTGCTTGAGCTCAACGAGCAGCGCCGGCCGCGACGTCGGTGCAAACGTCCATTCCGTTTCGACCCAACTGACTGCGACCCGCGGCCGATCCCCAATGGGCGCATGTCGCGTGGCGGTCTCGTACAGTTCGCGACCCAGTGCGGCATCTCCTGCAATATAGGCCATCAAGCCGCGCGTGGCGTCGAAAACATAACGAGGATACCCGCGCTGCAATGGCCCGCGTATTTTTAGAAATTCACGCAGAGCGTGTTCGTGCTGGCCGGCCCGCGCATAAGCGACGGCCAGATTGTTGCGCAATAGTTGATCACCTTCATTGGCACGCAGGCCCGCCTCCGCACTGGATATTGCTAGCAGTGGATCGCCCACGATCATTGCGAGGTAGGAAACCGCGGTGGCCGGTCGACTGGAGAATGGTTCGTCTGCGTGCCACGCGACCGCTTCCTTGAGTGCGATGTCCCATCGATCTTGTCCCATCGCTTGCCATGTGCGCGCCTCCACCGCGCTCGGCAAATCAAGTCCCGCGTTGCCATATTTGAGGGATCGGTCATTTTGCGAGAGATACTGTACTTGCGCGACGACGTTGTCGGTCGGCTCCAGCAGTGAGAGCTGATACAACTTGTGCGCCCGCCGATGTTCTCCCGCCGCGCTTTCAACCGTAGCGACGGCGCCGGCAAGCTCCGTCACGTAAGCAGGTTGATGCGCATGCTCGCGGGTGAATCGGCGGCCTTTATCCGCAAACAGCGGCGTCCGCTCGAGCACCTGCGCGATGGAAATCTCGGTAGCCATCAACCACGGGTCGGTTGGCGTACGCGCGTGGCGACGAATCAAGGTATGCGCCTCGTCCGTCTGCCCCACGTGAATCAGCATTCTCGCTGCTGCCCGCAAGACGGCGCGATGGTTGGGAGCTAATCCTAAGGCGACGGTCATTGCGCGTCGGGCGTCTCGAACAAGACCGAGAACACAGTACGCCAGCGACAGATCCAGCCAGCCTGCAACATTGCGCGGACCT